>Ga0105047_10006745_pt1 | contig 19415 bp, 23 predicted proteins | sample MAT04_FD_78384 | JGI IMG/M metagenome (GOLD analysis project Ga0105047, IMG submission 78384) | Freshwater microbial communities from Lake Fryxell liftoff mats and glacier meltwater in Antarctica - MAT-04 (megahit assembly) | ecosystem: Environmental > Aquatic > Freshwater > Ice > Liftoff...
CTCGCCGTCCGGAAGCTCGCCGACCGAGGCCGATGCCGATGCCGGAGACCGCATCGTCATGTCGGGCGGCCAGGTCGACGAGGTCGAGGGTGTCGAGGTGTTCCGGCGCGATGGGCCGGCACGTATCCGGTCAGGATGGGCGGACTACCGCCGTGGTGAACGGGTTCTCGCGTGCGCGATCGCTCTCCTAGTCGGGGCGACCGTCGGCGCGCTCGGCACCGTGAACCACCAGGTCACGACCGATCCGTTCGGCATTCCGGTTGGGCTTCTCGTGGGCCTCGTCGTGGTCGCGGCACTGCTCGTCGGAGCGCGGCTCGTCTTCGACAATCGCGTCGTCACCGGCTTCAGCGCGACCGGCCTGCTCGGCGTGATCGGGGTGCTGTCGCTCGAGAGCGCGGGCGGCTCGGTGCTGGTGCCGGCATCGAACCTCGCCTACGCGTGGATCTACGGAAGCGTGCTCATCGCCGCCCTCGTGCTCGCGTGGCCGAAACTCACCTTGCCCGCGCGGGATAAGATTGGGAGAGTCAACCAACCGAAGGGATTCTCCTCACCGTGACCTACGTCATCGCCCTCCCGTGCGTCGATCTGAAGGATCGTGCCTGCATCGACGAATGCCCCGTCGACTGCATCTACGAGGGTGACCGGATGCTGTACATCCACCCCGACGAGTGCGTCGACTGCGGTGCGTGCGAGCCGGTCTGCCCGGTCGAGGCGATCTACTACGAAGACGACACCCCCGAAAAGTGGGCCGACTACTACAAGGCGAATGTGGAGTTCTTCGACGACATCGGATCGCCGGGGGGTGCGGCCAAGGTCGGCGTCATCCACAAGGACCACCCACTTGTTGCCGCGCTGCCGCCCCAGCCCGTCAGCGTCGAGTAGCCAGGGCCCCGAGTGGCCCTGTCGCTGCCCGAGTTCCCCTGGGACTCGCTGACCGCGTTCGCCGAGCAGGCGCGCGCGCACCCCGACGGCATCGTCGACCTGTCGGTCGGATCGCCCGTGGACGCCACCCCCACGGTCGTGCGCGACGCCATTATCGGCGCGGCTGACGCCCACTCCTACCCCGAGACCGCAGGCACGCTTGTCCTGAGGGAAACCATCGCCGCCTGGTTCGCCCGGCGACGGGGCGTCACTTCGCTGACGGCGGCCGATGTGCTCCCCACCATCGGGTCGAAGGAACTCATCGCCGGGCTGCCTCTTTGGCTCGGGCTCGGTGCGGGGGACGTCGTCGTGCAGCCGCGCACCGCGTACCCGACCTACGCCATCGGTGCCGCCCTCGCTGGCGCGACGGTGCACGCGAGCGACGACCCGTCCGACTGGCCGGAGACCACCCGACTCGTCTGGATCAACAGCCCGGGCAACCCCGACGGGCGGGTGCTCGGGGTCGACGAGCTCCGCGCCGCGGTCGACCGCGCACGGGAACTCGGCGCCGTCATCGCCAGCGACGAGTGCTACGCGGAGCTCGCGTGGGACGCGCCCTTCGCGGGGTCGGCCACCCCCAGCATCCTCGACCCCGCGGTCGTGGGCGACGACACCTCCTCGGTGCTTGCGGTGTACTCGCTCAGCAAGCAGTCGAACCTGGCCGGGTACCGCGCCGGATTTGTCGCGGGGTCCGGCGCGCTCATCGCCGACCTGCTCGCCGTGCGCAAACATCTCGGTCTCATGCCGCCGGCGCCCGTCCAGGCCGCGATGGCCGCGGCGCTCGCCGACGACAACCACGTCACCGAGCAGCGCGAAAGGTACCGGCGGCGGCGAGCCGTGCTGCTCGCCGCCCTGCTCGGTGCCGGTTTTCGCATCGACTCGAGCGAGGCCGGTCTCTACCTCTGGGCCACGCGGGGCAACGAGGCCTGGGTGACCGTCGCCGACATGGCGGCGATCGGTATCCTCTGCGCGCCGGGCACCTTCTATGGCGATGCCGGTTCGCGCCACGTGAGGTTCGCGATCACGACCACTGACGAGCGCATCGCGGCGGCCGCCGGTCGTTTGGCCGCTTCCTCCAACTGAATCGCCGATTCCTTGGTCGGTACGGGCGTACCCTCCCGGGCCAATTAGGCTGTAGTGGTGAACGACGCTGCTAACGACGCCGACCAGGCCACGCTCCACTTCCCGGGGGGCACGGCACAGTTTCCGATCCTGCGAGGAACCGACGGGGCGTCGAGCATCGACATCTCCACCTTCACGAAGCAGACCGGGTACACGACTATCGACCAGGGGTTCGTGAACACGTCGTCGACGAAGAGCGCGATCACCTATATCGACGGCGACAAGGGCATCCTTCGCTATCGTGGATACGCGATCGAAGACGTCGCGACCAACTCGACCTACCTCGAGTCGGCCTACCTCCTCATCTATGGAAACCTGCCCACCGCCGACGAGCTCGGCGCGTTCGATGAGCAGATCCGGCGCCACACGCTGCTGCACGAGGACCTCCGACGGTTCTTCGACGGGCTGCCGTCGACCGCCCACCCGATGTCGGTTCTCTCGAGCGCCGTGTCGGCACTGTCGACCTATTACGAGGAATCGTCGAGCGTGCACGACCCCGAGCAGGTCGAGATCTCGACGATTCGCCTCCTCGCGAAGCTGCCCGTGATCGCGGCCTACGCGCACAAGAAGACCCTCGGTCAGGCGTTCCTCTACCCGGACAACTCGCTCAGCTTCGTCGACAACTTCCTCAAGCTCAACTTCGGCAACATGGCCGAGCCGTTCGAGGTCAATCCCGTCGTCTCGAAGGCGCTCGACCGCCTGCTCATCCTGCACGAGGACCACGAGCAGAACGCGTCGACGTCGACCGTGCGACTCGTCGGCTCGACCCAGGCCAACATCTTCTCGTCGATCTCCGCCGGAATCAACGCGCTCTACGGGCCCCTCCACGGAGGGGCGAACGAGGCCGTCCTGAAGATGCTCGGCGAGATCAAGGAGTCGGGCGAGTCCGTCGAGAAGTTCGTCGAACGAGTGAAGAATAAGGAGCAGGGCGTCAAGCTCATGGGCTTCGGTCACCGTGTCTATAAGAACTTCGACCCGCGCGCCAAGCTGGTCAAGGAGAGCGCCGACGAGGTGCTCGCGGCGCTGGGCGTGCAGGATGACCTGCTCGATATTGCCAAGGAGCTCGAGGCGGTCGCGCTGGCCGACGACTACTTCATCGAGCGCAAGCTCTACCCCAACGTCGACTTCTACACCGGAGTCATCTACAAGGCGATGGGGTTCCCGCCCCGCATGTTCACCGTGCTCTTCGCGATCGGGCGACTTCCGGGATGGATCGCGCACTGGCGTGAGATGAACTCCGACCCGATGACGAAGATCGGACGCCCGCAGCAGCTGTACGTCGGCGAGCCGGCGCGCGAGTGGCCGGTGCGCTGATCGCGTTCCCGCGCGACTGACACTCTCCTGAAATCTCCGTTGCGATGGTGCGGCCGGGCGTAGTGTGAGGGTGCTGCTCCAGACCTCGGCGGCGGAACCGCCCGCCAATCTGGAGCAGCCATGACCGACCGCAGCGCCGCACCCTCTGTCACGAGCACCCGGGGGGCCGCGAGTTTCCCGAGCGATTTCGTCGGCCTCTCGCGGCAGGTGCAGGCCGCCGGGCTGATGCGGCGTCGCTACGGCTACTACTGGGCGAAGCTGATCGCCGTGCCCCTCGCCTATGCCGTGTGCGTCGCGATCTTCATCGTCGTCGGCGACTCCTGGTGGCAGCTGCTGACCGCCGGCCTGTTCGCCGTGCTGTTCACCCAGACGGCGTTCCTGGGGCACGACGCGGCGCACCGCCAGATTTTCCGCTCCGGCAAGTGGAACGATTGGACGAGCCTCGTCATCGCCAACCTTTTCGTCGGGATGAGCTACGGCTGGTGGCAGCACAAGCACACCCGGCACCACGCGAATCCCAACAAGGAGGGGTCGGATCCCGACATCGAACTCTCGGTGATCCGAGTGGTGCCAGTCGGGGAGGCGCCACGCCGCACCCCCGCCGGGGCCTGGGTCCTCGCCCACCAGGGCTGGATCTTCTTCCCGATCCTCCTGCTCGAGGGCCTCTCCCTGCACGCGTCGGGCATCCGCCGGGTTCTCGGGCGGGAGAAGATAGACCGCCGGTTCGCCGAGATCGCCTTCATCTCGATTCGGATCGGGGGATTTCTCGCGCTCGTCTTCTGGGTGTTGTCGCCGGGCGTCGCGGTCGCGTTCCTCGCCGTGCAGCTCGGCCTGTTCGGGGTCTACATGGGGATGTCGTTCGCGCCCAACCACAAGGGAATGCCGATCGTGCCCACGTCGCTGAAGCTCGATTTCCTGCGCCGACAGGTGATGATGAGCCGCAACATCCGGGGCGGCAGGATCATCGACGTCGGAATGGGTGGGCTGAACTACCAGATCGAACACCACCTCTTTCCCTCGATGCCGAGGCCGCACCTGCGCCGTGCGGCGCCCCTCGTCGAGGAGTACTGCCGTACCTACGGGGTGCCCTACCTGGCGACGGGCCTCGTCGAGTCGTACGGCATCGTCCTGCGATACATTAACCGCGTCGGGCTCAGCGAAAAGGACCCGTTCGCGTGTCCTCTCATCGCTCAACGACAGTCGATCTGAGCCTCGAGCGTGCAGTGTCGGTGAGCCGGGGTGCCACAGCACCCCGCGCACTCTCCGTCGGCCAGGACTCTCAGCGCAGGGTGATGGCGAACAGCGAGAGGTTGCGCAACCGCGCATGGGAGAAACCGGGGCCATCCGGCGCGCACCGAAGTGCGATCGTCGACTCCGGCACTGACGAGATCACGTCGAAGTGGGTGGGCGCCCACGCGCCGGGGGTGGTGGGCGCCTGGCCAGGCCCCGGCTCCAGCCGGTACTCGCCCGATTCGACGACCGCTGCGCAGCCCACCTGGCTGGTCAGCACGGGAGGTTCCGACTGGAGCATCTCGAACTCGTACCCGATCGCGTATCGGCCAGCCGGCACGTAGATCGAGGCGACCGTCACGGGCCGGCCGCCGCCTACGAGCAGGTCCCGCTCCGGGAGCGTCGTGAGGTACATGACCGATGGGATTGCCGAGCCCATCGCGGTCACCTCCGTCGTCGCGGTGATCGCGGGCGACCGGTCGTCGAGTATCCCCACGCCCGCAGGGGGATACGGGGCGAGCGCGGCGAGCGCCCCGATCGCGACGACGGTCACGGCGGCGGCCACGAGTGTCGCTGTCGAGGTCATCGGGGGCTCATGGGGCGGTCGCCGGGCCTCAGTACGGGATCGTCGTGACGGAGAGGGTGACGTCGCGGAACGACGCCTGGCCGAAGCCGGTCGCCGTCGGGAAGCACCGGACACCCAGGGTGATGTCGGGCAGGCTGAAGGTCGCCCAAGCGCTGTGGGATTCCCAGCCGGATCCCGCCAGCACCGGGCGGGGATCGTCGATCAGGAACGTCTGGATGCCGTTGGTGTCGACCACGCCGCAGCGCAGGTCGAACGGCTGGTACGCGGCGTCCAGCCGCACCTCGAACCCGTAGCGCACGGTGTACTGGCCCGGGCGCACCGTGAGGTTGGCGACGGCGATGCCCGAGCTCGGTTCGAGCACCCCGACCCGCGAGAGCTCCTCGACGCGGGTGAGTCGGTCGGGTCGCAGGAAGTCGCCCCCGTCCGACCGCACGTACGCCGACGCGACGGTGCCGGGCGTCGTCGTCCCGCCGCTCGCGGCCGCCAACGAGGCAGCCGCGGGCCCGGTCTGCGATGCGGTCCCAGCGGCACCGAGGGCCCCAGCGACTGCGACCAGGACCAGCGCGCCAGCTCCCGCGAGGAGGGCCACCCGCCGCCGCGTGATCATGGCGGCAAGTTTACGCCCGGGCGGGTGTGTGCGAGCCGGGCCTTCTCAGGCGTGCAGTGCGGCGTTCAACTCGATTCCACGCCCCGTGCGGGCGAGCACCTCGACCGCACCGGAGGCGGAATTTCGCCGGAACAACAGCCCAGGCACGCCGCTCAGCTCGACCGCCTTGACCGAGCGGTCGGCTCCGCCGCCGCCCGAGCCGACAAGGGAGACCTTCGTGCCTGCGGTGACGTAGAGGCCCGCCTCGACCACGCTGTCGTCGCCGATCGAGATCCCGATGCCCGAGTTCGCGCCGAGCAGCGCGCGGGCGCCGACCGAGACCCGCTGGGAGCCGCCCCCGCTGAGCGTGCCCATGATCGAGGCGCCGCCGCCGATGTCCGATCCATCGCCGATCACGACGCCCTGGGAGATGCGCCCCTCGACCATCGACGATCCGAGGGTCCCGGCGTTGAAGTTCACGAAGCCCTCGTGCATCACGGTCGTGCCGGGGCTGAGGTGCGCGCCGAGGCGCACCCGCGAGGCATCGGCGATGCGCACCCGGTCGGGAACGAGGTAGTCGAGCAGGCGGGGGAACTTGTCCAGGCCCGTGATCGAGATGCCGTGGCGCTGGAGCGAGGGACGCAGGCGAGCGAAATCGGCCGGATGCATGGGGCCGGCCGTCGTCCACGCGACGACGGGAAGGTGGGCGAAGATCCCGTCGAGGTTGATCGAGTTCGGCGCAGCGAGCAGGTGGCTCAGCAGGTGAAGGCGGAGGTAGGCGTCGGGGGTCGAGGACGGAGCCGCGTCGAGGTCGATCTCGACGGTCACGAAGTCGATGCGAACGCCGCGCCGGCCGTCGCTCCCGATGAGCGCCTCGAGGTCGGCCGGAGCGATGTGCCGGTCGCGGCCGGACGGCAGCGCGCCGCGTGCGGGGGAGGGGAACCAGGTGTCGAGCATCGTCCCGTCGCCCGCGATCGTCGCAAGTCCGTAGCCCCAGGCCGCTGAATCCGTCATGCCCCAAGGTTACCGATAGCGGCCGCCGGTAAACTCGCCCGCATGCGCTCAGCCAATCCGACCATGCCCGTGCTCGACCTCCAGGCGTCATCGACGGAGCTCACCCGGCAGCTCTGCGACATCGAGTCGGTGTCGGGCAACGAGAAAACCGTGACCGACGCCATCGAGGCGAGCCTTGCCGCCGCCGGGCACCTCGAGCTCTTCCGGGACGGTGATGCGCTCGTTGCGCGCACGAACCTCGGCAGAGCGCGCCGCGTCGTGATCGCCGGGCACATCGACACCGTTCCGCTCAACGACAACCTGCCCACCAGGTACGAGAGTATCGACGGGCGCGACTACCTGTGGGGACGCGGCACCGTCGACATGAAGGCGGGCGTCGCCGTGCAGCTCAAGCTGGCCGCCGAGCTCGTTGCGCCGAACGTCGACATCACGTGGATCTGGTACGACCACGAGGAGGTGTCCGAATCGCTCAACGGCCTCGGCCGCCTCGCCCGCGAGCACCCGGAGCTGCTCGCCGGAGACTTCGCCATCCTTGGCGAGCCGACCAATGCCCAGATCGAGGGCGGTTGCAACGGCAACCTGCGCGCGGAGGTGCGCACCTTCGGCCTGCGCGCCCACTCGGCGCGCGCCTGGGTCGGTCGCAACGCCATCCACGACGCCGCGCCGATCTTCACGGCGCTGGCCGACTACCTGCCGCGCGACGTCGAAGTCGAGGGGCTTGTCTACCGGGAGGGGCTCAACGCGGTCGGCGTCACCGGTGGCATCGCGGGCAACGTGATCCCCGACGAGTGCATGGTGCACGTCAACTACCGGTTCGCGCCCAGTCGCAGCGGAGCCGAGGCCGAGGCCCACGTTCGCGAGGTGTTCGAGGGCTTCGACGTGAGAATCGTAGATCTCGCCGAGGGCGCGAGGCCGGGGCTCACCGCCCCCCTCGCCCGGCATTTCCTGGAAGCGGTCGGCGGCGAGGCGAAGCCTAAGTACGGGTGGACCGACGTAGCCCGCTTCTCCGCGCTCGGCATGCCCGCCGTCAACTACGGACCGGGCGATCCGCTGAAGGCCCACGCCGACGACGAACGCGTCGCCCTCGACCAGATCGAGGAGTGCGAGCGCGGCCTACGGGCGTGGCTCGAGGCCGATTAGGGGGCATCGGCGCCGGACTTCGTCACGCAACTCGTGTGGATGGGGCTCGTTTTCGGGTTAGCCGACACTTGCGGGATAATGGAATATATTCCACGAAAGGGGATCCATCATGGCAGCCATGAAGCCGAGGACCGGAGACGGGCCAATGGAGGCCGTCAAGGAGGGGCGCCTCATTATCGTGCGCGTCCCGCTCGAGGGTGGGGGACGGCTTGTCGTTTCAGTGAACGACGCCGAGGCAATGGAGCTGCACGACGCTCTCGCTGGAGTGGTGGCGGCAACCAAGTAGTTGCCGCCCCGCTGGGCCTAGTCGCCCCGCTTGATCAGCTGAAGCAGCCCGTCGCCGACGGGTGAGAGTGCGCTGATCACCGCGTCCGATCCCGCGATCTCCTTCAGGAGAGTGCGAAACCCGACAGTGGTCTCGTCACGTTTCGCGGGATCGGCCACGCGGCCGTGCCACAGTGCGTGGGTCACGAGAACCGTGCCACCGGTGCGAACGAGACGGATACCGTGCTCGACGTACTCGATGACCTTGGCCGGATCCGCGTCGACCAGAACGACGTCGTACGAACCCTCGTTCATCCGTGGGAGAACATCCAGGGCGCGGCCCGTGATGAGGCGTACGCGGTTGGCGGGAACGCCCGCCTCAAGGAAGGTCTTCCTGGCCTCCTGCTGGTGCTCGACCTCGACGTCGATCGAGGTGAGCATCGCCCTCGGCGCGCCGGCGAACATCCACAGCCCGCTCACGCCGACCCCCGTGCCGATCTCGATCATGCTGGTGGCGTTGGCCGCAGCCGTGACGACGGCGATCTGTGCGCCGACGGCGGGTGAGATGGCGTCGATTCCCAGCTCGATGGAGTGCTGCCGCGCGGCGGCGATGTCAGCGCCCTCGCTGACGAACTCTTCGGCGAAACGCCAATTTGAATCTTTGTCTGACACGTCGGGTCTCCTTGATCCCCTCCAGCGTACGGGCAGGCCGCAGGGTTCCGGCGATAGTCTGGATGCATGTTCGGGTTGACGATCGACAAGCTGCTGATTCTGGCTGTCGTCGCCGTGTTCCTGCTCGGCCCGGAGAGGCTGCCCCACTACGCGGCCCAATTCGCGCGGCTGATCCGCTCCCTGCGAGACATGGCCGACGGGGCCAAGGAACGCATGCGGGACGAGATGGGCCCGGATTTCGACGATGTCGACTGGAAGAAGCTCGACCCGCGGCAGTACGACCCGCGACGCATCATCCGCGAGGCCCTGACCGACGACCACGTGCCCGAGAAGGTCGTGGTGCGCCCGCCGGCAGAATCAGCCTACGCGCGCAGGCAGAGACTACTCAAGGCCGCTCAGCCGGCACCGTTCGACTCCGAGGCCACCTAGAGCACCTGCAAGGATCCTGGTCGGCCTCAGATCACACCCTCGTGCTCGGCCTGGAATCGCTGGGCCTCGGCGCGCAGCTCCTCAACGACCCGCCGCACCGACGGCCTCTCGGCTCGATCCGGTCGCATGAGGGCCGAAATCTGCCGCGTCGCACGGATGCCGCTGAGCGGGCGGGTGATGAGCCCGTTCTCGTGGTCGTTCGTCGTGTAGCGCGGGAGCACGGCGATGCCGTGGCCGCCAGCGACCACGGCCTCCACGATGCCGTTGTCGACGAAGCGCTGCCCGATGCGTGCCGGCGATCCGTTCGCCACTTCGATCTGCCGCAGAACCCGGTCGTACGGGAACCCATCGGGAATGCCGATCCAGATCTCGTCGACGAGATCACTCGGCAGGAGCGAGGTCTTCGCGGCGAGGCGGTGACCGACCGGCAGTCCGACGTCGAGCGGCTCCTGCATGAGCGGCACGACGGCAAGTCCCCGCTCCTTCCACGAGGGGAGGTTGCCGGGGGAGTCGGCGAGCACAATGTCGAAGTTCGGGGTCAGGTCCGCGAAGTCGGGAATCAGCGGGTCCTGGTCACTGCACAGCAGCTCGAGGCCGGGCAGTGAGGCGACCGCCGCGAGAAGTCCGGGAAGCAGCATCTGGCCGGCCGAGGGGAACGTCGTGAGCGTCACTTCGCCCTGCGGGGCGTGCTTGAAGTTCTCCCACAGCGCCTCGGCCCGCTCGAGGGCGACCGCCACATTGGTCGCCGTTCTCGCCAGCGCGCGCCCCGCTCCCGTGAGCACGAGGCCTCGGCCCGCGCGCTCCGTGAGGGGGGTGCCCGCCTCCCGTTCGAGCACCTTCAGCTGCTGCGATACCGCCGACGCCGTGCGGTTGGTTGCGCGCGCGACCGCGGTGATGCTGCCCCTCTCCGAGAGCTCGCGGAGGAGTTCCAATCGTCGCACGTCCATGTAGTAATGCTACACATTCGGTCCAATTTTATTCGCTTGTCCTAAATGCATGCAAACGGTTGAATTGGATCAACTACAAAAACCACTCCCGTTCGCAGCGTTCCTGCCGCCCGGAGTCAGAAAGGTCAAATCATGTTTGCTCTCATCACCGTCATCATCGTCGCTGCCATTGCTCTCTCCGCGGCCATCGGCACCGTCGTCACGACCGCCCGCGACGGATACCGCCAGATCCCCACGCGTCACGATGAACTCCCCACGCGTCGCAACGGCGTCACCGTGCGCCAGCACGCGTAGAGCCGTCAGGGGCCGGGCAGGTCCGCGCTCAGCGCACGCTGAAGCCGAGCTTGCGGCCGGCCAGGCCCCGGCCGCGCGCCGCGAGGGTATCCGCTAGTCCCCTGATCGCGGCCGACGCCGGATCGCTGGGGGTCGACAGCACGATCGGCTCTCCGCTGTCTCCCCCCGCGCGCAGCGCCACGCTCAGTGGCACCCTGGCCAGCACCGGCACCGGCGCGTCCTGCCCCTCGGAGAGCCGCGAGGCCACGAGGTCTCCGCCTCCCGTGCCGAACAGTTCGAGGACTGTGCCGTCGGGCTGCCGGAGGCCCGTCATGTTCTCGACCACGCCGACGACGCTCTGGCCGGTCTGGCGCGCGACCGTTCCCGACCTCTCGGCGACCTCAGCCGCGGCCGGCTGCGGGGTGGTCACGACGAGGACCTCCGCCTGCGGAAGCAGTTGCCCGAGGGAGATCGCGACGTCGCCGGTGCCCGGCGGCTGGTCGATCAGCAGCACGTCGATGTCGCCGAAGTACACGTCGGTGAGAAACTGCTGGATCGTGCGGTGCAGCATCGGGCCGCGCCACGACACCGCGGTGTTGCCGTCGATGAACATGCCGATCGAGATGACCTTGACCCCGCTGGCGACCGGAGGCAGGATCATCCCGTCGATCTGCGTTGGCTTGACCCCGGCGATTCCCAGCATGCCCGGGATCGAGAACCCGAAGACGTCGGCGTCGATCAGCCCGACCGCAAGGCCCTTCGCCGCGAGAGCGACCGCCAGGTTGGCGGTGAGCGTCGACTTGCCGACGCCCCCCTTGCCGCTCGTGATCGCGAAGATGCGAGTGAGCGAGTCGGGGCCGAACTGCATCGTCTTGGCGCGACCGCCGCGTAGCTTCTCGGTGAGGGCGGCTCGCTCGTCGCGGGTCATGATCGTGACCTCGACCTTCGCGCGGGTGACGCCGGCCACCGACAGGGTGGCCTCGCGCACGTCCCGCTCGATGGAGTCGGCCGCCGGGCATCCGACAATGGTCAGCTTGATCACGACCACCGTGCTGCCCTCGTCGTCGACCGTGACGTCGCCGACCATGTCGAGCTCCGTGATCGGCTTGCGGATCTCCGGGTCGATCACCCGCGACAGCGCCACGCGAACGCTCTCGGCCAACCCGGTCACGGGCGCATCCTCAGTCAATGTCGGACTCTCGGGGCCTGTCGCGGTCGAGCTCCTCGGCCAGCGACCGCAACTCGGCCCGGATGAACTCCTTGGTCGCCATGTCCTTCATCGCCAGGCGCAGCGAGACAACCTCGCGCGCGAGGTACTCGGTGTCGTTCAGGTTGCGCTCGGCACGCTGGCGGTCCTGCTCGATCTGCACCCTGTCCCGGTCGTCCTGCCGGTTCTGAGCAAGCAGGATCAGCGGCGCCGCGTAGGAGGCCTGCAGCGACAGGATGAGCGTGAGCGCGGTGAACCCGTTGGCCGACGAGTCGAATCGCCAGTCCAGCGGCGTGAGCACGTTGTAGGCGATCCAGGCCGCGGCGAAGATGGTGAGCCCGATGAGGAACCACGGCGTGCCCATCTTGCGGGCGATCCACTCGGTGAACCTCCCGAAGCGGTCGCGGCTCTGGCGCGCGCCGAGGCGCGGGGCGAACGGTCCGCGGGACCCTTTCGGGGCGTCGAGCCGGGCGTCGTGGCGGCTACTCTTTGCCATTGATCGCCCTCCTCTTCTGCGTCAGTCTCTCTTTGAGCGTGGTGATCGGTGTGGTGTCGGTCGGCACGGACTGTCGGGCGCGTGCCCGCGGAGGCAGGGCCGGTTCATCCCCGTCCGAACTACGCCAGTCATCCGGAAGCAGGTAATCGAGAACGTCGTCAATGGTCACCACCCCGACCAGACGATGGTTCTCGTCGACGACAGGCACGGAGACGAGGTTGTAGCTCGCGAGGATCCGCGAGACCTCGGCCGCGGAGGCGTCGGCCTTGACGGGCTCGAGCTTTTGGTCGAGGAGGGTGCCGAGGCGTTCGTTGGGCGGGTAGCGGAGCATCCGCTGGAAGTGCACCATGCCGAGGAACCGGCCGGTCGGAGGCTCGTAGGGCGGCAGCGTCACGCAGACGGCGGCGCCGAGCGCCGGGGCGAGCTCGTGGCGCCGGATGAGCGCGAGCCCCTCCGCGACGGTCGCATCGGCGCTCACGATGATCGGATCGGTCGTCATCAGGCCGCCGGCGGTGTCGGGGGCGTAGGCCAGGAGCATCCGCACGTCGTCGGCCTCCTCCGGCTGCATGAGGTCGAGCAGCGCCTCGCCGCGCTCGTCGCTGAGCTGCGCGATCAGGTCGGCGGCGTCGTCGGGCTGCATCTGGTCGAGCACGTCGGCGGCACGGTCGTCCTCGAGCTGGTTCAGGATTCCGACTTGGTCGCTCTCGGGCATCTCCTCGAGCACGTCGGCGAGGCGCTCGTCGGAGAGCTCGTCGGCGACTTCGAGCATGCGCTGCTCGGGGAGGTCGAGGAGGGCGTTTGCGAGGTCGGCTGGCAGCAGGTCCTCGTAGGTGGCGAGCAGGTGGGTCGCCGACTGCGGATCGCCCGTGACGGTCGTGTCGCTGACGTCGGGCCACTTCGCGAAGACGGTCTGGCCCTTCGAGAACGGCGACGCGCTCGGCTTCGGGCGGCGCACGAACAGCTCGCTGACCTGCCACTCGCCTGGGCCGATGTCCTCGATCGCGATGTCCTCGATCGTTGCCGGTCCGGAGCCGTCGATGAAGTTGACCTTGCGCCCGAGCATCTCGGCGATAGCCCTGACCTCGCCCCCGCGCTGTTCGAAGCGGCGCATATTGATGAGGCCCGTCGTGATGATCTGGCCCGACCCGATGCTCGTGACGCGCCCGATGGAGAGGAACACGCGGCGGCGGCCGGGCACCTCGACGACGAGTCCGACAACGCGCGGCGCCAGCGACGCGCGGTACACGACGATCACGTCGCGCACCCGGCCGACCTTGTCGCCGGCGGGGTCGAAAACGGCGCACCCGCTCAGACGGGCGACGAAGACTCTTGTGGCAGTCACCTTCAAACCCTACTTGGTCGGTGAAAGAATGGAATCGTGAGCACATCTAACCCATTCGCCCGTCGTTCCGAGGCCTACCCGAAGCTTCCCCGCGGAGACGTGCTCGGCACCTACGAGACCTACCCCGAGGCGCAGGCGGTCGTCGATCGGCTCGCGAAGGCGGAGTTCCCCGTGAAGCAGCTCGCGATCGTGGGGAGCGGGCTCAAGACCGTCGAGCGCGTCACCGGCAAGCTGACCTACGCGAAGGCGGCGGGGGCGGGGGCCGCGAGCGGCGCATGGCTCGGGCTGTTCATCGGCCTGGTGCTCTTCCTGTTCGCGACGGAGCCATCGTCCCTCGTCTTCGTGGGGGCGGCGGTGCTGATCGGTGGGGGATTCGGCATGATCTTCAGCCTCGTCTCCTACTCGCTCAACCGGCGCCGTCACGATTTCACCTCGGTCAACCAGGTACTCGCGAGCCAGTACGAGGTCATCATCGACTCCGCGCTCACCATCCGGGCTCAGGAACTCCTCGCCCGCCCCGAACTGGCCGAGTAGCGGGCGCCGCGTCGCGTCCCGCCGCCACTACGCCAGCCACGCCTCGACGTCGTCCGCCGTGCGCGGGATGCCGATCGACAGGTTCTCGGCGCCCGACTCGGTGACGAGAATGTCGTCCTCGATGCGAATGCCGATGCCGCGGAACTCCTCCGGAACGGTGAGGTCGTCCGGCTGGAAGTAGAGCCCCGGCTCGATCGTGAAGACCATGCCGGCCTCGAGCACGCCGTCGAGGTAGAGGTCGCGCCGCGCCTGCGCGCAATCGTGCACGTCGAGCCCGAGGTGGTGGCTCGTGCCGTGCACCATGTAGCGGCGGTGGAACTGGTTCTCGGGCTTGACCGACTCCTCCGCGCTGACCGGCAGCAGGCCCCATTCGGAGGTGCGCTGTGCGATCACGGCCATCGCCGCCTGGTGGATCTCCCGGAACCGGATGCCGGGCCGCACGATGGCGAAGGCCGCATCCGCCGCCTCGAGCACCGCCTCGTAGACGCGCCGCTGGATTGCCGTGAAGGTGCCGCCGATGGGGAGGGTGCGTGTGATGTCGGCCGTGTAGTAGCTGTCGAGCTCGATGCCGGCGTCGAGCAGGATCAGGTCGCCGGGCACCACGGGCCCGTCGTTGCGCACCCAGTGCAGGATGCAGGCGTGGGCGCCGGATGCGGCGATGGTGTCGTAGCCGACCGTGTTGCCTTCGGCCCTGGCGCGGCGGTTGAACGATCCCTCAACGAGGCGTTCGCCGCGGGGGTGCGCGATGATCGCGGGGCGGTCGGCGATCACGTCGTCGAATCCGCGAGCGGTCGCCGCCACCGCGAGGCGCATCTGGTGGATCTCGTACTCGTCCTTGACGAGACGCAGCTCGCTGAGGTCGCGGGCGAGATCGGTGTCGAGTTGCTCGAACGGGGTTGCCCCGGCGGCGAACGCGGCGTTGTCGCTGTCGCTGTCGTCAGCGTTGCCGTCGGTGTGCGAGGCCGCGGCGCGCGACTGGTCGGCACGCGCCGTGATGGCGGCGTCCGCGGCGCGCACGATGACGGCGTTCGCGCCGAGCCCGGCGATCACGTCGTCGAAATCGGCGATGCCCGCCGTCACGATGCCCAGATCTGCGGCGACCTGGGCGGCGGAGGGGCGCGGACCGGTCCAGAACTCGCCGATGTCGGAGTTCGCGTAGAACTCGTCGGAGTCGCGCCCGGCGGCCTCCCTGAAGTAGATCGTGGCGTCATGGCCGTCGGACCTCGGCAGCATCACGAGGACACTGCCGGGAACGGTGTCGCTTCCCCAACCAGTGAGGTGGGCGAATCCGGAATGGGCCCGGAACGGGTAGTCGGTGTCGTTCGACCGCACCTTGGGCGAGCCGGCTGGGATCACCAGCGTCGAGCCGGCGTGCAGCGCCGAGAGGCGGTCTCGCCTGGCCGCCGCGAACGCGGCCTGATCGCGGGGGGAGGGAATCACCTCCGGCCGGTCTGCCCACCCGCCGGCGATGAAGTCCTTGAACACGTCGGAGGACGGTGTCGTGGAGCGGTTCGTGGTCGCGCGCGGCGGGGTGGTCTTCGTGGGATCAGCCATGCCCCCATTCTCGCACCGTAGGCCGGGTCGCGGCCGGCTCGGTCGAAACCGGGCGCTACTTCGCCACGCGCACTGCGGCGACGACACCGCTGATGAGCAGGATGACCCCCACCACGACGATGCCGCCGAGCACCCACAGTGCCGGGTTGTCGAGGGGACCGAACAGCATGGGCACGGCGATGAATGCGGCGACGCCGAGCAACAGGATGCCCCACACGATCGTTCCGAAGAGCGGGCGTCTGCGGGTCCCGGGAACGTCGTCGGGCCCGGGCCGTTCGGAAATCGGCAGCGTCTGGTCGGTCATCTGGGCTCCCTAACCGGAGGAATCGGTGATGGTGATCTGGCCGATGAGGGTCCAGATGCGCACGACGGGCACGTTCAGGGACTCGCCATCGCCCAGGGTCCGCGAGTCGCGCAGGAAGAACCCCCTGCGGTCGCCCACCGCGGGGTCGTCGAACTCGATGGCGCCGATCATCACGTACGACTCGATCCTGACCTCCCCATCCGACGGCACGATCACCTCCACCTCGCCCGTCCCGAGCCACACCTCGATGGCCGGTCGGTGCCGCGCGTGTCGCCGAGTGCGGTGAGGTCGATGACCGGCTGCCCGGCGATGATCGCAAAGCCCTGCTGGTTTGTGTCGGCCGCGACCCCCCAGTAGGGCGATCCGAAGGGGACGAGCTGGGTGCCGGCTGGGAAGTCGGCGAGGGGACGAGCGCGACAACGGCCAGAAGCGCGAAACCGCCCATCCCTCCGCTGCGGCGTCCCACGATGCCGGCGACGACGATCCCGAGGGCGAGCACCGCAAGCACGACGGCGAGGCCGACGACGAGTGCCTCGCTCATGAACCGGCCGCGCGAGAGGAGGCCCGCGGCAACGGCCCCGGCGGTGAGGGCGAGACTGAGTACGATCGCGGTAGCCGCGGCACCGGGACGAGTGTCGCGCTGCGTGGCCGCGGTCGTGGTGAACGCCGTGGTTCCGCGCCGGTCTGCCGCTCCGCTCGCAGGAGCGTGGTCGTCGGCCCGGTAGATCCCCGAGGCGCCGGTCGGAACGGGAGTGCCCTGGCTGGTCCCCACCTGCCGCCCGACATAGACAATGAGCACGATGATCCCGACGGTGACGGCGACGCCCCATGTGACGGAGAACGTGGTGGACACCCACTCGGGCAGCCCGGCGATCGGCTGCGTCCACTCCCAGAACAGATCGCGGGTGAACGGTTCGAAGCTGACGATGAGCAGCAGCGCGATGGCGATGACGACGGGCTCGAAGATGCCCCGGAGCGCCTGCTCGGCGTGGATCCGGCCCCGCTGGTCGGGGAGCAGCGCCCAGGCGACGACGTAGGCGAACAGGGCGGGGCGCCGACGACGGCGAGCACGATGACGATGAGCCGCAGGGCAATGGGGGCGATTCCCGGGCGCAGGGCGATTCCGCCGAGCACGCCCGCGAACCAGCGGTCCTCGTCCCGCACGACCCTCGTCGACCGGATGCCGTCGAAGAATCGCGTGAGGCCGTCGGGCGGCGTGCTGTAGGGCGAGCCGTGCGGCGGCGGCGTGGTGGAGGGCGAGCCGTTCGGGGTCTCCGGTCCGTGGGGCATGTCGCTTATAGAGCTAGTGTGGGCCGCTCCCCATGGCTGTGACAGGGGCTACCGGCCCCGTCCGTGCAGCGGTAGGGGCAGGGAGCCTGGACGGCTCAGTTCGCGGGGGTCAGGCGTGCCACGATGGGGCGATGGTCGCTGCCGAGGTGGTCCCGGTCCTGGATCACCCGAACGGACGTGGCCCTCCAGTCCGCGGTGGCCATCACGTGGTCGATCGGCGATCCGAAAATCGCGGGAATTTTGGTGGGCCAGGTGCCGAGCGCGGCATTGCCGGTCGACTGTGCGGCGTCGACGCAGTCGCCGATCGTCGTGCTGGGGGAGTTCGCGAGCGGCCCGTAGTGATCGATCGTCGAGTTGAAATCGCCCGCGATGATGATGTTCTCTCCCGTGCAGGCCCGCTTCACCCACTCGAGATCCTCCCGCCAGGCGTCGAGATACCCGGGAATCGGGGCGACCGGATGCGCGGCGACGATTCTCGGGCCCGTGCCGTCATCCGACACCGCGACGACCGAGGGGACCACCGAGGTGTTCCCCATCGAGCTGTCGATCGAGTAGGTGCCGAGGTCGGCGCTCGTGAGCAGCGAGGTCGACTTGGCCTTGGAGATCTGGTCGAGAGCGACGGTGTTGACCCACATCGGCCGCCCCGCCGCCTTCATGATCAGGGCGATCTCGATCGCGGTCTCCTGGGAGGTCTCCGGCAGCGCGACGATGTCGGCCTCCACCTCCAGCGCGAGTTCGGCGATCGCGTCGGCACCGGGGGCGTCGCCGAGGGTGTTCCAGGCGAGCACGGTGAGGTCCGTGTCTGTCGCGGCGTCCGCGGCCTCCTGGCCGAATCCGCGTGTCGCCAGCACAGCGGCGCTCACCGCGATGAAGACCACGAGAAGCACGGCGAGCGACGCGCCGAGGCGGCGGAACGGGGGGAGGACGACGGCGATCAGGGACACCACCACGAGACCGGCGAAGGCCGCGACCGCGGCGACGGCGCGGAGCGAGACAACCTGGGCGACAACCGGCGCGTACTGGAGGGCGAACAGCTGTGGCCACGCCGCGACCAAAAGCAGGCCGGCGAGTCCGAGAACCAGCGCGGCGGCTGCAATACGGCGAATCATGGCTTTTCACCCTAGCTGGCGTCGGTCGCGCATCAGCTCAGCGCGGCCGTGACGCGCGCACTCGGTAGGCGTGGAACCTGCCACCGTACGATGTGGATATGTCGTCGCGGATCGATCTCCACACCCACAGCAGCGTGTCCGACGGCACCGAGACTCCCGCCCACCTGGTTCGCGCCGGCGTCGACGCCGGCCTTGCCGCGCTGGCCATCACCGATCACGATTCCACCGCCGGATGGGCCGAAGCGCTCGCCGAGGCGTCCGGCACCGGCCTGATGGTCATCCCGGGAATGGAGTTCAGTACGTTCTTCGGCTGGAAGAGCGTTCACCTGCTGGCCTACCTGTTCGACCCGCTCGATGCGGGCATCGTCGCCGAGACCGCGCGCATCCGCGAGGCGCGCCTGCGTCGTGCGGAGAGCATCGTCCAACGGATCGGCGCGGACTACGCGCTGACCTGGACCGACGTGCTCGCCCAGACGACCGTCGGGGCCACGGTCGGGCGGCCGCACATTGCGGATGCCCTCGTCGCGCGCGGGTACGTGGCGAACCGGAGCGCAGCGTTCGAGAGCATCCTGCATCCGCGCACCGGGTATTTCGAACCGCACTATGCGCCTGACCCGCTCGCCGCAGTGCGGCTCGTCGTCGCCGCTGGGGGAGTGCCGGTGCTCGCACACCCGGGCACGCGCGGACGGGACGCGGTGATTCCGGAGGCGAAACTGCGCACGCTCGTTGACGCCGGCCTGTTCGGGCTCGAAGTCGACCACCGCGACAACACGCCGAGCGGCAAGGAACGGTTGCGGGAGCTGGCGGCGAAGTTCGGACTCGTGCAGACCGGGTCGAGCGACTACCACGGCGAGGGAAAGCCGAACCGCCTCGGAGAGAACGCGACCGCGCCGGATGTGCTTGAGGCCATCATCGACCGGGCGACGGGGTCGGCTCCCTTTCAGGGCTGAGGTCCCGGGGGGAAGGCCGGGTGCTCGAGCGGGCTTTCGGCGCTGGCACACTGCTCGCGCGGTCGTTGTTCGCTCGCGCGCGTGTGATTACCGCAGCGGGAGTGAACAGCACCCGCGCGGGCGAAAAGCAC
>Ga0105047_10006746_pt1 | contig 19415 bp, 22 predicted proteins | sample MAT04_FD_78384 | JGI IMG/M metagenome (GOLD analysis project Ga0105047, IMG submission 78384) | Freshwater microbial communities from Lake Fryxell liftoff mats and glacier meltwater in Antarctica - MAT-04 (megahit assembly) | ecosystem: Environmental > Aquatic > Freshwater > Ice > Liftoff...
GAGCGCCGCTCTGAGACAACGAGCTTGCGGGCATCGCCAAGGGTGGCTCCGTTGCGGCTGGTGGGCGGCACTGGCGGGCGATACCCGGCGGGCGATTCGGGGTGACCAACCTGGCGACGTCACGTCATGAGGCTGCCTGAGTGTTCCGGCGCCGCTGCTCGATCTCGGTACCAGTCGAGCTCCGCTCGACCAGCGTAACGCTGGGGTCTGACAGTGAAACGAGAGTGCTGATCGGGCCCTGAGGCGTCACGAAGCGTGGCATTCACGCGTCCGTGACGCGTGAATGCCACGGTCGGTGGCTGTTTCGCCGTTGTGGCCTTGCGTCGACAGGTCGGGCCGGGCGCCTGACAGTTCGGGCCAGGCGCCTGACAGTTCGGGCCCGGGCGCCTGACAGTTCGGCCTGAACGCGTTCGAGCGAGAGGGAGGCCCGCTCATCATTGGGCTCCAGCAGAACGAGCCTGACGCCTACAGCTGCCCGGCCAATCGGTCGCCGTACGACTGCGGGCCGGGCGAGCCCAGCGTCGACAGTGCGTCCGGCTGCCTCGATGGAGGAGAACTGCCGACAGGCTCAGCGACAGGCTCAGTGGCGGTGGCGGTGGCGGTGGCAGTGGCGGTGGCAGTGGCAGTGGCAGTGGCCAGTTGTCTTGTCTGGCTGGCGCTCGATGTCGGTGCCGGTCGAGCTCCGCTCGACCAGCGTAACGCCGAGGTCTGACAGTGAAACGAGAGTGCTGATGGAGCAGCGGAGCGTCACGAAGCGTGGCATTCACGCGTCCGCGACGCGTGAATGCCACGGTCGGTGGCTACTTCGACCGTTCGGGGCTGCCTGCTTCGGTACCAGCGGTCGCCCTCATAGGTCGCCTCCCAGTTCGGTGAACACCGACGACCGAGACTGGGCAATACCGGCCTATCCGTCGAGCCCCAAGGCGTCGCGCAGCTCCGAAACGCTGGCGGTGAGCGCATCGACGCGGTCCTCAAGTTCACGGATTCGTTCAGCCGTCGACGAGCCGCCGGAACCGCCGCCCGAGCTGGTCGAGGGATCGGGCAGCCGCGCTTCGCCGTGCAGCAGGTGGGTCCAGCGCAGTTCCTTCTGCCCTGGCTGCCGCTCGAGCAGGATGGACAGTGGTTCATAGCGGGCCGCTAGTCCAGCCAACACCGACGTGACGTCCTCGAGGCTGTCGAACGCGTGCAAGCGCTCCGAGCGGGTCTTGAGCTCACTTACCGTCTGGGCTCCACGCAACATGAGGAGACCGAGAATGACGACCTCGGGATCGGTGAGCCCTAACCGATCGCCAACGATGTGGCGGTACCTCGTCGTCGCCCGACCCGTCGGCATGTGCACGAAACGGAGGAAGCCGGCCGCCTTCAACGAAATGGTCGTCTGCTCGATGGTCCGCTGGTCATAGGACACCACGGGGTCCCGCGAAGTCGACTGGTTGCATGCTCGCATCAAGGCGTTGGCCGACAGCGGGTAGTCGTCAGGCGTCGTGTGTTCCTTCTCGATGAGACAACCCAGAACCCGCACCTCCTCGTCGGCGAGGATGAGGCCGGCCCGAGGCGGCTGGGGATCGTCGGTGACACTCGGGAATTCACCGGAGGAATGCGGCGTGAGGTCCATGGCGGCACGATACTGGGTAGGTTCGGCTTCGCAACGAGACATCGCCGTTCCAGGAGAAACCATGGGTTTCAACCCGCACCGCCAACAAAAGAAACGGGCCAGCGACTACCTGCTGGTCGCTGCCGCCGTGGCGATCTGCATCGGTGGGCTCATCTGGGCTCTGCTCGGCTGACCGGCCGGTGGCATCGATCGACTTCACGGCGTCGGTGGATTGCGAGGTCCGACGGGTGCAGCCCTACCAGGCGACGAAGCCCTACATCTGCCCCGGCTGCAATCGCAACATCCCATCGGGCATGGGCCACCTCGTCGCGGTACCGATCGACGCTCCCGACCTGCGGCGCCACTGGCACCACGGCTGCTGGAGCCGCCGCACCTCCCGTTCGCCGCGGTCGTAGGTCGCCGCGCAGGGGCCAACGCTCGTCCCTTATCGAGGCGATCCGGGTTCGACAGCACTAAAGCGCGCCGTCGCCGAGCTGAGCGACGAGGGCCGGCACGTTCACCGTGGCGATTGTCCAGATCTGATCGGAATCGACGCGGTGGTAATGGTGTGCAAGCAGGTGACGCAAGTTCACGACGATCGACCGGAGTTGGTTCGCCGCCTCAAGGATGTCTGCGAGTCGCAACTCATCGGATCGGCTCAAATCGGGACGGCCTCCCGGAGAATGTGGCCGTCCCGGCCCTTCAGGCCTCCCACAGAAACGACATCAACGGACACCCCCAGCAGCTCGCCAAGTTCGTCCTGAAGGTCCATCAGATCGAACAGGGAACTGCCCTTCTCGAACTCGACCAAGAAGTCGACGTCGCTCTCCTCTGTGTCGTCGCCTCGTGCCACAGATCCGAAGAGCGCCACGCTTTGACCGCGATGGCTGTGCACGAGTTCATTGATCTGGACTCGGTTCGATTCGACGACCGCTCGGAGCGTCCTCACGTTGAAAGCTTACCGGTCCGCCCCCATCGGCAACCGTGCTTCCACCGGCTTGAAGCTCGCTCGATCTGTCGCGCCGATCTGGCGGCGAGCCGATAGGTACGCGCGACAGAACGCTGGCCGAGCCGGATTTGGGCCACGCCAGGACGGCGCGGGCCCAGCGGCCGGCACCCATCAGAAGGCGTGCTCGATGACCTCGATGCCGTAGCCGTGGGCCCCAGGGGTGACGACCGCGACGTCGAATCGGATACTGGCCGGAGCGGATCCCGTGCGTTGGCGCAGGTACGCCGCGGTCACCGCACGGATGGTGCGCTGCTTGCGCCAGTCGACGGCCGCGGCACCCGAGCCGTACCGCGTCGATGACCGGGTCTTGACCTCGCAGATCACCAGGTGGCGATCACGTTCGGCGATGATGTCGAGCTCGCCGTCGCGGCAACGCCAGTTGCGATCACACACGACGTAGCCGTTGCGTTCGTACCAGCCGGCCGCCACGGCCTCGCCATCGAGTCCGAGAGCGCGTCGGTGCGTAGACATGGTTCCTCCTGCCCGACCACGATGGGCACGGGGTTGATCAGGAGGGGAAGTTGTGAGGCAGCGGCTCCGACGAAGCCGGACCTGCTGCAAGGAAGCGGGTTTAGCGCTTCTCTTTGATCTTCGCCGACTTACCGATGCGATCGCGCAGGTAGTACAGCTTGGCGCGACGCACGTCGCCACGGGTGATCACTTCGATCTTGGAGATCGTCGGTGAGTGGACCGGGAAGGTGCGCTCGACGCCGACGCCGAAGGACAGCTTGCGAACGGTGAAGGTCTCCTGGATGCCGCCGCCCTGGCGACGGATGACCGCACCCTGGAACAGCTGGACACGCTCGCGGGTACCTTCAACGACCCGCACGTGGACCTTGAGGGTGTCGCCCGGGGCGAAATCGGGGACATCGTCCCGCAAGCTCGTGTTGTCAACGACGTCTGTGGGCCTCATGGCGCGTGTGCTCCTGGCGGGTATTCGATCGGGTGCATCCGGCTGGACGCGAAGCGACGATAGTAGTCGCTACGGCAGCGACGGACCAACATCGAAGCCGTGTTCGCTCAACAGATCACGATCGGCGTCGGTGAGGCCGCCCGCGGCTTCGATCACATCGGGCCGTACCTCCAGAGTCCGGGCCAAGGCCTGGGCCCGGCGCCACCGGGCAACCTTGCCGTGGTCGCCCGAGCGCAGTACGGCTGGCACCTCCCAGTCGCGGAAGGTCGCCGGGCGGGTGTACTGGGGGTATTCGAGCAACCCCGAGCTGAACGACTCGTCCACGCCTGAAGCCGCGTTGCCCATCACTCCGGGCACGAGACGGGCCACGGCCTCGATGATGGCGAACGCCGCCACCTCTCCCCCGTTCAGCACGAAGTCGCCGAGCGAGACCTCACCGTCGCACAGGTGCATTCGCACCCGCTCGTCAATGCCCTCGTAGCGACCACACAACAGCGAGAAACCGTCGGTAGCGGCCAGTTCCTCGGCCATGGGCTGGTCGAACCGTCGCCCCCCGGGCGTCATCAGGAACAGCGGTCGAGGGGGCTGAACGGCTTCGACGGCGGCGAAGATGGGCTCGGGCATCATCACCATGCCGGCGCCACCACCGAACGGCGCGTCGTCGACCGTGTGGTGCACGTTGTGGGCATGGGCCCGCAGATCATGGGCCCTCAGGTCGAGCAGCCCCTTGTCCTGCGCCTTACCCAACAGCGAGTGTCCGCCGAAGTCGGTGATCATCTCGGGGAAGATGGTGAACACGTCAATGCGCATGGTGGACCAACTGCTCTACTCGTACACGCCGAGGTACCGCAGCGGAAGAAGCGAGCGCAGCGAGCGAACCTGAGCGAAGGTGGCCGAGGTCATGTGAACAGTTCGAAGAGCCCGTCGGGGGTGTCGACGTGGATCACGTCGCCGTCGATACCGCCCACCACGAAATTGAGCGGCACGAGCGCGCCCCCGTCGAGCACCAGCAGGTCGCTGGCCGGGTTGGCCTGCACCGCGGTGACGGTGCCCCGCTCGACGCCGGCAGCGTCGATGACCTTGCAGCCCACGAGATCGTGGACGAACAACGCATCGGGATCCTCGATGGGGACTCCCATGAGCACGGTGCCGTGCAGGGCCTCGGCGGCCTCGCGGCCCGCAACACCCTCGAACTGCACGATCCACTTCTCCTGATGGGGCCGTGAGGCCACAACCACCAGGTCGCCCTTCTTGGCGTTAAGCGTGGCACCGGGAGCAAGGCGCTCGGTGCGGTCCGAGATCAGCCGGACCAGCACCTCGCCCTTCAATCCATGCGCTTTACCAATGCGACCAACCTCTGAGAGGTCCGCCGCAGGAGATGTCTCTCCGTCAGTCAACGAATTCGACGTCGACTTCGACACCGTCAGCAGCAGCGGCGGCACGGCCGACGGCGCGGATGGCGTTGGCAACCCGACCACGACGGCCGATGACCCGTCCCATGTCGCCGTCGCCGACTTCGATGTTGATGCGAACAGGATCAAGACCGGTATCGGTCGAGACCTTCACGGCATCGGGGTTGTCGACGATGGCCGTCACCACATGGGTGAGCACGGCCTCGGCACGAGCTGTCGTGGCGGCCTCGCTCACTTGGCAGCCTTGGCGGTCTTGGCCGGCTTCGCAGCCTCGAACTCGTCCATTGCACCCGAGATCTGCAGCAGCTTGGCCACACGCTCGCTGGGCTGGGCGCCATTCTGCAGCCAGGCAACAGCCTTCTCGTTGTCGACCTTGATGGCCGACGGCTCACGACGGGGGTCGTAGGTACCGACGATCTCGATGAAACGGCCGTCGCGGGGCGAGCGGGCGTCGGCAGCGACGATTCGGTAGGTGGGCTGCTTCTTCTTGCCCATACGCATCAGGCGGAGTCTGACGGCCACGGTGTTCTTCTCTCTTCGGTAGGGGTGTCGTGCATTCGGTGAACACAGCGGGTGTGGACACACTCAGGAGCGCGACAGCCGCACATTGTGCTTCGGGGATGCCGGCCGCGGCAATTCGATCGCCGCGGGGCACGGGTGAGTGTAGGCGATCGCAGCGCTGCGCGCCGCTCTCTGGCCCGGTGGATCAGCGCTGGTAGTCCTTGGGGTCGATTCCGAGGCCCGGCAGGTCGATGCCGGCCTTCTCGAGCTGATCGGCCAAGGGGTCGAGCCCGGGAAGGCGGAATTCCTTCTTGGGAATGGCCGGGGTGCCCTTGGCGGTCACGCGACCGCTGGGATTGCCCTTGCCCGCCTTCTTTGCGCCCTTCTTGGTCTTCTTCTTGACCCGCTTCATGGCGCCGCCGCCCATCTGCTGCATCATCTTGCGCATTTCCTTGAACTGCGTGATGAGCTGGCCGACCTCGGTGGGGTTCGTTCCCGAACCCTTGGCGATGCGCTGGCGGCGAGAGGTGTCGATGAGGTCGGGGTTGGACCGTTCGGCAATGGTCATCGAGCGGATGATCGCCTCGACCCGGCCCACTTCTTTGTCGCCGATCTCGACGTCGCGAACCTCTTTGGGGATGCCCGGCAACATCGCAATGATGTTGGACAGCGGTCCCATCTTGCGGATGGCGTTCATCTGCTCGAGGAAGTCGTCGAACGTGAACGTGCCCTCCATGAGCCGCTGCGCCGCGACCTCGGACTGCTCGGCGTCGAAGGCCTCCTCGGCCTTCTCGATGAGCGACAACATGTCGCCCATGCCGAGAATGCGACCGGCGAGGCGGTCGGGGTGGAACTGGTCGAAGTCTTCGAGCTTCTCACCGGTCGAGGCGAAGGCGATGGGACGACCCACGACCTCCTTGACCGAGAGGGCGGCACCGCCTCGGGCGTCGCCATCGAGCTTGGTGAGAATGACACCGTCGAGCTCGAGGCTGGCGTGGAAGCCCTCGGCGACCGCCACCGCGTCCTGGCCCAACATGGCGTCGATGACGAGGAAGGTGTAGTCGGGATCGACGGCGTCGGAGATGGCCCGAACCTCGGCCATGAGGGCTTCGTCGATGGCGAGACGGCCCGCGGTATCGACGATGACCACGTCACGGCCCAGACGTCGGGCCTCAGCAATGGCGCCCTTGGCGACCGACACCGGGTCCGACGCCTCGGAGTAGACCGGCACGTCGATGCTGGCACCGAGCACCCGCAGCTGCTCGACAGCGGCCGGACGCTGGAGGTCGGCGCCGACGAGCAGCGGGTTGCGTCCCTGGGCCTTGAACCAGCGGGCCAGCTTGGCCGAGTTGGTGGTCTTGCCGGAACCCTGGAGACCCGCCATGAGCACCACGGTGGGCGGCTTGGACGCGAAGGTGATCCGCATCGTCTCGCCGCCGAGGGTGTTGGTGAGCTCCTCGTTGACGATCTTGATGACCTGCTGGGCCGACGTCAGCGCCTGGCTGACCTCGACTCCGACGGTGCGCTCACGAATGCGGCCCTGCAGGCTGCGCACGACGCGGACGTTGACGTCGGCCTCGAGCAGGGCTACGCGGATCTCCCGCAGGACCTCGTCGACCTCCTCGGCCGTGAGGCGCCCGCTGTTGCGGAGGCGTTTGAAAATTCCTTCGAATCGATCTGACAGTGCTTCGAACATGGCGGGGATAGGTTACGCCTAGTTCTCGGAGAACAGCGCGTCGACGAACTGCTCGGCGTCGAAGGGGATGAGGTCCTCGGCCTGCTCCCCCAGACCGACCAGCTTCACGGGGATGCCGAGTTCACTCTGGATAGCGAACACGATGCCGCCCTTGGCCGATCCGTCGAGCTTGGTGAGCACCACGCCGGTGAGCTCGACCGCATCGGTGAACTGCCGAGCCTGGATGAGGCCGTTCTGGCCGGTCGTGGCATCGAGGACGAGCAGCACCTCGGTGACCTCGCCTGCACCCTTGTCCGCCACGCGGCGCACCTTTCGCAGCTCGTCCATGAGGTTGGACTTGGTGTGCAGCCGGCCGGCGGTGTCGGCCAGCACGATGTCGGCGCCCTTTGAGGCGGCGTGGGCGACACCATCGAAGATCACAGCGGACGGGTCGCTGCCCTCGGCGCCCCGAATGAGGGTGGCCCCGCAGCGGTCGGCCCACGTGGCCAACTGCTCGGCCGCCGCAGCACGGAAGGTGTCGCCGGCGGCCATGACGACGCTGCGGCCATCGTCGGTGAGGAGCTTGCCGACCTTGCCGATGGTGGTGGTCTTGCCCACCCCGTTGACGCCGACGAACAGCCAGATGCTGGGCTTGGCGTCGCTCTCGCGCAGGTCGATGGGAGCCAGCAGGCGGTTGGTCATCTCGGCCTTCACCGCGGCGATCAGCTCATCGGGGGTGGTGATGCCACGCTCCTTGACGGTCGCCTTCACGGCGTCGAGCAGCTCGGTGGCCGGGCCGACACCGACATCGGCGCGGATGAGTGCCTCTTCGAGGTCGTCCCAGGTCTCCGCGTCGATGGTGGTACGGCTGCGGATCGAGCCGAGCGCGCCACTGAAGGCACCACGGGCCCGGGCCAGCCGGTTGCGGAACGTGGCCTTCTCGACAGCGGGCGCCTCGGGGGCCTCGGCGATATCGGTGCCCTCGGGAACGAGGTCGACCGCCGAGTCGACCGAACCATCGACGACGTCGGCGGTGGGCGGAGCTTCGAGGCCGGCCAGGTTCTCGGCCTCGGTCGGGGTGGCAGCCGGCGGCGGCTTGATCGCCGTCGAATCCTTGGTGAGCACCCCCGTTGCGCCCTTGGCGGCGTCGGGGCCCTTCGTCGTCGTGACGAAGGTGATGCTGCCGATGATGAGGACGACCACCGCGATGATGATCGGGACGTACACAGAACTGGACATCGGGTCAGCCTAGAAGGGCTGGGGGTGAGCGCTGAGACGCGACTCAGCGCCTTCCACCGCCGCGGGCCCGCCGACCCGTACCTTTAGGGGCTGTCATCGAGGAGGCACGAATGTCGGATAGTCAATCGCTCGAACTGGTCCAGGAGATCCCGCCGCCCAGCGTTTTGCTGGAGCGTCTCCTGTTCGAGATGAAGAAGGTCATCGTCGGACAGGACCGTGCCATCGAGCGGATGATCGTGTGCCTCCTCGCCAACGGTCACTGCCTGCTCGAGAGTGTGCCCGGCCTGGCCAAGACGCTGGCGGTCGAGACGATGGCCCGATCCGTCGGCGCCAGCTTCAGCCGCATCCAGTTCACGCCCGACCTGTTGCCCGCCGACATCGTCGGCACCCGCATCTACCGCTCGTCGAGCGAACAGTTCGATGTCGAACTGGGCCCGATTTTCGCCAACTTCGTCCTGGCCGACGAAATCAACCGGGCCCCGGCCAAGGTGCAGTCCGCTCTGCTCGAGGTGATGGCCGAGCGCCACGTGTCGATCGGCGGAACCACCTACGACGCCCCCAAGCCCTTCTTGGTACTGGCCACGCAGAACCCGATCGAGAACGAGGGCGTCTATCCCCTCCCCGAGGCTCAGCGCGATCGCTTCCTCATGAAGATCCTCATGGGCTACCCCAGCCCGCTCGAGGAGCTCGAGATCGTCAACCGTATGGGCGTCGCTCCCCCGGTGCCGTCCGAGGTGCTCAGCCTGGCCGAGGTCGAGTCGCTCCAGCGGGCCACCGACGCCTGCTACTGCGACCGCAGTGTCATCGAATACGCCGTGAACCTGGTGCTCAGCACCCGCAACCCGCAGAACTACGGCATGGCCGACATCGGCCCCTTCCTCGAGTTCGGCGCCAGCCCCCGGGCCAGTCTCGGCCTGGTGCGTGGCGGTCGGGCCATGGCGCTGCTGCGAGGACGCAACTACGTGGTGCCCCAGGACATTTTCGACATCGCGCCCGAGGTCATGCGCCACCGCCTGGTGCTCACCTACGAGGCCCTGGCCGCCGATGTCGACTCCGAGGCCATCATGGCCCGCGTGCTGTCGACGGTTCCGGCGCCCGTCATCCAGCCCACCCAGGTCGCCGGGCCCACCGACACCTACTACCAGTCGGCCACCGACTCGCGGGCTTGGGGCTGACCATGGCCCTGCGCCCACTGCGCAGCGTCGGGCGCAACGACGCCAAGGCCCAGGGGGCCGGCGCCGCCGCGTCCGCGCGCACCGCTGCGACGCTGGCCACCTCGGATCGACGCGCCGCGGACGTGCTGCGGCGCCTCGAGCTGGACGTCACCCAGCGCCTCGACGGCATCCTGCACGGGGACTACCGCGGTCTGGTGCCCGGCCACGGATCCGAGCCGGGCGAGGCCCGCGAGTACCAGGCCGGCGACGATGTGCGCCGGATCGACTGGAGCGTCACCGCCCGCATGAACTCGCCACACATTCGCGAGTCCGTCGCCGATCGCGAGCTCGAGACCTGGATCGTGGCCGACCGCTCGGCCAGTCTCGACTTCGGCACGGTCACCTGGGAGAAGCGCGACCTCGTGTTGGCGGCCTCGGCCGGCGTCGGGTTCCTCACCTCGCGAGGCGGAAACCGCATCGGCGGCGTGGTCGCCGGCAGCGACGGGGTCACCACGGTGCCCGCCCGTCAGGGCCGCAAACATCTGCTCGCCTTGCTGCACCAGATCCAGCAAGCGGCCCGCGCCGACGCCGCGCCCTCCATGGACATCGGTGACATGTTGCGCCGTGCCGCAGCGGTCTCTCGCCGACGTTCGCTGGTCGTGGTCATCTCGGACTGGCTCGATGATCCCGAGACCTGGCGGCACCCGCTCGCCATCCTCGGGGTGCGCCACGAGGTGCTGTGCATCGAGGTGGTCGACCCCCGCGAACTCGAGCTGCCCAAGGTCGGGGTGCTCACCCTCATCGACACCGAATCGGGCCGTACCCGCGAGATCGACACCAACAACAAGGGTCTGCGCGACCGCTACGCCGCGGCCGCAGTCGACCAACGCTCGGCCATCTCGATGGCCATCGCCGGCTCCGGAGCGCACCATCTGCAGCTACGCACCGATACCGACTGGCTGATGGACCTCGCCCGCCACGTCTCCTCCAACCGACGCCGCCAGGCCAATACTGGCGGCCGAACCCGATGATCAGGACCACTTTATGAACTGGGATTTCCTCGCCCCCGGCCGCCTGTGGTGGCTGGTGGCCGTCGCGGCGCTCGCTGTCGGCTACGTCGCCATGCAGTTCCGTCGCAGCACCTACGCCGTGCGGTTCTCCAACCTCGACCTGCTCGACAAGGTCGCACCGAAGAACCCCAGCTGGAAGCGCCACATCGTCGCCGGCGGCTACCTCTTAGCCCTTTGCGTGTTGGTGACCGCCATGGCCCAGCCCTTCGCCGAGGAGCGGGTACCACGCGAACGCGCCACCATCATGTTGGCCATCGACACGTCGCTGTCGATGCAGGCCACCGACGTGTCGCCCACCCGCATCGACTCGGCCAAGGTGGCCGCCATCAAGTTCGTCGAGTCGATCCCCGAGAAGCTGCAGGTCGGGCTGGTGTCGTTCAACGGCAACACCAGCCTGCTGGTACCGCCCTCGACGAATCGCGACGCCGTCACCCGTGCCATCGACGCCCTGAAGCTCGATGAGGGCACGGCGATCGGCGACGCCGTGCAGACGTCACTCGATGCGATCGAGGCCGTGCCCAAGGACGAGGGTGGCAACCGCCCGCCGGCGGTCATCGTGTTGCTGTCCGACGGGAAGACCACCGTCGGCACGCCCACCGAGGATTCCATCGAACCCGCCAAGAAGGCCGACGTGTCGGTGTGGACCATCGCCTACGGCACCGCCGCTGGCTACGTCGAGGTCGACGTGGACGGCACCGGCAACATGGAGCGGGTCAGCGTGCCCGTCGACTTCCCCTCGCTCCAGAACCTGGCGAGCTCCACCGGCGGCCAGGCATTCGAGGCGGCGACCACGTCGGACCTCACCAAGGTGTACTCGAAGCTCGGCAGCGCCATCGGCTACGACACCGAGCAGCGCGAGATCACCTGGAAGGTGCTTGCCGCCGGGCTCGCCGCGTTGGTCGCCGTCGGCGCTCTGTCCCTGGCGTGGTTCCAGCGCCTTCCATGACACAACGCCCACCGAGGCCCGTCGAGAACTGCCCGACCGGACGCGGCAACCCGCCTGCGCACCGATAGAATTTTCCCCATGCGCCTGATTGCGATGGTCTCGTTCGTTTGTGCCGCGGCTCTCCTGACCGGAGGCTGCGGGGGCGACGACATCTTTCCGAAGGCCGAGTTCGTCGAGCAGGTCACCGCCAACGGGGTCACCGAACCGGTGGCCACCTGCACCTATGACCGAATGAAGGCCGACAAAGCCGTCATGGACGACATCGTCAAGGCCGACGGGCCCAACTCGAAGATCTCGGCCAAGACCGACGAGAAGCTGTCGCGCATCATCGCCCAGTGCCTGCTGGCCGCGCAGAACGACCGCAACGACACCACCACCACGACCGACGCCAAGTAGCCCGCCTGGTCGGCCGCCGTTCGGTCAGCTGGTCAGCGTTCAGCTGGTCAGTGTTGCCCCGACCCGCTCGGAGATGACCCGGGACGAGCCCCCCGGCTCCATCGTCACGCCGTAGAGCACATCGGCTGCTTCCATCGTGCGCTTCTGGTGGCTGACAATCATCAACTGCGCCGTCGACCGGAACTCGGCAACGAGCGCCAGGAACCGGTGCAGGTTCACATCGTCGAGTGCGGCCTCGACCTCGTCCATCACGTAGAAGGGCGACGGCCGGCTGCGGAACACGGCGAACAGGTAGGCCAGGGCCACGAGCGACCGCTCCCCGCCCGACAGCAGCGACAGCTTGCGGACGTTCTTACCCGACGGCCGGGCTTCGATCTCGATGCCGGTGTCGAGCAGGTTGGACGGGTCGGTCAGCGTCAGGCCGCCTTGGCCGCCGGGAAACAGCATGTCGAACAGGGCCGTGAAGTTGGCCGACACATCGGCATAGGCCGAGGCGAAGACGTTCACGATCTCCTCGTCGACCGCTCGGATGACCTTGGCCAGCTCTTTGCGGGTGGCCCGGATGTCGTCGAGCTGGGCCTCGAGAAACTGGTGACGCTCCTGGAGCGCCTCGAACTCCTGCAGCGCGAGCGGATTGATGGGACCCATCAGTCGCACTTCGCGCTCGAGCTCTCGCAGACGGGTCTGGGGCGACATGCCCTCACCCAGGTCGGGGCACTCGGCCGCGATGGCGGCGTCGGGTTCGGAGTCGAGCTCGGAACGCAACGTCTCGGTGGCACTCTCGAGGCGGAGCCGGGTCTCGGCGTCGGAGATCTCGACGCGCTGGATGCGTTCGCGGTGCTCCTCGAGTTGCTTCTCGGTGCCAGAGCGCTCCTTGCGCAGCACTTCGAGCTGAGCAGTGACCGCCCGAGTCTTGTCGGACTGGCGACGGCGGGCCTCCCGCAGCACGGTCAGGACCGATTCAACCGATACCAGGCGGTCGGCGACGAACCCGATGAGGGCATCGGTGACCTCGGCGCGGGCGTCGAGCTCGAGGCGGCGCTGCTCGGCGGCGAGCCGTTCGGCCTGGTTGCGGCTGAGACGCTCGTCGACCTGGGCGAGACGATCGGTGAGGAAGCGGCGACGCTCGTCGACCCCGGCGACACGGACCTCGACATCGGTGCGGAGCGCTCCCACCTCGCGGGCCTTGGACTCGAGCGTGCGGCGGGCATCGGCCATTGCATGGGCCTTCGCCGAGGTCTCGGCCTCGGCGGCCTCGAGCGGGGGCAGCCGCACCTCGAGATCGGACCGGCGGGCGACCTCGCGCTCGATGCGCTGAGACAACTCGCCGAGGTGACCAGACACGGTGGCCAGCTCGGCTTCGGCCTCGGAGCGGTCACGTTCGACACGACGCAGAGAATCGCCAAGGGCGCGGACCCGGTTGGCGTTCTGATCGGTGGCCTTGTCAGCCTCGCTGGCAGCTCGACGGGCGTTCGCCAAGCGTTCCTTCGCGGCCTTGAGGCGTCCCGCGGTGATCTCGGCCAGCTCACGAGCACCTGCGGCCCGTTCGGTGGCCTCGGCGAGGGCGGCGCCGGTGGCCCCGGCGCTGGACTGCCCGACGCGCCAGCCAGTGGTGGCGAACCGGTCGCCGTCACGGGTGACGATAGTGGCGTCGGGATGAGCGAGGGCGGCGTCGATGGCATCGCTCCAGCCACCGTCCACGGCGACGGCACCGGCGAGGAGGGCGTCGAGCAACGGCTCGACATCGGGCCGGGTGGCCTTCACGTGGGCCCGCACCGGTTGGCCGACCGCCGGGTCGACCGTGCGGCCATCGGTAACCGAGGTCACCTGCGAAATGGCGAGGACCGCTCCAGCCAGCGATCCGCCAGTGAGTGCGCTGAGTGCGCTTCGGGCGACCGAGGCATCGGCGACGACCACGGCGGTGAGGGCGTCGGCGGCCGCGGCTTCGAACGCTGCCTCCCATCCCGGCTCGACCTCGATCACGTCGAGCAGGGTGCCGATGACCCCGTCGAGGTCGGCGAGATGGGCGGCACCGGCCCGCTGGCGGGCACCGTCGAGCGCAAGCGCCAGCGCCTCGGAACGTGCCGCCCAGCTGTGGTGCTCACCGGCCGCGTCGGCGGCCTCGGCCTCGGCCACGGAGATCTCGGATTCGGCCGAGGAGCGTTCGGCCTCGGTGGTGGCGGCCAGGTCGGTACGAGACGAGGCCTGGCCCTCGGCATCGAGCTTCTCGATGGTGAGCCGTTCGAATTCGGCGACGAGCCGCTCGACCTTGGTGCGCAGGCTCTCGCGCTGGATACCAGCCCGCTTGGCGTCGCTCTCGGTGCGTTCCATGGTGGCCCGCAGGGCGGCGAGCTCGCCACGGATCTCGGCGGCCTCGCTGGTGGGCGGGGCCACGCCGTCGCCCCAGTCGGACTCGAATTGGGTGCGGGCATCGGCCAGCTCGGCCTCGGCCCGCTCGAGCGAACCGGTGTCGCCTTGGGCGTTCACCCCCTCGGCGTTCACCTCGACCAGTTCGGCGGCGAGCTGCGCGTATTCGGCCTCGAGCGAGGCCACCACGGCCTGGTCGACGAAGGCGTTGCGGTCGCGATCGATACCGCGACGGCGTTCGGTCAGCAGTGACTGCAGGCCGCGGGCCCGTTCGCGCAGGCTCTCGTAGCGCACGAGGGCGTCGCCGAAGTCGTCACCGCCCATCGAGGACAGCTGGGCTTCGGTGGCGATCACCTCGGCGTCGAGCCCGGCGAGCACGCGGCGGATCTCGCGATCGGCGTTGCGCAGCTCGGTCTGGCGGGTGGTCGACTCGGCCAGCTGGATGCGGAGGCGGGCCAGTTCGCGACCGGCGAGGTGCAACTTGAGGGCGGTGAGCTCGGTGATGACCTGATCGTGACGACGGGCCGCATCGGCCTGGCGTTCCAGCGGCCGCAACTGCCGGCGGACCTCCCGCAGCAGGTCTTGGATGCGCAAAAGGTTCGCCTCGGTTGCAGACAACCGGCGCTCGGACTTCTCTTTGCGGCGGCGGTACTTGAGCACCCCGGCCGCCTCCTCGATGATGAGGCGTCGCTCTTCGGGCTTGGCGTTGAGGACGGCGTCGATCTGGCCCTGGCTGACGATGACGTGCTGTTGGCGGCCCACACCGGAGTCGCTGAGGAGCTCCTGGATGTCGAGCAGGCGGCAGGGAACGCCGTTGATGGCGTACTCGCTGTCGCCCGAGCGGAACAGCGTGCGGGTGATCGTGACCTCACTGAACTCGATGGGCAGGATGCCCGACGAGTTGTCGATGGTCAACGCCACCTCGGCACGACCCAGTGCCGGACGCTTGGCCGATCCGGCGAAGATGACGTCGTCCATCTTCTGGGAGCGAACCGCTGACGGCGCTTGGGCGCCGAGCACCCAGCCGATGGCATCGACGACGTTGGATTTACCCGAGCCGTTGGGCCCGACCACCACCGTGACGCCCGGCTCCAACTGGAGCGTCGCGACATCGGCGAACGACTTGAAACCCTTGATCTGCAACGTCTTCAGGAACACGCCGGGAGCCTAGGCGACGGTCGCGCAGCGGTCAGCCGTGACACCCACGACCCCCGCCTTCGCGGCCCGCATCCGCCTTCGCCTTCGCGCCCGCCTTCGCGTTTTTCTGTCACGAACTGACCTCAGAGGTCGGTTCGTGACAGAAAAACGGGAACGTTCAGACCTGCGTCTGCTCGCAGAAGTAGGTGTAGCCGGAGCCGAACTTGGCCTTGACGATGGGCCCGCGGGCCCGGGGGCTCATCTGGCCGTCCCGCTTGAACACGTTGATCATGGCGCCGTAGCCGCCCTGCTCACCGGCGAGGGTGCGGATGCCGTCGTCACCGACGGTCGCGCCGCCGTGCTTGACCGAATCGTGGACGATCTCGACCGAGGCCCGGTACAGGCGGCGGATCTCCTGGGTGGAGAGCTTCTCGGGCGGGCGATCGAAACGCAGGCCGGCCTCGAAGAGAATCTCGTCGCTGTACATCGGCCCGATGCCGACCAGCATGGTGGGATCCATGAGGATCGACTTGAGCTTGCCGGTGCGACGCAGGACCATCTCGCCGAACTTGGTCCACGACACCGGTTCGTCAACCAGGTCGAGGCCGATGGTGCCGACGATGTCGGGCACTTCCTCGGCGGTGGCGACGAGGAGTTCGGACGACTTGGCGGGGTCGACGAGACGCAGCTGACCGTGCTGGGTGAACGTGATGACCACTGCGGTGCCCTTGTCGAGCTCGTCCTTGTTCTGCTTGCGTTGCAGCTGTGCCTTGTCGCCGAGCGTGATCATGAGCACGTCGCCGGTCTCGAGGCCGAGCTGCAACCACGTCCCCTTGCGGGTGACGCTCTCGATCTTGATGCCCTCGAGGCGGCTGATGAAGGTCTTCTTGTTGCCGGCGCGCTTGATCGTGGCGGCGCTGGGCGCCTCGACCGTCTTGATCTTCTTGCCCACGACGTCCTTGTCGAGATCGCGCCGGAGGATCTCCAGCTCGGGCAGTTCAGCCATGCTCATCGGTCAATTTCCCTTCGTCGACCAGTCGTTGCAGCGCAGCTGCAGCGGCGGCCTGTTCGGCTTCTTTTTTCGTGCGACCGTCGCCGCTGCCCCACTCGGCTGCGTCGAGCAGAACCGTGGCAGAGAACTCGCGAGCATGATCGGGGCCCATGCCCGTGACTTCGTAGCGGGGCACCGCCCGAAGGTGGTGCGCCGCCTGTTCTTGGAGGCGGGACTTGGGGTCACCATAGTCACGGCCGGCCTCGACACGGAGGAGGTCTGCTTGCAGGAGCCCGAAGATGACTTCTTGAGCCGACGCGAAGCCGGAGTCGAGGTGGACGGCGCCGATGACCGCTTCACAGCTGTCCGCCAGAATCGAGTCCTTGTCGATGCCACCCGTTGCCGCCTCGCCGCGACCGAGGCGTACGGCTTCGCCGAGCTGCACCCGGCGGGCGGCTGCGGCCAGCGTGCGTGTGTTGACCAGCGCCGCACGGCGCTGGGCGAGCACCCCTTCGGACAGGTTCGGCACCGCGGCGTAGAGCCGCTCGGTGATCGCAAGCTGCAGGACGGCGTCGCCGAGGAACTCGAGGCGCTCGTTGGACGCGACCCCGCCGTTCTCGCCGCACCACGAACGGTGCCGAAGTGCGCTCTCGAGCAGTGCGGCGTCAAGGAATTCGTAGCCGATGCGGCGCGACAACTCGCCCAGGACGGCGGCCCGGCCGCCCTCAACCGATTCGGGCGACGACATAGTCGACGGCGTCGCTCACGAGCTCGAGATCGTCGAGGTCTTCGGTTTCGGTGCGAAGCCCCACGGTGCGTTCGCCGAACTCGTCCTCGAGGGCCTCGACCAACTCGAAGAGGGCCAGCGAATCGGCATGGAGATCATTCGCGAGCGAGTCCGCCTCGTTGATCGACGACGGTTCGATCTGGAGGATCTCTCCCAGCCGGTCCTTGACGATCTCCACGATTCGGGGGCGATCGAGCGACGCGTGATGCGTATGTGTCTCAGCGGGCATCGCAATACTCCTCGAAGCTACGTTCCTGGGCCCAAGCGCGGCACAAAGGTGCCACCGACGGATTCCCCGGGGCCAGGTCCGGCCGGATCTTAGACCGTTCGAACCCCCGCCGTAGCGGAGGAAGCGTCGTCAGTGGAGTCGTCAGCCGACGTCGATGGCCTGGCGACCGTGGTACCAACCACAGTTGCCGCACACGACGTGAGGGAGCTTCGAGACGCCGCAACGCGGGCAGAGGCTGCGGGATGGGGCCGAAAGCTTCCAGGCAGACGCACGCCGCATGCGGGTCTTGGCCTTCGACATCTTCTTCTTGGGGACGGCCATGGTCGTTCCTGCTCAGTCGTGGGGAGGTAGTACTTCGATCAGTTGCGCGCCGGTCACCGTGGCACACGAATCGGAGATGATAACCGCAAATCCCGCCGCACGCGGAATCGGCACTCAGATCAAGCTCCGACGTCGTCGCGGAGGGCGTCGAGGGCCGCCCACCGGGGGTCGGTCGTAGGCCCCTCGTCGTCATCGGACTCGACCACCACGGGGAAGACCTCGGGCACCGGCCCGGGGCAGTCCTCACGGCACAGCGGGTTAATCGGCAGCGCCAGGATGGCGAGCTCGCGCAGCATCGGCTCGAGATCGATGTTGTCGCCCTCGATGGGGTAGGTCTCGCCCTCGGTGGGACGGTCCTCGTACACCTCGGACACGTCGACGTGCAGGTCGCCCGAGACGGTATCGAGGCAACGGCGACACTCGCCGTTCCAGGCCGCGTCAACGGTGCCCGTGGCCGACACGCCCCCAGAGACGGCCTCCAGCAGGAGCTCGACGGTCACGTCCGAGCCGGGCACCAGACGGGCGCTCGAGAGCGCGACGTCGTCGAGCCCGACGACCTCGGAGACCTGTCGTTGGTTGCCAACGGATCGCCGGAGCTCGACGACGTTGATCTGCAGAGGATTTCCACCGACCATCTGCGGTCAGTCGAGTTCTTGGTCGAAAAACGCCGCCGCATCGGAATCGTCGTCGTCGTCGTACACCCCCGCCGGGGCCGGGTTCTCGCCCAGCTCGTTGGCGGCAATTCCACCGGCGAGTTTGCGACGCCCGCCAGCCACAGTCTTGGACAACCGGTCGAGCACCACCTCGAAGCTGGCGAGCTTTTGGTCGCAGTAGTCCTCGGCCTGATGGGTCATGCGGCGGGCCTCGGCCTCGGCCTCGTCGACGATCGAGATTGCCTGATGGTTGGCGGCCTTCACGACCTCGGTGCGCTGCACCATGTGAGCCACGTGAGACTTGGCATCCGCGATGATCTCCTCGGCCTCGCGATGGGCCTTGGCGCGAAACTCCTCGCGCTCCTTGAGCAGCCAGCGTGCGGCGCGCAGCTCATCGGGAAGGTGGGCGAGAATGTCGTCGAGGATGTCGAGGACCTCCTCCCGGTTGATCATGACCGTGGACGACATGGGCATCGACCGCGCCACCTCGACCATCTCGACCAGCTGACGGAGCTGATCCTCGGACCGGTAGGTGGGCAACGTGTCAGCGGACATCTCGTCGCCTCCTTCGTCAACTGTGGTGCTCATGGGAAGTAACCGCCTCAGGTGGGATAGCGCTCGGCCATCCGCTGCGCCACGCACGGGGGAACCATCGAGGTGATGTCCCCACCGAATCGGGCGATCTCGCGGATGAGCTTGGATGCCAGGAACGAATGCGACGACGTGGTGGGTATGAACAGTGTGTCCACGCCCGAGATGGAACGGTTCATCTGGGCCATCTGCAGCTCGGACTCGAAGTCGGAGACGGCACGGAGGCCCTTGACGATGAAGTGGGCACCGACGTCGCGGGCCAGGTCGACGACCAGGGAGCTGAACAGCGTGACCTCGACGTTGTCGAGGTGACTGAACGACTCCTCGATGAGGGCTTGGCGGTCCTCGAGGGAGAACAGCGGCTCGCCCTTCTGCGGGTTGCGCATGGCCGCAACGACGACCTTGTCGAACAGTCGCGCGGCCGTCTCGA
>Ga0105047_10006748_pt1 | contig 19414 bp, 21 predicted proteins | sample MAT04_FD_78384 | JGI IMG/M metagenome (GOLD analysis project Ga0105047, IMG submission 78384) | Freshwater microbial communities from Lake Fryxell liftoff mats and glacier meltwater in Antarctica - MAT-04 (megahit assembly) | ecosystem: Environmental > Aquatic > Freshwater > Ice > Liftoff...
CGACGCCAGGCCCACGCGGGTGATGTCGGTGTCGTTGGTGAACTGCGAGCGCGCGGCGGCCAGGGTGGCGGCGTCCAGCGCATCCTGCAGGCTCATGCGCACGGTCGAGGCGCGGTGGATGTCGACGCCGCCCAGGGTCATCAGCACCAGCACCGGCAGAACCAGGGCGAAGATCATGGCGACGTTGCCCTGCACGTCGCGGGCGAAACGGGCCAAGGCCTGCGCCACGCGGCGTGCTGTCCGGGTCACGATCGTCATGGCTGCCCCCTCAACGCTTCCGAGGTAGGACAATTCGCCCGATCAGCCAATGCATTTGCAAAGCGCATACACGCCTGAGAAATGCACCTGGATGTGAATCGGCGTCCAAGGCGGGACCCCCACGATCATGCCGGTAAGCTACTGGCGAGATTGAAGAAAGACCGTCTCGGGTGGGGTCCCAGGCGGTGCCGATTATACGATAACTCGCGCTCGAAAATCTGCTTGGTTCAGTTACTTGTGTGAGGCTGACAGGGTCACGCTTTGGACGCCGATCCACACTCCGGAAACCTCATCGCACTCCAAGTGCAGCTTATGAACGGCCTTATGAACCGGCTTCCGTGATCGGAATTTATCGTTCCAAAACATAATCTTCTGGAAAGAAATGGCGCACCCGACAGGATTCGAACCTGTGACCCCTGCCTTCGGAGGGCAGTACTCTATCCAGCTGAGCTACGGGTGCATCCGTGTCGGCCTCGCGGCCGGACGAAGGGCCTTACAGCAGGTCGACGGAGGTCTCAATCCCGGAATGGACCTGTTGGCAAGGAGCGCCGGGGCGGCGAGCACCGGGCGGGCATGGAGGCCCTGCTGTCAGCGGCACCGACCGGTGGATCTGCTGTGGCCAGCCGCTCTCGACCAAGGGGAGAGGGAAGGCATCACTGCGCGAGCATGCCGCCATCGATCTTGAACTCGGCCCCGGTGACGAATTTGGACTCGTCCGAGGCGAGATAGAGCACGCAGTAGGCGACGTCGTCGGGCTCCCCGATGCGTTTCATCGGGATGCCGCGGGTCAGGCGTTCGTGCGCCTTTTTCTCGTCGCCCCCGGCCAGGGCGATGAAGGGGTCCAGGATCGGGGTCTTGATGAAGACCGGGTGGACCGAGTTGCAGCGCACGTTCCAGTCGGCCTTGGCGGCCTCCAGGGCGATGGTCTTGGTGTACATCCACACCGCCGCCTTGGTGGCGTTGTAAGCCCCCATGCCGGGGGCTGCAGCGAGGCCCGCGACGGACGAGATGTTCACGATCGAGGCCGGGGCCGAGGCCCGCAGATGCTTCATGGCGTGCTTGCAGCCCAGCATGATGCTCTCGATGTTGATGGCCTGGACCCGGCGCCAATTCTCGAGCGTGTCGGTCTCGACGAACTTCAGGTCGCCGCCGATGCCGGCATTGTTCACCAGGATCGACAGCGAGCCCATGTCGGCGACACCGGCCCCGATCACGTCGATCCAGGCCTGTTCATCGGCAACGTCGTGGGCATACGCGAAGGCGGCTCCGGGGATTTCCGAATTGATCGCGGCGGCGAGGGTCTGAACGCCCGCCAGATTGACATCGCTGAGGGCGACCTTCGACCCCTCGCGCGCCAGCATCCAGGCCATGGCCACGCCGAGGCCCCCGGCGGCACCGGTGATAAGGGCGGTCTTGCCGGCGACGCGGCCTGGCTTGCTCATGGTCATTCCCCTCCGAGGGATTGGGCGGCGGCGTCAATGAAGCGCGCCAGCTCGATATCGAGGTCGGTTACGCCGCCCGCATCATGGGTGGTCAGAAGCACTTCGATCCGATTGTAGACATTCGACCATTCGGGATGGTGATCCATTGTCTCGGCCTTCAACGCCACCCGCATCATGAAGGCGAAGGCCAGGTTGAAATCCGCAAAGCGCAGGCTGCGGACGATGGCCGGTCGCGCGCCGGGCGCAGCGGTCCATCCAGGCAGGGCTTTCGCGGCGTCGGCAGGATCGATCGGGGTTCGGTTCATGCGCCCGGCCTAGCCCGGCCGCCGGGCGCCGACAAGGGTGTCGGGCTCCGGTCCGCAGCGCGCGTCAGGCCAGTGCGTTTGCAGGCACCGCCGGCCTCACGTACGGGCGCGACCGTGAGGCCCGGTGACGCGACGGCTTTCGCGCGCTAGACCGCCCGAATGACCGACCACAACCCTGCGGATTCCGGCGCTGCCGACCCCGGCCCGACCTCCGGCAAGACCTCTCCCTTTGGCTTCCGCGACGTCGATGCGCGCGAGAAGGTCGAGATGGTCCGGGGCGTGTTCGACAGTGTCGCCTCCCGCTATGATCTGATGAACGACCTGATGAGCGGCGGCGTTCACCGTCTCTGGAAAGACGCCGCCGCCGCCAGACTGAATCCCCGACCGGGCGAGACCATTCTGGATGTCGCCGGCGGCACCGGCGACATGGCCCGGCGCTATTCACGCATGGCGCGGCGGGCTCAGGGTCGCCGCGGAGGGTCTGACGCCTCGGTCATCGTGCTCGACTACAATGCCGAGATGATCCTCGCGGGCGTGGACAAGGGCGGCGAGCCGGAAATGATCTGGACCGTCGGCGACGCCATGGCGCTGCCCCTGCCGGACGCGTCGGTGGATGCCTATTCGGTCAGCTTCGGCATCCGCAATGTCTCCGACGTGGCGGCGGCGTTGAGGGAGGCCAGGCGGGTGCTGAAGCCGGGCGGCCGGTTCCTGTGCCTGGAGTTCTCGCGTCCCACGGCCGAGGCAATGCGCAAGGCCTATGATGCCTGGTCCTTTCACGCCATCCCGCGGATCGGCGGTTGGGTCGCAAAGGATCGCGACAGCTACCAATATCTGGTCGAGAGCATTCGCCGCTTCCCGGATCAGGAGACGTTCAAGGCCATGATAGAGGACGCCGGCTTCAGCCGGGTCGCCGTGACCAATCTGTCCGGCGGCGTGGCGGCGATCCATTTCGGGTGGGCGATCTGACCGGTCCGGCTGCATACCGGGTCGCGCCCGCAGCGCCGCCAACCGTTCCGGTGCGCGATCCCCTAGGCGCGACGTGGCGCCTTGTTCGCTGGGGGGCGGCTCTGGCCCACCATGACGCCCTGCTGCCGCGCGAGATCACCCCGCTTCTGCCCGGCTGGTTCCGACCCGTCGCCCATTTCGTGCATCTGTTCGCGGGCCGGGACGGCCGCACCGGCCGCCCGGGGCAGCGTGTGGGTCGGGCCTTCGAGACACTGGGCCCCGTCGCTATCAAGCTGGGCCAGGTCATGGCGACGCGCGCCGACATCTTCGGCATCGAGTTTGCGCGCGATCTGGGCCGGCTGAAGGACAAGCTGCCGCCGTTTCCCACCGATCAGGCCCGGCGCGAGGTCGAACGCTCCATCGGCCGGCCGGTCGAAAGCCTGTTCACCGATTTCGGCGACCCGATCGGCGCCGCGTCCCTGGCCCAGGCCCACCCGGCGTGGCTGGCGGATGGCCGGAAGGTGGCAGTCAAGGTCCTGCGCCCTGGCGTTGAGCGCCGCGTGGTCAAGGGGCTGGACGCCATGCGGCTGGCGGCCGGTCTGGTCCACCGCCTTGTGCCGCTGTCGCGACGGCTGCAGCCCCGCGCCTTCGTCGAGACCGTGGCGCGGTCGATGTATCTGGAACTGGACATGCGGCTGGAAGCTGCCGCAGCGTCCGAACTGCACGACATCATGGAAAAGGCCCGGGCCGACGGGGCCCATATGTCGGCCCCCAAGGTGGTCTGGGACGGAGTCGGCAAGCGCGTCCTGACGCTGGAATGGGCGACGGGCCTGCCGATGACCGACCCCATGGCCATCGAACAGCCGGGCATGGACATCAACGCCCTGGCCGACAATGTCGTGCGCGCCTTCCTGGTCCAGGCCCTGGACTACGGCACCTTCCACGCCGACCTTCACGAGGGGAACCTGTTTACCTATGCCCCGGCCGAGCTGACCGCCGTCGATTTCGGCATCATCGGCCGGCTGGGCGAGGGAGAGCGGCGCTATCTGGCCGAGATCCTGTGGGGCTTTTTGACCCGCGACTATGCCCGGATTGCCCGGGTGCATTTCGAGGCTGGCTATGTGCCGCCGCATCATTCGGTCGAAGCTTTTGCCCAGGCGCTGCGGGCCGTGGGTGAACCGGTCATCGGCCGCGCCGCATCGCAGGTGTCGATGGGCCGGCTGCTGGGGCAGCTGTTCGAGATCACTGCCCTGTTCGATATGCACCTGCGACCCGAACTGATCCTGCTGCAAAAGACTATGGTCTCGGTCGAGGGCGTGGCGCGTCGCCTTAATCCCGATCATGATCTCTGGTCGGCCGCCCAGCCCGTGGTCGAGCGCTGGATCACCCGAGAACTGGGGCCGCGGGCCCAGATCCGCGACGGCATGCGAGAACTGGTCTCGGGGGCGCGGGCCCTGTCCCGTCTGGTTCAGGAGCCGCCCCAGCCCCGGACAGTCTTGGTCGAGCGGGAGCGAACGCCGACCTGGCTGGCCGTCTGCGTCATCGCTGCGACCGCCATGGCCGCAGCCGCCCTGCTTCTGTCGCTTTGGTCGCGGATGGTGGGCTGACACTACCGGAGCCCGCATGCCCGTCCACCGCACCGCCATTCTGTTCGCCGCCCTCGGGCTGTGTGTCTCCGGCCCCACTCTCGCCCAGACGTCTGCGCAGTCCCAGAGCCGATCGCTGGTGCCGTCCAGCGGAGCTGCGGCGACCCTGCCCAACACGTTCGACGGACCGGCTGCCCCCGCAGCGAGCGTGGTCCGGCCGGCCGCGCCGGGCGGCCCGGTCACCGAGGCCCAGAGGGCCGAGGCTGCCCTCAGGACGGTCATTGCCCAGATGCAGGCGGGCGAGATCGACCTGGCGCTGTTCACTCCAGACCTAGGGCGTCAGCTTGCGAGCCAGATGACCACATTCGCGCCCCTGGTCGCGGGTTTCGGCGAACTGGTTAGCATCGAGGCCCAGGGCACGACCCCGGACGGGGGCGGCCGGTTTCTGGTTACCTTCGAAAAGGCCTACACCCAGTGGCTCATCGGCCTTGAGGACGGCGGCCTGATCGCGGCCCTGTTGTTCCGCCCCGCACCGGCAGCACCGCCAGCGACGCCGCCTGCGGCCGATCGCTAGTCCAGCTCGGGCCTGCCCCGCCCGGTCTTGATTGCAGACCGGCCTGACTTGGCCTGGAGCCGGCGCTCCTTCGACGCCCGGGTCGGGCGGGTCGGCACGCGCCAGATCGGGGCGATGGAGGCCTCGTCCACCATCGCCTGCAGTCGCTCGATAGCGTCGGTCCGATTGCGTTCCTGCGTCCGGTGACGCACGGCCGTGATCAGGATAACCCCGTCCAGGGTCAGCCGGCTGCCCGCCAGTTTCATCAGCCGCTGACGCACCGGTTCGCGCAGCGACGGCGAGTTGAGGACATCGAACCGCATCTGGACGGCGGTGGACACCTTGTTGACGTTCTGCCCGCCGGGCCCGCCTGCGCGGTAGAAGCGGAACTCCAGCTCGCTTTCGGGGATGACGGTCATCGCGCGATCCGCCTCGCCCGGACCACGGCCTGATCCAGCGCCTGCAGGAAGGCGGACCGGTCCTTCGGTCCGAACAGCGGCGGGCCGCAGGTTGCCACACCCATGGAGCGCAGATGCTCGCCGACCATCCGCCCGGCCAGCGCCGACCCGATGGAATCCGGCGTGAAGGGCTGGCCATTCGACTTCAGCGCCTGGGCGCCCGCCTTCAGGCAGCGGTCAGCCAGCGGGATGTCGGCGGTGATGACGATGTCGCCCGGGCCGGCGCGTTCGGCGATCCAGTCGTCCGCGATATCGGGTCCGGCGTCGACCACGACCTGCTCGATCCAGGTCTCCCGTAGGGTGTTGATCCAGCTGTTGGAGACCACGAACACGCCAAGGCCATAGCGCACAGCGACACGGTAGACCTCGTCCTTCACCGGACAGGCGTCAGCGTCGATGAAGATGCGCGGGGCTGGCATGAGGTCCCTATACCTCTCCCTCCCCCTCCGGGGGAGGGGCGTCGATGCGCAGCAGAGGCGGGGTGGGAAGGTAAGGTAACCCGGACCCAGATCGGTACGGCCTTGCCCCGCAGCCCCCCCCGGTCTTAGCTTCGCTCCGACCACCCTCCCCCGAGGGGGCGGGAAAGATCGCCTTAATTTCCGTAGGCCAGCGGCATCCCCCCGTCCGGACGCCCGCCGTTGCGATAGCGGTCGCGCAGCAGGATCTGGCGGCTGCTCAGCGACTGTTCCTCGCCGTTGATGAACTGCACCGTCACCGAGGACAGGGGCTCGAGGGGATCGCCGTCCCACACCACCACATCGGCGACGGCCCCGGCCCGCAATTCGCCGAACTGGCCGGCCATGCCGAAGATCCGCGCCGGATTGACCGTCAGGGCCGCGATGGCCGCCTCGAAGGGCAGGCCGTGCGACACGGCGTTGCCGGCGTTAAAGCGGGCCTCACGGGCCCTGTGGACGCCGTTGCCCTTGATGGCGATGACGACGCCGGCGGCGTTGAGCGCGGCGGCATTCTCCATGCGCGAGGCGCGGGTCTCGATACTGCCGGGCAGGTTATCGATCGGATTCATCAGCACGGGCACGCCCGCCGCCGCGATCTGCGGCGCGACCAGCCAGCCCTCGTCTGCGCCGTCGAGGATGATCCTGACGCCTTCCTCCCGGGCCAGCCGCAGGACCTGCAAGATGTCTGCGGCCCGGCGAACGGTAACGATCAGGGGCATGTCACCGGAGACCACGGGGATCAGCGCTTCCAGATCGGCGCGTGACAGGCTGAGGTCGCGCAGACCGGCACGGTCATAGGCGGCCTTGTTCCGGGCGTAGAGCCGCACCTCGGCCAGGCTTTCCTTGAACTGGACGAACTGGGCACCGCGCGCGCCGCCGGCGATGCCGGCCCCGGCCTCGCCGAAGGGCGCGACCATGGCCACACGTGGCCGGACCAGAATGTCCGAGCCAGCCGCCAGATGGATGATCGAGGCGGTCCCGGCGAACAGACTTGGGGTCTGGAAGCCGCCCGCCCCGGCCCCGGCGAAGTCGGAATCGTCCTGGTGGGAATGGCCGCCGCCGCCGGATCCCGGATGGTTCGGGATCACGACCGCGCGGGTGATGCCACCCAGACGCGCGACAGGCAGTGTGAACGACCAGGGATCCAGCCCGTAGCTGACATCGAACGAGGCGCTGATCGTGTTGGCGCGGTTGGACAGATCGTCAGATTCCGCGACCGACGAGATTTCGGAGGCTCCGAGGCCGGCGTCCACCGCCACCAAGCCGGGCGTCACCACCTTGCCCCGAGCATCGATCACCCGCGCCCCCGACGGCGCTGCGCCGGTCCCGACCGAGACAACGCGGCCGTTCTGGATGACCACCGTGCCGTTCTCGATCACCGACGTTCCGGTCAAAACCCGGCCGCCGGTGATGGCAGTAAGGTCCTGGGCCAGGGCGGGCAGGGCCGACAGCGCGAGCGCGGCCAGCGAAATCAGGCTGAGACGACGCATCAGCGGGCTCCTGCGGCGATGTTGGCAGCGCTGAGACCATAGCCGGGCTGGCCCAGCTCAAAGTCCGACCGGGGCTGGTAACGGGGGTCCATGCGGTCAAAGGTCAGGGCCCCGTCGATATAGACCTGGTCGGCGCGGGCATAGACGCTGAAGGGATTGGCGCTCCAGATCACCACATCGCCGCGCTTGCCGGGTTCCAGCGACCCGGTCTCGTCGGCGATCCCGATGGAGCGGGCGGCGTTCGAGGTGATCCAGCTGATGGCGCGCTCCTCGGAAATGGTCATGCCGGCGCGGCGGCCGGCGGCCAGGGCGGCCGCGACCTCCTGATTCAGGCGCTGGGTCAGCTGGGCGTCGTCGGAATGGATGACGGCGCAGGACCCCGGCTGTGCGTCGACAAGCGCGGCATTCTCCTCGACGGCGTCAAGGGCCTCCATCTTGAAGCCCCACCAGCCGGTCCACATGTCGGCGCAGATGCCGTTCTCGGCCAGTTGCGGAGCCAGCTTGTAGGCCTCGATGGCATGGTGGAAGGCGGTGATCCGATAGTCGAACTCGCGGGCGATATCGATCATCACGGCCATCTCGTCGGCGCGATAGCAGTGGTTCTGGACCATGATCGAGCCGTCCAGGACGCCCGCAAGGGTCTCGTTCTGAAGGTTGCGGGTGGGCGGCGCGCCCTCGCCCGTCTCGCGCCACCTGTCCCATTTGTCGCGATAGTCCTGGGCGGCGATGAAGGCGGCGCGATAGCCGGCGACATTGCCCATGCCGGTCGCGGGCGACTGGTTGCGGCCGCCGTAAACGCGCGAGGGATTCTCGCCGCAGGCCATTTTCACCCCGTAAGGCGCGCCGGGGAACTTCATGCCCTGCATGGTGATCGAGGGCACGTTGCGAACGGTGACCGCCCGGCCGCCGAACAGATTGGCCGATCCGGGGAGGATTTGCAGCGTGGTCACCCCGCCCGCCCGGGCGGTGTTGAAACCGGGATCCTGGGGCCAGAGAGAGTGTTCAGCCCAGACCTGGGCGGTGTTCGGGCTGGTCGCCTCGTTGCCATCGCTCATCCCGGTCACGCCCGGCGAGGGATAGACGCCAAGGTGGGAATGAACGTCGATGATGCCCGGCGTGACGAACCGGCCGCGGGCGTCGACAATGCGATAGCCTCCCGGAACCGGCGTCTCGGGACCACCTACGGCCTGGACCCGGCCGTCGGACACCAGCACCACGCCGTTCTCGATCCGCTGCTCCGTCCCGGTGAACACGGTCGCGCCGACGATCGCGACATTGTCGCGCGGCAGCGGCCGATAGGTCGAGGGGAAGGGGTCCGGGTTGGCGGCGGAGTCGAGACCGGCCGGCAGAGTCCGGGGCGTATCGGCACCGCCGCTGTTCGACCCGTCAGCGGAGGGGGTCCCCGGCCCGTCGGTGGTGGCGCAGCCGGCGAGAGCCAGCGCGCAGGCGACAACGGCGAGGCTGGGGCCCCGCAAGGCGTGACGGATCATCAAAACGCTCCCCCGATGCGCACACGGCGCAGAACAGACGGGGATTACAACGGCTTCTGAACCCATCCGTCAAAGGCGGAAACATTACAAACCTGTAAGGCAAGCCCTCACCTCCGTCTCGCGGAGACCGACCGCATCTCTCGGGTCGGCCTCACGCCAGGTCGGGACGTCAGCCCAGCGCAGCCATCAGCTCCGGGATCACCGTCTTGTAGTCGCCAACGATTCCGAAGTCCGCGACCTGAAAAATCGGCGCGTCGGCGTCCTTGTTGATGGCGACGATGATCTTGGAATCCTTCATCCCCGCCAGATGCTGGATGGCGCCCGAGATGCCGACGGCGATGTAGAGCGCCGGGGCCACCACCTTGCCGGTCTGGCCGACCTGATAGTCGTTGGGCGCATAGCCCGCGTCCACGGCTGCGCGGCTGGCCCCAACGGCAGCCCCCAGCCGGTCAGCCAGAGGCTCGATCACCGCATGGAATTCGTCAGCCGAACCCAGGGCGCGACCACCCGAGACGACGATTTTCGCCGCTCCCAGTTCGGGACGGTCGGACTTGACCATTTCTTCGGCGACGAAGGCCGCCTTGTGCACATCCACCCCCGCGACGCTCTCGACCGGGGCCGAGCCGCCCTCGGACGCAGCCACGAAGCTGGTCGGGCGCACGGTGATGACTTTCTTGCCGTCAGACGACTTCACCGTCTCCAGGGCATTACCGGCGTAGATGGGGCGCACAAAGGTGTCGGCCGAGACGACCTCGACGATTTCCGAAATCGGGGCCACGTCCAGTTTCGCGGCGATCCGCGGCATGAAGTTCTTGCCGTCCATGGAGGCGGGCGAGAGCACGGCATCATAGCCGGGGGCCAGTCCCACCACGGTGGCCGCGACAGCTTCCGCCAGGGTGTGACCCAGCTCACCGCCTTCAGCCAGCAGCACCTTCCTGACGCCGACAATCTTCGCGGCGCTGTCGGCGGCGGCCCGGGCGGCCTGGCCGACGACCAGAACATCAACATCCGGGCTCAGGGCGAGGGCGGCCGTGACGGTCTTGTGCGTGCTATCGCGGACGGCCGAACCATCGTGGTCGGCGATGACGAGGACGGCCATGTCAGAGGGCTCCTGCAGTCTTGAGTTTGGACACCAGTTCGGCCGCGTCGGCCACCTTGATCCCGGCCGAGCGGGTCGGCGGCGCGGTGACTTTGACCACAGTCAGGCGCGGAGCCGTGTCGACGCCATAGTCGGCGACCGCCTTCATCCCGCTCTCCTTCTTCTTGGCCTTCATGATGTTGGGCAGGGAGGCGTAGCGCGGCGTGTTCAGGCGCAGGTCCACGGTCACCACGGCCGGCAGGGTCGCGGCGAGGGTCTGAACGCCGCCATCGACCTCGCGCGTCACCGTGGCCTTACCGTCCGCGATCTCGATTCTCGCGGCGAAGGTGGCCTGGGGCCAGTCCAGCAGTGCGGCCAGCATCTGGCCCACGGCATTGTTGTCGCCGTCGATGGACTGTTTGCCCATCAGGACGAGGTCGGGCTTCTCCTCGGCGACCACGGCCTGCAGCAGTTTGGCGACGGCGAGGGGCTCAAGATCGGCGTCGGACTGGATCAGGATACCGCGATCCGCGCCCATGGCGAGGGCGGTGCGAATGGTTTCCTGAGCCTGGGTCACGCCGATGGAGACAACCACGATCTCGGTCGCGGTCCCGGCGGCATGGTGCTCCTTGCCTTCCTTGAGACGAACAGCCTCCTCGACGGCGATTTCGTCGAAGGGGTTCATGCTCATCTTGACGTTGGCCAGGTCGACGCCAGTCTGGTCCGCCTTGACGCGGGCCTTGACGTTATAGTCGATCACCCGTTTGACGGGGACGAGAACCTTCATGTTTGACTGTCCATAGGATCGCCGGAATGCTGCGGCAGGGAATGGAACGGGCGAACCAGCCTGTCAATGTAACGCGGCGTGCTTGGGCGTCGCAGCGAGAACGGACCCTGCGATGAACCGCTTTCTGACGATACGTCGTCTGTCGATCCTGTTCTTCAGCCTGTTCGCCGTGCTGGTGGCAGGTGTCTTCGTCTTCCAGCGTTTCTACGTCGCGCCCGCCGAGAAATGCGTCCAGTCCGGCCGCTGGTGGTATGCCGAGGGTCGCGAATGCGTCCAGCCGATCTATCTCCCCGACATCACCGGCCGTCCGGCGGGCGTCAGCCGGGTCGAGGCGTCCGATCTCCAGAATCGCGAACTGCTGGTGATCGAGGACCGGCTGGCCGCCGAACGCGCGGCTCGTCTCGCCGCGACGGAACGTGATCGCGCCGACTACGCCGCCAGAACGGCAAACTGACCCGAGCGCAGCCCCCATGCCGGGACCGGAGCGGCTCACACCGCCGCGTCGAAGAGGGCGTCTCGAACGATGTCGGCGCGAACCATAGGGAACAGATGGCCGGTCCCCGGCACTGTCTCCACCGTCAGGTGTGGAAGGCCGCGCGGCCGGTCCGCGACCTGCGCGATGGACCCGGTTTCGGCCTTCAGGATGCGGACGGGCTTGCGATAGGTGCGCATCGCCCGCCATGGATCATGCCCTTGAGCCATATAGTTGGACGCTTCCCAGTCGGGGGCGCAGCTGAGGACGAAGCCCTCGCCCTCGGGTCGCAGACCATCTCCCAGATAGTCCAGCAGGACCGGATCGGGCCATCCCCTGAAGGCACCCCGGCCGCGATAGGACTCCAGCGCCACCTCGCGGCTGTCGAAGGTGGCGCGGCGGCGACGCGCGGTGCGAACCAGCGGAATCCGGTCGGACAGGCGGCGCAGCAGGGGGAGGCGGAACACCATGGCGGTCGCGCCGCTCCAGATCACCGGGTCGAACAGAACCAGCTGCGACACACGGCCGGGCCGTTCGGCGGCGGCCAGAAGGCTTGCCGTTCCGCCCATGGAGTGGCCCGCCATGACCACCGGCGGACCAGGGAAGGCCTCGAGCAGGGAGATCAGGTCGTCGCGGTGGTCGTGCCAGTCGTGGCGGCCGCAGATCTCGGTGGGCAGCCGGGTCGCGCCATGGCCGCGCAGGTCGGGGGCCAGAATCCGAAGGGACGAGGCCAAGGGGGCCAGGATGGAGCGGTAGGTAAAGGCGTTGAAACCGTTCGCATGGCTGAAAATCAGATCAACCGGCCGTTTCGGATCGCCGAAATCCAGCACCGCCATGTCCCCGCTGCCCCACCGGTTGGCGATGGGAAGGGTCAGGCGGCGGGGCGGGGAGAGCCGGGTGGCGTCCATGGGCTAAACTTAGGGGCGTGCCGAACCCCGCGCCAGCGGGAACCGGTCTATGCGGCGACCCGACACGCGGGACAGCGGCCGTGGCCTTCGATCGTGGTGCGTTCGATGGCATAGCCAGCGGCTTCGGCCGCGCGGTGAAGCGCCTCTCCCTCGGGCGGCGTGACCTCCTCGGTCGCCCCGCAACAATCACAGATCAGAAAGGCGGCAGCATGGGCGCGGTCGCCGACGGAACAGGCCACATAGGCGCTGATCGAAGCAATGCGATGAGCCAGCCCCGCCTTTTCCAGGAAGTCCAGGGCGCGGTAGACCGTCGGCGGCTTGGCGGCCACACCGTCGAGGCCGTAGCGGGCGATCAGGTCATAGGCCTTCACCGCCTCCCCGGCCTGCAGCAGCAGTTCCAGTACCCTGCGCCGCGGCGCGGTCATCCGCTCGCCCTGATGGGTGCAGCGCGCCTCGGCTGCGGCGAGGGCGCGCCCGATCTCGCCGTCGGTCAGGCCGGTCTCGTCTTGCGGATGGCTGCAACTCGAACCCATGGAGCACAGCTAGGTCGCCGCAGCCATCTTCGCAACCGCTGTCATGACCTCGCAGGACGCGTTGCAGGAGAGCCGGTTTGCGGCGACGGGCCGGTTCCGCTAGAAGGCCGGCCTTTCCGTCATTCCAGAGCCTGCGCGTCCATGACCGACACCATCGCCCCCTCCCAGGATGCCGCCCTCGACGGCAATGTGCTGTTCTATTCCAAGCCAGAGCCGCTCTCGAGCGACGCGCACGGCACGCTGGGCGTCAACCCGGTCGACAAGCCTTATGCGTTCGTCGCTGCCTCCCACGTGGTGCCGTTGACGGTGACCGAGTTCGCACCGGCGGCCCTGTCCTATCCGGTCGTCTTTCTGGGCGATGCCAAACAGCCGGTCGCGGTCATGGGCCTGCGCCAGGGCGAAAACCTTTACGTCCACCCGAACGGTGACTTCCGGCCCGAGGCCTATATCCCCGCCTATGTCCGCCGCTATCCGTTCGTCTTCGCCAATGACGCCCAGGCGCAGCGGTTGATCCTGTGTATCGACCGCGCCGCGCCGTTCATCGTCGAGGGCGGCCAGGCACCCCTGTTTGTGGACGGAAAGCCTTCGGACTACGTCAATCAGGCGATGGAGTTCTGCAACAATTTCGAGCAGGAGCGCCAGCGCACCGAGAGTTTCGTCAAGCTCCTGATCGAGCTCGACCTGTTCGACGTCCGCGAGGCAGTGTTCACGCCGAGGAACGAGCGCGGCGAGCCGGGCGAACCCCAGAAGCTGGCCGATTATTTCGCTGTCTCGGAAGAAAAACTGAAGGCCCTGCCGGCCGAAAAGCTGGCCGAACTGCGCGACAATGGCGCTCTGGGCCAGATCTACGCCCACCTGGTGTCGCTGCTCGGCTGGGACCGCCTGATCGCACTGGCCTTCCAGCGTGCCAACGACATGCCGACGGCGGCCAACGCTTAGCTTTCAACTGGTGGAGGGTGACGGGTGGCCACGAGGTTCCCGCCATCCTTCATGCGCGCGCCCTGTCACCGTCTGACGAACAGGGCGCGTGTCAGACAGGAAAAAACCAGCCGGCCACCCTCGTCGAGCAGGTCATGCTGGGCGATGACGATCCCCTTGTCATCGCCTACGGGATCCTTGCCCATCACCGTCATACGCCCCCGCAGCAGCTCTCCGGGCGGCGGGTTGCGCATGAACCGAAGACCGTCAACGGCAAGCACCTTGGACTGCGCCCAACCCGCGGACGTGTCCGTCGCCAGTCGGCTCCATAGGGCGTAGACGAGGGCATCAGGGGCACCGTAGGCCACATCCCAGCCGGGCGAGAAATGGTCGACGAACACGCCGATGGCCGCCTCGTCCACCGCACACGCGCCGAGTTGGAGCACCTGACCGACCTCGATGTCCTCGAAATGGGCGTGGAGCGGGTCGCTCATCCCGCCGGTTCCTCGGAGACTCGAACCAGCAGCTTGCCGTCGTGGTCGCCGGTGAACAGCCGGTTCAGCGAGGTGACCGCGCCCTCCAGCCCGTTGTCGACATGGACCTTCCACTGGACCTTGCCCGAGGCGAGCCAGGGTCCGACATCGGCGACGAATTCCTTGGCGCGGGGCGCATAGTCCATGACCAGGAAGCCCCGCATCGTCATGCGATGGGTGATCAGCCGGCTCAGGTCGGGCGATGGCGGGCGTTTGGTCGCATTGTAGGCCGAGACCATGCCGCAGACGGCCATGCGGGCGTGGATGTTCAGACGGTTCCAGACCGCGATCATGATGTCGCCGCCGACATTCTCGAAATTCAGGTCGATGCCGTTCGGGGCCAGCCGGTCCAGTGCATCGCCGACATCCTCGTTCTTGTAGTCGATGGCCGCGTCGAAGCCGAGATCGTTGACCAGCCAGCGGCATTTTTCCGGTCCTCCCGCGATGCCGATGACGCGCGCGCCCTTCTGTTTGGCGATCTGGCCGGCAATCGAGCCCACAGCCCCGGCGGCGGCCGAAACGACCATCGTCTGGCCCGGCTCCGGACGCAGTACGTCGGTGACGCCGGCCCAGGCTGTCAGGCCGGTCATACCCAGCACCGACATATTGGCGGTCAGCGGCAGGCCGGGGGCCCGGTGAACGCGCGACGCGCCGCTGTCCGGCACCACACCGTAGTCGCCCCACCCTCCCATGGCGGTCGTGACCAGGTCGCCGACCTCGAACCGGTCGGACCTCGACTGCTCCACCACGCCCAGGGTCAGGCCCCGCATGACGTCGCCGAGACCCACAGGCGGCAGATAGCCGACAGCGTCGTTCATCCAGGTGCGGTTGGTCGGATCGAGCGACAGATAGATGGTGCGGATCAGCAGCTGACCGTCGGTCAGATCGGAGACCGGCGTCCGGACGAGTTCAAGGTCGGTCTCCTGGATCAGGCCCTGCGGGCGCTGGCGAAGCACCCATTGGCGATTGATCTGGGCCATGGTCGTCTCCCGGCTGGTTTCTTTTGAAGACCCATCATGGCCCACGTAGCGACGGGGACCAAAGAAAAAGGCGACCCGTGAGGGTCGCCTTGAAGTGGCATCATCGAGAATGAGGCGCGGAGACGGCAGACCGGCTTTCACCGGTCCGGGTCGGGGGGCGTCGCCGCCTCCGCATTCATACAACGACGTCCTTCCAGAAGCGTTCCCGGGTCTCCCGGAAAAAATATCGCGGACGTCACGGAAGGCCATTTGGAACGCCAACGCTCGCCGGGACGTTCACCGGTTTGTACGTTTTCAGCCCGAGGTCTTGATGTCCCACGACGATCCCCATTCACAAGCCGCCGATGCCGTCCATGAGGGCCGTCCCGTGGACGCGCAATATGTTCGCGGTGCCCGGCCTGGAAAGCGGATCCTGTGGCTGTTGATCCTGTCCGGCGGCGCGGCGGCCGTTCTCCTGTTGGGCATGTGGTTCGTTTCCAACGGAGGCTTCGCGACCCAGAATCAGAACACCGGACAGCAGGCCGTTGATGCCGCCGCCTTCTCTGATTCATCCGTTCCCGCCTCTGAAGCCCCTCTGGCGACGACACCGTCGACCAATTGATCCCCCGCCACGGCCCTGACATTGAAAGCCCCGCCGGATCGCTCCGGCGGGGCTTTCAATGTCAGGGCCGTGCCTCGCTCAGGCGGCTTCCTTCTGCCGCGCGGGATGGAAAAACAGGGCCTGGCTGATGGCCGCCTTCACCGTCTCGGGCTGGAATGGCTTGGTAATCAGGAAGGTCGGCTCGGGTCGCTCGCCGGTCAGAAGCCGTTCCGGGAAGGCGGTGATGAAGATCACGGGCACATCGAACCGCTTGAGGATGTCCTTGACCGCATCGATGCCCGACGAACCGTCGGCCAGCTGGATATCGGCGAGAACCAGTCCGGGCCGGTGGCGTGCCACCGCGTCGACGGCCTCGTCATGGGTCGTGGCCGTGGCCGTGACCGTGTGCCCCAGCTCCAGAACCAGACTCTCGATATCGGCCGAGATGATGGCCTCATCCTCGATGATCAGCACATCGGTGGCCAGTTCAGCGTCGATCTCGGCCTGGGCCTCGCCGATCAACCGTTCGACTGCATAGGCGTCTGCAGAGAGGATCTGGGCCGCTTCCGACGGCGTGAAGCCTTCGAGCGCCGTCAGCAGGAAGGCCTGGCGCGAGCGCGGAGCAATCCGCATCAGGCGGCGCGAGGCCTCGTCCTGGCTTTCCAGTCCGCTCTGATCCTCGAGCTGGGCCCCGGTGGAGGACCAGATGGCGTGGAACACCTGATAGAGCGCGACCCGCGGCGTCATGTCCGGCGAGAGTTGCCGGTCCCCCGCCGCCAGGGCCTCGAGGGCGACGCGGACGTAGTTGTCACCCGTGGCCTGGTCCCCGGTCAAAGCCCGCGCGTAACGGCGGACATAGGGAAGATGCGGCGCGAGTCTGGCCAGTAGGCTCATGTGATGGTCCCCGACAAATCGTTTCGCCACCCATTCATCAAGGCGCGCGATGATGTCGAAACGTATCACAACCGCCACGGTTCCCGCCACGGATCACAGCTTGACCATAAATCCGGTTTCACTACGGAACTCAGCGCCGGGGGCGACGTTGACGGGTTGAACAAAAAGCCCGGCAGACAGCCGGCGCGACCTGCTTGAATGAGATCAACGATTGGCGGCCGACATCTCCATGATCGATTCCCCTGACTCCCGGCGACGGCGCGCGCCCCCCCCGGTCAATGCTGAAGATTTTTCGCTGGAGGAAGCGCGTCTTCGCCAGCAGGCGATCGGCGTAAAGCTGCGGCATATGTTCGATGAGGTGGTCAACGAGCCTGTTCCGGACGCGTTCCTCGAAATCCTGCGCCGCGCTGACGCGCGCAAGTCCGGCGAGGACGAAGCGTGAGCGCCGCCTCCGGTCGCTCGACCGCGCCCAAACCGCCCTCTGCGGACGATGAAGGGTTCAAGCGCGAACTGGTTCAGCTGATCCCGCACCTGCGAGCCTTTGCCCGCACACTGACCGGGGACCCGACCGCCGCCGACGATCTGGCGCAGGACGCCATGATGAAGGCGTGGGACGCCCGGGCCAGCTATCAGATGGGTACCAATATGAAGGCCTGGACCTTCATGATCCTGCGCAACCAGTTTTATTCGGAAAAGCGCCGCTCCTGGCGCTCGACGCAGCTGGACCAGGAGGCCGCAGAACGCACCCTGGTGGCCGTGGACGATCCCGAGGCCCCGGTCGCGCTGGACGAGTTGCGTCAGGCGCTGAACACCCTGCCGGAAGAGCAGCGCGAGGCGCTCATTCTGGTCGGCGCCGGCGGGTTCGCCTACGAGGAGGCCGCAGAGATCTGCCAGTGCGCCGTCGGAACGGTCAAAAGCCGCGTCAGCCGGGCCCGCAAGGCGCTGCAGGCCACGCTCGAACGCGGCGGCTTTCGCCGTGACGGACGGGCTGCTGGCGACGCGATGCGCTCCATCCTAGCGGACGCTGACCGTCTGAGCGGCGCGCGGCAAGTCTGAGCGTGCTGTCGTCGGGGCCAGGTCGCGGCCGCCCGACCGGGCGCGAGGCCCTTTCAGTCGCCCGCATGTGGGGGCGTGGAGCCGGGGCACCGAAGGTTCAGGGGATCCGGTTCCGGCTCGGGCTGGCCATGGCTATCGCCCTGTTGCCCATCCTGCTGCTCGGTGCGGTCCAGGCCCAGGTCGAATTCCGGCGACAGGCCGAGGACCGCCGCGAGGATCTGCAGCGCGCCGCCGAACGGACCGCCGATTCGGCCAGGGCGCGGCTCGATGCGGCTTATGTCCTGCTGGGGGCGATTGCCCCCGGCGCGATCGGCGAGGCCTGCGGCCCGCGATTGTCGTCGCTGGTGGGGAGGCTGGACGGATACGACGCCCTGTATCGGCTTGGAACGGATGGGCAGGTCATCTGCAGTTCCCTGCCGCCGAGCTCGATCAATACGATGGCCCCTCGCGTCGCTACTCCCTGGTTCGCTCGGCTGCGGCAGGGCGAACCGGAAACGCTGTCTCGTGCCTACCAACTGGCGGGTTCAACTCCGGCCTTGGTGGTCGGTGTGCGCTGGGAACGCCCTGCGGGTGTCTTTGCCGGCGCAATGGCGGCGACCCTGCCCCTGTCCGAACTCCAGCCCGACGTCGCCGACCGTGCCCTGCCGCCCGATGCAGAGGCTGCCCTGACTGACGCGGATGGCAGGGTGCTGGTCGCCACCGACGTACGCGCCTTCACCATCGCCGAAGGACCGGGTTTGCGCGGCTGGGTCGAGCGCGCCCGAAACGGCGGATCCGCAGTGTTCGAAGCCGACGATGCAAGGGGCGCACGCCGAGACTATGCGGGAGCCGCGCTGGCGGGTCGTGACGTCTATGTCGTCATCTCTGCGCCCTCGCAAGGCCTGCTGTCATGGGCCAGGATCAATCCGATCGGGGTTATGCTGCTGCCGCTGGCGGCCTGGATTACGGCCTTTGTGGCCGTGATGCTGGTCTCCGAAAGGATCGTGGTGCGCTGGCTGGACTATCTGGAGCGGATCGCCGCCCTGTACGCGCGCGGCCGCTATTCGGTGCGTCCTGTGCAAGCCGCCAACGCCCCAGGAGAGATCCGGGTTCTGGCCGGGACGCTTGATGAACTGGCCGAGGCCATCGCTGCGCGGGACCGCTCGCTGAAGGACAGCCTCTCGGAGAAGGACGCGCTGATGCGCGAGATTCATCATCGGGTGAAGAACAACCTCCAGATCATTTCGTCCCTGCTGTCGATGCAGCAGCGCGCCCTCAAGGACGAGCCAGCCAAGGCGGCCCTCGGGGATACCCGGCAGCGTATTTCCGCCCTCGCCCTGATCTATCGCACCCTCTACCAGAGCGACGATATCCGCCATGCGGACGCGCGCGAGTTCATCACCGAACTGGTCGGGCAGCTCGTGGCCAGTGGGTCCGGACGCGGGCCTGTCGTCACCAGCTCGATCGACGCCGACAGTCTGATCGTCGATCCGGACAAGCTGGCCCCTCTCGCCCTGTGGCTGGTCGAGGCGATCACCAACGCCCAGAAACACGCCTTCGCCGGTCGGGGCGGTGCGCTGCAGGTCCGCTTTCGTGTCCATGGTGATACCAGCGTACTGGAGGTCCAGGACGATGGACCCGGCTCGGAAGGCGTGGTGCGGGCGGGCGTTGGACGCACCCTAATGGGGGCCTTCGCCAAGCAACTGCGCGGAGA
>Ga0105047_10006749_pt1 | contig 19411 bp, 24 predicted proteins | sample MAT04_FD_78384 | JGI IMG/M metagenome (GOLD analysis project Ga0105047, IMG submission 78384) | Freshwater microbial communities from Lake Fryxell liftoff mats and glacier meltwater in Antarctica - MAT-04 (megahit assembly) | ecosystem: Environmental > Aquatic > Freshwater > Ice > Liftoff...
ATGTCTGGTGTCCCTGCCGGGACGAAGAGCTGCCCGATGTCCCAAGGACGCACCGACCCCACTTCACAATCGGCGTCTCTCCGCCCCCTTCAGCGTTTTTCCGCTCGACACCCTGTTTCACCTCGAGGTTCTGCTGCTGACGGAACACTGAGAACTGATTACTGATAACTTGCCCATGATGAAACACTGCGGCGCATCGGCATTTCTCCAACCGATCTTGAGTCAAAATCGGCGATGGTGTATCACTCGCACCCTCACCGACCGGAGCGAATCCTCGCTCCGGTGCCTGGCTCTCTCGGCTGGGCACTCTTCACCACACTCATCCTACGACCCCGGAGGCGACCATGCAGCGTTTGGCTGTTGCATTGGCATGCTGGTTCATTCTTGAGACTTCGCTCTGCGCGGAGACTCGGAAGTTCCCGTACGAGGCGGTCGTTCGCGCGGATAATGTCACAGTCCGCTGTGGGCAGGGAAAAAACTACTACGCGACAGCGCGTCTGCCCAAGGGAGCCTCGCTGATTGTTCACCGGCACGATCCGGGCGGCTGGTACATGGTCAGTCCTCCCGAGGGAAGTTTCAGCTGGATTGCCGCTGAGCATGTGGTTGTGGACTCACCCGGAATGGGAACGGTCACATTGCCGGAAGGGGATGCGGAGGGAGCGCCCGTGTGGGTGGGCAGCGATCTGACGCAGGATCATTCGTTCCGGCAGCGCGTGTTGCAGTCGGGCGACTCGGTTCAAATTCTGGCCGAGGATGTCTTCCAGGAGACGACTGGATCGACTCGTGTCTACAAGATTGCCCCGCCCGCCCGCGAGTATCGGTGGGTGAAGGGGGATTTTGTCGTCCCGGTCAACGAGTCTTTGCAGCGAGAGGCGCTGAGCGACCCGTATTCGAACCCGCTCGCTCAGGCGACCGAGGCGGAAGCGGGGGCCGAAGGCGATGCCGAAGAGCCGAAGGGAGAAGCCCTGGAACTCACGACGCGCGAGCCCTCCACTCCCGTCGCTCAGGATGCGAATGATCCCCGTGTCGCTCTGCGAGAGATTGATCGCCACTACACCGAAATGATCGAACTCGACCCGACGCAGTGGGATATCGAGGAACTGGCCAAGTCGTACGAAGGGCTGGCCGCGTCTGCTCCTCAACTCGCCACCCCCATCAAACAGCGATTAGCGGCGCTCGAAGACCGCCGAAAGCTGCATGCCGAGTATCGCAGCTTCGCCCAGCTTTCCGCCGAGACGACCGAGCGGGATCAACAGCTCGTTGCTCAGAGCGGTCAGTCGCAGGCCGATCAGGTGATGGAGTATGAGTTGGGAAACCCGACCCCCATCGAGACACCGGTCCGCGTGGTCTCGACGGCACCGGTGAGTGTGGCTTCCGAACCCGTCTCAATCGAGAAAGTAACTCCGTCACAGCCCGCCTCGGTGACCCCACAGTTGAACGGAGCAGGTATCGTTCAGCGGCTGCCCAACGGGCGGTTTGGAATCGTGGCTCCGGAAGGACGTCTGCTCGCGGTGCTGCAAGTTGACCGAAGTTTCCAGCTTGACCGGCTTGTAGGAAAGTCGATGGGATTCATCGGCGAACGCAGTTTTGATCCGCGATTGGGAACGGACTTACTGATCGTCAAGCGGATGGTGCCGATCCAGCTGGAGCGATGATTCACAGTTTTTTCAGAGGTGACACAGCGGTCGCCTCAATGGGATCAGCCTGTGGCTCGACCGTTGGGGTATCGCGGGGCATTGGAAATTTCTGAAGATTCGATTAACTTACCATGTGTTTTCACTGAACATTGCGGTAACCTTAGCAAGCCAAGTCTTTGCACCCCAAAGAATCGTCCGATCGGATTTTTTGAGTTCTTTGGGAGGAAATTGCATGGGCCAGACCTGGTTCACCTTCTAGGAGAGTCCATGTTTCTGAGTCGTCGTCGCGGATTTACGTTGATCGAGCTTCTGGTCGTGATTGCGATCATTGCGGTTCTCATTGCCCTGCTTTTGCCCGCCGTACAGCAGGCTCGTGAGGCCGCCCGCCGGTCGCAATGCAAGAACAATCTCAAGCAGATTGGACTCTCGCTGCATAACTACCACGATGTGTTCAACACATTTCCCCCAGGTTACGTTGACCAAGGACTGAATGTGGCGGCCAATCAAGGGCACTACTCTTGGTCTTCGACCGTGCTGCCCTACATTGACCAAGCGCCGCTATACAACCAAATGAATGTCGGAAACGTCTTGCTTTCGGCGAACCTGGCGAATGCGGCGGTCCTGCTCTCTATTCAGACACCGCTCTCTGGATTCGCATGCCCTTCGAATCCGAGTCCCTCACGGAATGATGCGAGTCAGCCAGCTGTGAATGCTCGTGCAATTCAGAGCACCGTATCGGCCGAGATTCAGCTGCCGGTCAACAGTTACGTGGCGATGAACAACTCCGCAATTGGGGTGTATCGCAACCGTGGGAACGGCCTCGACGCCTCGACCGGGGCGAACGGAGTCTTCTTCCGCAACAGCCGCATTGGTTTCCGGGACATGACGGATGGTTCGAGCAACCTGATCGTCATCTCGGAACGAGCCTGGCAGAGCAGGCTGACCCCGATTTACTCAGCCGTCATGTTCGGGATCCGTGACAACACCGGGGGCTTGGATGCCGTGACTCAGTTGAGCGGCGACGCTGGTCTGGTGTACGCCTTTGCCGCTCCCGTGGCAGGCATCAATCAGCAGTTCCTCATTGACGGCGTGACCCCGAATCGTCAAAGCATCAGTAGCTTCCATACGGGTGGAACTCACGCCCTTCTGGGGGACGGTTCAGTACGTTTCCTGAGTGAAAACATTGACGCCAATCTCGATGCGATCGTCAACAGCACTCTCGAACGACTGATTTCAGTCAGCGATGGACAAGTAATCGGCGAGTTCTAACTCCCGACTCCAAATCCAATCGATCTCACGCTCCGGCTGGACTTCCCAGCTGGAGTTTTTTGTTGGCCTGAGCGGGCTAAAAATCGGTCTTCACACCGATGCCGCTCTGGCAACCCTCTCCAGAGCCTCTAATTTCCGGGTTGCGACTCGACTTGCAGGGGCTTTTCTTCGCCTCTCCACAAGCGACCGATGTTACTGGCATGCCGAAGTACAATCAGACTTGGCACTGCGATGGCGAACGCCGTCAAACTCCAAGTTCCGCTCGACAAGGGCTCTGGCCAACTCAGCACCACGACGGCGATCGCGAAGGCCGTCGCAGCCAGGATCGATGCCAGCGATACGATCCGACGCATACCAAAAACGGTCGCAAAGACGGCGAATGCGACCAGAGTCGCTGGCCAAGAGAGGACAGCTGCGACTCCCAAACCGGTGGCGACCCCTTTGCCCCCTTTGAACTGGAGCCAGACGGGGCAGGTGTGTCCGATGACGGCGGCCAGACCACAGAGGACCGTTTGATGGGGCACCGCTTCGCCGCTCATGACGATCAGTTGTGGCACGAGTAAGGTCGGGATCAGCCCCTTGAGGGCATCCAGCAGCAGGGCGAGGCTGCCCCACCCCCAGCCCAGCGTACGAGCGACATTGGTGGCGCCGACGTTCTTGCTTCCATGCTGCCGCAGATCGATCCCTTTGGCGAATCGGGCGAGCAGCAATGAGCAGGGCACCGACCCTGCGAGATACGAAACTAGCGCTGATAAACAGTAACTTAGTCCAGGAGTCATTGAGATCCCACAGTCGTTCGCAGGGATTGATCGAGCCGGGAGAGAAACAGGTCGGGCGACGAGAAATCCACATACATCTCATCGGGCTGGGTCAGGGCGAGTTCTGCGGCGGTGAACATCCCGGTGGCCACAGCGATCGCGCGGGCCCCAATCGCGCGGGCACACTTCACATCGAAAGGTGTGTCGCCAATCACACACACGGTTCGCGGATCAATGTCACGCCCCAGATGGCGACACGCTTCACTCAGCGCGACGCGCGCCACGTCATCACGATCATGATGGTGGTCCCCATAGCCGCCGAAGGCGAAATGCCGGTCGATGGAATGATGCCCGAGTTTGATGCGGGCCGCCTCACGAAAATTGCCCGTCAGCAAGCCGAGCGTGACATCGGGACGAGTCGCCAAGTGATCCAACAGAGAGACCACACCCGGTAAGACCATCCCCTGGAGTTCGCTGAGCGTCGTTTGCAGGTGCCCGAAATAGACCGACTGAAACCGCTCCCACTGCTCCACTGTCGGAGACAGCCCATGATGCGTAAACAAATCGTGAGTGATCGCCCGATCGGTCCGGCCGGCTGCGGGAATCTCCTCGCACGGGTTCGGAACTCCGAAAACGTCGGTCAAGGCCCGCTCCATTGCCCGTTGTCCGGCTCCCCCCGAACTGAGTAGCGTCCCATCGATATCGAACAGGCAAACGGACTGCATCAAGTCGGGACCTCATGAAAGAGAGGGGGCAGACTTGAAGTCTGCCCACGATAAAGATCGACGAAGAACGATTCCCACTCCTCGATCATTCTTTCAGAACCATGTCGATGCAGAGCACCGACGCGAGGATCAGAATTCGTAGCGGGTTGTCTTCCGGGACTCCCTTTGAAATCTGCAGCATGTAATTATCTGCCGAGGTGAACAGCTCTTTCCCCAAGCCCGCCCATTTCTTGGAGACTTGGGCGAGGCTGACCCCCTCGTGTTCAAAATTAAACTCCCACGAGGTCCATTTTCCCTTCAGTGTGCAGAGCTGCTCGTCGTTCTCTCCGAGAACGAAAAACGTGGAAGTCCAGGCAAACGCCTTCTGCTTAAACCCACCCACTCGTTCGTCATGCTCGTCCAGCACTTCCACATTGGACAAAAAAAACGAGACTCCGCGTTTGACCGCCAGCACAGGTTCCCCGTCGGGCGTCGTGACCTCCACATGGAACGGCGTGTACCTTTTCCAGTCGGTCATGCGGAGCATCTTCGTCAAGAAACCGAGTCGCGGCTCACGGCAATGCAGGATGCATTCCCCCGTGGCCGGGTCTACGATGTCGTAATTGTTGGCGGCCTTGAACCAGCCGACCTGCTCCTTGACGAAGTACTGATCTTGGCGAAGAACGGAATGCATGCAGGTCTCCCGGGACTGGCGTAGGTGAAACCGCCTCTCGCAATTCAAAAGGGCACTGTGTCTTACGCCCCCGCTCCCACAATCGCAGCCGCTTGCCCTCGACGGGTGTAGCTCAGTTTGAGGAAGGTCTTGTTCGTGATTTGGCGTGGTTCGCCCGTCACGATGTTGAGACCGCACTTCGGGTCCGGCGAGTCGCACCCCAGAACGGGATACAATACTCCGTCATCCAGTGAGGCAAACGTCGCGACCAGATCGATCGAACCGCTGCTCGCTCCGGCATTGCCGTAGTGCCCTTTGTAGGCAGTCACCGGAACCTGGGAGGCACTCTCACCGAAGACTTCATGAATCGCGTCGGCCTCTGCCTGGTCCCCCTGTCTGGAGCCCAGACCCTGCGCATTGATGTGGCCAATCTCGTGCGGCTGCAGGCCCGCCTGCCTCAAAGCACTGCGGATGGCATTCACCAGAGCTTTTTTGTGCTGTGGCTTCCCTTCGCGGTCGCTCACGCACGAAGTCGCCCCGGACAGGATTCGGCCATGGATCTTCGCTCCGCGAGCGGCGGCATACTCGGGTGTTTCCAGAATCAGGCTGGCCGCGCCCTCACCGACCACTTGACCGGATCGGTGCGTATCAAAAGGCTTGCAGCTGAGGCTGGGGTTGGCTGGGTCATACCCGACCTGATCCCATTGAATCGCGTGGATCGACTTGGTCGGGTGGATGCGTGTCCCTGTGGTCCCGACGATCATGGCATCGGCGGCTCCTCGACGCAGGACGCTTAAGGCCTCAGTGATCGCGGCATTTCCCGAGACTTCATCCATCGTGAGCGAGTTGCTCGGGCCTCGGGCGTCGGCATGGATCGCAATGTGACAGGCAGGCATGTTGGGAAGATACTTGAGCAGCCACAGGGGCTCCATCTTGGCCAAACCGGCCCCACCCCACTCGGAAAACTGAAACTCTCCCTCGGGCGTTTCACATGCCCGGCAGGGATAGGCCATCCCATCGGGCATGAAGAACATCAGATTCGCCCCGAACTCCACACCCAGCCGCTGGTGATCCAGGTTCTCTAGATCGAGCCCACTTTCATTCAGAGCCAGAGTCGCCGCGGCAGCGCCCATGGCGATCTCTCGACACATGACCTTGATCCACTTTCGCTGCTCTTTCAGCCAGATCTTTTTGGCCGATTCGTCCGTGAAGTCCTTGACCTCTCCGCCCACTCCTCCGGGCACAGCGATGCCCGCAAACAGTGTCACCGGACTAATCCCCGAGCGTCCCGCTCTCAGATTCTCAAGAAACGCGGGCATGCCGATCCCGATCGGGCTGACAATGCCCAAACCGGTGACGACGCCGTAAGTGGCTTTCGGTGGAGAACTCATGAGACTGAGGAGACCTCGGGAAGATTCCGCAATGCTGCCTCCCTGCGAACTCCCCTCGGGGAATTTCAGTGGAAAGAGCGACTAGAACGGGTGCATCAGAGATTGTTGGGAGCATTTTTGCAAGCGCGAAGCGCCGCCCCCGGAGGTCTGCCTCGGAGTCAACGGCTTCTCATCGGCGGAACCGGTCGCCCCAGCAGACTCCTCTTGACCTTCGAGGGATTTGTGACTTACAAACCCCGCCCCTTCCGTGGCGTCTGCCACCCAATTGCCGGACCTCGGCGATTTTCGCACATCCCGCCCACTCTCCATGTTTTCCCCCCGAAGGACAGCTCATGTCTCCGGCTCATTTTTCGATGGCAATACGTACGTTGGCCCTTTTGGTCGTTCTAATCAGTTGTGGTTGTACGAACATGAAAACGACGAACACCGCCCGGACATCGACGGAGCAAATGCTCGTCTCGAATGCAGTCGACCAGGCGCTGGACAAGATTGACTTCCGCGCGTTCTCCGGGCACGCCGTGTTTCTCGACGAAAAGTATGTCGATTGCGTCGACAAAGCCTATCTCGTGGGGTCGATCCGGCACCGGCTGCTGCATGTGGGTTGCCGTTTGGTGGACAAAGCGGAAGACGCTGAAATTGTGATGGAGCCTCGATCAGGTTCCGTGGGGACCACGAACTCCGAAACCTACATCGGGATTCCGGAGTTGACACTTCCCGGTCTGCTCGCCGTGCCGGAAGTCCGCGTCGCGACGAAGTCCCGGCAGATCGGCGTCGCCAAAATCGGAATCGCTGCGTACGACTCCAAAACTCGCACCTCTCTCGGGGCGGGCGGGACAACGTTGGCCGAGTCCGACGACACGAACTTCTCGTTCTTTGGAGTTGGTCCCTTCCAGTCCGGAACAATTCGGAATGAAGTCACCCGCTCAACCTCTGGCAACGCAGGCATCACTCGCACCCAAATTCCAGTCCAGGTGGCCTTTCATTCGCCCGCTCCCGCAGCACTCCCTGAGACACCTGCGGCAACAGGAACCAAAGTCGAGTACACCAGCGTCGAGGCCGAGCCAGCTGCAGAAACACCGGCCGCCGCTCCGGACGATGAGCAATCCAACGCGCCAAGTTGGGCTCAGTAACCGCTGGTCGTCTTCAGGCAGCTCACCGTCCAGTGGCGATCCGATGTGGCCCGCACCGATTCGCGGGGCAAGCCGATCCGCTCTAATAGCCCCGCGACCTCCTCAACCGTCAGTGCGGCGTAGAGCGACTGCCGAAACAGCTGCTGTTGTCGAAATGTCGCCTCCGCAGCGTGGGTCCAGACGATCGATTCGACCTCCGAGTCAGTACCTGGCCGCATTAAATCTCGAACGAACAATAGTCCGCCGGGAGCCAGAACGCGCAGCATCTCCGTGAAGCAGTTCAAGGGCTCGGGGATATGGTGCATAATGCTGTTCGAGATGACGGTCTGGAACACGTTATCGTCGCCCGAAATTCGCTTCGCATCGATCAGATTGAGTTCGATTCGGTCGCTCAATCCTGACCTTCGCAGATGATCCGCCCCGAGCTTGAGCATCTCTTCTGCCAGATCGATGGCCTCAATTCGCAGAGAGGGGAAACGCTCGCAGAACGCGATCGGTATAAGCGCTGTTCCGGTGCCGACATCGAGCATTTTTTGGCGGCTAGCTGGGTCGAGTCCCCACTCCTGACAGGCCCCGCTCCAGTCGTTCACAAACCGCCGATTCACCTCGGAGTGGTCCATCGAATCGTAGTCCGCCGCCTCTTCGGCAGTATCCATGACTTCGGGTTCGAGCACGCGGGACAACATGGTGAGATCCGATTCAGAGGCAGGAGCAGCCTCGGCGATCGTAACCGATGAACACCATCTTCGAGAAATCCTTGTAACACTTTTCTAGGACTTTCGCTCCGTGTTTTTGACGGGACTGACGGAGTCCCTCACCCACCCACAGGAGTTCGATCATGAAACGCACATTTGCCTGGCTGGACTCTTTCGTACTGATACTGTTGCTCTTGGCGACACCCCGTCAATGAGCTGAGTCAACCTCCGCTCGTGACGACCACCATGAAGTCCAGGACCGATTGCCTTTGCGCCAGGCTCAGACACTCCCCGAAGGATCACTGATCTTCCGAGGGGTGTTTTCGTGATCGAGTCCCCCGTTCGCTACGGCCCCCAGACAGTGATTCGATGAGCGTCAACATGCGGTACTCTTGTTCGAAATGGTGAACTGTGGGCGACGTCGGTTCACCCGACTCGGAGAGTCCGGCGACGATCAGACAGTTATCCCACACTGTGTCTGAAGCAACTCCTGTCGCTTCTTGATTTGTCCACTCTCTGTTTTTCCAGAGGGTGGTTTGACCTTGTCGATCGCCCGAACGTATCCTCAACAGGTACGTCGCGAGTTCGGTGAAAAGTTCACCAGCTGTCGTCGTGGTGTTTCGTTCAAGTTCATGAGTGGGGACCACCCAAATGAAGCGACTTTGTACTTGGATTGTGGCTGGCGTCGCAGCCTTCGGCATGGGACAACAGATCATGGCAGACGATGTCAAACTCGAAGTCGGCGCTGCGGCACCGGAATTTGTGTCAAAGGATGATACGGGCCAAGACTGGAAGTCGGTCGATCATTTCGGTCAGAAGATCGTCGTGGTGTACTTCTACCCCGCAGACCTGACCGGGGGATGCACGAAGCAGGCGTGCGGTTTCCGAGACGACATGGCCAAGCTGCAAGGGGAGGGGGTCGAAGTCGTGGGCGTGAGCGGCGACTCGGTGGAAAATCACAAAGTGTTTAAGACCGACCAGAAGCTGAATTTCACACTGCTGGCCGATGAGACCGGGGAAGTCGCGACCAAGTTTGGGGTGCCCGTGGAGATCGCCGAAAAGGTCGCCAAGGTCAAGACCTCCGACGGCAAGGAGATCTCCCTGACCCGGAAGGCGACCGCCAAGCGCTGGACGTTCGTGATTGGGAAGGACGGCAAGATCGCCTACAAGAACACCATGGTCGCAGCTGCCGAAGATAGCCAGACGATCGCTGCCGAGGTGGCCAAACTGAAGAAGTAAGGTCGAAAGCGGTTTCGAATTTCGGCTCTGCGGCCCGACGCGTCAGCGAAGGCGAAGGCCCGGGGGGCCGTGTCTGGCTGTCCGGTCCAGTGGAACCACGCGTCCGCTGCACCCCCTCCGGCGGGTTCAACTTCTCCGTCCGGTCACCCTCGTTGACGTTGCGGTTTGGTACGCCCTTTCGGCTGATCCTTCACCGGAGAAGAGGACTCGTAAAGTCGGCGAGACGAACCGCTCGAAGGCTACGCATCGGGCGAACGTCAGATGCCGCCGCCCTCATGAAAGGACTCGCTGCGGTTTTTCGCCTGGGTGATGAAACTGCCAGCGGGCACGTTTTGAGTAACCCGCACATTCCCACGGATGATGGCCCCTTGACCGATGGTGATCAGCCCCGAGATCGAAGCTCCCGCAAGGCTCTCGAACTCTTGCTTCAGCGAGAAACACTGACCATGGAAGCGGTGGTCACTGAATTCGGCTTGCTAACCAAGATGTCGGTGGGGGGTATTTCCGCCAGCGTGCGAAACTCCGTCACTGAAGCGGGATTCGTTTCCGCTGATGCCTATCGAGTGGAAACAACATCCACGGGCAAGCGCTGGACTCGGACCGCAAGGACTGAAAAAGTGCTCCAAGCACTCAGGGAAAAGCTGGACAAGCTGCAACGGACCCACTGACACCCGCAGAAAGGACGGATTGGTATGCGGAGGAGATGGAGAGGGCCAGCCCGTGGCCAGATACTGAAAAGCAAACGCGACAGTGTTTCCGTCTAAGAAGCACACCGTCGCGGTTGGCCAGGGTCGTTTTTGTGGAACTCGCCCGTGGGTCATATCGTATGGCCCACGGAGTTATCGAACAAGGACCAATCCAGCGGGCCGTGCCATATGTCATTGGATACTCTTTTCGTGTTCTTAGATGAGGGTGGGAACTTTGACTTCAGCAAGAACGGTACGCAGTATTTCACGATTACGAGCGTTGCGACGACTCGCCCATTCACATTTGCGACGCCACTGATAGACATTCGCTGCTCGCTGCTCGAAACAGGCATCGGGCTTGAGTATTTCCACGCATCTGAGGACAAGCAACCGGTTCGAGATCAAGTTTTCAATGTCATTTCGGCACACATGGGGGGATGCGATTCGACAGCGTTATTGTGAGAAATAACAGAGCAGCGTCAAAGTTATAAAACACTGAGATGCTGTACCCGATGATGCTTCGATATCTCTTGAAGTATCTCATGAAGGGGGTTTCTGGAAAGTATGGCAAGGTGGTTATCGTGACCGACTCCATCCCGTTGGCCAAGAAGAAGCAGACCATTGAGAAGGCAATCAAGGCTGAACTGGCAGCATCGCTAACAGGTGCGATCCCTTACCACATCTTCCACCACGCATCTAAGTCGTCGGTGGGGTTGCAGATTGCGGACTACGTGAATTGGGCTGTGTTCCGAAAGTGGGAGCGGGATGACCATAGAAGCTATAACATTATTTGCCCTTCACTTCAGAGTGAGTTCGACATTTTCAAGAACGGAACGAAAGACTGGTACTAAAATGCGACCACCCCGACTACTGGCCATCGGCCAGAGAACTCCATGAGTTCTTATCATCGGGGTGGGACCTTTGGGACGGCAACTTACGACTGAATCCGCTGCTTGTCAAGTTGCAGGTCTTTCGTACACCAATCGCTTGCCAGTGGCCCCAGCGATCGCAGCCTCCATCCGAGTGTGATCACTGACCTGGCTATGGTTCCAGCGGAATTCGTACTCCGGGCAGTACCGGTGCAGATGCTTTTGGCTCATGCTGTGATAGACGCTGGAGTGACCGCGGTTGACAAGGGCGAAGAACGATTCGGCAGTCTTTGTGTGGATGTGCTGTCCGGATGCCTTGTCGAAGCGAGCGTACTGCTTCTTCGAGTGGCCGATTTCAAGGTGACTACCGGTGAACTCAGCACTCAGGCTGCGATATGACCTTTGGTGTCTTCCCAGATTTCGGGTCCCATTGTTTGAAGGTGGATTTGTGGATTCGCGGGGTTTTCAAATTGGCGGGGCATAAGCCATCCCGGTTGGCTGGCAATCTCTTCCGCCTTGGCCACCGCCCCCCTCATTCCCTCGCTTCCGGGGGTCAGGATCAACTCGGCCCCAAACCCAAGCAGCCTGGCACGTCGCTCTTGAGACAGGTGTCGGGCATGGTCAGAATGAGCGAATACCCCTGCGCGGCGCAGGCAAAGGCCAGCGCGATTCCGGTGTTGCCGCTGGTCGCTTCGACGACCCGCTGGCCAGACTGAAGCAAACCACGCCTTTCGGCATCCCAGATCATGGCTGCTCCAATGCGGCATTTCACGCGATCGGCCGGATTGCGGCCTTCGATTTTGGCCGGCACGCGACCGGCTCGCCCCTGAGCGAACCGATTAATGCGAGCCATCGGGGTCACTCCGATGGTTTGCGGATTGTCGTGATCGATGGGCGTAAACGCTTTCTCGGGAGTGCACAGGGGCGACAGCCCAGGGCATCTCGATACGAAGAGCGGCTGGAGAATTAAATGACGTAGTCTTCTGGGAGAAACACGCGAACTCGTTTGGGCGTGGCGAACATGTCCTCGCCGGGGCGGGGGCGAAGTTCGTTGTAGCGGTCGGCGGAGAGGTCACAATTCAGCGCCACTCCAAACGAGTCGGAAATGAGTCGTACGCGGGTGACCGGGCCAGCGGGATTCACATGGACGACGCGAACCGGCAGGCTCGTGTCGCCGAGGGCGGAGCGATGCAGGTCGACTTCGTGTGGGCGGACGTAGGCGGTCGCATCTCGCGAGCCGGAGTGTTGATAATCGGGCGTGTCCATCGAGAAGCCAGCCAAGTGGACCTGGCCCGCTTCCAGGCGACCGTGAAAGACGTTGACATGGCCGAGAAAATCCATCACGAATGGTGTGGCCGGGTGGTCGAACACATCTTGCGGAGAGCCCGCTTGTTCGATGTGTCCTTGCCGCATGACGACCACTTGATCGGCGACCTCAAACGCTTCTTCCTGGTCGTGGGTCACGAACACGGTCGTCACGTGCATCTCTTCATGCAGCTTCCGCAGCCACGTGCGCAGCTCCTGCCGGACCTTGGCATCCAAGGCTCCAAAGGGTTCGTCGAGGAGCAGCAGGCGTGGGCGCACGGCGAGCGCTCGAGCCAGGGCGACGCGTTGCCGCTGCCCTCCCGAGAGCTCCGAAGGGTAGCGACCGCCGAGCCCTTCCAGACGCACCAGGTGCAGCAATTCCTTTACACGGGCTCGGACTTCGGCGTCCGGCAGGTGCCGTACTCGCATGCCGAAGGCGATGTTCTCGAAAACGCTCATGTGCTTAAAGAGCGCATAGTGCTGGAACACGAAGCCGACTTCGCGTTCTCGAGCCGAGAGGCCGGTCACGTCGTTGTCTTCGACTCGGATGGAACCGATGTCGCTTTGTTCCAATCCGGCGATGATCCGCAGGAGCGTCGTCTTACCGGACCCCGATGGGCCGAGCAAGGCGATGAGCGCCCCCGAGGGAACCTCCAGCGTCACATTGTCCAGCGCCGTGAAGGAGCCGAAACTTTTCGAGATATTGCGGATACTGATGCTCATGGTTGGCTTCTGAAAGACGAAAAGAAGGCTGCACGTGTGAAAAGGGAGGGCGAAGCTCCTGCTGAGCCGCTGCCGAGGTGGGCACTGTCTGGCACGAGCGGCTCAGCAGGAGCTTCGCCCGCCCGGGTGCCGATCACTCCTGTCGGTTCCACATCCGGATTCACTCTCCCACCACATCGGCCTGGTGGGCGGCCATCTGGTGAGCGATCCAGCGTTCCAGCACGTACTTGCCCAGGAGAGTGACCAGGGCCATCAGCGTCAGCAGGGAAGCCACCGCGAACGAACCGGGGTTGTTGTATTCTTGGAACAGCTTTTCCACTCGGAGCGGCATCGTGTCGGTCTCCCCCGCAATGTGGCCCGAGACGACATAGACCGCTCCGAACTCGCCGATGGCTCGCGCGTTGCACTGAATCATGCCGTACACCAGCCCCCACTTGATGTTCGGAAGTGTGATCCGCCAGAACAGTTGCCAGGGGTTGGCCCCCAGGCTGACGGCAGCGACTTCCTCTTCATCGCCGAGCGACTCCATTAACGGGATCAGCTCGCGAGCCACGAACGGAAGCGTGACGAACGTCGTGGCCAGCACCAGTGCGGGCCAGGCGAAGATGATCTTGATGCCCCACTCCCGCAGCGTCGGTCCGAAGAACCCTTGCATGCCGAACAGCATCAAGAACATCAAGCCAACCACCACCGGAGAGATCGCAAACGGGACATCGAGGAGCGTCACCAGCAAGGTCCGACCGGGGAACTTGAACCGTGTCACCGTCCACGCCGCAGCCAGCCCGAAGACGGTATTGAACAACACGGCCAGCGGAGCCACCGACAGGGTCAACCAGATCGAATGCAGCGTGTCCTTGTCCTTCACGAGATTGTCGAAGTAACTCCTCCACCCATCGGCGAGTGCCTGCACAAAGACATAGACCATCGGCACAAAAATCAGGCCGCCGATGATCGCGAAGGTCGCTCCGATCAACAACGCTCGCAGCCACAACGGCTCGTTGGCCACCATCGCTCCGGCGGACTTTTTGATTCGCATGGAACTAGGATGCACAGCGACGACTCCTGCGTTCGAGCCAGTTCACCACAGCCAGCGAGGTCAACGATAAGAGAATGAGGACGACCGCAATGGCATTGGCTTCGGCGTAGGAAAACTCCTCCAGCCGGGCCACGATCAGGACGGGAGCAATCTCGGTCTTGAAGGGCATGTTGCCGGAGATGAAGACGACCGATCCGTACTCTCCAATGCCCCGAGCGAACGAGAGCGCAAACCCCGTCATCAAGCTGGGACGCACGGCAGGCATGAGCACACGCCCCAATGTTTGCCAACGATTGGCTCCGAGCATGGCCGCGGCTTCTTCGGTGTCGCCCTCCAGACTCTCTAGCACCGGCTGGACAGTGCGAACTACAAACGGGAGCCCGACGAAGACCAATACGATGACGATCCCCAGCCGTGAATACGCTCCCTGAATCCCCCAGGGAATCAGGAACTGCCCGTACCAGCCGTTCCTCACGAGTAAAGCCGAGAAAACCAGTCCCGCAACCGCTGTCGGGAGTGCAAAGGGGAGGTCAATCAGAGCATCCAGGAACCGTCGGCCCCAGAAATCGTATCGCACCAACACCCAGGCGATGAGCATGCCGATCGCCACATTCAGCAGGGCTGCGATCGCCGAAGCCCCGAAGCTGAGCGCGTAGGTGGAACGGGCTCGTTCAGACCAGACAGCTGCGAGAAACTGAGCGGGACTGAGTGCCGCCGCTTTGATGCTGAGTGCCACACAGGGCAGCACGAGCATCGCTGTCAGAATAGTAATCGTGTAGCCCAGACTGAGAGCGAATCCGGGCAACACTCGGTGTGATTTCGACAAGGGGGGCCTCCGGTCGACCGGTCAGCGGGATGGGGAATGCGAGCGTTGGGAGTGAACGGGATGGTTGTTCACACCGTCCTGATCGAGGTGGAGCCGGACGCTCGGCAGAACCGGGGGCTGATGCGCCCCCCCAGTCGCTGAGTGGTCACTACTGGGCGTAGATCTGATCGAACAGGGCTCCATCAGCGAAGAACTTGGACTGGGCGTCGTCCCAACCCTTGGTGATCTCGGTGACGGCAAAGAGCTTGATCGGGGGAAAGCGGTCAACATTCTGCGCCAGCACTTCCGCGTTGGTCGGACGGTAATAGTGCTTGGCGATGATCGCTTGCCCTTCCGGCGTGTAGAGAAAATCCAGGTAGGACTCAGCGGCTTTCCGCGTTCCCTTGCGATCAACATGGCTATCGACGACGGCGACATGTGGCTCGGCCAGGATGCTCTGGCTGGGGAAGACGATTTCGAGATCGCCCTTGGCTTCCGCGACTTCCAGGTGAGCTTCGTTCTCCCATGTGAGATGGACATCGCCCTGCCCCTTCTGAGCAAAGGTCGTCGTCGCACCGCGGGCCCCCGTGTCGAGAATTGGAACCTGCTTGTAGAGCTGGGTGATGAAGGCCTTCGCCTGGTCTTCCGTCCCGCCGTTGAGCACAACACTGCCCCAGGCTGCGAGCAGTGCCAGCTTGCCGTTCCCCGAGGTCTTCGGGTTGGGGGTGATGACCTGCACTTCGGGCTTCACGAGATCCGCCCACTCTTTAACTCCCTTTGGATTTCCTGTGCGCACCACAAACACAATGGTCGAGGTGTAGGGCAAGCTGCGGTTCGGGAGGGCGGCTTCCCAGCCCTCTTTAATCAAGCCCTTCTTGCGGAGTTGGTCGGTGTCGGACCACAGTGCGAGCGTCACGACATCGGCTTCCAGTCCGTCGATGACAGCCCGGGCTTGAGTACCCGAGCCCCCGTGCGACTGCTTCACATGGAGCGACCCGCCAACCTCCTTGGCGTAGATCGGAGCGTAGGCCGCGTTGATCTCTTTCCAGAGTTCTCGCGTCGGGTCGTACGACACGTTTAAGAGCTGGATGTCTTGGTCTGTGGAGAGTGCTCCCGTCCGAGCGGGAGCGTTCCCACTTCCGCAGCCTGCAAACAAAAACATCGACAACACGGCGAAGGTCAATGACGAGCGAATCACGAGAATTCTCCGATTTCCAGAAAGACGAGAGGGTGCCAAACAACCGTTATCCATGCCTGCGATGTGGGTGATGCTGGAACAGTTCCAGCCCCCACTCCTGATTACTCCGATTCGTACCGAGCGGCCTTCACTTTCGCCTGCTGCTTAATCTCCAGAGGCGGCAATTTCCGGGTCTCCGAGGACACTTTCACTCGCAGAGGGGATGTGGAGGCCTGGGTGTAAATGGCGGGGGCCAATTGTGGTCCGGCGACCGTTTCGCCGTCCACGACTTTGATTTGCATGCACGAGACAGTGGCGACGTATTCTCCCACCGGGACGCCATCTTTGGGCTGATAGGTGGTGAATTCGACCTGGTTGTCTTTCCCAACTACCCCTTGAGGATGAATATCCTGAGGGGTTTTAGAGCCGAGAACCGGATGCAGCTGGATACTGGCTCCGGGTACCGGCTTGCCATTCCAGGTGACAGTCCCCTGAACGGCGATCGTTTTCAGAGAAGACCCGGAACTTTCAGAGACTGTGGAGACGCCCCAATCACGGGCCACGACCAGCAACGCGACGGCCACCAGACCTGATCCCCATTTCTTGAGATCTTCAATACCCAGGGCCCAATGAGAATGCTGACGCCGCATGGGAAAGTTGGCCGAAGGCATCGGACGAGGGTTGTAGGTCCGTTCCGAAGGTGGCACGATTGCGATCGGTGGTCTCTGCGTTGCAGCGACCGGTGTGGCAACTTCCGCTCTGACAGCTGAAACAGAGGGCGGCAGCGGTGCGACCACTGAACGGGGTGAGGGCGTGGCGACCGCTCGTGGCGAGCGAGCGGAGGGAAGTGCCTCGGCAGCGGCTGCAAGCTGTTGTGTGCGGTTCGGAAACTGAGAGAAACGTCTCTCATCGTCCTCACTGGGGCAAAAATTCCTGGCGTCTGCGAGGTGATCGCCCACCGGCTTCAGTTTCGGTTCTGTGAGTGTGGCATCGGGCAGTGAGTCCCATGCCTCGCGGAGCAGATCGTCCACCATCGATCGCTGGAATACCGGGGATGGGCGAGGTGCAACACATCCCGAGTGAGGCCGCGAAGGTGAGGTGTTCCTTGATAAAGCGGGTGACTGGGACATGATTCGAACTCCAAACAAGATTCACTGGGAACTATCAGGGGGACTGTCCGACTCGCATGATGTGAGCCAACAAATACACATCGAGAGATTAAGAGAAGTGAATCCGAAGGTGCCCCGGCTGTCAGACGACAGCCGGGGCACGCGAGACCGATACAACCTTAGAACTCACCCACGACTTCGCCGTTAGAGCGGGTCAACAGAGAAATCCACACTTTCAGGCTCAGGTTTTCACTGATGAACCGGACCGAGCCGTCGCCCAGCAGGAAGTGAGCCCCGCCAGTGTGATAGGAGAACGCCTGGCTGCTGCCCTGCGTCTTGTAGTAGCCCGTATCAGGATAGGGCCGACCGTTCAGGTTGAAACCATTCGTGGCATTGAACGGCACAACGGTTCCGCTGGAGAAGCCACCAGGCCCCGACAGATTGGTCCCATCGGCCAGAGCGACTTCAGCCAGCACATCGCTGGCTGGACGGCACCAGCCCCCTCCGTTGACGCGATCAGCGGGCAATGAACCGATCGTCTTCAATCCCTTGCGAACAACGAGAGGGCGTCCGGCCGATTCGACATACGCAATCGTATTCGTCAGACCGTCGGTCACATCACGCAGCTTGGCGTCCACATTCTGAGGCAAGAGCCCGGCATAATACTGATTCGTGGCATCCGCAGGATCGGTGAACAAGCCACTCAGAGTCACTCCAGCCGCTGTCGCGAACGGAACCACGGACTGAGCCACTCCCTTGCTCGGAGAGTAGTCAGTGATCCCGACCATGTTCGCTGCGTAACCGCCGGGAGTCGTCGCTGAGTCAGGGTCACCATCCAGCTTCGTCGCCGATGCGGACGACGGGCAGTTCAGTGTAGGCAGCTGCGTGCTGACCGCCAGCCGCTGATTGGTGTTCGGGTCACTCCACTGCCGCGACTGGTCATAGATGTTGTAGATCGGAGCCTGGTCCAGGTATGGCAGCAATCGAGTGAGACCGGCAATTCGCTTGGCACCAGCCGTCGGTGGACGATTACTGGTGGCCAAGTGGTTATAGGTGTCGTGGAAGGTGTGGAATGCCAACCCGAGTTGCTTGAGGTTGTTCTTGCACGTAGACCGGCGGGCGGCCTCACGGGCTTGCTGCACAGCGGGCAGCAGCAGCGCGACGAGCACAGCGATGATCGCGATCACCACCAGCAGCTCGATCAAAGTAAACCCACCACGGTGGCGGGAATACGGGGTCATTGAGGACGGACGAAGCATCGTTTTCTCCCTGTCTTTAGAGACAGTCTGAAGTGAAGTGAACAGAAGTGGACTGAAGACCAAAGAACCCACACACGCAGCCGAACAGGCATCGATCCATCAAGGCGAACCAACTGCTCTCGGACGAACCAGGCATCAACAACAACAGGTCATGTTCTTCTCCTACACGAAACACGGAATCAGCGTCCGAAATACAAGCACGACAAAGGTGGTAGTGTTTATGTTCGCAAAAAAGAGAGGAATCAGATCCCCTCTCCAAAACTGAACACTTCTTCCCGACGCACAATTGGACTGGTGAAGACGGTCGCCAGATTGGCGCTATCCATCAGTTGCGAAATGTAGTTGCGAATGTCAAGCATGATGCGGCGGAACCGACAACTTCCCTCTTGGGAACAGGCTTCATAGTGCGAGGTGGAAACGCACGAGATCGGTGCGAGGATGCCGTCAAAGTGCCTGACCACCTGCCCCATTGTGATCTTCTCGGGCGGCTGGGCGAGAACAAACCCACCGTCCCTCCCGGCGATGCTTTCCACCATTCCCTGATGCCGCAGATCGATCATGATCTGCTCCAGAAACCGACGGGGAATGTCATTGCTCTCGGCAATTTTCCGAATCGACACTGGACCTTTCCCATAATGCTCCACCAGCATGAACAACGCTCGCAGGGCATAATCGGACTTCCGTGACAACTTCATCGGCACATCCAACTCAGGAGTTCAGATATTCCACCACTCGGGTCGTGTTTATATCACTAGAAGACCTGACTGTCAACCAATTCACATTCACCTTCTCAAAAAGATTTTCGAGCCGTGCTGATCACGCCCTTCCGCAAGATCGCACACTGAATGGTCCGTTGAAATGTGGACACAGCTCGGACATGTGAATAGCGCAAGTGGCCCACGGCGAGGGACCAAGCTCAGCCTTTCGCTCGCGCTGGGCGAATTCA
>Ga0105047_10006750_pt1 | contig 19409 bp, 14 predicted proteins | sample MAT04_FD_78384 | JGI IMG/M metagenome (GOLD analysis project Ga0105047, IMG submission 78384) | Freshwater microbial communities from Lake Fryxell liftoff mats and glacier meltwater in Antarctica - MAT-04 (megahit assembly) | ecosystem: Environmental > Aquatic > Freshwater > Ice > Liftoff...
CAGCTTCTCGGCGTCCGCAGCGACCCGCCAGGCATAGGCCGAAGTGAAGATCACCCCGGTGATCAGAGCCAGACCGGTGCCGAACCGGTACAACGGCGGCAACTCCAGCTCCGTACCGGCCTGCCACGGCAGGGGCAGGGAGAAGAAGAACAGACAGACGGTCGCGCTGAAGACCAGCAGACCCATCAGTGCCGCCTGACGCCCGGGCAGGGAGGCGGCGGCCACGGTCACCGGCGCGACCAGCAGCAGGCAAAACGGGTTCTGCAGACCCCCGGTCAGGCCCAGAAGCGCCGACAGCTGGAGAATATCGAAGCCGAGATGAGCCGCCGTCATCCGCCCGTCCGGAAACGAGCCGTCGGTGCGCTTCAGCCGCGAGGTCGCGTTCAGGTTCATCGCGATGCTGATCGCGATGACGCCCAGACAGGGCCAGAGCGGAAGATCGAAGCGGAACCAGCCCGTAGCCACGGCGATGGTGGCGCTCTGGCCTGCGATCGCCATCCACCGCAGGATGACGAGCGTGCGCAGGCTCAGGCCCCGGCTGCGGCGCGGCAGGTTGCGCCAGCCACCGAAGCGGCCGGGGGCTTCGGCCTCCGTGAAGGGGCCGGGCTGCGGCGACGGATGGTCTTCTGTCAGGTTCACCGGTCTTCTATAGACCGGTCGGCGCGGCCTTGCGCGCTTTCGAGGGAGGCCTTGATGCCGCGCCGGTCCATCCTGATTTTCGCCGCCGCCTGTATCGCCATCGCCGTCGCGATCGCTGCCATCACCATCGTGGTGGTCGGCCGAAAGGATGCCGGCCTGCCGATAACCGAGGCCTCGACGGGCCAACCCCGGGTCGGCGGCCCCTTCCAGCTCGTGAACCAGGACGGCGAGGCCGTGGACCAGACCCTTCTGGACGGTAAATGGTCGTTGGTTTTCTTCGGCTTCACCTGGTGCCCGGACTATTGCCCCACGACCCTGGCTGCGCTGGACGCCACCCAGCGGCAGCTCGGCGACCGCGCGGACGAGGTGCAGATCGTTTTCATCACCGTCGATCCCGAGCGCGACACGCCCCGGGCGTTGAAGGACTATCTTTCGACCGACGGCTTTCCGAAAGGCGTCATCGGCCTGACCGGCACGCCCGAGCAGATAAAGGCGGCCGCGAACGCTTACCGGGTCCTGTATCAGAAGGTCGGCGAGGGCGACGACTATACGATGAACCATTCGCTGACGGTCTATCTGGTGGGACCGGACGGGCGTTTTCGGGTCCCGCTGACGCATGATCTGGGTCCGGAACAGGCCGCGGAGGTCATCCGTCGGAATATGGCGCGTGGTTGAACTGGCACCCTTGTCCCGCAAGGGGACAATGGGAGGGAGCGAGATTTTGGGTAATCGGCGATAATCTTTTTGCAGTGCGGTGCGTTCTATGGTGCTCTGCCGCGTAACGGCGGGGGTCGTCGCAAGGATTTCATGCTCTATTCGCTTCACGAGCTCGCCTACCACTCGGCGACGCCGTTCCGGATCGGGGCCCAGTTGGCCCGGACCTTCTGGAACTCCCCGCTCAATCCGGCCGCGGCCACCGCCATCGGGCGCACCGCCTTCGCTTCGGCCGAGGTGTTCGAGAGCGTCACCCGACGCTATGGCAAGCCGGACTGGGGGTTGGACGTCATCACCGTCGAAAACCGGCCGGTGCGCACCACCGAACAGGTGGTCTGGTCGTCGCCTTGGTGCCGCCTGTTGCGCTTCGCGCGCGACACCGGTGACCTGACGCAGGCGGGCAAGCCCGTCGAGGCTCCGGCCGTCCTGATCGTGGCCCCCCTGTCGGGCCACTACGCCACCCTGTTGCGCGGGACGGTCGAGGGCTTCCTGCAGGACCACGACGTCTATGTCACCGACTGGGTCAACGCCCGACAGGTGCCGATGCTCGAAGGTCGGTTCGACTTCTTCAACTATATCGACCATGTGCGCGACATGCTGACCGCGATCGGGGGCCGCGCCCACGTCGTCGGTGTCTGTCAGCCCGGCCCCCCGGTGCTGGCCGCCTGCGCCCTGATGGCCGAGGACAGGGACCCCAACCGGCCGGCCTCCATGACCTTCATGGGCTCGCCGATCGATGCCCGCCTGTCGCCGACGGTGACCAACCAACTGGCCGAGGCCAAGCCGTTCACCTGGTTCCGGTCGAACATGATCCACACAGTGCCCTGGCCCTATCCGGGCTTCGGCCGCCGCGTCTATCCGGGTTTCGTGCAGCTCTACAGCTTCATGTCGATGAACGAGGAACGCCACGTCGACGCCCACCGCGAGTATTTCAGGGACCTGGTCGATGGCGACGGGGACGGGGTCGAGAAGCACGCGGAATTCTACGACGAATATCTGTCGGTGCTGGACCTGTCGGAGGAATTCTATCTGCAGACCATCGACATCGTCTTCCAGCAGCACCTGCTGCCTCGCGGCCTGCTGGAGCATCGCGGGCGCAAGGTCGATCTGAGCAAGGTCACGGACATCGGTCTGATGACGGTCGAGGGGGCCAGGGACGACATCTCGGGCGTCGGCCAGACCCAGGCCGCCCACGGCCTGTGCACCAGCCTGACCGACGACCGCCGCGTGCTGTATGTTCAGCCCGAAGTCGGCCACTACGGCGTCTTCAACGGTCGCCGCTTCCGCGACGACATCTATCCGCGAGTCCGCGACTTCATCGCGACCAATGAGGCGCTGACCCTTGGCGATCTGGGACAAATACCGGAACGGACAGCGGCTGCCGCCTGACGGCCCGGACGGTCTGGGTGTCCCGGCCCGGCTGTCGGTCAATTCGAGGGCCCGCCGCCTGTCGATCCGCATCGATACCCGGGTCGGAGAGGCGGTCCTCATTGCCCCGTCCGAGCGCAAACTGTCGGACGTCATCGCCTTCGCCCGCTCCAGGACGGCCTGGATGCGCGAGCGGCTGGCCGAGCGCCCGCGGGGCGCGCCGCTGGAGCCGGGGGCCGTCATCGACCTGTTCGGCAAGCCGACGCGAATGCTGGCGACCGGCGGTGCCGGAGCGGCCCGCCTGACCGAAGACGCGGACGGCCCGCTGATCGTCTCGGGCGGCGAGGGCGAGGCCTATGCCCGACGGGTCGAAAACCTGTTCAAGCGCATGGCGCGGGACACGCTCCAGGCCCGCACCGACGTCCATCTCAGCGCCCTCGGCCAGCGTCCCGTAAAGATGTCCATCGCCGATCCCAAATCGCGCTGGGGCTCGTGCAGCCCGCACAATCGCTCGATCCGCTATAGCTGGCGCGTGATCATGGCCCCGCCTGCGGTCATCGACTATCTCGCCGCCCATGAGGTGGCGCATCTGGTCCACGCCGACCATAGTCCGTCCTATTGGGCCGTGGTGCAGGGTCTGATCGGCGATCACCGGCCCCACCGCAAATGGTTGCGCGAGCACGGCCCGGCGCTGCATGCGGTGGGCCGCTGAGCGGCCGCATCCCGGGGATGTCGCGAATGTGGTGAAAGTCGCAGGTATAGCGGCTGACTTGTCCTGTTTGTCACGGCCCGATCGTATCGGTCCGCGTCAGAAGAACAGCGGCTCAGCCTTCTTCTCCGGGAGCGGAGACGGTTCCGGCCGCTGGTCCGGCGGATCGCGTCGGGGCTGGGGTGCGGTGGGGCGGACCACCGGCTGCGACGGCTCGTCGCGGCGAGGCGCGGGTTCGCGCGGATTGGACTCCAGCAGCGAATCATCCAGCGGGTCAAGTCCGCGATCGCCCGGCGGATTGTCTCCGAACAGATCGCCGATCTCGCCGATCAGGCTTTCGACCGGGCTGGGCGGTTCCCAGCCCTCGGGCATGGCCGGGCCGTCGGGGATGGCGGGGGCGTTCAGGCGCGGCAGGGCCGCCTCCATGAAGCCGCGCCAGATGGCCGCCGGCGAGGAGCCGCCGGTGACGCCGCGCATCGGGGTGTTGTCGTCCTTGCCGACCCAGACCGCCGTCACGAAGCCGCCGGTGTAGCCGACGAACCAGGCGTCCTTGTAGTCCGAGGTGGTGCCGGTCTTGCCCGCGATGTCACGCCCGGCGATGGCGGCCGACCGTCCGGTGCCGGACGTGACCACGCCGCGCAGCATCTGGTTCTGATAATAGAGGTAGGGGTTGGAAACGGCCTGGATAGGCCCGTCGGACCGCGACGCCCGCTGATAGATGACCCGCCCCTGCGGGGAGCGGATCCGGCTGATGCCATAGGCCCGGACGCGCTTTCCACCGTTGGCGAAGGCGTCATAGGCCTGGGCCATTTCCAGCGGCGAGACCTCGACGGCACCGAGGGCCATGGCCGGCTCAAGGCCGATCCGCGTGGAGATGCCCAGCCGGCGGGCGGTGCGGGCCACGTTGTCGCGACCGATCTGGTCGGCCATTCCGGCGGCGACGGTGTTGGTCGACTGGGCCACGGCCTGGGCCATGGTCATTTCACCGGCAAACGAGCCCGAATAGTTGCGCGGCGACCAGTTGCCGATGCGGATCGGCGCGTCATTGACCCGGGTCGCGGGCGTATAGCCACTCTCCAGCGCCGTCAGATAGACGAACGGTTTGAAGGCAGAGCCGGCCTGGCGGCGCGCGTCGGTGGCGCGGTTGAACTGGCTGTCGGCATAGGAAGCCCCGCCGATCATGGCGCGGACGCGGCCGTCGCCATCCAGCGCCACGAGTGCGGCCTGCTGCACGCCCTTGGAGCGGTCCCGGTCGAGGATGCGGCGTACCGAGCGCTCGGCCTGGGTCTGCAGGGTGAGGTCCAGAGTGGTCTCGACGATCATGTCCTCGGTCGGCTCGCCGACCAGTTCGCGGATCTGCTTGTCCAGCCAGTCGATGAAATACTGGGCGTGCTGGGTCGCCAGGGTGCGGGAGACCCGCACCGGCGAGGCGGCGGCCTGCGCCCGTTGTTCCGGCGTGATGACGCCCGCGTCGACCATTTCATTGAGCACCACGGTGGCGCGTACGCCGGCCCGCTCGCTCTCGGACACCGGCGAATAGCGCGACGGGGCCTTCAGCAGGCCCGCCAGCAGCGCGGCCTCGCCGACGGTCAGCTGTTTGGCGCTTTTGTCGAAATAGCGCTGCGACGCCGCCTCAATGCCGTAGGCACCGGCGCCGAAATAGACGCGGTTAAGATACAGGGCGAGGATTTCCTTCTTGGAGAATTTCATCTCCAGCCAGACGGCCAACATCAGCTCCTGGACCTTGCGCTTGATGTTCTGGTCGGGGCTGAGGAACAGGTTCTTGGCCAGTTGCTGGGTCAGCGTCGAGCCGCCCTGCACCACCCGTCCGGCCTTCATATTGGCCACCACCGCGCGGCTCATGCCGATCGGGTCGAAACCGGGGTGGTGGTAGAAGCGCCGGTCCTCGATGGCGATGAAGGCCGCCGGTACATAGTCCGGAAGGGCATCGAGGTCGGCCGGCGGGGCCTGCTGCGTCCCGCGGATCGCGATCAGGGCACCGTTGCGGTCCAGATAGGTGATCGAGGGCTGGCGGTCGATATTGTACAGGGTCGAGGTGTCGGGCAGGTCGCGGGCGAACACGGCGAAGAAGACCACCATGAAGATGGCACCCCAGACGGCCAGGACGGCCGCCCAGTAGCCAAGGCGGTGCCAGCCGGTACGCGCGGGCTTCGCGCCCCCGCCACCGCCGCCGCGTCCGAAACCTGACCCGGAACCCGCCATCAAACCCTCACAACTCCTTGACCGGTCTTAGCCGGTCGGGCCGCTCACGGAAACGCCCGCGCGCGCTTCACGAGACTGTGAAGGCCGTTTCCGCCGAAACCATGACGGTGAAAGCGTCTATTCCAGAAACGCGTTCACCTCGGCGGTGAATCGCGCGGGCTGGTCCAGCATGATGAAGTGGGCGCTGTCGTCGATCCGCTTCAGCGTCACGCCCGGCAAGGTGGCGAACGACATCCGGTAAATCCCGTCGGTCATTTCGGGCGTCATGCCGGGGAAGTTGAACACCACATACAACACCTCGGTGGGGGCGGTGATGCGCGCCAGCTCAGGCCGCAGGTCGGTCAGGATCAGCTCGCGATAGGCTGAGGCAGAGACCCTGCGGTCGCTGGTCGCGGCGTCCTCAAGCGGACCCGCGCGCAAGGCCTCGGTGTTGATCATACCCGTCACAGTGGCCGCAGCCTGCGCCTGATACTCTGGGTCGGGACTGGACATCATGCCAGCGTAAATCTGCTCGGCGATGGGCGCGACGCTCGCGGCCGTCGGGTTCGTACCCGGCGTGCCGAACATCGCTCCGATGAAGGGCATCATGTCGACCACCATCAGCTTGCCGACCAGATCGGGATTCCGGGCCGCCAGCATCAGGCCGATGGTCCCGCCCATGGAATGACCGATGACGGCCGGCTTGTTCAGGCCCTGCTGGCGGATGTAGCGCGCCAGATCCGCCGCGACCGAGGCGGCGACGCGCCCCTGGGCGTTGTCCTTGGCGGGCGCGCCGGCGAAACCCTGAACGTGGATGCGGTGAATCCGGTAACGGTCCTTCAGTTCGTCCGTCAGGCCGTCCCAGACTTCCGGCGAGGAACTCAGCCCCGGGATCAGGATGACGTCGCCGATCGGGTGCTCGGGGCCATCGATGCGAACGTGGAACCGGCCAGATTCGAAATCGGCGTGCTGGTGGCTTTGGTCGGGTACCGCTGCGGATTGGGCGGTGGCGGGCGCGTGACCTCCCGGATGATGCGTGCCGTGGTCCTGCGCCAGCGCCGGCATGGTGGCCAGCGAGAGGATGGCTGCCAGCGCGGCGGCTGCGGTCATGGTCTTCATGGTCATATCCCCGGTCGACGGGCCGTGCGCCCGCGTCTGTCTCTTGGTCGCCACACAGGGCGTGATCGAATGCAGGCGGTCAAGACTTCACTGCGCGGGCCCGCTAGGCTGGCGGGATGAGTCTCGCCGACAGCGCCCCGCCCGCACCGTCCAATTCGCCTGACGCCCGCGCCCCGGCGGCGGCATTCGGCAAGGGTTTCGTGCTGGACGCCTGGTATTTCGCGGCCCTGTCGCGTGATGTCGGGCCGGCCTCGCTCAAGCGCCACGAATTGCTGGGCGAGCCCGTGCTGATCGGGCGAACCCGGGCGGGGCAGGTCTATGCCTTGCGCGACATCTGTCCGCACCGGGCCGCGCCCCTGTCCGCCGGCCGCTTGGTCGAAAAGGCGGGCGAGGGCGAAACCATCGAGTGCTGCTATCACGGCTGGCGCTTTCGGCCGGACGGGGTTTGCGCCGCCATCCCCTCGCTGGTCGAGAACCAGAGCTATGAGACCGCACGCATCCGGGTGCGGTCCTATCCGGTGCGCGAAAGCCAGGGCATGGTGTTTGTCTGGCTGGCGGCCGACCCCCGCGCCCTCGGCGAGCCGGACCACGCGCCACCGCAATTCCCCGGTGTCGTCGGCGGCGAGGCCAAGCTGGTCGAATGGATGGATTTCGACGCCCATATCGATCACGCGGTCGTCGGCCTGATGGACCCCGCCCACGGCCCCTATGTGCATCAGCAGTGGTGGTGGCGGTCCGAGATTTCGATGCATGAAAAGGCCAAGGCCTTCGAGCCACGCGAACAGGGCTTCGCCATGGTGCGCCACGCGCCGTCCTCGAACAGCCGGGCCTACAAGATTCTCGGTGGAGCGCCCGCGACCGAGATCACCTTCCGCCTCCCCGGCTACCGCTGGGAGCATATTCAAGTGGGCCAGAGACAGGTGCTGGCCCTGACCTGTCTGACGCCGGTCAGCGAGACGAAGACCCGCATCACCCAGATTTTCTGGTCGGACCACTGGGTCTTCGGCCTGGCCCGTCCGTTCCTGCGCATGGGTGTCGTCGCCTTCCTCAAACAGGACGGCGGCATGGTGAACCTGCAGAACGAGGGCCTGCGCTACGACCCGGCGCTGATCTGGATCGACGACGCCGACAAACAGGCCAAATGGTACCAGCAACTGAAGCGGGAATGGCTGAAAAGCCGCGCCGAGGGGCGCGGCTTCATCAACCCGGTCAAGGCCGCAGTATTGAGGTGGAAAAGCTAGGCCCGCCTATTGGCGGGACAGGGACCCGGCCAACACCACGTCGACCTGCTTGCCGATCCGCTCCGCGAGTTGCTGAATCGTCCAGCCATCATAGGCCGCGCGGCGATAGTTCGACAAAAAGGCTTCGTAGATCAGATCGCTGAGCAGGTGGACGTCGACATCGTTGCGCAGTTCGCCCTCGCGCACACCGAACTGCAGGGCGTCGGTGACCACCGCGATCAGCGGCTTGATAGCCTCGCGGGTACGCATTTCGGCGGCGACGGGCTGAAACCACGAGCGGGCGATCACGGCCTGGACCAGGGGCAGTTGCTCCAGCGAGCCATGGTAGGCCGCCGTCAGGGCGGCCAACAGGCGGCCCCGGACCGTGGATTCGGCGGCGGACGCGGCCCGCAAAGTCTCGGCAAGCTTGGTCATGTCCTCCGACAGGACGGCCTCGAACAGTTCGGCCTTGTCCTGGAAGTTGGCGAACACGGCACCCGTGGACATGCCCGCGCCCTTGGCGATGTCACGGATGGTCGCCGGCTCATAGCCGCGCTCGGCGAAAAGGGCGCGGGCCGCTTCCAGAACCTTCTGGCGGGTACGGACCTTCGCGGCCTGGCGGCGGTTCAGCCGAGGGGCGTCGGTCATGGATTCGGAACTGGACTGGGAAGGGGACAGGACGATATCTCGCATGAAATCGGTTACTTGACTAGGGAGGAGCTTGGACCGGCTATCGAAAACTGGACGCCGAAGCAGCGAAAGGAAGAAATCGGCACCCGCCACTGCCAGCACTCGCACCCAAAGGGCGAAGGCTTGCTAACACCACGTAACGATGACCAAAATGGGGTACGCGGATTAACGTTGCGGTAAGCCAATGAGTTAACACGCGGCACCAGGGCTTTCGGAAGTGCGGCTCAGCGTCGCACCCCGCCACGCAATGCGCGGGATCTGCGGGGGGCGGCACCATCGGGCATCGCCTCCTGGAACACCTTGCGGAACCGGTCGCGTCGTTCGTGGATCGAAGCAAGGACGCGGCCCATCGGCACCCCCAGATCGACCAGGGTGTTTTCCGCCAACTGCAGCGCGGCCTCGGTGGTTTCGGGCACGGCGTCGGTCACCCCAAGCTGATACAGCCGTACGGCATGCCGGTCGTCCCGGGCCCGGGCGATGAGGATCAGGTCGGGACGTATGGCCCGCGCCGCCGCCACCACCTCATCCACCTTGAGTGGGGAATCCATGGTGACCACCAGGGCGCGCGCCGTATCGATGCCGCAACGGTGCAGCATCTCGGGGCGGGCCGCGTCGCCGTAGAAGACGTTGCAGCCTTCCGCCCGCCCCTTGGCGACGGTCGCGGCCTCGGCGTCCAGCGCGAGAAAGCTCTGCCCGTGTTCGGCCAGCATTTCACCGATCAGCCTTCCGACACGGCCAAACCCGACGATCAACACCTGGCTGTCCGCGGCGACCGGATCCGTCGCCTCCACAGGCAGGTCGGGGCGGGCGGCCTCGCCCCGCTGCACCAGCCGTCCCGCGATCGCCGCCATCAGCGGGATGGTGAAGATGCTGATGGTAGCGGCCAGCAGCACCGTCTGGGTGAAGGCCGGCGAGGCGATGCCTTCCACCAGCCCCGCTCCGAGGATGACGAAGGCGAATTCCCCGGCGGGACCCAGAACGAGCGCGGCTTCAATGGCCACGCGATTGTTGAGGCCCCAAAGGCGGCCGGCGCCGTAGATCAGGCCGACCTTGATCAGGGTCATGGCCGCAGCGAGGCCCAGCACGCCTGCCGGATCGGCCGCGACGGCGTCAAGATCCAGACTGATGCCCACGCCCACGAAGAAGACCCCGAGCAGAAGTCCCTTGAACGGTTCGATCGAGACCTCGACCTCGCGCCGGAACTCGGTCTCGGCCAGGAGAAGCCCGGCGACCAGAGCGCCTATGCTCATCGACAGCCCGGCCGCCTGTGCCGCCAGTCCGGCGGCGATGACCACCAGCAGGCTGGCGGCGACGAACATCTCCTGGCCCTGCTCCCTGGCCTTGGCCTTGGCCACCGACCGGAACATCGGTCGCAGCACCAGTCGGCCCAGGAGCACCAGCAGGACCAGACCGATCGCAGCCGGTATCAGGGTGAACAGCGCCGGCCTCAGCACGGACGGATCGAACTCCTCGCCGGACATGGCCCCCCCCTGCGCCAGGGCCGCAAGAACGGTGACGGTGATCAGGATCGGCGCCACCGCCAGGTCCTGGGCCAGCAGAATGGAGAAGGTCGCCCGTCCGGCGGTCGTCTTGATCCGCCCGCGCTCGGCCATCACCGGCATCACGACCGCGGTCGACGAAAGGGCCAGCCCCATGCCCAGCACGGCTGCGGAGACCAACGGCTGGCCCATGGCGACAAACACCGCCGCCAGGGCCACGGTGCAGACCGCCACCTGGGTCAGGCCGAGGCCGAACACCAGCCGGCGCATCGCCTTGAGCCGCTCCCACGACAACTCCAGACCGATCATGAACAGCAGGAAGGCGACGCCGAGCTCGGACAGGGAGCGGATCTGGGTCGCGTCCGAAATGGTCAGCCATGACAGCCACGGCAGGCTCCCGGACAGCCGCGCCAGCCCGTCGGGGCCCAGCAACACGCCCGCCGCGAGAAAGCCGAGCACCGGGCTGATCTTGAGCCGGTTGAACAGGGGCACGATGACGCCGGCCGCGGCCAGAAACACCACCAGATCCTTGTACTCGTCGCCTGCGCCGTGACCCGTCATCCGTCCTCCCTTGCGAGACACACTATCGAGGGTCCGCGTGCCGCGACCAAGGCGAAACCGTCGCCCGACGCGGCTTTGCGGCGTTTCATGACAAAAAATTCAGGCGACAGGGCGGAACCCGGGCTTAGGGTCGCTTACGACGCTGTCCGCCAGAGAAGCGAAGTCGAGGAAACCCCCATGAAGAAACTGCTCATCGGTGCCGCGCTCGGTGCCCTGCTCCTGCCCGCGTCCGTCTCTGTGGCGCAGGACCACGACCACGGCTGTATCGACGAAGGCTGCACGCTCGTGGAACTTTTCCAGGCCCCGGCCGACGGGGCCACGGTACTGGGCTATCAGGGCACGGCAACACCACGCTACGGGACCTGGGGTTTTGACCCGACCGGCCGCGACACCTCGGTCCGCCCGGGCGACAATTTCATGCGCTATGCCAACGGGGCGGCGCTGGATGCGATGCAGATTCCATCGGACCGCACGAGCTACGGATCGTTCGCCCTGCTGCGCGAACTGTCGGACAATCGGGTCAAGGCGATGATCGAAGGCCTGACGGCCCGCACCGACCTGACCGCCGGATCGGACGAGCAGAAGATCGCCGACGCCTATCGCTCCTATATGGATATGGCGCGAATCGAGGCGCTCGACGCTCAGCCGCTGCAACCCTATCTGGAGGCCATCCGCGCCGCCAACACCCATGAGCTCGCTGCCGTCTATATGGGACAGACCCAGGGCGGCATCGGGGGGTCCATCTTCGGCACCGGTATCACCACCGACCAGAAGGCCCCGACCCGTTATGTGGTCTCGACCGGCCAGTCGGGCCTCGGCCTGCCCAACCGGGACTATTACCGGGACGCCCGATGGGCCGAGAAGAAGGTCCTCTACCAGGCCTATGTCGCGCGCATGCTGGAGATGATCGGCTGGGAGAACCCGGTGGCGGCGGCCGAGGCCATCGTCGCCTTCGAGAGCCGTATCGCCGAGGCTCACTGGACCCCGATCCAGAACCGCAACCGTGACGAGACCTATAACGAATATACCATCGCCGGACTGGCGACCGAGGCACCAGGCTTTCCCTGGCAGAACTACTATGCCGCTGTCGGCGTGGGCGACGTGCCGCGCCTGATAGTCCGCCAGGACACCGCCATACCGCTGATCGCGGCCATCTATGCCGAGACCCCGATGGACGTGATCCAGGCATGGCAGACGTTCCACACGGTCGATGACGCGGCCCCGCGCCTGTCACTGCGCTTCGCCGACGCCCAATGGGAGTTCCGTTCGCGGGACCTGCAGGGTCAGCCCATGCAGCGCAGCCGCGACAAGCGCGGCATCAGCTTCGCCGAAGGCATGCTGGGTGAGGCGGTTGGCCGCCAGTATGTCGCCGACCATTTTCCGGCGGAATCCCGGGCCCAGATGGAGGAACTGGTCGCCAACCTGCGGATCGCCCTTGGCAACCGCATCCCCAACTACAGCTGGATGAGCGCTGAGACCAAGGCTGCGGCCCAGGAGAAACTGGCGAAATTCACCGTCAAGATCGGCTATCCGGACAAGTGGCGCGACTATTCGGCGCTTGAGGTTCGGGCCGATGACCTGTTCGGCAATACCGAGCGCGCCGGCCAGTTCCAGTGGCAGTACCAGCTGAACCGCCTCAACCAGGCCGTCGACAAGGACGAATGGGGCATGACGCCCCAGACGGTGAACGCCTATTACAGCCCGACCAACAACGAGATCGTCTTCCCGGCCGCCATCCTGCAACCACCCTTCTTCGATCCGAACGGCGATCCGGCGGTCAACTATGGCGCCATCGGCGGGGTCATCGGCCACGAGATCGGCCACGGTTTCGACGACCAGGGCTCCAAGTCCGACGGCGACGGGGTGCTGCGCAATTGGTGGACACCCGAGGACAAGGCCAATTTCGAGGCCCTGACCGCCCGTCTGGGAGCCCAGTACGACACCTATGAACCCCTGCCGGGGTTCTTCCTCCAAGGCGGTCTGACCATGGGCGAGAACATCGGCGACGCCGCCGGCGTGGCGGTCGGGCTCGAAGCCTATCACCTGTCGCTGAACGGCCGGCCCGCGCCGGTGCTGGACGGGATTACCGGCGATCAGCGCTTCTACTACGGCTGGGCCCAGGTCTGGCAGACGCTCTATCGCGACGACGCCATGCGCCAGCAGGTCACGGTCGGGCCCCACTCGCCCGCCGAGTTCCGCGTCATCGGCCCTCTCAGAAACGTCGACGCCTGGTATGCGGCCTTCGACGTCCTGCCGGGCGACAAATACTATCTCGCGCCGGAAGACCGGGTCCGAATCTGGTAGGGGCTGGACAGGCCTGAAAACAGACGAAGGGCCGGCGCCAAAGCTCCGGCCCTTTTTCTTGCCCGGGTGCGGGCTGGGCAGAGCTTCGCTTGGCCGCGCTCAAGCAGCGAGCGACCGCGTCGGGAGCGATAGCGCCAAAATCCGGATGCAAAAAAGCCCGCCGCAGGGGATACATCGCGGCGGGCTTTCTTTCGCTCTTTGACGAGCGGACGTTTCCTCCCCGAAACGCCTCCGGGCCGCTGCCGCGCCGAAACGCCGCGCTTCCCGAGTGCGTCAGAATGACGACAAATCCTCGTTCAAGTCAATGAACAGCCATGCGGAGCCGCAAAAATTTAGTGAGTTATCAATGATAACTCACAGCGCCCCGCGGGTGGCCGCGGCGATGTCGCGGACCGTCGCCACGAGTTGATCACGAGCGACAATCCGTTGGCCGGGCCGCTCGGCCTTCCAGGCCTCATTGTCGGTGACACCGGTCGCCAGGATCCGGCCGGCATCAAGGTCCTTGACCGTGACCTGCCCGGCCGCGATCTCGTCGCCGCCGAGGATGACCGCGGCCGGGGAGCCCCGGCGGTCGGCGTATTTCATCTGCGCCTTCATGCCCGCGCGGCCGAGATAGAGTTCAGCGGCGATGCCCGCATTGCGTAGTTCGGACACAGCGTCGAGATAGTGCTGCATGTCGGCGTCGGAGAAGACGATGACGACCACAGGGCCCCGCACAGCGTCCTGATCGCCCCGCCCGGCCGCCCGCAAGGCCGATGCCAGCCGCGAGACGCCGAACGAGAAGCCCGTGGCCGGCAGGCGCTCGCCGGTGAACCTGGCCACCAGGTCGTCATACCGGCCGCCGCCACCGATCGAGCCGAAGCGCACGGCCCGACCCTTGTCGTCGGTTGTGTCCAGCAACAGTTCAGCCTCGAAAACGGCTCCGGTATAGTATTCCAGACCGCGCACGATGGTCGGGTCGAAACGCACGGCGTCCTGGGTCACCTTCATCGCGTTCAGGGCCCGGTCGATGGCCGCCAGCTCTTCCAGCGCCGACTCCCCCGTCGCACCTAGGCCCCCGGCCCGCGCCACGGCCTCGAGTGTCCCCGCCCGCGACAGAGCCGGGTCGCCCGCCGAGGCGAGGAAGGCCTCGATGGTCGCGGCCACGCCGATCGGCAGGTTGGCACCCTTGGTATAGTCGCCCGACTCGTCCAGCCGACCCTCGCCCAGCAAGGCCGCCACACCCTCCCAGCCCAGTCGGTCGAACTTGTCGATCGCACGCAGCGCGGTCAGTCTCTGGCCCGCGTCGGTGACGCCGCCCGCCTCGAACAGACCGTCGAACAGCTTACGATTCGAGACCCGTACCACGGCCTGGCCTGAGTCCAGACCCGCCGCCCGCAAACCCTCGCAGGCAATGGCGATGATCTCGGCATCGGCCTCGGGCCGGTCGGACCCGACGGTGTCTGCGTCGCACTGGACGAATTCTCGGAACCGTCCGGGACCCGGCTTCTCGTTGCGCCAGACCGCGCCGAAGGCATAGCGGCGGAACGGCTTGGGCAGGGTCTCCCAGCCCTGCGCCGCGAACCGGGCCAGCGGCGCCGTCAGGTCATAGCGCAGCGCCATCCACTGATCGTCGTCGTCTTGAAGCGCGAAAACGCCCTCGTTCGGACGGTCGGCGTCGGGCAGGAATTTGCCCAGTGCGTCCGCATATTCGAACGCCCCCGTTTCCAGCGGCTCGAAGCCCCAGCGCTCATAGACCTCCGACACGCGCTGGACCAGGCGGCGCTCGGCGACCAGGTCACGGCCACGGCGGTCGGCGAAGCCCCGGGGGGCACGGGCTTCGGGGCGGGCAGGCGCATCGGTCGTCATGCCGCGCGCTTAAGCCATCCCCCGCGCGGCGGCAACGTCCGCCGCGCGGGCAGGCTCAGGCTTTGGACTTGAGCAGTGGCACCATCCGTCCGTAGGTCAGGCAACGCCACAGCCACTCCAGCGGACCCATCTGGAAGATCGACAGCCACAGCGGCGACCAGATCAGCTGGGCGACCCAGATCGCGCCGACCACCGTCCACAGCTGGCCCGGCCCAATGGTGCCGAACCAGTGCGGCCCCCATGGCATGTAGAACAGGCTGGCCATAATCAGGGTCTGGCTCAGATAGTTGGTGAAGGCCATGCGACCGACCGGGACCAACCGGCCGGTGATGAATCGCAGCCCGCCCCGGGTCATCAGGATCAGCAGGCTGACATAGCCGAGAGTGATCACCCAGGCGAAGCTGCCGGCCACCCCGGCCAGGCCGCCGGTCGGATCGGGCGTGCCGCGCGGGGCACTGGCCTGGATCCAGTCGTACCAGCCCAGCGCCGCCAGATTCGCACCGCCCAACAGGACCATCATCACATAGACCCAGATCGGCGACTTTCCGACCAAGAAGCCGGACTTGAACAGCCCCAGCCCCAGCATCATCAATCCCGCCGTGATGGGGATCAGAAACAGGCTGAGCGACTGCAGCATGATCCACGATTTGGCGTTCTCGATCTGGGCCCCGGGCCAGCCCGCCTGGTAGACGTCGATCGTGGCCTGGAGCAGGGCGGGCGTGACCGCGAACGGATTACCGTCGCCGGCACCGGCACCCGAACCCGCTACCATCGCGCCGGCCAGCATCGCGGCCGCCGAAAGCAGGGCGAACAGCAGATTCAGCCCGCCCCCGACGAGAATCAGACGCCGCGCCGACCAGGACCGCACCAGCATCACGATCAGGCCGCAGTAGGCATAGTGCAGAAGAATGTCGCCGAACCAGAAGGCTAGGCCGTGGATCAGACCGAAGACCGCCAGCCAGAACAGTCGCCCGCGCAACAGCTTGCCGCGCGCCTCGTCCGAGCGTTCGCCGCCAATCAGGAAGATCGACACCCCGAAGAGCATCGAGAACAGCGAGCGGAATTTATCCTGAAAGAAGACGTCGGTCACCCAGTGGCCGAGGATATTGGCCTGGCTGTGCGGATACGGGGGAATCAGTTCCTCGCTCATCTCCAGGGCCCAGGGCCAGGCGAAGGCCATGGCGTTGACCGCCAGAATGCCCAGGATCGCCCAGCCCCGCAGCATGTCGAGCGTAAAGATGCGGTCCTTCGGCTTGATCGGACCCAGCGGTCCCTGCGCGACAGATCTCCCGTCGTCGATGTCCTGTGCGGTCATGGTCGCTCCCCCGGCGATGAAGACAAGCAAGCTTTACACCAACCACGCTCCGCACAAACTAAATTCTGCGTAATGACCGGGGGGGCGGGGGGGGGGCAGTCTTCAAGCCTCGTCGCGGTCGCCCATCAGCCCCAGCCGGTCGCGCACCTCGGGCTGGGGCATGAAAGCGATGAAGGCGGCGCACAGCCCGGCCCACAGTGCATAGCTGACGCCGACCAGCACCGCGACCGGCAGGCCGCCGACGCCGAGAATCAGCAGCGTCGTTTCGGTGGCGCCCGCGGCCTGGGCGATATCGCCGGCCTCGAACCAGCCCACCACCGACACCACCACCGCCAGCACGGCCTGCAACCCTGCCGCCAGCAAACCGCCGTAGAACATGAAACGCCACACCACGCCCAGGCGAGTCGACGGCCGTCCCGTGCGTTCGCGCTCGCGGGCCAGAAGCCAAAGGCCGAGCGGCGCGGCGAGCAGGCCGATGACGATGACCACCAGCCGCCAATCGGTTTCCAGACCCGGCCTCCAATTGTTTTCCTTCGGCGGCCAGACAAACATTGTCACCACCAGCGGGGGCCACAAGCCCGCCGCGACGGCCGCCAGCGCAATCCGCCAAGGCTCGCGTCGCCAAGCCACCCGTTGCTGGCCCGGGAAGTCTTCCGGCCTTTCCAGCGTCGGGATCATCGTGTCGGCACCGGCGTCGCGCCGGAATAGTCGTAGAAGCCGCGTCCGGACTTGACGCCCAGCCAGCCGGCCTCGACATATTTCACCAGCAGCGGGCACGGTCGGTATTTGCTGTCAGCCAGCCCGTCATAAAGCACGTTCATGATAGCCAGGACGACGTCCAGCCCCATGAAGTCGGCGAGCTCCAGGGGCCCCATCGGATGGCTGGCACCCAGTTTCAGCGCCTTGTCGATGGACGCGACATTGCCCACGCCTTCGTACAGGACATAGATCGCCTCATTGATCATCGGCACCAGGATGCGGTTGACGATAAAGGCGGGAAAGTCCTCGGCGTTGGTGGTGGTCTTGCCTAGGCTCTCGGCGAAGGCGACTGCGGTGTCATAGGTGGCCGCCGAGGTGGCGATGCCGCGGATGATCTCCACCAGCTTCATCACCTGGGCCGGCTTCATGAAATGCAGGCCGATGAACCGCTCCGGCCGGTCGGTAACCGAGGCCAGCCGCGTGATCGAGATCGAAGAGGTGTTGGACGCCAGCAGGGTGTCGGGACCCAAGTGCGGTGCCAGATTGGCGAGGATCGACTTCTTGACCGCCTCGTCCTCGATCGCCGCCTCGATCACCAGATCGGCCTTGGCCGCCGCAGCGAGGGAGGGCGCGGCCGAGATGCGCGACAGGGTGGCATCGGCGGCGGCCTGGTCGATCGCCCCGCGCGCGACCTGTCGGGCCAGACTGGCGGCCACGGCACCCTGTGCCATAGGCACCCGGTCGCCGGCGGTGTCATACAGCAGGACATCGTAGCCGCTGGCGGCCACGGCCTGGGCAATGCCTGCGCCCATCTGGCCTGCGCCGACGATGGCGACGGATCGGATCGTGGTCATGGAGTCCGGATAGCTGGCAGGCGGGAGGCCCTTTCGGAACGGCACCTTAGGACCCCTGCCGACGGGCGCAAGGTTGGATGTCGCGGCGCGGGCCAATCCGCCGCCGGCGTGGCGCGCGCGCCGCGCCGCGCTGTCAGCCGCCGAGGATCAGCTGCTTCATCGCGCTTTCGGACGCGGGCAGCAGGATCTTCTGGATCCCCTGGATAATCAGGATGACCACGATCGGCGAGATGTCGATCCCGCCCAGCGGCGGGATGATGCGGCGAAAGGGGGCCAGGACGGGACTGACGACCCTCTCCAGAAACCCGGCCACCTGGTTCACGAACCGGTTGCGGTGATTGATCACGTCGAAGGCGAACAGCCAGCTCAGGATGGCGCTGATGATGATAGCCAGCAGGAGAAGCTGCAGCAGCGACCCCATGATAAAGAACACGAAGTCCACAATCCCTATCGTCATCTCCACGCACGCACTCCTTCGGCCTGATTCCCGTCGTATCTAGTCCGTCCGGCCGGGAACGCCAATCGCTGCGACGTCACAGCCTTGCCCGTTGACACCATCGGCGTCCCGCCCGTATGTCGCGCGCTCGCATCCTCCCGGAAACGGGGCCGTAGCTCAGTTGGTAGAGCGCGTCGTTCGCAATGACGAGGTCAGGGGTTCGACTCCCCTCGGCTCCACCACTCCTCGATAATTCGAAGGATTCGGAGTTTTCAGGCGGGAACTGGGACACAGCCCTCCTTCTCTCGGTCAACGGCGGACCGTCGAACACCCTTGGGCCCCCAAGGGTTTCACAGCCTTGGGGCTGTCACACCGGGGCTTCGGCCGGTCGGAATCGCGAACCGGCGCGGCCTCGTCCCCATCGGGGCGGTTCTGACACCGTCCGGGGTTTCTTCCATCTCGCCTCGATCAGGCCCCGCGTATAAGGATTGGCCAGGTCAGAAAGGTTCCGGTTCGGCCTCTAGGCTCCGATCAGCCGGGGTCCGATGAGGGCCACGGCTGTGGCAATGGCCATGATCCCCAGCACGTTCAGCAGGAATCCAACGCGCAGCATTTCCCCCTGTCTGGGCGCACCGGTGGCATAGGCGATGGCATTGGCCGCAGTGGCGATGGGCAACATGAAGCCGAGGCTGGCGGCAAAGGTCGCCGACGCGCCCACGATCAAGGGGTCGGCCCCCGTCGCCGCGACGATCGCGGACAGAACCGGCAACATCGCGGTCAGGGTCGCGACATTGGACGCGAGCTCTGAGGCAAACACGGTCGCGGCCACGATGATGAGGATGATCGCGATCAGAGGCAGGGCGCCGATGCCCTGAATCTGACTGCCGATGTAGAGCGTCACGCCGGTGGCCTCCATGGCGGCGGCCATCGACAGACCTCCGCCAAACAGGATGGCAATCCCCCAGGGGATGCGCTCGGCGGAGGCCCAGTCCAGCAGGGCCTTGCCGGGCTTTTCGGGTTTTCCGGCGGGCACCATGAACAGCAGGCAGGCCCCGATAATGGCAATCACCATGTCTGTCAGCCCGGACAGTCCCGGCAATTTCGTCAGGGGTTCGCGGAACATCCAGGCCAGGGCGACCCCCAGAAAAATGATGACCACGCGCACTTCAGCCGTCCGCATCGGCCCCAGACCGCGGCTTTGCGCCTTGATGACGTCATGGGCTTCGGCATCG
>Ga0105047_10006751_pt1 | contig 19407 bp, 18 predicted proteins | sample MAT04_FD_78384 | JGI IMG/M metagenome (GOLD analysis project Ga0105047, IMG submission 78384) | Freshwater microbial communities from Lake Fryxell liftoff mats and glacier meltwater in Antarctica - MAT-04 (megahit assembly) | ecosystem: Environmental > Aquatic > Freshwater > Ice > Liftoff...
ACAAGATTCCGCAACAGATACCGTCTGCTGCGCTGCCTTAAGCAAATTGCCTGTGACTGAGGCGATCGTATCCTCATCAGCCCCATAGCAATCGTGTCCAATCAAGTCGCGGATTTTCTGATCAATGGGGTCAATCGCAGCCAGAGCCGCAGCTTCCGTAGCGGCTTTAGCCGAAATGCGCAGACGAGCCTCACCATTGCCTGCATAGGGAGCCACTGTGGGATTTTCTAAGGCTAAGAAAGCATCAACCTTTTCTGCCAACGTCGATTCAGGAATGCCCCAAAACCGCAAAGTGCGGCTGTAAATCGTTTCTGCGCCCCAGCCTTGACTCCGCAAATAAGGAACGGCGGTCTGTTCCCACATGACGTGCATTTCTTTGGGAACACCCGGAAATGTCAGAATGGTGAGATCAGGACGAGGCTGCCAAATCATACCGGGAGCGCTGCCTGTTGGATTGGGCAGTAGGGCTGCGCCCTCAGGAATTAACGCTTGCTTGCGGTTGCTAGGAGACATTTCTCGTTCGCGCCGAGCAAATTTTTGGCGAATATCTTCCAGAACTTCAGGCTTTTCAACTAAGGGAGTGTTGAAGAACTGGGCGATCGCCTCTGTCGTCAAGTCATCAGGAGTTGGACCTAATCCGCCCGTAAAAATGAGGAGTTGCGATCGCCCACACGCTAACTCCAACACCTGATGAATCCGAGGAACGTTGTCGCCCACCACGGTTTGATAATAGTGAGGAATACCCAGAACCGCTAGCTGCTGCGCCAAGTACTGAGCATTAGAGTTAAGAATTTCCCCCAACAGCATCTCAGTGCCAATGCAAATAATTTCAGCACTCATGGCTTATTCCTCGCGTTTTTCAACTCGTGTTTTTCAAGTTAGGGGCGGGCGTGACGGTGGACGTGCCAGCCTGTATAGCTGAGTAGAGCAGTGGCGGCGATCGCAAAAGCGACACCATTGGGAATCCTGGAAAACGCCAGCGCTAAGCTACCCACCCAAAGAGTCAGGGTATAGATAAACAAGACCGTCAACCGATGGGAAAGCCCCGCCTTCAACAATCGGTGGTGGAGATGGCGCTTATCTGCCGTAAAGGGCGATTTACCATGACGTAACCGCTCAAAAATAACAGCAGACATATCGAAAATAGGAACCGCCAAAATTAGGGTAGGCAATAGCACCGCCAAAGTCGTCACGCTCTTAACCAAACCAATCACTCCCACACCCGCCAGAGTAAAGCCCATAAAATAAGCTCCCCCATCTCCCATAAAAATTTGGGCTGGATTGAAGTTGTAGCGCAAAAAGCCCAACGCGCCCCCCGCTAACGCAGCCACCACCAAACCCGCAGCTGGCTGATTCATTGCCAGACAAACAATCAGCATAATGACCGCAGCAATTCCCGAAACGCCTGCGGCTAATCCGTCTAAGCCATCAATCCAGTTAATCGCATTAGCCATACCAACCAACCAAATAACCGTTACCGCCAGGCTAATCCAAGGCGGCAGCAAAACCGGGTCAGGCTGAAACGGCAGAGAAAGAAAATCGATACTTACCCCTGCCCACCAAGCAAAACCGGCAACAATCGACTGCAACAGCAAGCGCAATTGAGGCGACAAGCTGACTAAATCATCTGCTAAGCCAATTAAGAAAAAAGCTAGCCCGCCCAGGGTAACTCCCCAAATTTCGTACTCTCTCTCGGGCGTCAGTACCCCAAATCCGCCTGTTCCCCAAACAAACAACAGGGCAACGAGCGTACCCATAAAAATCGATACACCACCTAGGCGCACCATAGGATGCTTATGCACCTTACGCCCACCCGGAGGGTCGAAGCGTCCGCTCTTAAGTCCAATCTTTCTGACGGTAGGAGTGGTTAGAAGAACAACCACTGCGGATATCAGAAATGCAGCTAGGTGAAAAAACTGAAAGGGCATCTGAAATCTTTTGGGTGCAGGAACAAAAAAAGAGCCAGGCAGAGTTTACAAGAAGCACTGCCTCAAAACCAGCATGAAAGCAAGAACTACTTGAGGTATCCTTGCCAGCCCTATCGACAGTATTTGTAGCACAAGAACTCGGCTCAGTGTTAACTACACCGCAAAGATTTGAAATCCGGATTTTGAAGGGTCGGATATTAACAAAGTTTAGGTTGTTTTAGAGGAGGTCTGAACAGTATCGCCAATCATCTATAGGGGCGTGGCATTCGGTCTAAAAGTTCTCGAACATACCGAAAAATTGTCTTCTGAATGCCACGACCTTACTCTCGGGTGTCACATCTACGACTTTTCAGACATCCTCTTATGACTGTTATTTACTATCTCACCAGAGTTTTACCAGTCTGATCCACTAATTCTTCAGTCCAACCGTTGTTAAAAGGCAATGTAGAAACGTCATAAGATTGGTTATAGATGGCAGCTCTATCAGTCATTTCGGTCATATAGCCAACATAATGCCCCATCAAAAAGTAGACACCTACTAGAGCAGCAGCGGCAGAAGACACCAAGAAACCTGCCAACATGAGAGAAAACTCACGACGCTGAACGGCTTCTTGCATGAGGTGCAAAGCCCATGCCACCAAGCAAACAACAATGAAGAGAATAACGACCATTACTATAGAGATTTGTAAACTGTAATATTTCCATATATTAACCGATTCTCAGAAAGTGAGCTTGAAGAAAATTGGAAGACTGGCGATGTTACATCAGGGGTAAGGGCGCGGCATTCGGACGACCATTTTTCGGTGAGTCCAAGAACTTTTAGACCGAATGCCACGCCCCCACAGAGAATTGGCGATCCTTTATTGTCTGACTAACACTTGATGCGCTGCCAAGTGCTGCTTGATTTCAGCTACTGTCAAATGTCCGTAGTGCAGTAGTGAAGCCAGGAGGGCGGCTTCAGCTCTACCTTCAGTCAGGGCATCGTAGATGTGTTCGCAGTTGCCTGCCCCACCAGAGGCGATTACCGGGATTTGAACTTGCTCGGCGATCGTGCGGGTGAGTTCTAGGTCGTAGCCTGCTTGAGTGCCGTCAGCGTCCATGCTGGTTACGAGGAGTTCACCTGCACCCCGTTGTGCGACTTCTCTTGCCCAAGCGATCGCATCTAAACCCGTATTCTCGCGTCCACCCCGGACATACACGTCCCAGCCAGGATTTTCGGGATCATTGTTCTCACTATGAATGCGGCGGCGGGCATCGATGGCAATGACAATACATTGGTTGCCAAAGCGATCGCTCGCCTGATTGATAAAGTCTGGGTCTTTGACCGCAGCAGAGTTAATACTGATTTTATCTGCCCCAGCTCGTAACAATTTTTTAATCGTTTCTAAGGATTGGATGCCGCCGCCCACGGTTAGCGGAATAAAGACCTGCTCGGCAGTTCGCTGAACCACGTCGTAAATTACGCCCCGATCTTCGTGGGTCGCGGTGATATCTAAAAAAACCAGCTCATCGGCTCCTGCCTGGTTATAGACCTGCGCCAGTTCCACTGGATCACCCGCATCCCGTAGATCAACAAAGTTAACTCCTTTTACGACCCGTCCAGCTTTGACATCTAGACAAGGCAAGATTCGTTTTGCCAGCACCCGTTTCTCCTCATTCGTTTAAATCATCATTAGGATTGCAGAAACATTGAGCTTCTTGCTTTAAAACTAGGTTAATGTACTTCTGTTAACTTCTTGCCTTTTCACCCTTCTCTCCTCCGACTATGAGCATCGAACATTTGGTTTGGCATGGTATGACTCCTGACGACGCGCTAAAAGAGCTGCAAAGCGATCGCCAGACGGGTCTGCGGTCTGCCCAAGTCACCGAGCGGCGGCAGCAGTATGGCTTGAACGAACTCCAGGAGACGGGTGGAAGAAACGCCTGGATGATTCTGGTGGATCAGTTCAAGAACATTATGTTGATCATGCTGATCGCCGTGGCCGTAATCAACGGTGGGCTAGATCTGATGGATGTGTTGCAGGGTAACTTGAAGCCTGGGGCAATTCCTTTTAAAGACACGATCGCAATTTTGGCGATCGTCATTTTGAATGGAGTGCTGGGCTACGTTCAAGAAAGTCGGGCAGAGAAGGCTTTAGCGGCACTGAAGAACATGTCTTCGCCCCAGGTGAGGGTGCTGCGCGATGGCAAAATGCAAGAGGTCAGTTCTAAGGATCTGGTGCCAGGAGACTTGATGCTGATGGAGGCAGGAGTCCAAATGGCGGCAGATGGCAGGTTGCTAGATGCCGTTAACCTTCAGGTGCGGGAGTCAGCGCTGACTGGCGAGGCGCAGGCGGTCACCAAGCAGGTGGCAGGGGGGCTAGCAGCCGATACAGCGCTGGGCGATCGCCTCAACATGGTGTTTCAGGGAACTGAGGTGGTGCAAGGGCGGGGAATGGCGCTAGTGACCCACACTGGCATGACCACAGAGTTGGGCAAAATTGCGACGCTGCTCCAGTCAGTTAAGACTGAACCGACTCCGTTGCAGCGACGAATGGATCAACTCAGTAATGCGTTGGTTACAGGGGCGCTGATTTTGGTGGCGATCGTGATTATTGGCGGCTTACTTGTGTCGGGTTGGGGCAGCTTCAAAGATCTGGTAGAAGTCTCTTTAAGTATGGCAGTGGCAGTCGTTCCAGAGGGGCTACCCGCCGTGATTACGGTAACGTTGGCACTGGGAACGCAGCGAATGGTACGTCGCCATGCATTAATTCGCAAGCTGCCAGCGGTAGAAACCCTAGGTTCGGTCACAACCATTTGTTCAGACAAAACGGGGACTTTGACCCAAAACAAAATGGTCGTGCAGTCGATGCACACAACAGGGCAATCGTTCCGCTTGACCGGGCATGGGTATGTGCCTCAGGGGCAATTTTATCGATGGGGAGAAGATAACCAAGCGATCGCCCTGCAAAACGAGTCTGAACTCAAGCTACTTTTACTCGCCTGTAGCCTCTGTAATGACGCAGCATTGCAAAAAGAGAATGGCGAATGGGCAATTTTGGGCGACCCCACAGAAGGGGCTTTGCTAGTAGCAGCCGGAAAAGCTGGAGTTTGGGGACATCAAACTTCCAATACACTACCGCGTGTCGCAGAATTTCCTTTTTCGTCTGAACGAAAGCGCATGAGTGTCATTGTGCAAGATGAGAAAGCTGGGGTCTATATCTTGGTTTGCAAAGGCTCGCCCGAACTGGTTTTAGAACGCTGCCAACAGTTCCACGAAAATGGCATTAAAGCACTCACAGCCTCGCACCAAACACACATTTTGGAGAAGAATGATCAATTAGCAGCGAAAGGGCTGCGGGTACTAGGATTTGCCTACAAATTACTCAGCGAAGTTCCGGCTGCCGGAACAGATGAGAAAACAGAACAGGGAATGACCTGGTTAGGGCTGGTGGATATGCTTGATGCCCCTCGACCCGAAGTGCGGGATGCGGTGGCTCGGTGTCGATCGGCAGGAATTCGCCCCGTGATGATTACGGGCGACCATCAATTAACGGCACGGGCGATCGCCGCCGACCTGGGCATTGCGGGTGTTAATGATGAAGTATTAATTGGACAGGAAATAGAAAAATTGAGTCAATCGGAACTGCAAGCCCAAGTCGAGCGTGTTGGCATTTACGCCCGAGTCGCCCCCGAACACAAACTCCGCATTGTCCAGGCATTGCAAGCCCAGGGGGAAATTGTTGCCATGACCGGAGACGGGGTCAACGATGCCCCCGCGCTGAAGCAGTCGGCAATTGGCATTGCGATGGGGATCACGGGCACAGATGTGAGCAAAGAAGCCAGCGACATGGTGCTGCAAGATGACAACTTTGCCACCATCGTTTCCGCAGTTGAAGAAGGTCGCGTAGTGTACACCAATATTCGCCGCTTTATTAAGTACATTTTGGGGTCAAATATTGGCGAGGTGTTAACCATTGCCGCTGCGCCGTTGCTGTTGGGAAGTGGCGGCTTGCCACTGGCACCGCTACAAATTTTGTGGATGAACCTAGTGACAGATGGCTTGCCTGCTCTGGCGCTAGCAGTCGAACCTGCCGAACCTAACGTGATGGATCGTCCGCCCCACAGCCCCACAGAAAGCATTTTTTCGCGGGGGTTAGGATTTTATATGGTTCGAGTGGGTGTCGTGTTGGGGGTAGTGGCGATCGCTCTCATGGTTTGGTCATACCAGTACACCCAGAGCAGCGGTGGCAATCCTGACCGCTGGAAGACTATGGTGTTTACGACGCTTTGTCTGTCCCAGATGGGTCATGCCATGGCAGTTCGGTCAAACAGTCGGCTGACGATCGAGCTAAATCCTTTTTCAAACCCCTTCCTTTTGCTAGCAGTTGGTATCACCAGCATCTTGCAGATCCTGCTGATATACGTAGAGCCGTTGCAGGATTTCTTTGGAACGCATTATTTGAGCCTGACAGAGCTGTTGATATGTGTGGGCGCAAGCACGTTGGTGTTTGTTTGGGTAGAAATGGAAAAGTTGGTGATGCGGTATTGGAACCGTAAAAGACGTTGAGGGCACTTACTCCCTATAGAAGTGAGGGCTAACGAGATTCTGCAATGCAGCTTTTTAATTCATCCGCAAAGCATTCAGCATGACAATGACGAATAGCCCCAATAAAATCAACCAGCCAGCGTTGCGCTTAACCCAAACTGCCCAAGAAATCTGCTGTCGAGAAGGCTTAGTCATCTGCTGCATTTGAGGATTAAGATAGAGCGTGCATTCTTGGGCATAGGGACGCTGCGGGTAGTTACAGGTGTCATCGGCGTGATAAACGCAGGTTTGGCAGAGGGGTTCTGTCCCTGCCGCTCGGTAGAGGGGAATGCCAGGATGACCGTGGGCTTTGAGCGCTGTGCGGCAGGTAGGACAAGCGATCGCCTGAGCATCGACGGGCTGTTGGCAGCGAGGGCAAGTAGGCATGGCAGTAGGGAAAATTTACGAGAATTTACGAGAACTTACGAACCTGGTATTTGCTGGCTTCAACAAGTTTATAGGTGTTTCCCATTGCTTCTGAAAACTGAGCTTCGGTTTTGTCTAGTACGTCAGTAGGAATGGCTTGCCATTGTTCTAGGCTCTGCCAGCGAATCACGGCAATCACTTCTTCCAGTCGGTCGGGGCTGATCCAAACTTCTTTATTAAGAAATCCAGGATATGCAGCCAAAACACGTGTCCAGATTTCAGCATCCTTTTGAACAAATTGTTCGCGTAGTTCAGGTGAAACTGTAAACTTGAGCCACTCAATGACCATAGGTTATTTTTGAGGAAGAATTATCCTTTCTATATTCGGTTAACCGCCTACAAAAGGGCAAGCGACCCAACGCCATCAGCCTTTAAGTTTGCCAGAATATCACGGTAGGCTGAAGAGAGTTACATTAATTAGGCTTGCCTCTTCTGACACTCCAGGGATTCTCATGGACAACAATAATTTACTCAATCAGCTTCTCATGTTTGGCATTGGCACCACTTCAATGGTGGCAGAAAAACTGCGTGATGCGACCGATCAGTTGGTCAAAGATGGCAAGCTTGATCCTGAGCAGGCGACCAAATTAGCCAATGATCTGATGCAGCAAGTAAAGTCTGAACAGGGCAACTGGGAGGTACAGATGCAGCGTCAAGTTCGTAATATCATGCAGGATTTAGGCGTGCCTCGGCAGAACGAAATGGATGAGTTACGGGGACGGTTAGATCGACTAGAGCGGCAAGTGCGAGATCTAGAAAATAAGCTTTGGCGGTAGGTTTTGGTGGTGAACTTTGGCGCTAAACTGGGGCGTGGGGGTTTTAATGCCCTTACTGAGAATTACAGGAGGATTGATATTTTGCGGGAAATTCTCATCAGTTTTGGAGTCATGGTGACTTGCATCCTATTCTTAGTCGTGGCTCAGATGACTCAGAAAGGAGAGGCGATCGCCGTTGGACTTTCTCAAGCTGCTCCAGTAGCAGTCGTACAATCTGCTGCCGAGCCAACCTTAGTGGCTCAAGCCAACCTACTCACCCAACCTGAAGCAACCCCCATGACAGAAGAGAATGTAGTGACCACTGACTCTGGTCTTAAGTATGTCGAAATTGTTGAAGGGGCGGGCGCAACCCCCCAGAAAGGGCAAACAGTGTCAGTTCATTACACGGGCACCCTAGAAAATGGCACCAAGTTCGATAGCTCGCGCGATCGCGGTCAGCCTTTTCAGTTTGCCCTAGGCAGAGGTAGTGTGATCAAAGGTTGGGATGAAGGCATTGCTTCAATGAAAATTGGCGGTCAACGTCAGCTGATTATTCCTCCCGATCTGGGCTACGGTTCACGGGGTGCGGGCGGCGTTATTCCGCCTAATGCAACTCTACTTTTTGATGTGGAATTGTTAGGAGCCGAGTAGCAGAAATAGTTCAACTCATTTGTAGCTTTTGTATTTTAAGAGATGATCCCATAGGTCATCTCTTTTTTCATCTAGCTTGCAAAAACTCTAGCGTTAAAGCAGACTGCTAGCTTGATCGATGCGACGAACGACTAAGGTGTAGAGAATCCCATAGCCTGAAATTAAAAGAATACCTACGAGCATAATAAGACGCTCCTGACTGGTAGTAAACTGAATATACAGACCAGAATAGATCAAACCATTCAGAACGACATCCCCCGAGTGGGTACCCTTAGAATTAATAGGCTGAACTTAAAAGAAAAGGGATTCAAAAAGTATCACCAATTACGAAACATGATTGTCCGAATGCCATGTCCCTACCGATGATTGGCGATACTTTTCAAACATCCTCTAAGAAGAGATTCCCGGATTTTTCAAAAATCCGGGAATCTGAACCACTGCGCTTACTTTGCGCCTTTCATTACCCGCGCCAGTTCTGCCGCCACTTCAGGGCGAGAAAATTCTGGGGGCGGCAATTCGCCACGCCGGAGCATTTCTCGAACCTTGGTTCCCGACAGGTGAACCCGTTCTTCGGGGGTGCTAGGGCTGGTTTTGGTGGTTGCCATAGTTTCGGTGCGCTTGCAATAAAAAGCGTGCTCAAACATCATGGGTGCAATGCCCAACTCGCCGGGGGCAAATTCGTTGAAGATATGCTGTGCATCGTAGGTGCCGTAGTAGTCGCCCACGCCCGCATGGTCGCGTCCTACAATAAAATGGGTGCAGCCATAGTTTTTCCGCACGAGGGCATGGAAAATGGCTTCACGAGGGCCAGCGTAGCGCATGGCAGCGGGATTAATCGCCAAAATGACGCGATCGCTTGGGTAGTAATGCTCTAGCAAAATTTCATAACATCGCATCCGCACATCAGCAGGAATATCATCTTCCTTGGTTGCGCCTACTAGAGGATGGAGAAATAGACCATCAACGGTTTCTAGGGCGCACTTTTGAATGTATTCGTGTGCCCTGTGAATGGGGTTACGGGTCTGAAATCCTACTATCGTTTTCCAGCCTTTTTCGCGGAACATTGCCCGAGATGCCGAGGGGTCAATTTGGTATGTGGGAAAGAGCGGATGGGGATCGCGCTGAAGTAACCAAACGTTGCCCGCCAGGTTGACTGCACCTTGGCTGTAGACAACTTTCACACCGGGATGTTTTTCATCATCAGTACGATAGACATTGAGCGCTTCTTGGGTTTTGTCATAGTGATACTTTTGCGTGAGTTCTAAGACACCCACAAATCGTCCGGTGGCATCATCTAGACGAACTAAGCTGCCTTCTTGCAGGGGAGCAGCGACGTCTTCGGTGACTGAGAGGGTGATGGGAATTGACCAGGGCAAGCCGATCGCCAAGTGCATTTCTTTGACGACGCGATCGTAATCTGCCTGCTCCATAAATCCGGTCAGAGGGCTAAATCCACCGATCGCAATCAAGACTAAATCCGAAAAAGCCCGCTCGTCAAGCTGAACTCTGGGAAGATGATCGGCTTTGCTAAGGAACTCTTGCTGTTGCGCAGGGCTGGCAAACCGATTAATCAGTTGTCCGCCGTGGGGAGCGATGTTGTCCGGGTGTTGACTCAAAATAATTCTCTCTTTTATTGATTGCGATCAGGGGGAGGAAGTCGCCGTTAAATCATCATTAAGCAGCCTTCCAGAATATCCTATTACGTCAATCAGGGAAAGCCTGTCAACCAGTTGCATCATCACGTTCTATTGAACATTGATAAGGGAGTAGCAATGAAATAACGTCCCGATCCGCCCCCTAAATCCCCCAAAATTGGGGGACTTTGAAAGGCTCGGAAGTCCCCTAAAATTGGGGGATTTAGGGGGCTAGCAAGCTAGCGCATCCCACTGGGACTTTATTTCAATGCAGATCCCTAATGCCTTGCTAAAGTTCAAATTGCTACGAGTCTAAGAGGATGTCTGAAAAGTCGTTGATGTGACATCCGAGGGTAAGGGCGCGGCATTCAGACGACCATTTTTCGGTGTGTCCGAGAACTTTTTAGCCGAATGCCGCGCCCCTACAGATGATGGGCGAGACTTTTCAGACATCCTCTAAGCCTTTTGCTCAGGCTCAATGACGCCGCCGCCCAGTAAAATATCGCCGTCATACCAAACGGCTGCTTGCCCTGGAGTGACGCTAAATTGGGGTTCGTCGAAGACAATTTTTGCCCGATCGCCCGTCAACGGGATCAGAGTTGCGCCGACGGCTGGCGATCGATAGCGGATTTGAACTTCAGCATGAATTGGGGTAGTAGGTTCTGCCATTGATACCCAGTTGATTTGCTTAACAGTGCAGTCGGGGTTTTGCGCGTGGGTGCGATCGCCCACAACCACCTGATTTTTGACAGCATCAATGCCAATCACATACAGCGGATGGGCGGCGGCAATGCCAATCCCTTTGCGCTGCCCAATGGTGTAGTGGTGAATGCCCTCGTGTTGTCCTAGAACTGTGCCGGCGAGATCGATGATGTCTCCGGTTTTGGGAGCCAGGTATTTATCTAGGAAAGTTTGCATAGAGCCATGCGCCTCGATCAGGCAGAGGTCTTGGCTTTCGGGTTTTTCGGCGGTGTGCAAACCAAACTCGGTCGCCATTTGGCGGGTTTCAACTTTGGTTTGTTCGCCTAAGGGGAAAATAACCTGCCCTAGCACTTCTTGGTTGAGGTCATAGAGAAAATAAGACTGGTCTTTGGTGCGATCGATCGCCCGGAGCAGTTGGTGGCGATCGCGTTCTGGGTCATAGTTCACCCGCGCATAGTGCCCCGTGGCAATTTGCTCAATGCCTAGCTCTTGACGAGCATAGTTAAGCATGGGTGTAAATTTGACGGTTTTATTACACTGCGAGCAAGGCAGCGGCGTGATGCCTGCCCCGTAGCCTTCAACCAGGTAATCAACGATATATTTTTGAAACACCTCGCGGCTGTCTACGACATGGTGAGGAATTGCGAGTTCTTCACAGAGGCGAGCCGCATCGACCATGCCATCAGAGCAACATTGCCCCTTGCCCTTCATCAGCCAAAGGGTTAGCCCCACTACTTCATAGCCCTGGCGGTGAAGCGTTGCCGCCGCCACCGAGCTATCGACTCCGCCTGAAAGACCGACAACAACCTTGCTCATGAGCCGAAGACACTCTGTAGAATAAACTGAACTAATTCTATGATTCATTCTACAGAAAGTATCTGGGCTTCGTGTGGATTGAGAGATCAGCCAATCTTTAACTAATGACAAAGTTGCGAGAACCCACTGCTCCAATCCCAGTGTTACTCAACGTTGCTAGAGTTGTGAATGTCTTGCCTGCCCCGATGCCATCCATATCAACTTTGACTTCGGTGCTGGCTCCAACTTGGGTAAGCTGCACATATTTCAGGAAGCGGGTTTCGGACTTTGCGTCTGCAAATTGAGGTTGAGCAAAGATGCTGCGGAGATCGATGATATCTTCAGAGGAGAAGCCAAGAATCTTGTCTTTCCCTTCATTCAAACCCTTGAAGACAAACATATCTCGACCACCACCACCATTCAGGGTATCGAAACCCTTGCCACCCACAAGGATGTCATCACCACCGTTTCCTAGGAGGCTGTCATTGCCGCCATCTCCCTGGACTAGGTCGCTTCCGCCACAACCTTTTGAGGTGTCATTGCCGCCACCACTTTTTAAGGTGTCATTGCCGCCGCCGGCGTTAATGCGATCGCTGCTGCCTTTCCCTTTCAAGACATCATCGCCAGCAGAGCCGCTGAGAACCTCCCCTGGTTTAGCTGTCCTGTTAACACCATCTTTGCCGCTAGAAAAGTCAATTGGGGAGAAAGCAGTGCCTGAAGCGCCGAGGGGAGCATCAGAGGGAACAACTGGGGGAGCATCAGAGGGAACAACCGGAGGAACAACCGGAGGAACGACTGGAGGAACAACCGGAGGAATAACCGGAGGAGTTGTAGATGTGACATCTAGAGCGAATGGCGACAATGCCGTTGTTGCAATGCTACCAGTGACACTGATGACAATGCCTGATGTGGTACCGACATTGGCGGTAGTAGGAGTGCCGCTGAGTTGCCCAGTAGTAGGATTGAAGTTTGCCCAAGTGGGTTGATTAGCAATAGAGAAGATGAGGGTATCACCTAAGTCCACATCGACTGCACTAGGAGTGAAGCTGTAGGGGCTGTCTTTAGCGATCGCTACGCCAGGAGTGCCGCTGATGGTGGGGGCATCGTTGGTGCTGTTGGCTGCCACAATGGTGATGGCCACCGCTGTAGAAGGGGATCGCTTGTTCCATCGGCATCGGTTGCCTTGGCAGTGAAGGAATAAGGGTCGGCAGAGACAGTTAAGGCACCGCTGGTAAATGTCCAGTTGCCTTCGGCATCGACAATGGCGTCGCCAACCGATAATCCTGCCGCATCAAATAGTTCAACTGTGCTGCCAACTTCTGTGGTATCGGTGAGGGTGGGAGTGGTATCACTGGTGATTTATCACCCACAATGCCTCTATCAGCTGCTAAATCCAAAGCAATAGTAGTAGCCATTAAAGCCTCTAGAAGAATAGTAAATTTATGGAGTAGAAGCAAGTAGGGGCAGGATGAAGCAAGATTTAGACCTCGGTGCTAAAAGCAAACAAAAAATCATAATCTTGGTATCTTGAGCTGCACTTGATCGATGCCTTGTCTCAACTTCCTTTAGACTGCTCAGATCGATCGCGTGCATATCATTAGACGAGATAAGTTTCTGTCACCAACCGCAACTGTTATTTTCTACTTTGAAGTTTTAATGCGATCGCCCAGCTAATTCTCAGCTTTTTATCAGGCGGCACTCGGGGCGATCGCTCATACTACTTAATAAGTCGTTACCTAATTTTCCATTCATGAAAAAACGTCACCTTTTACAATCCGGTGCAGCATTCATTGGCATCGCTGCGTTGTTTCGCTACTTGCCCTGGAAACGAGAAGCGATCGCCGCTCCCTTAAAAGAAACCTTTGAAATCACCAAAACTGAAGCCGAATGGCAGGGTATTTTAACGCCAGAGCAATTTTATGTGCTGCGTAAAAAGGGCACCGAGCGATCGGCCACTAGCCCTCTCGATCATGAGTTTAATAAAGGCACTTATAGCTGTGCTGCCTGCGCTCTGCCCGTGTTTACCTCCGAGACAAAGTTCGACAGCGGCACAGGCTGGCCCAGCTTTTACGCACCTATTGAAGGGGCGATCGGCACATCAGTAGATCAATCGTTTTTTACCACGAGAACGGAAGTCCACTGTCATCGTTGTGGCGGACATTTAGGACACGTTTTTGATGATGGGCCCGCACCAACGGGCGATCGCTATTGCATGAACGGCGTCGCTTTAAGATTTACAGCAAGTTAACGATCAAGAATGGCAAAGCATTTGCATTAATATACTGAAAATACTACCCAGCTCTTGATGCAAATGCTTCGCCCCTACAGGATATTCGCAATAACCGGAAAGCTCTCAAATGGGTTCTATATAACCCAACTACCAACTACATAATCTGAGGGCGTTGCTGAACCCAGGGAGGATTTGCCCTCATCCCCATCCCTTCTCCCCAAGGAGAAGGGAGCTAGAATTCATGTTCCCTCTCCTTTTGGGAGAGGGCTAGGGTGAGGGCGAATTTCGCGATCCATCCTGCAATTCAGCAATACCAATCTGAGATCTTGCACCACTCGCAACATCCACCCGGAATTGAAATTCCGGGCTAACGGAACGAAGTCCGTTTCAACGGACTCAAGAACTGGGCAGACCCGGCTTTCAGCCCATTGAAATGGGTTTTGCCTATTAGCCCCGAATTCATTCGGGGGCGGACTATTGATAAAGGTGCAAGATCTCAGTAATCCTTCTTAAGATAGATGATTAAAGGATGTGCCTTCCCACAAAATCGATGTACTTTCCACGCTGTTCAAGCTAGAAAAAGTAACCAGGTTCACAAAAATTAGGATGAAGCTATGACACAGACTTCTAACATTCCACCCCTCATTGAGATCAATGAAGGTGAATATCAAGACAGTGGTATTCCCAGCACAGTCGCGATCGCGGGTCATCCCCTTCATCCTTTAATTGTCACGTTCCCGATCGCTTTCCTAACTGGAGCTTTAGGCACTGATTTAGGCTACTGGCTGACCTCTGATCCCTTTTGGGCTAGAGCATCACTTTGGCTCATTGGAGCAGGATTTATTGGCGGTATTGTGGCGGCATTAACTGGTATGTTAGATTTTTTGCGAATTGACCGAGTTCGTAAGCGTCGTGCTGGTTGGGTGCATATGGTATGCAATGTTGTTGCCCTATCTTTGACATTAATTAATTGGGTAACCCGTTGGAACAACCCAGTTGACGCAATTCTGCCACTAGGTTTGATTCTTTCATTAATTGTGGCATCTCTATTAGGTATTAGTGGTTGGTATGGTGCAGAGCTGATTTATCGTCATAAGGTTGCTGTAATTGGCGTTAATAGTCGTCGGGAAGACTAATTCGCTTGATTGCAAGATAAAAATAAAGAGACCCAGTTTTACTAGGTCTCTTTATTTTATGAGAATTTACTCGTCTTAGGGCTTGAGAACTACCTTGATGCAGTTATCTTTCTTATGCTTGAAGATTTCGTAACCATGAGGAGCATCGTCTAGCTTCATCTGATGAGTGACCACGAAGGAAGGGTCAATATCACCTTTCTGAATATGCTCTAACAGAGGATTTAGATAGCGGTGAACATGGGTCTGACCCATTTTGAAAGTTAGTCCCTTGTTAAACGCAGCACCCATAGGAACCTTGTCAATAAACCCGCCATAAACGCCTGCCACCGAAACATTTCCGCCTTTGCGACAAGCTACAATAACCTGCCGAAGAGCAGTAGGGCGATCGCTTTCCATTTTCATACTCTGCATCACTTTGTCATACAAACCGTCCACTCCTGTACTGTGGGCTTCCATGCCAACCGCATCAATTACAGCATCAGGACCTCGTCCACCTGTCATTTCCTTAAGAGCTTCGCCTGCATCAAATTCTTCATAGTTGATGGTTTCTGCTCCACCCCATTCCTTCGCCATATTTAGGCGCTCCAGCACGCGATCGATCGCAATCACTCTCTCTGCACCTAATAAGAACGCGCTTTTAATGGCAAATTGTCCAACAGGACCACATCCCCAAACAGCAACGGTATCGCCTTTTTTAATATCACAGTTCTCTGCTGCCATATATCCAGTCGGAAAGATATCGGTCAAAAAGAGAACTTGTTCGTCTGTGAGTCCATCAGGAATTTTTAATGGCCCTACATCAGCAAAAGGAACGCGCACGTACTCGGCTTGTCCACCCGCATATCCTCCAAACAAATGAGAGTAACCGAACAATCCAGCGGGAGAATGACCCATTATCTTCTCCACCATCCAAGCGTTGGGATTACTGTTGTCACACAGCGACCATAAATTGGTATTGCAGAAGAAGCATCCTCCACAAGAGATGGTAAAAGGAATAATGACGCGATCGCCAATCTTCAAGTTTTTAACACCTGTTCCTAGCTCTACCACTTCTCCCATAAACTCATGACCTAGAATATCGCCCGACTTCATTGTGGGAATGAAGCCATCATAAATATGTAGATCTGAGCCGCAAATGGCAGTAGAAGTGATCTTAACAATGGCATCTCGTGGATTCAAAATTTTAGGATCAGGAACTGTATCAACCCGTACGTCATTGGCACCATGCCAGCAAAGTGCTTTCATGAATTGTTTTCCTCGTAGTGGTAAATGGAACTAGAAGTCTCAGTGTCTTTAAAGGTTGATTAAGATGCTCAGGCAGTACTGCCTTCTCTACCACGTCCTGAAGATTGACCTTCAGTAGTAGCGATCTCGCCCGTTTCCATCAATTGCTTAAAGCGTCGTAAGTCATCTCCCAACTGCTGTTCAGGTTCTTCGCCAAACAGTTTAGCGATCGCCACTCCGACAATGCCACCCGGTGGGTTGTATTCCAATACCACCTTTACCTCAGTTCCCCGACCCGGAGGAGCGGCTTGAAAACGAACAAAGCCAGAGTTGTCAATATCAGCATCGGCAACTGAACTCCAAGCAATTAAAGTGTTGTCTGGATCATCAACTACGGTTTCTGCATCCCACTCAACAGTGGTATTCCCAGGTGCGTTCGCTACCCAGTGCGAACGCTGTTCATTGATCACTGTAACCGACTTCAAATGCTTCATGAAGGAAGGTAAGTTCTCAAAGTTATGCCAAAATTGATATAACTCTTGAGGTGACTTGTTCAGAATCGATACTGATTTTTCGACCCTTACACTTTTCCCCACTCCTACCGCGTCACTTACAGTATCGGTAATACTCTTGGTAGCTGTTGCCCCATGATATATCAAGCCGCCACCCGTCAATGCAGTTAAAGCACCCCGTAAAGAACCCTGCCGCAGTCCTGCCAAAACCAGCGCTCCGCCTCCTAGTAGAGACGTCCAGCGCTCGGTTTCGCTGAGATTGCCTTCTGAATTACTTGATGAACTTTGTGGACTTGTAATCTCTTCCATAATTTACTCCTTGCCTTAGTAGCTATCAAACAAACCTAAACTTACTGTTCGTTTTTGAAGACGTTTAGAGCTAACAAGGCTAGCCCAGCTACGCCTAAGACTCCTGCTGTCGTTCCCCAAGGTAAATGGCGATCGACCCAGTCCGTTACGCTAGGAACGGTTAAATTACCAAAATCTCCTTCTACCGTGTCGTACTCTGGTATTGCTGGCTCGTAAAGATTGTTAGATGCATCTTCCGTCTTCTGTTCATCAGTTTTCTGCCACTGAAATCCTATTCCCACCAATATGGTATCAATGAGTCCAGGCGAAAGCCGTTGCAATACATCAAGCACCTTGCCCACATCACCCACAATGAAATCACGGGTGGGATGCTCAGCCACATAAAGAATGGCATCTGCAACTAGGCTAGGCTGATAGTAAGGTAGAATGCCTGTAGGTTTAACCCCTAGCTTAGTTTTACCTTTGTTGTAAAAGGGCGTATTAATAACAGAGGGTTTTATACTAGTCACACTAATAGGAATTCCTTCGTGCAGTAGCTCCACTCGCAGAGATTCCAAAAAGCCTTCAACACCATGTTTTGCAGAAGAGTAAGCACTTTGAAAAGGTAGGGCTCGTCTACCTTCCATCGAGGAAATATGGATCAGCGCCCCTCGTCCTTCTCGCTTCAAGTGCGGCAAGGCGACCATTGCACCATAAACTTGCCCCATTAAAGTAACATCAATGACACGCTTAAACTCTTCAGGCGTTAAACGATCGAAGGTAGAAAAGACAGCAGTTGCTGCAGCGTGAACCCAGGTATCAATTCTTCCGTAAACGGCGATCGCTTGCTCTGCGATCGCCTGCACTTGGTCAAATACGGAGGTGTCAGCAACCACTAAGGTAACCTCTCCTCCAATCTGTCGGATCTCTTCAGCCAAAGAGAAAAGTCCTGATTCACTACGCGCCGAGATCACGACTTTTGCACCTTGCTTGGCAAAACGCAGAGCTGCTTCTCGACCAATTCCACTAGAAGCTCCTACTACTACTACAATCTGGTCTGCAATTGGCTTAAGCTGCATTACATTCACTGGTAATTGGAAAGTTTGAAATGTGGAATCTCTGTTAATTTGCACCGATCAAGCTAAGGAAGTTCTTGAGAACATCAAAATTTACTAGGATTAAATAAGCGGCGATCGCACCCAGTACACCGCCTATGAAAAAACCACCCGCATAATCATTCCAACCTTTTTGCGTACTAAATTCAGCAGGAGGATTAGGTGTGGCAGTAGCAGCTAAAGGTGCAGGTGGATAGCTTGCTGCGTACAGTACAATCAGTACCGTCGAAATCACAATCAAACCAAATGTTGCAAATAACGAACCCAACGTACCTACGGAGGTATAACGCAAAGGATTGAATTTTGCGAAAGGACATACCAGCCAATAACCATGCGCAACACCTACTTCTAAACCTCTGCGTAAGGGCGACACATCAGCTCGATAAGCAGACAGGTTTATCATAATTCCCTTCACGAGCGGGGAAGAATTGATTGGCGTCAGTAAATCGCCGTACTGCACATCTGCAACAGGGTGAACAACTTCTCTGTTTCTAGGATCATTGGGGTTATTGTTAGATCGTTCAATTCTGTTAACGAGTTGGGTCATAATCTACATCCACCTTGAACATAAATACAGAATACGACCGTATTCTAAAAATATTCCTATGATGGAGCATCTTACTTAAGATATAGAACGGGTAAGAGCATGTGTGGGCCATCGATATAGCACCCAAATGGTCTGTGGGAGGGGCACCTTTTCCCTACAAGCTAGAAGCCTGTCCCACTTTTACAACTGAGATATGATTCCTATAGAACCCATTTGAGATCTGCTGGGTCACTGGGTAGACAGTCACCCTTTAATGGTATTTGTCTACCTAGTGACCTACCCGGAATTTTAATTCCGGGCTAAGGCAACGAAGTCCGTTTTAATAGACTAAAAACTTTCCCAATCAAGGCTTGCAGTCCATTTCAATGGAGTTTGCCCTCTTAGCCCAGAGATTCATCTCCGGGTGGGATAGCAACGAAGGAAAAGATATTAAATGGGTTCTATAGAATCCATTTAATATCTTCTTATCCTGCGGCTAAGCGCTTCAGCATCAGCCTGATGAAGCAGAGATTCAGTTTTGCTCTAGCAAGATCTAAAGTCCACTCAAAGTTTTTCACCAAACTCTTGCAGCGTTCCATCCAAGCATTCGAGCGCTCCACCACCCATCGCGTCGCAACTGGCACAAATCCAGATTTTTCTTGAGCTGCTTTTTCAACTTTTGAGGGCTTGGGGGAGCGCTCAAACCGAGTCTTAGTCATAATCTCGGGATAAACGGCTGCCAACGCTGGGGTAATGATTTCAGGATGATAGACATGGTCTACCAGAATAGTAAGGGAGTAGCAATGAAATAACGTCCCGATCCGCCCCCTAAATCCCCCAATTCTGGGGGACTTCCGAGCCTTTCAAAGTCCCCCAGAATTGGGGGATCTAGGGGGCTAGAAAGCTAACGCATCCCAT
>Ga0105047_10006752_pt1 | contig 19405 bp, 17 predicted proteins | sample MAT04_FD_78384 | JGI IMG/M metagenome (GOLD analysis project Ga0105047, IMG submission 78384) | Freshwater microbial communities from Lake Fryxell liftoff mats and glacier meltwater in Antarctica - MAT-04 (megahit assembly) | ecosystem: Environmental > Aquatic > Freshwater > Ice > Liftoff...
CAGGAACACATCCGCCGACCGCTGATACAGCTGGCAACTCAGCCTGCCGTCGGCGACGAAGAACTGGAACAAACAGTGACACGGCGGCAGGGCCATGTCGTCGACGTCGGCGGGGTTCCACGCCGAAACGATGTGCCGGCGGCTGTTCGGATCAACCTTCAGACCCTCGACCAGTCGGGTGATCTGGTCGATCACCCGCGGCCCTTCATTGTCCTTGGCGGGTGCCGCCCACGACCGCCACTGCTTGCCATAGACCGGCCCCAGCTCGCCCTCGGCGTCGGCCCATTCGTTCCAGATCGAAACGCCGTTGTCCTTGAGCCAGCCGATATTGGTCTCGCCGCGCAGGAACCACAGCAGTTCGACGATGATCGAGCGCAGGTGCAGCTTCTTGGTCGTCAGGACCGGAAAGCCCTTGGCCAGATCGAACCGCATCTGCCGCCCGAACACCCCCAGCGTCCCGGTGCCGGTCCGGTCGTCGCGCTGTGACCCGTTGTCGAGGATGTCGCGCAGCAGATTGAGGTACTGCCACTCGGGATGATCGGCGGAGACGGCTCCGGTCCGGGCTTGCAGATCGGCGAGGGTGGCGACGGCGTTCATGGCGGCCAGTGTGCCGGTGATTCGTCCGGCTTGGCAGGTCGCTGATTCGCTTGCCCACAGAAACCGCTCTGCTGTCTCCTCCCTGTTCGCAAAGCGAATGGGGAGGTTGCGCGGGTCCCCTCCGTCTCGCCGGCTGACACTGCCGAGCCACCTCCCCATCGGCTGCGCCGACAGGGAGGAGACGGATTGATCGGCCAGCCTCAGCCCCTGAAACCGTCCTCATCCAGAAACGCCTGCTCGTCCGGCGTCGTCTCGCGTCCGAGGGCGCGGTTGCGGTGAGGGAAGCGTCCGAAACTGGCGATGACCTTGTGGTGGTGTTCGGCCCAGCGGTCATCGGCGGCGCGCTCCATCGTCTGGAACAGGGCCACCTGTTGGTCCTGCAACGCCATGTCCTCGGCATGCTGAAGCGGGAGATAAACGAACCGCCGCAGGGCGTTCTCGATCGCCTGGTCCTGCCGCTTGTCAAGCGCCTGGATGGCGAAATGTCGGGCCAGCGGGTCAGTGGCGAAGGCGTGGGCGGTACCGCGGAAGACGTTGCGCGGGAACTGGTCCAGCAGGATCAGCAGGGCCAGCGAACCCTCGGGCGTCTCCGTCCAAAGGTCCAGTTCGCGCCGCGCCGCCATCATGTGCCCGTGCTGGAAAATGCGCTGAAAGGCAGCATCGAACGCGTCGTCCTTGGCGAACCACTTCGAAGGACCGGCCTCTTTCCAGAAGGCGACGACGGCGGAAGGCGTTATGTCTGTGCTCATGACCCATCAAATAGCCGCGCCGCTGCCCGTGTTCCATCACCGCGACTGCGATCTTTCGATCATCTGCGGCAAGCGGGTGGCCGTCATCGGCTACGGCAGCCAAGGCCGGACACACGCCCTGAACCTGCGCGACAGCGGCGTGGCCGACATCGTCGTCGGTCTGAAGGCGGGCTCGGCCAGCCGAGCCAAGGCCGAGGCCGACGGCTTCCCGATCCTGACCGCCGGCGAGGCCGCCGCGACCGCTGACGTCGTCGCCGTGATGGTCTCCGACGAAGCTCACCGCGACCTGTGGCGTGACGAATTGGCCCCGGCGATGCGGCCCCGCGCGGCCCTGATCTTTGCCCACGGCCTGTCGGTGCGGTTCGGGCTGGTCCAGCCGCGCGCGGACATCGACGTCATCCTGGCCTCGCCCAAAGGGATCGGCCCGCGCATCCGCGATCTCTATGTCGAGGGACAGGGGGTGTTCGCCCTGTTCGGCGTGCATCAGGATGTCTCAGGCGTGGCCCACGCCCTGGGCCTGTCCTATGCCGCTGCGCTCGGCTGCGGCCGCAAGGGCATTCTGGAAACCACCTTCGCCGCAGAATGCGAGAGCGATCTGTTTGGCGAGCAGGTGGTGCTGTGCGGCGGGGTGGGCGAACTGATCGACGCGGCCTTCATGAAGCTGGTCGACGCTGGCTATCCGCCCGAGGTGGCCTGGTTCGAATGCTTCTATGAGGTCAAGTTGGTCACCGACCTCATGTTCGAGCGCGGCATCGCCGGGGCCTTCGCCAAGATCTCGAACACGGCTGAGTATGGAGCCTATCTGACCGGCCCGCGGATCATCGGCGAGCCCACGCGCGTGGCCATGGACACCGTCCTGACCGAGGTTCGCGACGGTTCTTTCGTCAAGCGATTGATGGCCGACTACGACGCCGGCTCTCCCGACCTGCACGCCCGCCGCAAGGCCTTGGGCGAACGCACCATCGAAGCCGTCGGCGCGCATCTGAACGCGGTGGCCGCGAAAGCAGGGGATTGAGGAAGAGGCCGGCGACCTCGTGCGGGGCTCCACCCGTGAGCTGCCGCGCGGCGAACGATCCCGCCAGGAAAATGTAGGGAACCGGCGCGCCAGACCGGGCTCAAGCAGCGAGGGACCGCGTCGCGAGCGCTAGCCCAATAAAATGGTCGGAGTGAGAGGATTCGAACCTCCGACCCCTGCGTCCCGAACGCAGTGCTCTACCAGGCTGAGCCACACTCCGACTTGAGGAGGGGGCTTATAGCGACGGGTTTTGGGGGCCGCAAGCGCCGTTTCACGGTCCCGGAAAATAGTGTCCAAACCGGTTCTTGCATCGCCCGCGGCCTTCGCGTATCTCGACCGCCTTCCGGCGTTTCGGCCCCGGATGCGCCGGACCTGCTGGGGAATGGTGTAATGGTAACACTCCGGTTTTTGGTACCGTCATTCAAGGTTCGAGTCCTTGTTCCCCAGCCATCGGCTCGTTCTGACAGCGTCTGAGGCCTGCGTCCGGGTTTGACGAAAGGGTTTGCCAGAGTTCGCCATCGCCGGATGGTGGCTCAACCGGCTCTTCGCACATTTCGGATGGCTATTTCCGGCGGGCCGGCTCGTGTGCCCGGAGCTTCTCTGGCTTCTGGCCAATCCGGACGCCTACGCCAGCGATTGGCGCGGTCTGTTATCCGTTTGGAACTCGATCGTTGAAAAACACCGGTTTTCGCCAGCAAAGCCGAACCAACTTGCCAGTTGCGCGTTAGACCGTCCGCTATCGGACACAGCCCGTGTACTGGGTCGGTCCGCGTGGGGGTGTTGCGTGTCGAATCCGCCCGACCTTCGGGTCATGATCGTAGAAGACCAGGCCCTGATCGCCATGGAGCTTGAGCTGATCCTGGGTGAATGCGGCTGCGACGTCGTGGGTTGCGCCACAGACAAGGATTGCGCCATCGCCATCGCCGGGCGCAACCGGCTCGATCTGGCCCTGATCGACCTTAACCTGCTGGACGGCCTGACCGGCCCGGAGATAGCCCAGCGTATGATCAGAGAGTTCGGCTGCGCCGTCGTTTTCCTGACCGCCAATCCCGAACAGATCCCCGATGGATTCTCCGGCGCTCTCGGCGCTGTGTCCAAGCCATTCGACGAGTCGACCATCTGCGCCGTGGTCGCCTTCGCTCGCCAGTTCATCCAGCACCGGACCTTGGGCGAGCCGCCGCGCCGGTTCCGGTTGGCTCCGTGGCTGACGTCGCCGACGGCCGCCAGCGCGCCGCTCTGACGTTACGGCCGGCGCGGTGCGTGCCGACTCATGCGAGGCCGCCGGTCAGATCCAGCCCTGCCGTTCGCGGCGGATCGCCGTCCGGCGACAAGTCCAGCTGCATCAGGGTCACGTCAAGCCAGCGATCGAACTTCCAGCCGACCTGGCGGTAGACTCCCGCGTCACGGAACCCAAGCGCGTGATGCAGGCGGATCGAGGCCTCGCTGGTGGTGCTGTCGCTGATCGCGCCCATAATGTGCCGCAGGCCCATCGCGCGCGCGCGCTCGATCAGGGCGGTCAGCAGCGCTCGACCTACCCCCCGGCCCCGCGCGGCATCATCGACGTAGATTGATCCTTCCACGCCATAGCGATAGGCGGGGCGTGGTCGGAACGGAGACAGATAGGCATAGCCCGCGAACCTTCCGTCGATCTCCGCCACCAGCCACGGCAGCTCGTGTTGGCGCACGGCCTCGAAGCGGCGGGTCATCTCCGCGAGGGACGGCGGATCCATCTCGAACGAGGCGGTCCCGCCGACGACCTCGTGTCCGTAGAGAGCGGCGACGGCGGGCAGGTCGGCGATAGCGGCGTCGCGAATCACCGGGCTTCTCCCGTTGGGAAAAGGTGACGGAGTAAAACCCCGTCCTTCGGATCGCGCGAGACCGACGGCTGCGCCGGGATGTGCTCAAACCCTCTCACGATGGGAGAGGGGACAATCACGCAGTCTCCCAACCCGTGTCGATCGCCCAGACCGCGAAGGCGTAAACCAGGGCGACTTCCTTCAGATAGTCGAACCGGCCCGAGGCCCCGCCGTGGCCCGCCTCCATGTTGATCTTGAGCAGTATCGGCTTGCCGGAGGTCGTCGCGGGCCGCAGCCGGGCCACCCATTTCTCGGGCTCCCAGTAGGTCACGCGCGGGTCAGACAGGCCGCCTGTGGCCAAAACGGCCGGATAGGCCTGGGTCGAGACCTGATCATAGGGGCTGTAACTCATGATATAGTCGTAGGCCTCGGGGTCCTCGATGGGATTGCCCCATTCGGGCCACTCCGGCGGCGTCAGTGGCAGCGAGCTGTCGCTCATGGTGTTGATCACGTCCACGAAGGGCACGTCGCCGATGATCCCGGCCCAGAGGTCCGGCCGCATGTTATTGACCGCGCCCATCAGCAGTCCTCCGGCCGATCCGCCGTGGCCCACGATCTGTCCCGCCTTGCCATGCCCGCTCGAGATCAGATGTTCGGCGGCCGCGATGAAGTCGGTGAAGGTGTTTTTCTTGGTGAAACGCCGGGCGTTCAAGAACCAGCCCCAGCCCTTGTCCGAGCCGCCGCGAATGTGGGCGATGGCGTAGATCCAGCCTCGATCAACCAGCGAGAGTCGGGCGGTTGAGAAGGAGGCCGGCATGGGAATGCCGTAGGATCCATAGCCGTAGAGCAGCAGCGGTGCCGAGCCGTCGACCGGCGTATTCCTGCGGCGCAGCACGGTCACCGGCACCATCTCGCCGTCGGCCGCCGGGGCGTTTAGCCGCTCGACCACATAGTCGGCCGGATCGTGGCCCGAGGGCACTTCCTGGACCTTGCGCAGGGTCCGCTCGCGCGTCGCCAGGTCATAGTCATAGGTCGAGGTCGGCGTTGACGGCGAGTTGTAGCCGTAGCGCATGGTGGTGGTGTCGAACTCCGACGCCCCGGCCAGCGACAGGGAGTAGGCGGGCTCGTCGACCCCGATCTCATGTTCCGCGCCGGAGCGATCGCGGATGACGATCCGGGTGTTGGCGTCAGCCCGTTCCTGACGCGCCACGAAGTCCTTCACCAAGGCCACGCTCTCGATGTAGCGGCCGGGTGCGTGCGGGATCAGGTCCTTCCAATTGGCCTTCTCAGGATGGTCCGTCGGGGCCTCGATGACCTTGAAGTCGATCGACTCGTCGGCATTGGTGCGGATGATCCAGCGGTCGCCCCAGTGGTCGGCGTCGAAACGCGTCCCGACGCGGCGACCTTCAAGCATCGTGGGCTCGCGGGTGGGGGTTTGGCCAGGGATATAGCGTGCTTCGGACGTCTCTCCGTTCCGAATGTCGATCAGGATGAAGGCGTCGTCGGACGTTCGACCCACGCCGATGAACATCCCGTCGTCGTCTTCTTCATAGACCAGCGTGGTTTCGCCGCCACGCGCGGGACGGCGGAAGATCTTGTCGGGGCGGCCGTTGTCGTCTCGGTTGGTCCAGAAGATCCACTGGCTGTCGGGCGAGAAGGTGAAGTTGCCGCCCGCCGACCCGATCGGATCAGGCAGGACCGCGCCGCTCGCCAGATCTTTGACGAAGATCTGGTGCACTTCGGACCCTTGCCCGTCCTCGGCATAGGCGAACAGGGCGTGGTCGGGGCTGTGTTCCGCGGCACTGACTTCCGAATAAGCCTTGTCCCTGGCCAGGGCGTTGGCGTCCAGCAGGACGACCTCCCCCTCGGCCGAGCCGCGCGGACGCCGGCAGAACAGCGGGTGCTGATCGCCGGTGCGGAAGCGGGTGTAATATTCCCACGCTCCATCGGGCGAGGGGACCGAGCTGTCGTCCTCCTTTATCCGCCCCTTCATCTCCTCAAACATCGTGGCCTGCAGCGGCAAGGTCGAGACCATCATGGCTTCGCGATAGGCGTTCTCGGCGGTCAGGTGTTCCTTGACGTCGGCCTTGATCAGCTTCGGGTCTCGCAGCACGGCCTGCCAGTTGTCGTCCTTCATCCACTGATAGTCGTCGGTCCGCGTGCGTCCCAGTTGCTCAATGGTCACCGGGATTTTCTTGGCGACGGGCGGGACGGGCGTTCCTTGGGGCATCGAGGCTCCGGTTGTTCGGGCTTGGGCAGGAAGAGCGGTCGCAGCCAGGGCGGCGGCGGAGGTGGCGAGCAGATCGCGGCGGTTCATTGGAGGGCCCCCGAAATGAAGATCGACCTTGTGCGCGCGGGCGACCCGCCGTCAAATGAACAAATGCCGCTGGCCCGATAGGATGATGTTCGATCTTCAGACGCCGCCCGAACCGGTCCAGGACCCGCCGCCCGCGGCAGGCCTGGCGCTGCCGTCTTGGGATCTCACTGTCGGCTTGATCAACGCCACGGTCCAGGTCGATCAGATGAATGGTGACGGCACCCGCCGGGTCGGCACGGCCTTCCTGATAGATGCGCCGCGTCCGAACGGGCAACCGCGCACCGTGCTGGTGACAGCCAATCACGTCCTGGGCGGCATGTTGACCGCCGAGGCCCGGGTCGGATGGCGGGTTGAGGTTCCTGGCGGCGGCTGGCGTTTCGCACCCGAGCCGCTGCGCATCCGCGACTCCGCCGGCGAACCCGTCTGGACCAAACACCCTGATCGCGACATCGCGGTCATGGAGGTCTTCGCGCCGGCGGTCTTCGCCCGCGCCGCCATTCCTGTGGCCTGGCTTGCGGACCGGGACTCGCTGGACGCCTGGCAGGTCGGGCCGGGCGACGAACTGTTCGCGCTGGGTTTCCCGCGTGGCTATTCATCAAATACAGCGGGTTTCCCCATCCTTCGAGTGGGCCGCGTCGCGTCCTGGCCGTTAACTCCTGTTGAAAGCTTTGCGGTTTTTCTCTTGGATTTTCCAGTCTTTCCGGGAAATTCTGGCGGCCCGGTGTTCTGGACTCCAGCGGCGCGGAAGTTACCGGGGACGGTCCAGCCCGATCATCCGTTTATTGCCGGCGTCCTAACGTCTGAAGTGCGGCCGTCGGATGAACCGCTGGGTATTGGTCTGGTCGCACACGCCGTTTTCGTGAGGGAAGCGATAGCCCTCATGGATGCGGAAGTTGGGGTCGCGGAGGGACCTTAGCCGCACAGCTCGAGCCGTATCCAATATACGCATAAGATATATTATGCGAAACATATATGGGTCAGACAGTGGATGCCCGGGCATAGATGGGGTTGGCGTAGATCCACGTGAGCTCGCGATCCGCCCCGAATGCGGTCGGAACCAAGGTCGTGACCTCGACGCGATAAACGCCCGGCCGGTCGTCGTCATAATGGAAGATCCGCTGTCCCGGCCTGGACTGCGCAACCTCGCCCCCGTTGCGCAAAACCCGGACGACCGCTCCCAACCTTTGGGCGTTTGGCGGCAGCTCCACCGTATACCGCGTTCCGGGTCCGGCGAGCAGTTCGTCACCCATCCATGCCACCGCCTCACGATTGGACGCCTTGAACATGAACCCGGTGGAATCGGCCAGAACGTCAAGCGCGACATACAGATGCCCCGCCCGGATCGCGCCATACACCAAGGCCGAATCGGCGGTGACTTCGCCCGAGAAGGGCTTGGTCGAAACAATATGGTTGCGGGCGATCCGCATGACGTCCTCCGCCGGCGGAAACACCATCTTTTCCTCGCCCCAAAGCTCTATGGCCTGGTGCAGGTCAGCGGCGTACAGGCCGACGAACCGCCGCTCCTGGGTGATCCGGTCCCAGATGCGCAGCGCAGGCGCGGCGTTGGTTCCCAGCTCAAGATAACCCGCCATTCGGTTTACCGGCAGCATGGCGATGGCCGTCAGCTTGGCCTCCAGCGGTGCCGCATAGAACTGATCCGCCAGATTGAGGATTTCGATCCCGTCAATACGATCGTCGATGGGACCCTCCCAGGCCCATTTTCGATGCGCCGGATGCGCCAGGATGGTAACGCCGCCCTGCGCCTCGATCGACTCGAGGTAGCTCGATGTTGGGATTTCCCGATCGCTGGGTGCGGTCGTTATGTCCATCCCCAGCAGGTGACCTTCCGGGCGGGCGCTTTCCACGCCCGTCAGCATCAGCACGTCTTCGCGCCAGCCCTGTTTCCCGTCCTCGATGGCTTTCAGCGTGTCGTGATCGGTTACCACCAGGAACCGGATTCCCTGATCGCCGGCAACCCGGGCCAAGTCTTCATAGGTTCCGGTGGCATCGTCCGAATAGGCAGTATGGACGTGAACCAAGCCAGCGTAGTCATAGTGCCCGGCCTCTGTCGTTGATTCAACATAGCCGCCAGCGCGGTTGGCCAGCGACGCCGTGCGTGCGCTACCGATCAGTGGAACGGCGGCGAGAACAAGGGCGGTGATCAGAACGGCAATGGCGCGGGGGCGACCTCCGAGCATTCGGCGCCTTGAACGGACGCGGTCCGTCACGGAGCGAATTTGAAGCATGCCCAACCCCCTGCTTGATGCGGTGCAGGTCTAAGGTCGAGCTGTTACAGGCCAGCCACACGGGGACGACCGCCCGGTGAAGCTCTTGTGTCGGGTGTCACGTTCAGGCGAGAGGCTTCCGGTCCTGCAGACGCGCCGCCAGACTGGAGGTATCCCAGCGCGCGCCGCCCATCGCCTGCACCTCGGAATAGAACTGATCCACCAGCGCCGTCAGCGCCAGATGCGCGCCGTTGGACCGGGCTTCGTCCAGCACCAGACCCAGGTCCTTGCGCATCCAGTCTACCGCAAAGCCGAAATCGAACCGGCCCTCGGCCATCGTTTTCCAGCGATTGTCCATTTGCCAGGACTGCGCCGCGCCCTTGGATATTGCGTCATAGGCCGCGCCGGCGTCGAGGCCAGCGACCTCGGCGAAATGAACCGCCTCGGCCAGTCCCTGGACGACCCCGGCGATGGCGATCTGGTTGACCATCTTGGTCAGCTGTCCCGCGCCGGCCGGACCCATGTGTTTCACGGCCTTCGAATAGGCCCTCAGAATCGGCTCGATCCGCTCAAGAGCGGCTGCGTCGCCACCGGCCATGACACTGAGCTGACCATTCTCGGCGCCGGCCTGTCCGCCAGACACCGGCGCATCGATAAACTGTCGACCCTGTTCAGCCACCAGCGCCGCCATCTCGCGCGCCAGACTGGCCGAGGTCGTGGTGTGATCCACGATGACCGCGCCGGCCTTCAGATACGGCAACGCCGCGCCGACGACCTGCCCGACGTCTCGGTCATTGCCGACGCACAGAACGAAAAGATCCGCGCTGTCGGCGGCCTCGGCGATCGTCGCCGCGTACCGGCCACCGCTGGCAGCGGCCCATGCCGTGGCCTTGTCGGGGCTGCGATTGAAGCCCGTAACTTCATGTCCTGCATGAACAAGATGCCGCGCCATCGGCCCACCCATGACGCCCAGACCTGCAAAGCCGATCTTCACGCTTCAGGTTCCAGGGCGACTCCGTAGCGGCCACGATAATAGGTCAGGGCTGCGCCGGGCCGGGTCTCGAACCGCTGCACGGCACCGACGACGATCAGGTGGTCGCCGAGGACAATTCGGTCGGTTGCAATGCACTCAAGGCGGGTCAGGGCGTTCTTCAGCCGTGGCGGTTCCGGGCTTTGGCTGTCGAACTCGCCTGAGGACAGCCGGCACACACCCCAGGCGAAACGGTCCGACATCTCGCGATCCTCGACAGGCAGCATGTGGATGGCGAAGCGTTCGGCGGCGGCGAAGGCGTCATGCCGGTCCGAGGCACGATCCAGACACCACAGCACCAGCGGCGGGTTGAGCGACACCGAGGTGAAGGAGTTGACCGTGATGCCGAAGGGCCCCTCCTCCGTATGCGCCGTGACGACGCAGACGCCGGTCGCGAAACCGCCCAGCGCACGGCGGTAGGCGGGACTATCGAAGGCGGGACCAGCGGGCGTACTCACGGAGCGACGACTAGGCGACGCCTCGCGCCGGGGCAAGGCCCGGCCGTATGGGAAACGCGGCCTTAACCTTGCGACGTCCATCGTCAGGCTGGGTTTTACTGCCGAGGCCGCGTCCCATGTCCATGAGCGATCGCCCGATCATCATCAAGAAGGTCAAGAAGGTCGTGGGCGGCGGCCATCATGGTGGTGCCTGGAAGGTGGCCTATGCCGACTTCGTCACCGCCATGATGGCCTTCTTCCTGCTGATGTGGCTGATCAACACGACCGATCCGGAGCAGAAGCGCGGCATTGCGGAGTATTTCGCCCCCGCCAGCGTCTCGCAGACGACATCGGGCTCGGGCGGCATCCTGGGCGGGACGTCGCTGGGCGACGACGGTGCCAAGGGTGCCGGATCGCAGTCTGTCATCAGTCAGCTGGCGCCCGAGGCTCCGCCAGACGCGCCACAGGACGCCGGCCAGAGCCAGAACCTGGCGGCCGCCAGCGACGCCGCCCTTAAAGAGGAGGTCGCCCGGCGCGAGGCCGCGGAATTCTCGTCGGCCGCCGAATCACTGCGTCAGGCCATGCAAGCGATGCCCGAACTGGCCGAGCTGTCGAAACAGCTGATTATCGATCAAACGCCCGAGGGCCTGCGCATCCAGCTGGTCGATCAGGAAGGCCGTTCGATGTTCGAACAGAACTCGGCTCGCCCGAATCCACGGGCCCAGCTGCTGCTGCGGACCATCTCGAAAGTCATTACCCAGTTGCCCAACCGGATTTCAGTGACCGGCCATACCTCGGCCGCGCCTGGTTCGAGCCGGGCGACCGGCCCGAATGACTGGACCCTGTCCTCGGCCCGGGCCGATTCATCCAGATTGATCCTTCAAGGCGCCGGTGTTGACGCGGACCGCGTATACCAGGTCTCAGGCAAGGCGGGTTCGGACCCGCTCTACCCCGACGATCCAACCTTGTCCGGCAACCGCAGGATCGCCATCGTGCTGTTGCGCGAGTCACCCGTGCTGCCGACGGACACCAGCCTGTGACCGTTCGCCCCGCACGTCCGTGTGGGGCGAACGGGCTTGCCTCGAAGGGCGAGGCGGGCGCAAATCATCTTATGAAGACGCGGCTGTCACACTGTCGGCGAAATCGGATGCGGACCTGACGCCGTGACCTTTGTTCCTCAGCGCCAGCTTCGCTTTTACATGACGTCGGTGGCCCCCTGCCCGTATCTGCCAGGGCAGACCGAGAGGAAGGTGTTCGCCAACCTGCCCTTCAGCGAAGGTGCCCATGTCAACGACGAGCTGACCCAGGCCGGGTTCCGTCGCAGCCAGAACATCGCCTATCGCCCGGCCTGCGAGGCCTGCGACGCCTGCGTTTCGGTGCGCCTGCCCGTTCCCGCGTTCGCCTTCTCTCGATCGCAGCGCAAGGTGCTGAAACGGAACGCCGACCTGTCGCGCGACCTGGTCGAGGCTGAGGCGACGACCGAGCAGTTCGACCTGCTGCGCCGCTATCTGCACGGCCGCCATCGGGGTGGCGGCATGAGCGGGATGAGCTGGCTCGACTATGTCGCCATGGTCGAGGATACGGCCGTCCGGACCCATCTGATCGAGTATCGCCTGCCGTCCGACGGTGGGCCCGGCGACCTGGTGGGCGTCTGTCTGACCGACCTGCTTGGGGACGGCTTGTCGATGGTCTACAGCTTCTTCGATCCGGCGATGGAAGCACGCAGCCTCGGCCGGTTCGCCATTCTGGATCACGTGCGCCAGGCGCAGGTCGTGACTCTGCCGTTCGTCTACCTCGGCTATTGGGTCAGGGGTTCGCGCAAGATGGACTACAAGGCCGACTTCCGGCCCATGGAGCAGCTGACCCGCCTGGGCTGGCGGCGGTTGGACGATCAGCCCGTGGCGGGTACGGACGTCTCGTAGTCCGACGTTCCGGCTTCGATCTCTCCGCCTGACCAGAGGCCGGGATCCTGCCCGCCGCCGAATTTGACGAGGGCGTCGATGCGCTTCTGGATCGGCGGGTGACTGGCGAACAGGCCTTCGAGACCGCGGCTGTTGGGCTGGTTGTCGAGGAACAGCTGCTGCAGCTCGTCCGGGCCCTTGAGCGACGATCGGCCCTCGACCTTGCGCAGGGCCGAGATCATGGCGTCGGGGTTCTTGGTCAGTTCGACCGCGCCGGCGTCGGCGACGTATTCACGGCTGCGCGACAGCATCATCCGGATGACGATGGCGAGGGCGAAACCGATCGCTGCGAAGGCCAGGCCGATCAGGATCAGCGGCATGGCGTTCTTGTTGCTCCGCCGCCCGCCGCTGCGCGAATAGAGCAGGCCCCGGAAGACCAGTTCGGCGATGACGCTGATGATCCCCGCGAAGATCGAGGCGATCACCATGGTCCGCACGTCCTTGTTGATGACGTGGGTCAACTCGTGGGCCAGCACCGCCTCCAGTTCGTCGCGCGTCAGGGTGTTCACCAGGCCGCGGGTAACGGTGACGCTGTACTGGCCCTCGTGCAGGCCGGTGGCGAAGGCGTTGAGACTGTCGTTGTCGATCACCCGCAGCGTCGGGGTGCGAAGACCCCGCGACATGGCAAGGTTTTCCAGCAGGTTGTAGAGGTCCGGCTCAGACTTTCTCTCAACCTTTCGCGCCCCGGTCATCAGGTCGATCATGGTCTGGCTGCCGAAATAGGAGATGGCGAACCAGATGCCGGCGACGATGAAGGCCAGCGGCACGGTGCCGCCCAGCCATGACGCCGCCAGCGCCATGTCGTCGCCGAGACCGCGTCCCGTGCCCGGCAGAAAGCCGATGCCCATCAGGATCAGCTGCACCCCGTAGAGGATGAAGATCATCAGCACCGGGAAGCCGGCCAGCAGCAGGGCCGAGCGGGTGTTGTTCGCCCAGATGTGGGTCTGGAGCCCAACGGCGGCCATCGAAACGGTCCCTTACGCCGTAAAGCTGACCTTGGGCGGGGCGGCGGTCATGGTGGCGCGCTCGCCCTCTCCGAGGTCGAAAAAGGGCTTGTCTGCGCCGAAGCCGACCATGCCGGCGAACAGGATGGTCGGGAACTGGCGGCGGACGGCGTTGAACTCACTGACGGCGTTGTTGAAGAAGCGGCGGGCAGCGGCCAGTTTGTTCTCGATGTCCGACAGTTCGCGCTGAAGCTCCAGATAGTTGGTATTGGCCTTGAGGTCGGGATAGGCCTCGGCGACGGCGAACAGGCGGCCCAGAGCACCGGTCAGCATGTTCTCGGCCTGGACCTTGTCGTTGACCGAGGTCGCTCCGGCGGCGGCGGCGCGGGCCTGGGTGACCGCGTCGAGGGTGCCGCGCTCATGCGAGGCATAGCCCTTCACGGTCTCGACCAGATTGGGGATCAGGTCCTGGCGCTGCTTCAGCTGCACGTCGATGTCGGCGAACGACTGATCGGCGCGCTGATCCAGGGCGACCAGCTTGTTGTACGCACCGACGGTGACGAACAGCACCACGGCGACGATGACGGCGATGACGATCAGGGTGACGAACATTGCGGTCTCCTGTTTGGCCGAGCGTTGGCCGAGGCTGATTATCGGGCACCGGGGCGATGCTCGATAGCGAAATCGACGTCACCTGAATTTGCGCAAGCCCCTCGGCCCCTGCCGCCCTGCCCCCGCGCGCTTGCCGAGCCAGTCCCGCCAGTCGGGCCAGTTGCGGCGGCGGGAGCCTCCGTCGACCCATTCGGGACCGTGGGCGCTGTCGAAGACGGCGACATCGGCGAGGCCGCCCTGTTTGTAACCCTGCAGCTTTACGCCCTTGCCCCGACCCATCTCGGGCAGGTCGGCGATCGGGAAAATCAGCGCCTTGATATTGTCGCCGATGGTGGCGACGTGATCGCCGGTAACGCGCAGGGCGGCCAGCATATCGCCATTCAGCACCTGTTTGCCGCCACGCTTCTGGGCCAGCAGCTCGTCTTCGGGCGCGACGAAGCCGTAGCCGGCCTTTGACGCAATCAGCAACTTCCCGCCCGGCTGATGCATCAGCAGGTTGACGATCCCGGCCCCTTCGTCGAGCTCGATCATCAGGCGCAGCGGTTCGCCGTGGCCACGGCCCGAGGCGAGCTTGTCGGCCCCGACGGTGAAGATGCGGCCGTCGGAAGCCGCCACCAGCAGCTTGTCGGTCGTATAGCCGGACACGAGGAAGGCGAGGCTGTCACCCTCCTTGAACTTGAGCTCCGACGGATCCTCGACCTTGCCCCGGGCGGCGCGGATCCAGCCGCGCTCGGACAGGATGACGGTGATGGCCTCGCGCGGGATGAAGGCCTCGACCGAGGCGAAGGCGGCGGTGTCGACGGCTTCGGCGATGGTGGTCCGGCGTGGCGACGGCATCGCTTTGCGTACGGCCTCGAGGTCCTTGCCGACCTGTTTCCACTGTTTGGCGGGCGAGGAAGACAGAGACTGCAATGACGCAAGTTCGTCGGCCAGTGCCTTGAATTCCTTCTCGATCGTCATTTCCTCGATCCGCGCCAGCTGGCGCAGTCGGGTGTCGAGGATGAAGTCGGCCTGGAGTTCCGAAAGCCCGAAGCGGGCGATCAGGACCGCCTTGGGTTGCTCCTCCTCGCGGACGATACGGATGACTTCGTCGAGGTTGAGGAAGACGATCCGCAGACCCTCGAGCAGGTGCAGCCGCTTCTCGACCCGGTCGATGCGCCAGCCGGCGCGGCGCACCAGCACTTCGCGGCGGTGATCGAGGAAGGCCTGCAGACAGGCCTTCAGACCCATGACCCGCGGCGTGCCCATGGCGTCCAGCACGTTCATATTGACCGGGAAGCGGACTTCGAGATCGGAAAGCTTGAACAGGCTTTCCATAAGAACTTCAGGTTCTACTGTCCGGGACTTTGGTTCGAGAATTAGCCGGATGTCCTCGGCCGACTCGTCGCGGACGTCACCCAGCAGCGGGGCCTTCTTGTGCTCGATCAGGTCGGCCAGGTCGGCGATCAGCCGGGACTTGCCGACCTGGTAGGGCATCTCGGTGACGATGATCCGCCAGACGCCGCGGCCGAGGTCTTCGGTCTCCCAACGCGCCCGCAGGCGCACCCCGCCCCGGCCCGTCTCATAGGCGTCGAGAATGGAGGCATGGCCTTCGACGGCGACGCCACCGGTCGGGAAGTCGGGACCGGGCACGATCTGCGCCAGTTCCGCAGTTGTGGCGTCCGGCCGCTCAAGCAGCAGGTGGCAGGCGTCGATCAGTTCACCGACGTTGTGCGGCGGGATCGAGGTGGCCATGCCGACGGCGATACCGGACGAGCCGTTGGCCAGCAGGTTGGGAAAGCCGGCGGGCAGGACGATCGGCTCTTCGTCCTGATCGTCATAGGTCGCCTTGAAGTCCACCGAGTCCTGGTCGATGCCCTCCATCAGCAAGACCGCGGCGGCCGTCAGCTTGCACTCGGTGTAGCGCATGGCGGCGGCGTTATCGCCGTCGATATTGCCGAAATTGCCCTGGCCGTCGACCAGCGGATAGCGCTGCGAAAAGTCCTGGGCCAGGCGGACCAGGGCGTCATAGATCGAGGCGTCGCCGTGCGGGTGATAGCCGCCCATGACCTCGCCGACGACCTTGGCGCATTTGCGCGCCGCCGCCTGCGGGTTCAGGCGCATCTGATGCATGGCGTACATGATGCGCCGGTGCACGGGCTTGAAGCCGTCGCGCACGTCCGGCAGGGCGCGGTTGGTGATGGTCGACAGCGCATAGGCCAGATAGCGACGCGACAACGCCTCGCTCATGGGTTCATCGACGATGCGTCCGCCTTCCGGCGGCGGGGTGTGAACGGTCATGGGGTCCGAATCGGCGGTCTGGAGGGTGAAGTCTAGCGGCCAGAGTCCGGTCCGCCGCTAATTTCAGCGGACATTGCGGACACATCGGACTCTTCGTCGTCTTCGACGGTGTCACGGGTGCGGCCGCCCGTGATGGCTGCGATCATCGACGCCCGCAGATAGTCCGCCGGGCTGTGAGGCTGGACATCGACGTTGATCCGGGTGCTGACCAGATCAGCGAGACGCACCACCCTGAGCCAGGCCGCCGTCTCATTGGGACCATCCAGCGCCGCGCACTCGGCCGCCCGCCGGAAGGCATAGCGGCACAGACCGGCCGCGTTCGGCAACAACAGCAGACTGCGCAGGTCCTCGTTCGCGACATGGCTGACGTCGGCCAGTTCGGGCCAGGTCGCCTGGTCAGACTGAAATCTGTCGCGAAGGGCATCAAACGCGGACGCCGGTTCGTCGTCACGCCGCCATTGATCGAGCGCCGCACGGCGTCGGATGCTGCGGGCGGTGAACCCATATCGCTCTCCAAGGACGGTCGAGGAGGTTCCCGCGACATAGTCGCGGCGGACGGCCTCCCAGGTTTCGGGGGAGCGGCGGGTATGGGGCGGCATGGGTGTGTGGGTCATGGCCCTATTATCGCCCCGTCCCGGGCTGTGCTGTACATTCACCGATGGCAACACGGTTTGGCGTTGTTTTGTTTAGGTTTTGCAGGTCCCAGCCATGATGGTTGAAATCGTTTCGGGCCGATCGGGCGGGGAAGGTTGGAGCGTGCATGTGAACCCGGGCGTGGCGGTGCCGGTGCCGGAAGCGGACTCTCGGAAGGGCGGCTATGGGTGGGAAGCGGACATTGGATTTTACAGGCGGAGAGCCCCCCGCAGCGGCTGCGGAAGCCGACGGTTGTCTGGCTTCAGCTGCTGCGTGAGTTTGCGCAGGGGTTGGTGCCCGCGGCGCCTGCGCCTTCGCGCGACTCAAGATTGTCTATCGACCGGACTACGCCATCAGCATAGCGTTCCGCTTCGGTCGGGATGTGGGGAGGGGGACGTTGAGCGGTTCGTGGATGCGGGGGGCGGGCGTCCTGTTGATGGCGACCGTCATTGGGCTCGCGGGGGCATGCCATCCGCTGCCTTACGAGAACCCGGACAGCCTTCCGGCGGTCGTGTCACCGCCCGACGGTTCGCCCGAGCAGCTGGCCATGAACGCCCGCGTCTACGACGCCGTCGTTCGCACCGTGGAGCTCACCTTCTACGACGGAACCTTCAACGGCGTCGATTTCAGGGCCGAGGCCGCCGTCCGACGCGCGAACGCGGTCGCACAGCCGGACGAGGCGGGGTTCTACGAGGCCCTGAATGGCACGTTGAACCTTCTGGAAGACGCGCATACACGGGCTGTCCGCCCGACGGACAATCTTCTGAACAAGCGCTGGCGGCTGCAAACCGCGCCGACGTTCGGATTCGCGGACAACGTGGTGAGGTCGAAGGCGACCGGCGAGGTGCAAACCTTCATCGCCCGGGTGCGCGAGGGCGGCGCGGCGCATGACGCCGGTGTGCAGCCCGGTTGGAGAATTCTGAGCGTCGACGGCCGTTCTTGGAATGGAAGGGACGGTCGGGGGGACCGCGACGGCAAGACTTACGAGTTCAGGTTTGATGACGCCGCCCGCCGGGTTCATACCCGCACCCTTGAGGCGCGGTTGATGCCCCGCGAACTCGGCACGGCGACGCGGACGGCCGATGGGGCGCTCGTGCTGCGCTTCTTTTCCTTTGATGCGCCGACAGCGGACTGGCTCGAGAACCGGCTATCAGAGGCGCAGACCGATCGGCCGCGAGCGGTGGTCTTGGATGTCCGCGGCAACGGCGGAGGCGAGACCCGGGCCGGCGCCAGGATCATCGGGAGCTTCTTCAGCGAACCCATCGTTATCGGCTATGTTCGCACGATCCTTGGCGAGCATCCGGACAAAACCCACCCGGGTCGCGTCACCTGGGACGGCCCGCTGACTATTGTCCAATCCAGCCTGTCGGCGAGTATGTCGGAGGTGCTTTCGGCGACGATCCAGGAACAGGGACGCGGGCGGGTCATAGGGCAGAAGTCTGGTGGTCGCGTGGTCGATACAGTCGCCTTCGCCCTGCCCGATGGAGGTCAGCTTCTGGTCGGCGAGAGCGAGTTCCGCACCGCACGAGGGGCCGTTCTTGAAGGTCGGGGCGTGGTGCCGGACATCGTCGTAGTCCCGACGTACGACGACCTTCGCCACGGGCGCGATCCGATGCTGGACGCCGCGGTTCGGGCGGCGCTGGATATCTCGGCGACCCGTTAAAGGCGAAAGGCGCTCGTCAAGCTGCGGACCGCGTGAGCGCGGAATCAAGCCAGCGAGCTGTGAATGTCCTTGCAGGCCTGGATCAGGCTCGCTCGCCCGCCTGAGTCATGGTCGCGAACGCCCGCTTTGGGTCGGTTTGCGACTTTGGCATCCTGCCCCGAACCAGACATTGGCGTGGTCGCCCGAAAGCGGACCCGCTGGAATGCGGATAGGGGTGGGAAGCGGACATGGCGGTGGGAGCGGTCAGCGCGGTACTATGATCGACACCCGTCTTATATGTGCGGGCACGTTTTCGTCGTTTGGAGACCCGATGTGATTGCATTGTTCCTCGCACTTTTGGTTGGCAGCACGCCCGCACCCGCTGCGCCAATGGGCCAAGCCATCACCATCATGGCCCCCGCCGTAGACGAGGATGCTGTTTCACAAGCCCTTCGGCCCATTACTGAAGCGATTGCGAGAGAGCGAGCCAGACAAGCCTCCCTTCCGCCTGCGGATACGGACTCTGAGAAGCTGATACGAATGGGCCGCCTCGACCAAATCGTGCGAATTTCTGAACAAGGGCTCGATCTGACGCATCTGCCAGTGGCCGAGGCGAACGCCGTCCGAGGCCGAGCCTTGGGCCTCGCCCACGCTATCGATCTGGAAAATCAGGCAGCCCTGATAGCCCTCGCTCCCTCTGCCCGCTGGTTCACATTCGAGGATTACGGTGAGGAAGCCTCCCGCGCCGCGTTCTACATTGTCCAGCACGCCAACGTGGACCTTTGGAGGATTTACGTCCCCCTCCTCGAACCGTTGGTGGGGACAGGGCAGATCGACGACGCACAATACGCCCTCATGTATGATCGGTTGGCCATCAATGAGGGCCGCCCTCAGCGATATGGCAGCCAATACACCTGCGAAGGGCGACAGTCCCGGCTTGCGCCCCTCGAAACGGACGAGGCCACCGTCGATGAGAGGCGCGCGGCAATGGGAATGGTCTCGATGGCCGACAACGCCAAGCGGTTCGAGCACTCCAATCCTTGCCAGTTCAACGCACAGCAATGATCTGAGCGAAGGTCCGCTTTGGGTGGTGGGCTCAACCGGTGAACGCAACACGCTAACTTTTCCTCGGAGATGGAGCGTGGGTCATGAAGCAGCGACGTCGCA
>Ga0105047_10006753_pt1 | contig 19405 bp, 16 predicted proteins | sample MAT04_FD_78384 | JGI IMG/M metagenome (GOLD analysis project Ga0105047, IMG submission 78384) | Freshwater microbial communities from Lake Fryxell liftoff mats and glacier meltwater in Antarctica - MAT-04 (megahit assembly) | ecosystem: Environmental > Aquatic > Freshwater > Ice > Liftoff...
AAACGCGAAGGTGCGCAGGTGTGCGCAACTTCACAAAATGGAGCCGGGGGGAATCGAACCCCCGTGCCGGAACAGTCCGCTGGAAGCTTCTACGCGCGTAGCCGATGATTTGCATTCAGTTCGACCGCACCCTCGGCAGGTTCGGACCGTTCCTATTTCCCAGTGGAATCTCGCTCACATCCCCGGGAAACCGCAGGTGAGCCAGCCCGAGATTTTTAAGTGAAACGACCGTCGGGCCGCTTTCGCTTCACCGTGCGACCTGAAAATCAGGCCGCGAGACGATAACCGCTGTTGTTGGCAGTTAAATTTTGCCTGCTTTTTACGTGGCCTGCAGACTCCACGGCGCGCGACCTCCAACATTCCCTGTCCGGTCGAAACCATATCGGCCCCGGGAAGGTTGGATGATAGGTGGGTGGAGGCGGGCGGGACGGCTGTGGCGGTTTGGGGGCGGCGGATGGGCTGCGACGGCAACTGGGCGGCGGACGATCAGACGGCGAGGTTGAGAGGTTTGCCGACCTGCATGATGGTGGTGGCGGGTTTGGTGGGGTCGCCATCGGCGGCCGAGTTTGCCGATTCCTGCTGGGCCGAGGTGGCGGTGTAGACCCGCTCGATACGCGGGCTGAAGCGGCAGAGGAGTTCGTGGGTGATGGTGCCGGCGGCGGCGGCGATGCTGGGGAGGTGGTTGGAGCGGGAGACGTCGCGGCCGATGATTTCGACCTCTTGGCCGACGGCGGCGAGGGCATCTGGCAGGTCGGTCACGTCGATGGTGAACTGATCCATGCTGATGCGGCCGATGATTGGCGCGAGGGTAGCGGTCGCGGCAAGGGCGGTGGCGGCCTGAGTTCTTGGGCGGTCCCACGGTTCGCCGGTGAGGACGACGTGGCCGAGGTTGCTGAGTGAGACGGGAAGGCCGTCGGCGTAACCGACGGGCACGAGCGCGACCCGGGTGGGACGCTTGGTGACGAAGGCGCGGTTGTAGCCCACGGGCGAGCCGGCGGGAACTTCGTGAACGTGGACGATGCGAGAGACCCAGCGGAGGGCGGGCTGCAGCTTCAGCGCCGCGGCGGCGAAGTCGGGCGATGCGGCACCTGCGGAGGCGGCGAAGGCTTCGGCGCCGAGGCCGTAAAGGCCTTGGCCGATGCGGATCATGTTGCCGTGGAAGGCGCGGCCTTTGATGCAGGCGGCGGTGTTGGCGGCGTGGATGCGGAGCGGCGCGGCTGAGGACACGCCGGGGCCGAGGGCGGCTTTGGTCATGGGGCGGACGGCATCGATCCAGGTGCGGAAGGCGCGGGCCTGCTCGCGGGTGTAGGCGTCGTCAGAACCGGGCGAGGAAAAGTGCGTCATGAACCCGGCGAGGGTGAGCCGGGTGGCGGAGAGGGCGAATGTGACGAGAGCGGTGGCCTCGGGTTCCATCGCGCCGCCGCGGGACATGCCGGTATCGAGCTGTACGTGCACGGGGAGTTGGCAGCCGAGTTTGGCGGCGGTGGCGGCGAGTTCCTTAGCTTGGCCAAGGTCATGGAGAACAAAGTGGAGGCGGCCGGCGACGGCGAGGCGGTAGACGGGGTCGGCCCGGTCGATGGTTCGGGTGGGCATGAGGACGAGGACGGGCGTGCGCATGGGCTCGTCGGCGAGGGCGCGGGCTTCGTCAAGAGAGAAAACGGCCAGCAGATCGGCCGTGCCGGACCCGCAGGAGGCGACCTTGCGAGCGATCCGGACGGCGCCGAGGCCGTAGGCATCCTGCTTGATGACGGCGCAGATGGCGGGGACGGATTTGGGAGCGATTGGGGCTGCGCCGGCTGCATCGGGGGAAGCCAGAGAAGGGGCGGTGAGCATCTCGCGGAAGATGGCGAGGTTGCGGCCGATCGCGGAAAGGTCGATTTCGAGGCGGCTTGTCGGCACGGGGGCTCCGCTGCGCTGGAGGGTCAATCAGGACGGATTTCCAAGACCGTTTGTTATCGACCAGCGGTTCACCATACGATAAATACAAGTATGCGGCCTTGAGTCGAGTGGACCAAAAGAGAATTTGGGCTCGACTCGGCTGCGGTGTCTGGGTACGTTGTTTGGGCGGCTGTGCCGCCACAATGAGTCGGGCAAGCGTTTGCGAGTTGTGCGCAAGCGTGCGGACCGCCGCCCGGGGAGTCGCCACCACCTCCTTGAACGTGGGGCAGAGATCGTGATTTTCCATGACTGCAAGTATTTTTGAAGGTGCCCCGCCGGATGGGTCGAGCGCAGCAGCGGAGGCCGAATCAACAGGCCATGGCGGCACTTTGCCTGCGGGGGACGCTCAGGCGGGCACTGGGGCTGAGCCCACAGGCGAAGGGGCGTTTAATGCGTCTGGATTCTCCGATGAGATCTTTGACAAGGACATGACGTTCGCCTCGATGGGGCTTCGCGAGACGATCCTCAAGGGGCTTACGGAGGCCGGGTTTGTCCATCCCACGAAAATTCAGGCCTTGATGATCCCGCGGATGCTGGCGGGTCAGGATTTGCTTGGTCAGGCGCGCACGGGAACGGGCAAGACGGGGGCGTTTGGACTGCCGCTGATTCATATGTGCGACCGCGATGCGCCGACGCAGGCGCTGGTGCTGGTGCCGACGCGCGAGTTGTGCCTGCAGGTGACCGACGAGATTAACACGCTGGCGCGGCTGACGCCGATCCGTGCGTGCGCGGTCTATGGCGGTGATCAAATTCGCCGTCAGGCCGAGGCACTCAAGAAGCGGCCGCAGATCATTGTGAGCACGCCGGGGCGGCTGATGGACATGATCGAGCGCGGGTATCTGAACCTGAGCGGGGTGCGGTTTGCGGTTCTTGACGAGGTGGACCGCATGCTGGATATCGGCTTTCGCGACGATATCCGCAAGATCTTTCGGATGTGCCCGCCGCCCGGGCCCAAGCACGAGGGCGGTCGGCAGAGCGTGTTTGTGTCGGCGACGCTTCCCGTTGAGGTTGAGCGGCTGGCGCGGACGCACGCTAACAACCCCGAGAAGGTGATCGCCGTGGTGGAAGGGCCGCTGACCAATCAGATCGTTAAGCAATGGTTTTTGCCGGTGAAGCCGTGGGACAAGCGGCGGCTCCTGCTGCACCTCTTGACGCACGAAGAGCCCGATCTCACGCTGGTGTTTTGCCGCATGAAACGGACGGTTGACGATCTCTCTGAATACCTTCAGAAAAAGGGAATCGATGTGCTGGCCATGCACGGCGATATGCGTCAGAGCAAGCGAATGAGCGTGATGGAAAAGATGCACAAGGGTGAGTTAAGCGTGGTGGTGGCAAGCGACCTTGCCAGCCGCGGGATTGATGTTGACGGCATTACGCATGTGGTGAACTACGACCTTCCAGATGATCCCGAGGTGTATGTACATCGCATCGGGCGGACGGCGCGGATCGGTCGTGGGGGCGTGGCGTGGTCGCTGGTGACGCCCGATCAGGGCGAGTTGCTGACGAGCATCGAGTCGCTGATCAACACCGAGATTCCGCAACTGCAATACCCGGACTTTGTGCCCAGCGAGCCGCCGGGTGGGCGGCGCGACTCGGCACCGCCCCCTAAGCCGCGGGAGCAGGTGAATCGGGTGGCAGCATCGGCGGCGCCGCCGATTCCGCCGGTGACCAAGGTGGTTGATGCATCGAAGTTCCCGGGCGGGATTGTGCCCAGCAAGCTGCCTCCGAACCGGATGTTTGGCAGAATGAAGACGAGCGACTCGCTGAAGGCCTCGGCACCACCGCCGCCGACGCCGGACAAAGCGCCGATTGTGCTGCCACCGAAAGGGTATTGAGTTTTCTGATTGCCGCTTGGCGTGAAGGTCTTGCGACCGTGCGGGGTCGGTACGCCTGGATTGGTTGCGGCCGGGGCGATGAAGAGCCGGTGCAGGCGGGGACGAGTCAGAACCGGTTTGGGCGAGTCAAGAGCGGGCCCAGGGCACAAAGACCTCGACCAGGAGGTAGCTGGCGAGGGTGAGCAGCATCATGCCGGCGATGATCTGGGCGGTCATGATTGCGACCGCAACGGGATAGCCGCGGAGGTCCTTCATGCGGAGGGCTTTGTAGACCACGGCGATGAATGCGGAGAGGGGGATGAGGTAGAGCCACCACTGGCCGAAGGCGCCGGCGGGGAGGGGGTCGAGGAATGGTCGCCAGTGGTCAGGGAGTTTTGAAGCGGACTGCGCCAGCGTGAGCAGCATCGCGAGAGGAGCGAGGGTGTTGATCACGCGGAAGCTCCTGCCGCGGGGGAGGGCGAACCGCCGGCCGACTGGGCCGCGAGGCGGGCCTTGGCCTGGGCGTGCTCTTTGGCTTCGCGGACGGCGTCGTCATGTTCCCTGCGCGTGCAGCAGAAGGCAGCATCGATGATCACGATGAGATTGAGCATGCCGGCGATGGCGGAGAAGAGGATGCCGATCTCGTTAGCGCGACCGACGGACTTGACGAGCGGAGGGACGCCGCCAGAGGCGATGCGGAGCCGGCCATCGGGGGCGCGAACCAGCGACTCACCGGGATCGGCCGAACGGAGGACCTCGGGCATGCGGGGGTTGCCGGTGGCAACGTATCCCTTGAACTGCGTTTGGTGGAGGTAATCGGTCGCGAACACGACGGGGCCGACATGGGCCTGGCCGATGAACCAGACGCCATCTTCGCGGCGATCGACCGAATCGAGCCCGCCAACGAAGATGCCAGAGAAGAACAGACCGAGTACGCCGGCGGCGATGCACGCGGCGCGGGATCGGTAGCCGAGCAGGAACTGACCCAGACCCGGGAGGACCATGGCGGCCACCAGCGCGAGGGGTTGGAAGCGGTCCAAGTGATCAGAGATGGAACTGGGCGACGGGGATGAAGCTGGTTGCTGGGCCATTGGGGGTGGCAAGCATAAGCGGCGAATCGAGCGGAGGGATTGGCGAACGCGGCTGCTCGACTACTGGCGAAGTTTACTGGCCGAGTTCGTGCGTGAGTCGATCGACGAGCCCGGCGACGGTGAGGACTTCGCCCGGGGTGGCGCTGGCGAGGGCGGCGACCTCGGCGCCGGCGATGGCGGCGACGATGCGTTGATAGGCCGTGATGACGGTTGAGTGGTTGGGCCGGGCGAGGCTGGTGGCAATCTCTGGATAGCTCATTTTGGTGAGTTTGCGGGCCATGAAGACACAGACGGAACGGGCCAATACGACGGGGGCGGGACGGCCCTTGGCGAGTACGTCATCTTGCGAAACGCCAACGGCGCGGCAGACGGTGGACAGGATGATGTGGAATCGCACGGGCGGGCGGATGCCGCCGGACCCGTGGGCGTGGGACGACTCTCGCTGCATGGGGTTTCGGCCTACGGCGACATCGAGGGCCCGCTGAACGCCGAGGAGGCCGATGCGACCGCCGGTTCCGCCAAAGCCGCTTGGGGCCTGAGTGCCGAGGCCGCCGAGCAAGCGTCGGACGGCATCAACCTTGATGATGAGGCCTTCCATCTCGCGGGCGGAGGCGAGCCGAGCGGATGGGGCGAGGCAGCGACCTGCGCTGGCAGCGCCGTCGCCGCCCCCGGCGGCAATGAACGCGGCGGCCGGTTCGTCGAGCGTGATCCCGTGGCGGGTGGCGATGCTCATGGCGATGCGCTGCGCGGTTTCGCGGTCGGGCGTTTCGAGGGTTGCGACCATGCCGCCGACGAGGCGCGAGATGATGGCCTCGCCGAGGCCGCGGATCTTGCGGGGGTGATCGGGGAGAGTGACCATGACTCGACCGCCGCGGGAGGTGACGGCGTCGATGGTGTGGAGGAGTTCGGTTTGGGTGGCGGGCTTGTCGGCTATGGAGGCGAGGTCGTCGATACAGAGCAGATCGGCGGAACGATGGTCGCGGCGGAGGGAATCGACGCGGGCCGACTTGCCGTTGCTGGTGCCCGTGACAGCCGAGACGAAGGTGCCGACGAACGCCTCGCCGGTGGTGACCTTGACGATCGATGCCGCATCGGTCTCGAGCGCCAGGCCGGAGGCACCGCTTAAAAGATGGCTCTTGCCGACGCCGCAGGGCCCGACAATGGTGAGGATGGACGGGCCTTTGTGGGTGGTGGGGCTCGACGTGCGGGGCATCTGGACGAACCGGATGGTGGCGTCGAGGGCGAGGCGGCTGGAGCGGCCGACGATGAACTGGTCGAGGGCGTAGCGCTCGGCCGAGACTTCACGCACCTGCTGGGCGTGGGTGACGCGGCGGACGGTCGGGGCGGGCCGGATGGGCGCGATCGATGCGTGATCGGCCAGACGTTCGGCGGCGGCCGCTTCGGTCACGACGAACCGGACTGAGACGTATTCGAGGCCGGATTCGGCCAAGGCTGCGGCTTGGAGCATTTCCTTGAACCGACGGTCGAGGAGGGCGGCGGCGAAGCTGCTGGGGGCGGCGACCGAAAGCTCGGTGCCGGCGAGGGCCATGTGACGACCGGCGCCCGGGGTACCGAAGAAGCGTGCGAACGCGGCCTCGCCGATGGAGCCGGCGATGCGGCCGGCGATGCGATCCTCGACGGTGTCACGAGGCTCGGCGGTTGGTGCGGGCACGATGGAGGCGATGATGTCTTTGCCGAGGTCGGCTGCGGAAGAACGGGGGGCAAGAGCGATCGAGGTAGGGAGGCCTGACGGATGAGGGAAGATGGACGACTCGGCTCCGACGAGCGCCAGGGGTGCACCGAGCAAGGTATCCATCTCCGAGGCGAACTGAGCGCGCTGCGCCAGCGGCGCGTGACTGTCATCCATGGTCACACCTTTCGGATCGTTTGATTGGGTCGGCGGTTGCCAACCTGCCGGGCTGCGCTGGAGGGGTGGCGCGAGCTGGGTGCGGTTTGACCGCCGCTCGTGCAACGCCTCGAGGGCATCGTGCGATTCGTCATGAGCCTCACAATCCGTGTACTTGCCCGCGTAAGCCAAGAGCCGAAGAACTCGGCGGCTGCGACGGCTGGTCAATCCATGACCGGGGCAGAGCATAACACGACCTTTGCGCTCCGTCCGAACCGGGAGGTTCTGATTTTGGGAAGCGGCGGCTGAATCCTGAGCAAAACCAGCGTTTGCGGGCGCAAAAAAAGTTCTCCACGCAGGAGAACACGGATCGGCACAGTCTTGGGACAACTGGTGGACAAACGCGCAAGTCGCGCCTGCTCAATGCCCACGCGTGTTTCCGACAGGTCGTCACGGCGGGAGTTGGGTTCAGGGTGTGGACACTTCGCGGAGCGGGCGCACAAACGCTGACTTGGTGGCGAATCGGCGGAGCTTCCATCGCGAATAAAACCGCATCGCTGGCGTGTTGGCGACATCCACGGCGCAGGCGAGCGTGTCTTCGCTTGATGCGGGGAGCTCGCGCAGACCGTGGGCGAGGAGCATGCTGGCGACTGAACTTTTCCCGTTGGCGGGCGCCGCCCCGTGGCGGGCACCCCGAAGCGAAGGAGCAACGCCGAGGTAGACGAGTTCGATCGTCCCTGATTGGGGTACGGGGCTCAGGAGGAGGCAACCGGCGGGGATGCCCGCTTCCAGAATCAACCACCACAAGCGAGCATCAAAGGCGCCGACGGCCTTGTGGGAGACGATCACGTCGTCGGTGGTGCGCATGCCGCAGAGGATTGGGCAGTCGAGCGTGCCGATGTAGGACGCTTCGAGGGCGCAGCCGAGCTGGGCGTCGCGTTCGTGATCGGGCAGATCGGCGTAGCAGACAATGCGGATGTCTGGGGTGAGGAACGGAGGATGGGCCTCGATGACCTTGGCGAGGGCGCGGCGTTCACGCCGCAAATAGGCCAGTTCGGCCAGGTGCACGAAGCCGGCGGCGGAGTAGGCCGAGCTCAGTTCATCAACGCCAGGGTCGATGAGGGCCTGGGCGAGGCGGAGGCTGCCGCCGGTGCTGGTGCTCGCGAAGTCGCAACAAGCCTCGATCGCGGCGGCGCGAAGCCGGCGGCGCAGCTCGGGCGCCCGAGGCGAAAGGCCGTCGGTACCGGAGACCAGCACAACTGCGGTGCGGCCGGGCGCCGGGATCAGCAAGGCCACCTGTCCGATCGTTGCTGGGCCCTCGGCCGTCGGCACGGCCATCCACATCAACGTGAGGTCTACACCCTCGTGGCTGGCCTGCATCAGGAATGCGTCGACCGCCGGATCGGCTGCATTTGTCCCTACCAAACACCCAATCGCAAAGCGACGCTGATTGGGGTCAACGCGCGTCACCGTGACCGCCGTGGGGTCAATTTGACTGTTGGTCGGAACCGAAGCCGGGTTGGCGCGAGTAAAGATACCCATCAGTGGCGGCGCATCGTCGCCGACTGATGCTATCGGCGGATTCGGCCCGACTCAGCGACTACGCTTGCCGGAACGATTTTGTCGATTGGTTTTTTTGGCGACAACGTCTGCCGACCAGCCCGACCGAAATTCATCGAGGTGGCCATGTTTGGAATCGCTCGAATCGTCGCTCCCGCCGCACTTGTGGCTTCGGCTGTGATCCTTGGCGGCATGGCCCCCGAGCCCGATCCGGTGCCGCGGCGCTGGCAGCTTGATGTGACGCTTGGCCCGGTGCGGCAGGCGAGCTTTGAGATTGAAGGTCAGGGACCCAGGGTGTTTGTGTACATGACCTACAAGGTCAGCAACAACTCCGGGCAGGATTTGCTGTTTGCACCGTCGTTTGAGCTCGTGATGGGCAATGGGCAGGCGGTTCGTTCGGGTCGCGGCGTGCCTGCCGACATCACCAAAAAGCTGATCGAAAAGTGCCAGAACAACTTCCTGCAGGATCAGATTGCCGTCATTGGGAACCTGATGCAGGGCCCGGAGAATGCGAAAGAGGGCCTCGTGGCTTGGCCGCTTGAGGACTTCTCGCCGACCAAGATCGCCATCTATGCTGCGGGCTTCAGCGGCGAGACCACGACTATTACCCCCCCCGGCAGCACCGAAAAGACGCTTCTGCGCAAGACGCTTTCGGTGAACTATGTTGTGAAGGGCGAGCTCAGCAAGCGCGGCGATCAGCCTTTGGAGGTTGAAGAGCAGCGCTGGGTTATGCGGTAAGCACCGATCAAAACCCTGCTGGGGACACCGGCTTTAGGAATGGCGCGGTGTGGATACCTGATTTCTGAAGTTCTGAGGGAGTAGACCCGCACGCGGTCACCTCCTACCATCCTGACCCGGCCGCGAGCTATTTGGGCCGGTCTTTTTGAAGGTATTTTGCTATGGCACATAAAAAGGGTCAGGGTTCAACCAAGAACGGCCGCGACAGCAATCCCCAGTATCTGGGCGTGAAGCTGTACGATGGCGAGATCGCCAAGCCCGGTGCCATCATCACCCGCCAGCGCGGCACGGTGCACCGGCCCGGCTTTAACGTTCGGCGCGGCAAGGATGACACGCTGTACTCGATCGGTCTGGGCAAGGTGAAGTTCGCCGGTCGCTTGGTGCATGTGATTCCGACCGATGCCGCGACGCCCCGTCCGGCATGGCTCTGATCAGCATCGCCCTGGCCAGCGGTGGCGGGCAGGCGGGCACAAAACAATCGATTCAAGACCGGGTGTAAGCCTGGTCTTTTTCGTTTTGGGTTGCAGAGTGCGTCGAGTTGAAGTTGGGGACCACGAGGCTCGTGGCACGCGCATCAGCCGTGACCGAGGTAGGCCTTGCGGACTTCGTCGCTCTTGGCAAGGTCGCTGGCCCGGCCGCTCATGGCGACGGTGCCGGTTTCGAGCACGACGGCGCGGTGGGCGACGCCCAGAGCCATATGGGCGTTCTGCTCGACTAGCAGGATGGTGACACCCTGTTTGTTGATCTCGCGGATGATGGAGAAGATGGTCTGCACAAGCTGGGGTGCCAAGCCGAGGGAGGGCTCGTCGAGGAGCAGGAGCTTGGGCTTGGCGAGAAGGCCGCGGGCAATGGCGAGCATTTGCTGCTCGCCGCCTGAAAGCGTGCCGGCCACTTGCTTGAGCCGCTCGCGGATGCGGGGGAAGAGCGTGAGGGAACGTTCGCGGTCGGTGGCGATGCCGGCTTTGTCATGGCGGGTGAACGCGCCCAGGTCGAGGTTTTCTTCGACGGTGAGATTGGCGAAGATGCCGCGGCCTTCGGGGACGTGGACCAAGCCGCGCTGCACGAGGGTGTGGGGCGCCAGTCCTGCGATTGACTGGCCGTCGAAGATGATGGTGCCCGCGCGGGGCCGGACCATGCCTGAGATTCCTCGGAGAGTGGACGACTTGCCGGCGCCGTTGCAGCCGATGAGCGTGAGGATCTCGCCTTGATCGACCTCGAGTGAGACGCCCTTAAGCGCGTGGACGGCGCCGTAGTAGAGATCGAGATTGGAGACGGTGAGAAGGGGCATTGGTGGAGGGGGCTGAGCATAACGGCAAGAGCGAGGATTACGCCTTGGCGGGAGTTTCCTCCACGATGCCGAGATAGGCCTCGATGACCTTGGGATTGTTTTGAATGTCTTTGGGAGCACCGGCGGCGATGGGGATGCCGTAGTCGAGCACGGTAATGTGTTCGCAGATATCCATGACGAGGCCCATATCGTGCTCGATGAGCAGGACGGTCATGTTGAACTCGCGGCGGATGCGCTGGATGGAGGTGGCGAGTTCCTTCTTTTCCTGCGGGTTCATGCCGGCGGCGGGCTCATCGAGCAGGAGGAGGGAGGGCTGGGTGGCCATGGCGCGAACGATTTCAAGCCGGCGCTGGTCGCCGTAGGGGAGGTTGCGTGCGAGTTCATCCTCGAAGCGATTGAGGTCAAAGACGGCCAGAAGGTCGCGGGCGCGCTGCCGCATGGCGCGTTCCTGCCCGATATAGAACGGCGTGCGCAGGAGCGTGGCGAGCAGCGAGTGTCGGCCGCGGAGATGGCAGGCGATGAGGACGTTATCCAGCACCGAGAGATCGGCAAAGAGACGGATGTTCTGGAACGTGCGTGAGAGGCCGGCCTCGGCAATCTGGTGCGGTGCCAAGGCATCGATCCGCCGGCCGCCAAGGGTGATGGAACCGGTCTGCGTCTGATAGACGCCGGTGAGCAGATTGAAGGCGGTGGTTTTGCCCGCGCCGTTGGGGCCGATGAGGCCGTGGAGCGCACCGGCTGGCACCGCAAGCGAAAGTTCCTGGACGGCCTTGAGGCCGCCGAACGTGATGCCGATGCCGCGCACGTCCAGCAGCGGGGGGGGGGGCTCGCCGGCAACCGGGTTGTCAGGGTGGCGCATCATGTCGATTTCTTGGCGGGCCGAAACAACCGACCGATGTCCCAGACTTCGTGGAGGCCCAGCAGGCCGTGCGGCCGCAAGATCATGACGAGGATGAGCGCCAGAGCGTAAATGATCATGCGGTATTCGGCAAGATTCACCTGGTGATGGTGCGCCTGGACGCGGATCAGTTCAAGGGTTATCACAGCCAAGGCGCTCACACTGATGGCGCGAACGTAGGTGAGCGGCTGGATCGACTTGGGTAACCGCCACTTGGCCAGCAACCCCGCCAGCGTCACCACGACCACGCCCATCACCAGTAGTCCTACCCAACCAAGCCGTGGCGCGAGTTGCTCGAGCGCGATGCGCAGCGGGGCGTCGAACCACATCGCCAGCGCGCCAACGGCCAGTGCGACAATCGCTGCCGTTACCAGAGCCGCGATCGCCAGTGGTCGTTTGCCCCGCGTTGCGAGGTGCTCGGTGGCCATGAGCCCCATCACAACCGCCGTTGCGGCCGCACCGTAGAGCACGGCCGATGGCGGATCTTTAAGCGCCTCGTTAATAACGGTGACGGCCATGGCGGCGATGGCGGCACCGCTGATCGAGCCGAGCCCGCCAAGCACCACCATGATCAGGATATCAAACGACAACTGGAAGTTGAGTTCACCAGGCACGAGTTGGTTGCCGCTCTGGTGGGCGAAAATGCCGCCCGCCACGCCCGCGAGGGCCGACGAGAAGACGAAGGCGCTGACCTTCATCTTGGTAAGGTTGATGCCCATCGACCGAGCGGCGATCTCGTCCTCTCGCACCGAGAGCATCGCCCGCCCCATGCTCGACTGCTTGAGCCGGTAACAAACCAGCAGCGCGAGCCCGGTGAAGAGGACGGTCCAGAAGAGGTTGTTGTACCACGGCACCCCACCAAAGCCGAGCGACCCGCCCACCGCGCCGAGGGTTTTGATGAGCCCGGCCTGCTGGACATCGGCCTTGGTCACCAGGACATCGCCGGTTTGTGTAAGGACTACGCGCAGTATCTCGCCAAAGCCGAGCGTGACGATGGCGAGATAGTCACCGCGAAGCCGCAGCGACGGGAGCCCAACCAGATAGCCGACCACCGCCGCCACCAATCCGCCCGCCAGGCACCCGGCCACAAACAGCGTTGAGCCGGGGGTGAAAAGCCCTTCCTGCACCATGGCACTGTCGAAGAAATAGAGCGAACCGTAATAGGTAATCCAGCCCGCCGTGTACCCGCCCACGGCCAGAAATCCCGCGTGACCAATCGAGAACTGGCCAGTGAAACCGTTGACGATGTTGAGCGAGGCCGCCAGCATCACGAAGATGCCAACCTTGGACGCCACGTTGGCGTAAAAAGGACCGATCCACGGCGTGAGGTATTGGTAACTGAGGAGCGAGAGCAGCACGATGACCACCACCGGGAGCATCGAGAACAGCGCTGTGGGGACGAAGGCCGGGGCCAAGCGGTGCGCCGCCAAGGCCGCGGTTTGGGACGGGGCCGCACCAGGCCCGCGCGAAAGCGCGGGCGCGGGGGGCGCGGGAGCGTCGGGAGCGACGGGGGCGGAGAGTGGCCCCGTCGTAGGCAAAGGTGTGATAGGGGTGTCCGGCGAAGTCACGTTAGACTTTCTCCCGGGTCGGTTTTCCGAGGAGCCCCTCTGGCTTGATCAGCAGCACGATGATGAGGACCACGAAGACATAAATATCCTTCAGGCCCGAGGCGTTGTCATAGCCGCCCTTGAGGAGCGCAAATGTGCCGAGTTGCTGGATGAACGAGATCAGATAAGCCCCCAGCATCGCACCTTTGATATTGCCGACGCCCCCCACCACCGCCGCGACAAACGCCGTCAGCCCCAGGATGACCCACTGTGGATGAGCCGTCTGCTGGAGGTTGTACTTGACGGCGAACAACATGCCCGCCGCGGCGGCCAGGGCGGAGCCGAGCATGAAGGTAAAAGAGATCACAAAGTTGACATTGATGCCCACCAGCGACGCACTGGGCACGCTGAACGACACCGCGCGCATGGCGGTGCCCAGTTTGGTGCGATAGACGAGGAACTGCAGCAGCAGCATGAGGATGATTGCCGTGACGGTGACGAGCACATCAACGGGGTTGATGCGGACCTCGCCGATGATCCACGGCTCGACGGGGACCAGGGCGGGCATCGGCTGGGGGCGGGCCCCAAATACAAACGGCAGTTGGCCAACATTCTGCAGCAGGAGCGAGACGCCGATGGCGGTGATGAGCACGTTGAGTCGCGGGGCCTTGCGGAGGGGCCGATAGGCCAGGAACTCAATGAGAAAGCCGAGCAGGGCGCAGGCCCCCATGCACAGAAGCATGACCGCCGCGGCGGCCCACCAGGGGAGCGAACCCTCAGCACCCAGCGCCGGAAAGAGTTTGGTGGCCAGCACAAATGAGAGCCACCCGCCCAGGGCGACAATATCGCTATGAGCGAAGTTGATGAACTTCAGAATGCCGTAAACCATGGTGTAGCCGAGCGCGATGAGCGCATAGAGACTTCCCATGGAAACGGCGGTGGTAATGGTTTGGAGAAAGTCAGTCACGGCGGGGCCATGAGCGTACACGATCTTTGCGCGCAGGCCAAGTGGGTCGGTCGCGGATCGGCAAAATCGCGGGGGTATTCATGGACGCGAGCCCGATTGGCTGGCGGGCCGCTTTGGGCGGCCTGGCAACGAAAACGGGCCGCTCCGACGTTTCGGAGCGGCCCGCGTGATTCAGTTTCGCGAGTTTGACGGCACGGACCCGATCACTTGGCCTCGGGCGCGATGGTGGCGGCGTACGCCGGGACGATGGTCCCATCGGCGAGTTTCTTCATTTCGACGATGACGGCGGCCTTCTGGGCGTTGCGCTGCGCGTCGATCGTGATGCTGCCCGTCACACCGGCGAAGTTCTTGGTGCTGTTGATAGCCGCCGAGAGGTCTTTGCCGGAGAGCGATTTGGCACGCTTCATCGCGTCGAAGAGAATCATGGCGGCGTCGTAGCCGAGGGCTGCCAGGCCGTCGGGGGTAGCGCCGCTGTAGTCTGCCTGATACTTCTTGATGAACTCGCGAACGGCGGCCTCGGGCTGATCGGGGGCGTAGTGGTTGGAGTAATAGCAGCCGACAATCGCGTCCTTACCGATCTTGGCGAGTTCTGCTGAGTCCCAGCCGTCGCCGCCTAAGAGCGCCACGGTGATGCCCAGGCGGCGGGCCTGCACGGCGATATTGCCGACATCGTTGTAGTAGCCGGGGACATAGATCATGTCGGGCTTGGTGGCGCGAATGGCGGTGAGTTGAGCGGTGAAGTCCGGGTCGCCCTTGCTGTAGGCCTGTTCGGTCGTGACCTTGCCGCCAAACTTTTCGAACGCCTTCCTGAAATCATCCTTCAGCCCCTTGCTATAGGCCGATGCCTGATCAAAGAGGATGGCGACGTTTTGGGCCTTTTTGGACTCAAACGCGAACTTAGCCCCGACGAAGCCCTGGAACTCATCGATGAAGCAAACGCGGGAGACCATCGGTCCGATGGCGGTGACGGTGGTGTTGGTGCTGCTGGGGGTGATCATGGGTACGCCGTATTGCTGAGCAACGCGTCCGCCGGCAAGCGAGAGTGAACTGGCGACCTCGCCAAGCACGGCCACGACTTTATCAGAGTTGATAAGGCGCGTCACGCTGGTACCGGCTTCTTTGGCCTCGCCCTTGGTGTCGTATTCCTTGAGTTCGATCTTGCGACCGTTGAGCCCGCCAGCGGCGTTAATCTCTTTAAGGGCGAGTTTGATACCCCGCGAGGTGCTTTGGCCAAAGGTGGCCTCTGGGCCAGTGAGCGACGCGTAATGACCAACCAGGATCGGGCCGTCATCACGGGCGGGTGTCGATGCCGAGGCGGAAAGGCCCGCCAATGCAAGCGCGGCGACCGAGAACACCGCAAGGGCGAGGAACGGTTGGAAGGTACGGTTGCGCATGAGAGGCGACTCCAGAGAGATTCTCGAGGCAGGGGGGTGAATAAAGGCGGTCTTCGTGGTGAGATGGTGGCGAGGCAAGCGGGCCGTGTCAAGTGGGGGCGGTCAAGCGGGGCCTGTCAAGCGGGGGCGGGGTTCTGGACGAAGGTGCTTTCGGCGGCCAAACCCCACTGGATGCTCGGTGAGGGTACGGAGTTGTTGCGGGTGCTCACAGTTTGGTGGGCAGTCGCTGAACCAAAAAATAAACAAGGGCCCCACTTTCGCAGGGCCCCTGAGGGAGATCAGAATAGTTCCACGTTCAAATCGTCATGTCTGACGATCAGGCGCGACGGCGGCGAGCCGCACAGAGGCCACCGAGGCCGAGCAGAGCAGCGGCGCCGGGGGTCGGGACCTGGAAGCGGAAGGTGAGGGGCTGAACGGTGAACAAGCGGGTGGTGCTTGCGGAGGCCGTGAAGAGGTCGGCACCGTTATTCACGGCGAGATATCGCACGTTGATGTTGCGAACGTTCACAGTGATTTCACGGTCGAAGGCGGTCGTGAAGTCGGGCTTGGGGAGATAGATGAAGCGATAAACATCGGCGTAGCCGCCGACGAGGTTCGCGACACCGAAGCCGTTGCCGTCAAACGTGGCAGCGCCAAGAGCGCCACCGGGAGCGCCGGGCGAGATGTTGCCGGGGTTGTTGTTGAAGGCAGCGCGGCTGCCGACGATACCACCCGCGACAGCGTTACCGAGTGCGTTGGTGCCGAACGCACCGTTCGAGGCGTTGGTGTTATCACCACCCGTGGATCCGAGCGACCCGCGGAAAGTCGGATAGAGGCCAGCCATGGCAGCGCCGCCCGAATCAAGGATGACGTTGCCCATGCCGTCGATCGCGCCGACCGCGCCACGACCGATTGAACCCTGGTTCGGCGAGTTGCCGTTGGGGTCAATGAAGGTCATGTTGAAGTTGGTGGAGTTGGCGTTCGTGAAAGCGCCGCCAGCGCCGGCTGAACCGCCGACGTTGCTGACACCGAAGTTGCCGGTGACATAGGTGCCGGGGACGATGCCGACACGGGCACGGAGGGTGATACCGACGGCGGTGGCGTTGGGGCCAGCGGCGAAGGGTCCCGACGTGTCAACGTCAAAGCGGATATCCCAGACTTGGGCCGACGCCGGAGCGCCCTGCCCGAAAGCCGACATGGCCATGGCCATACCAGCGCCAGCGAAAAGCATACGAACAGCGTTCTTCATGATCTCTCTCCTCTAAAACTCTCTCTCATTAGACCGCGGCTTGCCGAACGAGCAGAACTCGCCGACTCCGCTCCTTTGATTCTGCCGTTTAGACCAGATTATGCAAGGAGGTTGTTGCTCAAAAACGCAAAAACGGTGAATTTTGTGCCACAACAGTCGCCCATGTTGCGCAATCGACACCGGAAATACCAATCAAAATCCAAACAAGCCAGTGTCCCGGCACACCGAGCGGCTTCATTTAACGCGCTTGGGCGGGCGGATTGCCGGAATGGTCGACCTTCCCGCGAACCTGCCGCACACGCTTTTCGCGCTCATCAGTGCATTTCCCGGCATGGGTCGAAACACCAAAGAAAATCCTCGACTGCCAAGGGGCAGCGGAGTGGTTGCGGGGCAGGCTGAGCGGGCCCCGTATGGATTGAGAACTTCAGGATCTCAGGATGGAAATCGGAGCACGCCGGCGCGTTCGTGTAGAATGGAACCGGGTATTTCGATCGCCAAGGCGTTCCTTGGTGGAGACGAAGGGTGCCCAGCGAGGATCGCATGCACAACGAACTCAATGTGGCGGAGTCCACAGCGGCTTTGGGGGCGGAGACTGAAGTCAAAAACGAAGCGACCGCTACGGGCGGGGAACCGGCACCATCTGCGGAGCCCGTCGCCGTGATCGATGCGCCGCCGCCGGTGACGGAACTTGCGGCGCAGTACTGCGGTGATGTCGAAGCGATTATCGTTTCCAGCGGCCGACCGGTGCAGGCCACCCGGCTGGCGCAGGCGCTGGGGCTTATGCCCAGCGAGTCGCTGGACGCGGCCATTTCGTCCGGCCCGACAGCCGAAATTGCAGGTCCCAGCGGCGAGAATCTTGTGCCGGTCGTGACGGTCAAGAAGTCGCGCAAGCGGAAACAGGGCCCCAAACCAGCCGACCCGCTCGACATCGTTGCGGCCGCCGTTTCAATGCTCAACGAGCAGTACTTGGCGAGCGGACGAGCGTTCAGAATCGAGGAGGTAGCCGGGGGCTATCGGCTGATGACCCTCGCCCGGCACGCCGCGGCCGTTGCGGCCCTGCACGGGCTTTCAGCACAGACGAAGCTGAGCCGGGCCGCCGTCGAGACGCTAGCGATCATCGCCTATCGCCAACCGGTCACCAAATCACACCTGGAAGCCATCCGTGGCGTGTCCTGCGGCGAGGTTCTCAAAACCTTGCTCGAGCGCCGGCTGGTCGACTGCCAAGGTCGTTCGGAAGAACTCGGCCGCCCGCTGCTCTATGGAACGACCCGGCAGTTTCTCGTGGCATTCGGCCTCGCCACGTTGAAGGACCTTCCCACCGTGGGCGACCTTGGGTTAAAGGCTGAATAACTGAAAAATCGGATCTCCGGCGGAGCATCCAAGGATCTCTTGCCGTACGAATAGAGTGAAAAGCACCCGCACGGTTCGCGGTGGCTGAACGCGCCGCGATATCAATCAAGGATTCCCCATGAAGTCCAGCCCTTCACGTTTCCATCAGCTTATTGCCGCTACGACGGTGCTGGTGCTCTCGGCGGGGCTGTGCACAGCACAGGTCGTCGTGCCCAAAGACAAGGACAAAGACAAGAAGAAAACCCAGCCGAGCAAATCGACGCAGCCCCCTGCCACGCCAGCGGCACCTGGTACAGCAGCCAAACCCGCCCCAGTTGCCGATCTGGTGCTCAAGCTCTCTGACTCAAAGGACTGGACGGTTGACGCCCAACTGACGATCTCCGCGGCGGAGCACTACGAAATTATTGACAAGGCTGTCGTTCCGGTCGTGAGCACGTTCCGGTTCAATAGCGCGGCCATTGTGTTCCCGATCGTGATGGAGTCGGCGGCGTCGAAGGTTTTCCTTGACGGGAAGGAACCCAAGCTGAGCGGGCAGTTGCTGTTCAACGACAAGCCGTACGACCCGACGCCGACCTTTATGGATGGCTACGCCGCGGGCACACGGCTGGCGCGATTTGAGCTTCTGAACGTAGTTGGCAACCAAGCCACCCTCAAGTTTCGCATCAGCATGACGTGCTGGGAGACCACGTACGACGACAAGCTGGCCGAGACGCTTGCGTGGCCGGCGACATGGCCACCGATCGCCAACTCGACGTTCAAGAAGCAGCTTTTTGTCGATCTTGACGACCCGCGCGACACGCGGCTGAAAGACATGATCGACCAATGGCTTGACAAGAAGGATCCCAAGAGCATGCCTCCGTCGCGGCTTGCTCGGCTGCTGGCGAACAAGACGCTCGATTACTGTCAGCCTTCAGGCGACGGGCTGCTCTTTAACAGGAACGGCAGCTTTATGGGCTTCGACCTGAAGGGATCGACGGCCATGCTCGACAACCGCGGCCGCGGCAGCGAGCACGACATCGCCTGTTTCATGTGTGCCGTCTTCCGCACCGCGGGCCTGCCGGCACGCACCGTCATCGGCTACGACCGTTCGGGCGACAAGAGTGGAAACGGGCTTGCACGCGGATCCGGCGGGCAGAAACTGAGGTCCTGGGTTGAGTTTGCTCTGGTTGACCCGGCCACCCCGAACAAGGAGTTCTGGGTGCCCGTTGACATCGTTCGCATGCGCAAGTCTTCGTCCCGCGCCCGGCCGGTTGATCAGCCGCAGAAGTTCTTCGGCAATAACGACGAGCTCGCCTATATCCAGCCGATCTCGTTCCAGTTCCATCCGCCGACGACCGTGACGGCCAAGGCCGCTGCATTCTGGGGATGGCTGACCAATCCCAGCACCGATATCTATGACCAGTGGATCAAGTTCCAGTCAACCCGGACAGCCAGTACGATCGACAACCCGTATCGGCGCGACCGTCAAAAAGATGACGACAAAAAGGGCAAATAGCTCTTGGTCGCCCGACCACTCAACGTCATCGACGCTGCCCGGCCGCCCATGACAGCGGCGATACGTCCGGGCTTCGCCCCGTCGAACCCGCCGATTCAGTCGGCATAACGTCAACGAGGTTCTCGACCCTTCTTATATTTTCGTGTGAGTTCCATGAGCCGTCCCCGCGCAACCAAGGAAGTTCTATGAGTCACCAAATGACCCGACGTCATGCCCTCACCGCAATTGCCGCCGGGACCGCCGGTGCTGCC
>Ga0105047_10006754_pt1 | contig 19404 bp, 17 predicted proteins | sample MAT04_FD_78384 | JGI IMG/M metagenome (GOLD analysis project Ga0105047, IMG submission 78384) | Freshwater microbial communities from Lake Fryxell liftoff mats and glacier meltwater in Antarctica - MAT-04 (megahit assembly) | ecosystem: Environmental > Aquatic > Freshwater > Ice > Liftoff...
ATCGACCAACGGGGCGCGACTTTCGGCGGCCACACGGCGATTGACACCGGTGGTGGGACCTATATCGGCGGCCATGTGAACACCGGCGGCGGGGACTTCGTCGGTCGCGACAAGGTCGTACACGGCGACAGCGTGCAAGGTGACAAGGTCACAGGCGACAAGATTTCGGTGGGCAACGTCAGCGGCAGCGGGGTGGCGATTGGGCGTGGCGCCAGCGCCAGCGTGCAGCAGGGCGTCAGCGGCGACGAACTGGCCAAGGCCCTGGCGCCGATGGTCGACGCCGTTCAGCGCAGCGCCGCCGACGCGGCGACACAGGCGGCGGCCCTGCGCGAGATCGAAGAACTCAGCCAGGAACTGGCCAAGGGCAAGGGCGCCAACGACTCGCGCGTCGCCGGCATCGTAGATGACCTGGCCAGGATGGTGCCTGGAGCAGTCGCCGTCGTGGTCGGCGCCTTTGGGACGCCACTGTTAGGTGGGATCGCCGGCCCGGTGACGCAGTTTGTACTCGACCGGCTCAAACGCGGCGCGTAGCGAACTTGGCGACTCACATCAAAATTGCCTCTGGTAGAGCGGAGCAACCCGCGGCGTATTGCCGAGCGTATTACCTGGTTGGACTGCGTTCACCAGATCGCCAGTGCTGATTTGGCCGCTGTTGTCTTCGCGACCGTCTGTGAAGACGAGCCGGCGTTGGGCGGTGGCCCGATACTCAGCCTGCCCCAACATAATCGCGATAATGATCTCGGCTCACAATCTAAAACGATGCACCTGGATAGGTGGCCAGGAACGATGCCGGCATGCGTCCGCGCGGCTTGCTCCACTTGCATTCATAGGCGTGCAGCGCCCCTTCACGGTCTTCCACAATGTCTATCTCCGCCCCAGTGTAGGTGCGCCAGAAGTAGAGACTGGCCAACGTCTGGCTGTAGTGCAGCCACTTCAGGCGCTCGGCAATCACGAAGTTCTCCCAAAGCGCGCCGACATCGTTGCGTTCGCTGATCGGCTTCAAGTTGTCGATCACGACGTTGCGCACGCCGAGGTCCCAGAAGTAGATTTTGTCTTGCTTGGTCACTTCTTTGCGCAAATTGCGGCTGAAACCGCCCAGGCGAAAGACGACGAAGGATTGCTCCAAGAGGTCGATATAGGAAGCCACTGTATCTTTACTCATCTGCAACTGGCCAGCCGTGCTACTTCCAAGTTACAGCCCATCGCGCCGGCAAGCGCACGATCCTCGTCAACGCCTACCAGGAGGACGAAGTGGTGGCGGCGCAGACACGTGTGCGCATGGAGGTGCAGGTCCCCGTCCAGGAAAAGCCACAAACGCCATCAGCAGGAACAGAGGAGACGACTCAGATGGACATCGTATTGACGCCCGCCGAGATGAGACAACTCAAGGAGGCCCTACTCAGTGCATTCGGGCGCGGCGAGTTGGAGCAAGTCGTCTTGTATGGGCTTGAAGTGCGGCTTGCCAACATTGTTAGTAACAGCAACTTCGACAAGGAGGTGAACGACCTTGTCTTGTGGGTGAATGACCAAAACAAGGTGGAAGCGCTGCTAAAGGAAGTGCGGAAGGAGAATGCCGGCAACGTGAAGCTGCGCGAGTTTGCCGCGTACATGTTGACACGGCAGCAACCTGTGGCAGCGCCGCCGACGCCGGTTGCGCCGGTCGATCCGAACGATCCGCTCAAAGGACAGAGGGGGCAGTTGCTCGACGAACTCGGCAAGCTATCGGTCTCGGAAAGCGAAGTCGGTCGGACGAGCCTGTTGGACGGCATTCCTGGCGCCGACACTCTGAACCGCAATCCGGGCATCAAGCGGCTGGACTTGGACTTAATCGTCACTCAGTTGGCGAAGCGTGGAATAATGGCGAACGGCCAGTCGCCGGTGGTCAAGCTGATCGACAACGCCCTACCGTATGCCAGTGGGTACGAAGGAGAAGGCAAACTGCGGGCAATCCAGCGGGTCCTGGCGCAAGGGTAGGGTAGGCCGCACCGGTACCACGAGGTTGTGGGATCCGGTGGTTGATGCCTGACGCGGGATCCATGAAGTGCGCAAGGGCGCGCCGCAGCGTGCATGCGCCCGATTCCCCCAAATCCTAGCCACTTGCCCGTTGCGCGCCGCGTCACAGATAGTCTATGATCTTCCCCGGTGCTCACCGAATGGACGGCAGCGCTGACGCTGTCCAGCAGAACGCCGTTGGCAAGGGAGGCCCATGAGATCTCTGCGTTATTTTCTCGGTTCAGTACTGGCGCTTCTGGTCATCTATTGGGATAGATACTGAATGACCACAACAACTGAGGTTCTCGACAACGCCGGCGGCGCCTTGCTGGTCGGCGCGCACGTCATCCTGCGTCCGCTGCTGCATAGCCGCTACAGCCGCTGGGGTGCCACCGACGCAGAAATGATGCAGGCGTTGCCCGGCGACGAGCGCGTGCCGGCGCCGCTTGTTGTCCAGACGCTTGCGATCACGATCAAAGCTCAGGCTGGAGCGGTCTGGCCGTGGGTTGCCCAGATTGGCCAGGAACGTGGTGGCCTGTACAGCTACGAATTGCTGGAGAACCTTGCGCGCTGCCAGATGCACAACGCCGATCGGATTGTGCCCGAGTGGGAGCTGCAGGTCGGCGATCGCGTGCGTCTCGGCCCGCCGGGGTTCCCTGTCCATGCGGTGGTCGGTTTGGAGCGGGGCCGCTGGCTGCTGCTGGCTGGGGCTGATTTCACGACCGGCCAGGCCGCAGAACCCCCGCAACCCGGCCAGGTGCAGTACACCAATTTCGCGTGGGTCTTCCAATTCACCGACCAGGGTGACGGCACGACGCGCCTCATTACGCGCACGCGTCTGGACTATGCCCCACGCACCTTTGGCCTGAAACTGACGTGGGAGTGGCTCACCGACCCCATCGGCTTCGTGATGACGCGCAGGATGCTGCTGGGTATCAAGCAGCGGGCTGAACCGTAACAGCCGAGCGCGGGATGCTGGGGTGACTGGTAACGGCAAGCCTCGGCGAGCGCTATCCCAGAAACAAAGTTACGTGGTATCATTGCGTTCACGATACACGCAACGTCAGGCGGCTTGCGTGTAATTCATAGACAACTCACCAGGAGATCCCATGTCCGAGCCCAAGACAACCAAGAATGACCGAGATGTAGCTGAATTCCTAGCCGAACTCGACGACACACAAAAACAACAGGACTGCCAAGCCATCGCCGCGCTCATGCAAGAGGCAACCGGCGAGCCGCCCGCCATGTGGGGCGACAGCCTTGTCGGCTTTGGCGCCTATCACTACAAGTACGCCAGTGGGTACGAAGGCGATTGGCCGTTGGTGGCCTTTTCGCCGCGCAAACAGAACCTGACGCTTTACATCATGTCGGGGTTTGAGCAGTACGAGCCGCAGTTGGCCAAGCTCGGCAAATACAAGACCGGAAAGGGGTGTCTATACATCAAGCGGCTCGCCGACGTGGATTTGTCTACGCTGCGGGAACTGGTTAAGCTGTCGGTTGACCACATACGGGAAACCAATAAGGCTTAGCGTAATACGAATCGCCTGTTCATCATTTGACACGGGAGCCTCCCTGTCTTTGTTGGCATCATAATCGAACATCAATTGTCTGAATCGCGGATTAAAGGGATTTTGAGATGACGCGGATTTGAACAGGGGACGAGGAGGGTGTTCGCCCACTTCAAATGGCGTATTCAACGATGTCCCCAATCCCATGCACTTCTCGAGAGGGTGCGTGTCAGAATTTTGGGCATTGGTCATCGTCTCGGCCAAATTCTGAGTACTGGCAGGCCACGCTCATCTTTGCGCGTGACGACAACTATTTTTTTGGCATACTGCGCTCAATACTTCACGAACTGTGGGCACTGCGTATGGAAAGTGTTACACAAATCAGGGCAGGGGATCGGGTCGCCGCATGGCGACCCCTTTTTTTGACCTGACGCCGGATTTTGGACGGGTCGCCAGGTGGAGGGGGCCAGAGACGGCGCAAAAGTCCAGGATTTTGCGGTTTTTGGACAGTGAGAAGGAAAGGGGCGGTGGAGGGGGCCGCTGTCGATCTCTTTGGTGTCCTCTGGTTGTGTAAAATCGTGATGCCGGTCAGGCGTTTGGCGGGCTCAACTGGAGTCTTGTTCAGGATGCCTGCGGCATTTCTCCTTTGCTTTGGTCAGGACGGCCCAGCGCTTGATGTTGAAGGCAAGCGCGGCCATGCGCACCTGGAAGTCGGCATTGCGCAAACCGTAGCCACTGGCGCGTCGTGCGCCGTTATAGCGGACAAGCGCGGCGATGATGCGTTCGATGGTGGCGCGGAACTTCATGTCGAGCTTGAATGCGGCGGTTTTGGTGTAAAGAATGTAGGTCGGTGACGTGCATCAGGTATTGCTGGACTTGCTGAAGGAGGCCATCGGCAGCCTGTGCGGTGCGTAGTTCCAGTTCATCGCGCTCCTCCTTGGTCAGCCAGTATTCACTTGGCGCATCGGCCGCACCAAAGAGTGCTTCTGGGATCGGACTCACCTCGCATGAGAGGGTGAGCAGGCGAGTGGGTGACGCGGTGGACGGCTCCACCCGTTCCAGGTAGAAGAGCACTTTGCGACCAGCGTTGCGCAATAGTTGGGTGCGCGTCTGCGACGCCGTGCGCGCCAGCAGGGCAAAGGTGTCGCCCATCTGCACCTGGGCGGCGTCTTCGGGAAAGTCCTGGTCGATCTGGCGCAGAATCTCGCAAAAAAGAGGCGGGGATGATAGCTGGACATCCGCTCCCCAAGCCGCTGCTCAGCGCATTATGAAGGCGTAGGTGTAGTCCTGCTCACTCCACGAGAGCATGAAATTGTCCCAACGCACGCGCTTTGGCGCGTCATCAAACTGAGGATCATTCAGGAAAACTGTTTCTTCATCATAACCGACAACGACAACGGCGTGGGCCGTATTGTCTAGCCAATAGGGTAAGTCACCTGTCAAAAGGAACACGATCGATGGCTGTCCACGGTCAATAGCGCCACAAAGGTCAGCCGCTGTGCCAGCCTGTAAGGATACAGTGACATCAATTTGACCCAACCGACGAATGTTGGAAAATGGTGTGCCAATCGAGGTGAGGCCGAGGAGACGATTCAGAAATACCTGTGTTTGACGGATGCCAAGATGCAGCAGAATCATCTGGGCGCACGCGGCAAGGCAGCCAGCCTCCTCTTCTTGTGGTCTATGCGGCGTAGCGAGTAAGTGCGTCGGCATTCGTTGTCAATTCCTTGATGAGGGTTTCAGGAGTGACCACTTCGCCGGTCACGGCATCCATCTGCAAGCGCCCGACAATGGTACGGTTCACGTGACCGGGTTTGTCGCGGCGTGGTAGTGAATGCACGACTTCAAAGCGCCAAAGGAGCGGCTGCCCAAGAACCAATTCTGGATTTTCGGCCAAGAGCAAGTGGCCAGCATTCATTGACAGCCAGATAGTCGCCTTGTGCTGCGCCGTTGCGGGCGCCATCACCATAGCCTGAAGATACACACTCACCTCCAACAACTCATCAGGAGCATTGTGTGTCGTTGATTGTGGCCTGCGCTGCGTGGGCAAAATCATTGCAGTCATCGCATCTTCCTTGAACTTGCTGCTGATTCGAGTTTGATCGTGCACAACGCGATTGTGGCGATCATGACGTTTCCTCAACGCCGCTCCTTCGCTCGATATCGTCAGTATAGCAGGAGAACTCATCCGCGTGAACTAGCCCAATATCGTGATTGAGGCAGGGAACGTATTGCACTGGTCAGGGCTGGGGAGATGGGGCCACCATATCTTATGGTGGCCCCAGGAATTGGGTCTCAGGCAACTTCCGTGCAATGGTGGTGGTCTGAAGTCGGCGGCATGACAGTATTCCCCGACGCGCCCCTTACGATTGGCACTACGGATTTGTGGTGATAAAATACAAAAGCGTCGTGAATGTACTTCACGACGCCCTATTCTGTCGCTGGTGTCAGCAACGGCATTTCGCCCCCCCCATTACTACCCTAGGCGATTGTTGGTCTCTACCCGCGGCGTGCATGAAGCATGATGCCGCGGGTTCTTGTTTTTTCCGCCATCTCTTCGTTCGCGATCCAAAAGTACGCCCAGCACTCAATAGCGGGATTACCGAGTACCTATGGAACAACCTCAACTTGCCTGGATCGCCAACTATATTTGGGGTATCGCTGACGATATCCTGCGCGATTTGTACGTGCGCGGCAAGTATCGCGACGTCATCCTGCCCATGACCGTACTGCGCCGGCTCGACGCCGTGCTCGAACCGACCAAGCAGGCGGTGCTGGAGATGAAAGCTACGCTAGACGATGCAGGTATCGTCCATCAGGACCAAGCGTTGCGCCAGACGGCCGGCCATGCCTTCTTCAACACCTCCAGGTTCACGCTGCGTGATCTCAAGGCGCGTGCCAGCCAGCAGCAACTCAAGGCCGACTTCGAGGCATATCTCGACGGCTTTTCGCAAGACGTGCAGGACATCCTGGAAAACTTTGAGTTTCGTAACCAGATTCTTCGCCTTTCCAAAGCCGACGCGCTCGGCACGTTGATCGGGAAATTGCTCTCGCCCGACATCAACTTGAGTCCCTACCCCGTCAAAAACGGCGACGGGTCGATCAAGCAGCCTGGCCTTGACAACCATGCGATGGGCACGATCTTCGAGGAATTAGTGCGCCGCTTCAACGAGGAGAACAACGAAGAGGCGGGTGAGCACTGGACGCCGCGTGACGCCGTCAAGTTGATGGCAAAGCTGGTCTTTTTGCCGATTGCCGACCAGATCGAGTCGGGTACGTATCTACTGTACGATGGCGCTCTCGGTACCGGCGGCATGGTTACCGTGGCCGAAGAGATCCTGAAGCAAATCGCCGAGTTCTGCGGGCAAAATCCGCAATATCTCCGCAGTTTCTGTATCGTATAACCACTGTTGCGGCGTTTCGGCGCCTCGGCGCGGATTCGATGACAGGAGCTGCAGGGCAGCAGCGAGTACCCCAAGCGTTTATAGCCAACTACAGGATTGCTCTCCCGCCCATGTCCGAACAATTCGCCATCGTCCGCTACCTCGATTACATGGACCGGCGGATCCGCCAATATGTCCGCACCAAGCAGAAGCTTATCAAGCTGCTGGAAGAGCAGAAACAGTCCATCGTCCACCGCGCCGTCACCCGTGGCCTTGATCCCAGTGTCCGCCTCAGACCATCGGGCGTGGAGTGGCTGGGGGATGTGCCTGAGCATTGGTCGGTTGAGAGATCGAAAAACTTGTTTCGACTCCGGACAGAAAAATCCGGTCCTCGTCATGGAATGGAGCTTCTGTCCGTTTACAGCCATATCGGTGTGCGTCCTCGAAAGGACCTCGAAGAACGAGGGAATAAAGCATCTACGACGGATGATTATTGGATAGTCAAACGCGGTGACATCATCGTCAACAAGCTACTCGCGTGGATGAGCGCGGTGGGTGTTTCTGATTACGACGGTGTTACCAGCCCTGCTTATGACATCTTGATGCCCATTCGCAGTTTAGTTCCCGAATATTATCACCATCTGTTTCGCACGAAGCTATATCTCCAACAGTTCAAGCGGCGGTCACGCGGTATTATGGATATGCGCCTGCGGCTATATTTCGATCAACTTGGACAGATACCAGTCTTGGTTCCCCCAGTTCAAGAACAGACCGAAATCGTGATCCATTACCGAAACGCTACAATAGACACTGATCGAACGATTGGAGTCACTTGGAGCGAAATCAGCCTTCTCCGCGAATACCGCACCCGCTTAATTGCCGACGTCGTCACCGGCAAACTCGACGTACGCGAGGCGGCGGCGCAACTGCCGGATGAAACTGACGAACCGGAGTTGCTCGACTCCGCCGAGATACTAGCAGAAGGTGACGAGGAAGTTGACAGTTTGGAACTTGACGCCACCGCCGAAGAGGTTGAACCATGAAAACCGACACCAGTGAAGCAGGCCTCGAAACACTCATCTGCACGGCCCTGACCGGCGCAGCAGACCACCCGGCCGCCACTCAGGTAGGCGTGATCCATGGTCCCGGCGCCTTGTACGGCGGCGCCGGCTGGCTGTTGGGCGACTGGCATGACTATGACCGCGAAACCTGTGTCGATCTCGTCCAACTGCGCAACTTCCTCTACGCCACGCAGCCACAGGTGGCCGAAGCGCTCGAATTGAACCTGGACGGCCCTACCCGCCGCAAGTTTCTCGCCTGCGTGCAGGGCGAAATCAGCAAGCGCGGCGCCATCGACGTCCTGCGCCACGGCATCAAGCACGGGCCGCACCAAATCGAGCTCTTTTACGGCACGCCCTCGCCGGACAACAAAACGGCGGTCTGGCGCTACACGCAGAACCAATTCTCCGTCACCCGCCAGCTCCGCTACAGCCGCGACGAGACTCAGCTTGCGCTTGACCTGCTCCTCTTGATCAACGGGCTGCCCGTGGCAACCTTCGAGCTAAAGAACAGCCTCACCAAGCAGACCGTCGAGGACGCCGTCCAACAATACAAGCGCGACCGCAACCCGCGCGAGAAGCTCTTTGAGTTTGGACGCTGCGTGGTCCACTTTGCCGTGGACGACCAGCAGGTGCGCTTCTGCACACATCTCAAAGGCAAAGCCTCCTGGTTCCTGCCCTTCAACCTCGGCTGGAATGACGGCGCCGGCAATCCACCAAACCCCAACGGGCTGAAGACCGACTACCTTTGGAAGCGCATGCTCACGCGCGAGGGACTCACTGACATCCTGGAGAACTACGCCCAGATTGTCGAACGCAAGGACGAAAAGACGGGGAAGAAGAAACCGACGCAGATCTGGCCGCGCTGTCACCAACTCGATGTGGTGCACCGGCTGCTGGCCGACATCACGCAGCACGGCGCGGGCCGGCGCTATCTGGTCCAGCATTCGGCGGGCAGCGGCAAGTCCATGTCGATCGCCTGGTTGGCGCATCAACTGATCGGGCTGAAGCGGGAAGGACAACCGCAGGGGCAACCGGTATTCGACTCCATCCTCGTCGTCACCGACCGCCGCATCCTTGACCAGCAGATTCGCGACACGATCAAGGACTTTGTGCAGGTGAGGTCCACGATGGGTCATGCCGAGCACTCTAGCGACCTGCGCCAGTTCATCGCTGATGGCAAGAAGATCATCATCACGACGGTGCAGAAGTTCCCCTTCATCCTCGACGCCATCGGCAACGAACATCGCGGGCGCACGTTCGCCATCATCATCGACGAGGCGCACTCCAGCCAGGGTGGGCGCACGGCGGCCGCGGTCAACATGGCGCTCTCCGCCGTGGGCGAGGAAGAAGACGAGACGACCGAGGACGTGATCAACCACATCATGGAGTCACGCAAGCTGCTGCCCAATGCTAGCTACTTCGCCTTCACCGCTACGCCAAAGAACAAGACGCTCGAAATCTTTGGCACCGCCGATCCACAACTGGATGGCACGGTCAAGCACCACCCCTTCCACAGCTATACGATGAAACAGGCGATCCAGGAAGGTTTCATCCTGGACGTGCTCAGGTATTACACGCCGGTCGAGAGCTACTACAAGCTGATCAAAACCGTCGAGAGCGATCCGGAGTTCGATATCAAGCGCACGCAGAAAAAGCTGCGCCGCTACGTGGAAAGCCACGACTATGCCATCCGCCTCAAGGCCGAGATCATGGTCGACCACTTTCACGAGCAGGTGCTGGCGTTCAACAAGATCGGCGGTCAGGCGCGGTCGATGGTTGTCACCAGCGGCATCGAACGTGCCATCCAGTATTTCTTCGCCATGCGCGACTACCTCGTCGAGCGCAAGAGTCCCTACAAAGCCATCGTGGCCTTTTCCGGCGAACACGAATACGGCGGCGTCAAGGTCACCGAGGCGTCGCTTAACGGCTTCCCGTCCAATAAGATCGCCGACAAGATCCAGGACGATCCCTATCGCTTTCTGATCTGCGCCGACAAGTTCCAGACGGGCTATGACGAACCGCTCCTCCACACGATGTACGTGGACAAGGTGCTCAGCGGCATCAAGGCGGTGCAGACGCTTTCGCGGATCAACCGCGCGCATCCGCAGAAGTCTGAAGTCTTCGTGCTCGACTTCATGAACGATGCCGACACGATCAAAACGGCGTTTGCCGACTACTACCGCACGACGATTCTCGCCGAGGAGACCAATCCCGATAAGCTCCACGATTTGAAGGCTGTGCTCGACGGCTACCAGGTATATACCGAAGCGCAAATCGACCAGTTTGTCGAGTTGTATCTGGGCGGGGCGGACCGCGATAGGCTTGACCCGATCCTGGATGCGTGCGTGGCGGTGTACCTAGAGCAACTCGACGAAGACGGTCAAGTCGACTTCAAGGGCAAGGCCAAGGCATTTGCGCGCACGTATGGCTTTCTGGCCTCGATCATGACCTATACCAACGCCGGGTGGGAGAAGCTCTCGATCTTCTTGAACTTCCTGGTGCCCAAGCTGCCGGCGCCCACCGAGGTAGACCTCGCCAAAGGCGTTCTTGAAACCATCGACATGGACAGCTATCGCGTCGAGAAAAAAGCCGCCATGCAGATCATCCTTGCCGATGTGGACGGTGTGATCGGTCCGGTGCCCACGTCCGAGGGTGGGCGAATGCCTGAGCCGGAGTTGGACCGGCTATCGAACATTCTCACGACATTCAATGAGCTATTTGGCGACATCGCCTGGTCTGACGCCGACCGCGTCCACAGGCTGATCACCCAGGAGATACCCGCGCGGGTGGCGGCCGACACGGCTTATCAGAACGCAAGCAAGAATAACGACAAGCAGAACGCCCGCATCGAGCATGACAAGGCGCTGGCCCGGGTAATGACGGCGCTACTCAAGGATGACACGGAGCTATTCAAACAGTTCATGGACAACGATTCGTTCAAGCGTTGGCTGAAAGATATGGTCTTCGCATTGACGTATGAACAGGGTGCGGCGGGGACCCCTAGAGGATCCGCACTATGACGATGAAGAACCCGCCACATCCAGGAGAGATCATCCGGGAGCTGCCCGCACCGACAGGGGAGCGAATGCCTGCAAAAGAGCGTTGCGCCCACCGATATCATAAAAGTAAATCTTCTGCGATTTGGCGATGTTTTGCTGCCCTAGGACTTTGCGACCTGTTGACTCCCTGGCTGTGGCAGCGGTTACACTGCCACGGGTTCGTCCAGCAGCCAGGCTGTGGCTGGCTGCCAGTGCAGCCCTGCCGGCAGCGCCACGGGCGGGGGCAAAAAATCCAACGTCAACAAGAGCGGCGTTGCCGTTGGATAGAGCGCCGCAGCCTCACGTAACGCCCGCACCTCGCGCGCAAAGGTGGTCGGGTCGCCGGCGTCGGCGCAAACTTGCAGCAGCCAGGTCGAGCGATCCGGCAGTTGGGCATGGAAATCCACTTCGTGACCGGCTGCCGTGCGCACATAACCGACTTCGGCCCCGCGGCGCTCCAGTTCAAGCAGCACGACTGTTTCCAGCGCCTGGCCCAGATTGGCGCGCCCGCTGCGCTCAAAGACCTGGATGAGACCTGGATCCACCGGATAGGCCTTGCGCGGGTTGACCATGCGCTGACGCTCCGATGCCGTGTGGAGGCTCACCGTGCGCACCAAGAAAGCGTCTTCTAGATAGCCCAGATAGGCATAGATGGTGTCTTTGGCAACCGGAATGCCCTGCGAACGCAGCGCGTCATGGAACTTCTGTATGCTGAAGGGCGCTGCCGGGCTGCTGAGCAGATGCCGCACCAGCCAGCGCAGCGCCGTGAAATTGGAGACCTGATAGCGTTCAACCACGTCACGTAGCAGCGCAACATCCACATAACTGCGCAGCAAGGCGGCGTGGTCGCGCTCGCTTGCCGCCTGGGCTTCGGGAAAGCCCCCTTGTTGCAGATAGGCGCGCAGCGCCTTTTCCAGCGCCGAACGCCTGGCCTTGGGCAGTGCCGCCACCGCGCTGTCTGGTTCGGCACCCGCATACCGCAGCGCCTCGCGGAAGCTGAACGGATGCACCAGCACTTCCAACGCCCGGCCCCGCATACTGGTGGCCACTTCACGGCTGAGCAAGCGCGCCGAAGACCCCGAAAGGAAGATGTCGATTTGTTCGCTGTCGAGCAGCCGGCGGATAAAGCTCTCCCAGCCGACCACGTTTTGGATCTCATCGAGGAAGAAGGTTACCCGGCGCTGGTCGCGCCAGGTGGGGTGCAGAAGGTAATAGGCTTCGGGCAGTTGTTGCAGGTCACTGGCTGCCATGCCGGCCAGCCGCTCATCCTCGAAGTTGAAGTAGAGCAGTGCTGCACGTGGCTCGCCTGCCGCTACCCTGTCCGCCAGGCACTGCCACAAGAAGTAGGTTTTGCCGGCGCGGCGCATCCCGATCACGGCCAGTGCTTTGCCTGGAATTGTCGGGACATCGATGGTGCGCCGGGTCAGCGGCGGCGGCGGTGCGACCAGGCCATCCGCTATTTTCTGTTGGATCGTCGTTGTTAATTGACCGTCTAGCAAGATTGATTTCCTCCGAATTCATCCTTATTATAAGGATGAATTACCGATCTGCGCAATCTTTCCAGGCGCCGCGCGGCTGGTAACACCACAGAATAGCGTGTAGTGATTTGGGGTTGATAGCGAAACAGAAAAGCAGTTGGCCCACGGACCAATCGTCCTCAGTTAGGTCAGCGGCCATGACAGGGGTGCGCGAGCGCCGGGTCAAGGCAGGAATCCAGGTACGCAAAGCAGCGTCGAGCCGTACGAAGCGGCGCGCGTGGACGGCGCATCCTCTTTCCAAATTTTTCTCCGCCTCACGCTGCCGTTGCTGCGCCCGGTCATCCTCTCCGTGTCGATTTGTGGGGTGTTGCCGGATCACCAAGGTCACGCTTGGGATTTTCGCTCAGATTGACGTGGCTCGACATGTTTGTTATACTCACGCCACCACCTGGCCAAACGTTTTTCCAAATCAACATAAAGGTACCGTGATGGAATATACGTCCTTCCCGGGGCACGCTCTGCCCGTCTCTCGGATTTGTCTGGGCACGATGATGTTTGGCGACAAGTGCGATTCCGCCATCTCCGAAGCAATTGTCGAAAAGGCATTGGCGTTGGGGATCAACTCCTTTGACACGGCAGCCATGTATGCCGCCGGCGCCAGCGAGCAATACTTGGGACGTGCGTTGCGCACGGTCGACCGTGCACAGGTGTTTGTCACGACAAAAGTGCTCAAGGGCATCGACCGTGGCGCCATTTTGGAGAGCATCGACGAATCCCTTGCCCGATTACAAATGGACTATGTGGACCTCTATCTGATCCACTGGCCCGTGCTCGGCATGAATTTGACGGCGATGATGGGGGCATTGAACGAGGTGGTAGCGAGCGGCAAGACGCGCCTGGTGGGCTGCTGCAACTTTCCGGCCTATCTCTTGGCTTCCGCCAACGCAATCGCCGCCGCCAACGGCTGGGCCAGACTGTGTTGCAATCAGGTAGCCTACAACCTGTTCGAGCGCGGCATCGAGGTCGAGATTCTGCCGCAGGCGCGTCTGGAAAACATCGCCATCACCGCCTATCGGCCCCTGGCGATTGGTTTGCTCACGGGACGTTTGCTGCCCGGCGCACCGATGGATGCCGCCGCGCGCGGGGCAACCGATTCGCGTGTGATTACCTGGCTATCGCAGCACGGCCGTTCCATCGAACGCTTTGTCGCCTACGCGCGTGAAAAGGGAGTGGAGCCGGCGCAGTTGGCCGCGGCCTGGGTGCTTCATCATCCGGCAGTCACGCAGCCGATTCTGGGCGTCAGTTCACTTACGCAGGTGGAATCCGCCGTCTGCGTGCCGGAGGTGAAATTGACGGACGAGGAGCGTCAGGAGATTACCGACCTTTTTCACACACAAGTGAACGAAGAAGGGCTGCAGTTGTTCCCGGGTATGAAGTACAACTTCCCACGCTTACGCCGTCACTTGTCGGTGGCAGTCAAGGGTTGATCGGCACTTTCGACTGCTTGAATGGGCTGGAAAGGTAGCCGTGATGCAAGAGACGCCGCTGCTCGAAATGCGCAACATGACCAAGGTCTTTCCTGGGGTGCGTGCCCTCAACCAGGTGAGCATTGCGCTGCAGGCAGGTGAAGTGCGTGCCCTGGTCGGCGAGAACGGAGCCGGGAAATCCACCCTCATCAAAATCCTGTCGGGCGTCTACCAACCGAGCGAAGGCGAGATCTTCCTGGACGGCAAACTGGAGGCCGTGCATGATCCCGCCTATGCGCTCAAACTGGGCATCATTCCCGTTCATCAGGAAGTCAACCTCGAGCCCTATCTGTCGATTGCGGAAAACATCTTTATCGGCAGACAGCCGCGCAATCGTTTCCACCTGATCGACTATCGCCGCATGAACGAGGATGCGGCCCGCTGGCTTGCCGAACTGGGCGTGGCTACGGATCCATCGGTGCCGTTGGGAATGATATCGATTGCGGAGCGGCAGATGGTGGCCATTGCCAGAGCCGTCTCGCTCGATGCCCGGGTGGTGATTTTTGACGAACCGACCTCTTCCTTGTCCTTGCGGGAAACCGAACGGCTCTTTACCGTTATCCGCCGGCTGAAGGAGAAGAATATCGCTGTCATCTATATCTCGCACCGGCTGGAGGAGATCTTTCGCGTCTGCAATTCGCTGACCGTGATGCGTGACGGCGCCTTGGTGGCTACGAAAACGGTGGCCGGCGTGAACACCGACGACGTGATCCGCATGATGATCGGCCGCGACCTCAAAGATCTCTACCAGAAGAGCGCCACCCCTGTCGGCCGTCCTGTGCTCGAGGTGACGGATCTGACCGTGGAGGGCATCCTCAACGATATCTCGTTCACGCTGCACAGCGGGGAGATCGTGGGGATTTCCGGCTTGGTTGGCGCCGGCCGCACCGAACTGGCGCGCGCGATCTTCGGCGACCTGCCGTACCAGGCCGGGCGGATCGTGGTCGACGGCAAGACAATACAGCCCCAATGCCCCGACGACTGCATCCGTGCCGGCATCGGGCTCGTGCCGGAGGATCGCAAGGAGCAGGGGCTGGTGCTGGCGATGCCGGTGGTGCACAACATTTCGATGACCATTCTTGGCAAGCTGGCCCGGCTGGGGATCATCCGCGGGCGCAAAGAAGCCCAAGTTGCCGAGGAGTTTGTGCGGCGTCTCGCCATCAAGACGCCCTCGATCAAGCAGCCCGTGCAGTTTTTGAGCGGGGGCAATCAGCAGCGCGTGGTAGTCGCCAAATGGCTGGCGACCAATCCCAAGGTGCTGCTGGTCGATGAACCGACGCGCGGCATCGACGTGGGAGCCAAGTCGGAAATCTACGCCTTGCTGAATCAACTGGCCGGCCAGGGCGTCGCCATTCTGATGATTTCTTCGGAGTTGCCCGAGATTCTGGCCATGAGCGACCGCATCTTGGTGATGCACCAGGGGCGAATCAAGGCGGAATTAGTAGGAAAAACCGCCAACGAAGAAACTATCATGCGTTTTGCCACCGGCCAGGCGGCCTAGGATAGCGGCAGACGGGGAACACCTATGCGGGACACGGCAAGAGCCATGCCACAGGATGGATTGGGACAGCCTGAATTTGAAAAACGCGGCGTTGCCGCCGCCCTGATTCACTTTATGGTGACCAATCCGGCGCTCATCATTCCCGCCGTACTGATGGCGGCCGGCGCCATCCTCTCCCCCGTCTTCCTGACGACGCAGAACCTGCTCAACATTCTTTGGACGGTTTCCGTGCTGGGGATCGTGGCCATGGGGCAGACGATTCTGCTGATTACGGGCAATTTCGACATGTCCGTCGCTTATGTGGTCGGGCTGGCGGGCATTACCGCTGTGATTGCGCAGCTTTACGGCGCCGGCCTCGTGGCTTCGATCGTGCTGGGCCTGCTTGCGGGCGCGCTGATAGGCTTGCTGAACGGTGCCATCATCGTGCTGACCAAAGCCAATGCCTTTCTGATCACGCTGGGCACCAGCATCCTGGTTTATTCGATCAACCTGATTTTGACCCAATCCAAGACGTGGAATGTTTCCGTGGACAGTTTTCTGCTGCTGGGTCGGGGCAAGCTGTTCGACACTGTCTATTACTCGGTCATTATCTTTCTCTTGTTGGGGATCGTGCTCCAGTTCATGTTGCGCCAGACGACCTTTGGCCGATCGCTGTACATCATCGGATCCAACCAGCGCGCCGGCGCGCTATCGGGCATCCGGATCGACCGGATCAAGTTGGCCACGTATGTTTTCTGCGGAACGACCGCCGCGCTGGCCGGCCTGATCATGACGGCACGCACGGGCAGCACCGTGGCCAATGCCGGGGTCGGCATGGACTTTGACTCGCTGATTGCCGCCGTGTTGGGCGGTACGAGCCTGTTTGGCGGGCGGGGCGGTACGCTGCGCACGATAGTGGGCGTGCTGATTCTCGGCGTTCTCAATAATCTATTGGTGTTGCTCAATATTCCGTACGAAGCGCAGCAGATCGCCAAAGGATTGGTCTTTCTTGCGGTCGTTTGGATGGACGGTCTGCTCCAGAAGCGGTAGGAGATTGAGATGTGGACGAAGACTCGCCAGTTTGTCTTACAACATAACGTGGTCATGCTGCTGCTGTTCCTCGTCATCTTTTTCAGCCTGACGACGGGCAGCCTGTTCTCGAATGGACAGAACATCCACAATATCGCGCGGCAGATCTCGTTTGACATTCCGCTGGCGCTGGCCTTGACCATCGTGCTGATTGCCGGCGGTATCGACCTTTCCGTCGGCTCTGTACTCAGTATGGCGGCGGCCTTGACGATGGGGCTGCAACCCTACGGTTCCTGGTTTTCGGTCACGGTTGCGCTTATCTTCGGCGCCGGGGTCGGATTGGTGAATGGGCTATTGGTCACAAAAGGGAAGATCGTGCCGTTCATCGCCACCCTGGGATCCATGACCGTCGTGCGCGGAATCATGTTGACCTACACGCGTCAACAGCCGATTGCCGGCAGTGACGCGGCGTTTACGTATTGGGGCGCCGGTTCGCTGGGACCCATCCCCGTCCCCATCCTGATCGTGCTCGCCATCTGCGTCGCGGTCCATATCATCCTCAAGTATATGCAGCTTGGGCGCAATCTCTATGCTATCGGGGGCAACCCCGAAGCGGCCTTTCTCGCCGGAATCAACGTCTTTCGCAACAAGGTCATGGCGTTTGTGCTTAGCGGTCTGCTGGCAGCCATTTCCGGCGTGCTGATCGCCTCGCGGCTAAACTCCTCGACCGTTCACATCGGTCTGGACTCAGGGCTGTGGGCCATCGCGGCCGCCATCATTGGCGGCGCCAGCCTCACAGGAGGCAAGGGCAGCGTGCTTGGTGCGCTCCTGGGCGTCACGACGCTGGGCGTGCTCGTCAACGGGATGAACCTGCTTGGCGTTCACACCTATTATCAAATTGGGATTCGCGCCATCATTCTGATTGCCGTCGTCGCCGTCGACGCCCTGTCGGCCATGAACCTGCGCAAGAAGCTGATGATGCAGTCATACGGCAATCGCCAATGAAGACTGCTTACAGCACAGTTCGCAGAGAAAAGAGGGGGTGATCGCCAGAAACAGTCACAGCCGCACGTGTGCCATTGGATCTGTTACCGAACCAACCATTCAACCGCCAGTTCTATCGATTCAGCACAGAGGATACGGAAATGAAGAGAATGTTCATGCTGCTCACGGTTGTTTTCGCCCTGCTGCTATCCAGTTGCACGGCCGGCACCCTGCCCTCGGTAGCACCGGCCGGATCGGCCGGCGGCGCCGCTTCGCAAGCGGCAACGCCAGGAGAAAAATTCGACATTTGCGTGGTTCACAACAACGCCGACCATCCGTCCATCACCGCGATCGTGCAAGGAATGGATGACGAGGCCAAGCTTTACAACGCCAACGTCACCTACTTCGATCCCGCTTTCGATCCGCAGAAGCAGGCGGCCATGATTGAAGATTGCATTGCCCGCCAGGCGGATGTCATCGTGGTCAACGCCGTGGACCCCACGGCCGTCATTGCGTCGATCCAGAAGGCGTTCGAGGCCAAGATTCCGGTGATTACGCAGAATGCCGACGTAGCCCCCGAGGGCAAACAGTACACGGCCACCTTTGTGGGTTCGCAGTCGTATGATCAGGGGTTGGCCGTGGGCAAAATGATGGCCGCCAAGCTCGGCAACAAGCCCGCCAAGGTCATCTTCTTGGGCGGCAAGCCCGGCCAGACCGACTATGTCAACCGGGTCCAGGGCGCCAAGGATGCGTGGGCGGCGGCCGACGTCACCTATGAAGTGTTGGCGGACCAGCCGGCGGAATGGAACAAGGACAAGGCGCTGGCCGTGATGCAGGACCTGCTGACCCGCTACCCCACTGGCATCGACGCTGTGTATGCCGTGGACGACCCGATGGCCATGGGCGCGCTGCAAGCCATCAAGGCCGCCGGCCGCGAGAAGGAGATTGCGGTGTACGGGACAAATGGCAATACCGATGCCTGCCAGGCGATCAAGAACGGCGAGATGGCCGGCACGGCTTTGCAGATGAGCTACCTGGTGGGCGTGTATGCCGTGCGTGCCGCCTATGACGTGCACAAAGGTCGCCTCGTGCCGGCATCGATCCTGGCGCCGACGGCACCGGTGACGCCGGACAATATCGACCAGTGGATGTCCATGTGCTGGTAGTCTGCGTATGTAATAAATGACTGGCGGCGGAGGGTGGAAGCAGTGCTTCCCCCTCCGCCGCCCAGCAAGAATCTGCTTGCGCGTTGTTGATCAGTGAGATGAGAAAAGTCTATGTCAAACACAATTCGGATTGTCACTTCCTCGTTTGCCACGCTGGAGGACACGCGCCCGCCCTATAACCTGCGCCATCCCGATCCCGAAGAGAACTTGCGTACGGCGCGGTCGATTTTGGAAACGGCTGCCGCCTACAAGCCGGATCTGGTCCTGCTGCCCGAAACGTTCAAACTTGCCGGCCTGCCGCTGTCCAAGGTGAAGGAGATTGCGGAGCCTGTGCCCGGGCCGACCTACGATATGCTCGCCGGGTACTGCCGTGCCGGCGATTTCAACCTGGTCGCCGGCCACGTCACGCGTGAAAACGGGAAGTGCTACAACCAGGCCCTGGTGCTGGACCGCACGGGGAAACTGGCCGGCGCCTACAGCAAGAGCTATCCGGTGGAGGATGAGATCCGCTGTGGCATCGAGCCGGGCCGCGAGGCTGCGGCCTTTGATCTGGATTTCGGCAGAATTGGGGTCGCCGTTTGTTTCGATCTCAACTGGCCCAGCCTGTGGGCCGAACTGGAAAAGAAGCGCATTGATCTGGCTTGCTGGATCTCGGCCTATGAAGGCGGCTTTCCTCTGAAGAACTATGCCTGGACCCACCGCTATCCGATCGCGACCTCCGTCTGGCCCTACCATGCGCGCGTGATCGACATCACCGGC
>Ga0105047_10006755_pt1 | contig 19402 bp, 15 predicted proteins | sample MAT04_FD_78384 | JGI IMG/M metagenome (GOLD analysis project Ga0105047, IMG submission 78384) | Freshwater microbial communities from Lake Fryxell liftoff mats and glacier meltwater in Antarctica - MAT-04 (megahit assembly) | ecosystem: Environmental > Aquatic > Freshwater > Ice > Liftoff...
AAACGCGGAGTCGCGTCCTGCCTCCGGAGTTCGATTTCGGTGTCTAGTTGTAACGACGATTCGAGACCAAGAAACCATGAGCCTCATCCTTGATTTGCCGACGAGACAGCTGCAGGGTAAACGCGCGCGATCGCGGGTTGGCAACCCACTGTCCGGGCTTGCACCCCAAGCGGAAGTGGGCCCGGTTGGTTACTGGCATTCCCCCGCCGTCATCTCGGAAAACAACTTCATCTACAAGAGCCTCTCGAACTGGGCTCTGAACATTGCTGTGGGCTGTTCTCACGCCTGCCGATTCTGTTATGTGCCCAGCGCGGCGACGATCAAACAGGGCGCGAAGCTGGCGGAGTTTGGAGTGGAAGATCCGGACGCCGAATGGGGCGACTACGTGCTGCTGCGCCCGTGGAACGAGCAGAAGTTCCTAGCCTCGTTGCGCAGCGCCGAGAACACTCCACGATCGGAACTTAAGCCGGATGGCAATCGCGCCGTCATCTATTGCAGCACCACGGACCCTTACCAAGTCATCCACCACCCCGACCCGGCGCAGCAGCGCGAACTGGCCCGGCACGCGCGCTTCCTGGTGCGCCATTCGCTCGAACTCATCCGCGACCAGTCCACGCTCAACGTGCGGATTCTGACTCGCAGTCCGTTGGCGCGTGCCGATTTCGACCTGTTCCGCAGCTTCGGCAAACGCCTCGTTTTCGGCATGAGCCTGCCGACGCTCCGCAACGACCTCTCCAAGGTCTATGAGCCAAAGGCTCCGGCCCCTTCGCAGCGGTTGGTCACGCTCCACGCAGCCAAGGAGGCCGGGCTTCACGTCTTCGTAGCCGTGGCCCCGACTTACCCGGAATGTGACGAAACCGACCTCCGCGCGACGCTGACCGCCGTCGCCGAACTGGACCCGATCACGATCTTCCACGAACCGATCAACATCCGGGCAGAGAATGTCGCGCGGATCAAAGCTTGTGCAGACTTGAACGGCATCAGCCTCCGCACGGAGGTCTTTCGTAGCCGCGAAGCCTGGCAGGACTATGCTGTTGAAGCGCTGCATACAGTCCACCAACTGGCGGCGGAACTGGGGGTTGCGCGCCAACTCCACCTGTGGCCGGATCGTTCACTCGGCAGTCAATCGCTGGCCAACCGGATGCCGCAGCCGGCGCGTTACCTTCAGTGGTTGCAGCATTGGTGGCAGCGGATTAGCGAGTGGCCAAAGTAAAAGTCCGTTGGGTGGCGGACTCCCAACTAAATGAATTCCCGACTCGCCCGCACCTCCCGCCCTCACTTCCTGCTCGGAACGGCTGCGCTGGCTGGATTTGGCCCTGCCCTAGCTGCCGGCGAAGCGCCGGGGAAACCTGCCGTGAGCGCGCTTGTGCAGAGCACCGCCGCCAAAGCCATTGCATCCATCCTGCCGCTCGTTAGGCTGTCCCCATGCCGAAGACGCTCCTGCAACAAGCCACCGTGGACCGCCGGGCCTTTGCGGTGGTGTCGTTCGCCGAGGCGGAGCGGGAGGACCGGGCCTACTGGCGTTCCCGTTCGCCAGCGGAACGTCTGGAGGCGTTGGAACTAAGCCGGCAGATCGCCTATGGCTACGATCCGAATACCCGCGGACTTTCGCGACTTTTTGAAGTTGTTGAATTTCCGCCGCGTTGAGTACCTCCTCGTTGGGGGTTACGCCGTGTGCTACCACGGCTACTATCGCAACACGGTCGACATGGACCTATGGATCGCCGTGGGGCCGGAGAATGCCGCGAAGATGGTTACGGTGATTCGCGAGTTCGGCTTCGAAACACCAGAGCTGTCGGACGCACTCTTCCTGCAAAAGGGCCGCATCATCCGCATGGGCGTAGAACCCACACGCATTGAAATCCTCACCGCGATTTCCGGCTGCGAGTTCGAGGATTGTTATGCCCGCCGGATCGAAGGCCAACTGGACGACGACTTGCCCGTCCACATCATCAGCCTGCCCGACTTGATCCAAAACAAGCTGAAAGCAGGGCGCCTGAAGGATCTGACCGATGCGAAGGAACTGTCTTAACGTGCGTTGGCGACCCTATCGCAAATCCCGCCGCCAGTTCCTGCTCTGCGCGGCTGCGCTCGCTGGACTGGGCCGCGTTCTGACTGCCGGCGAGGCGTCACGAAAGCCCGCCGAGATCTCGCCCGCCAAAGCGGCACCGCGCGAACTGATCCGTGATCCGCACTTCCAGTCCGGCTTCCAGTTGATCGAGCCGAAGCCGGGGCAGCGCGTGGTCTATGGCCGGCTGGCGGGCACGTCCGGCGACACTGCGCCGGCTTGGGATCTCGACCAGTGGTCCAGTCGCTACCCACTGGACGCAGCAGCTCCAGCGACTCCCAAACCCGGCGTCCGCCGTTGGGCCAATGCTGCGAAATCCGTGACCTTGGGCCGGTCGGGCACCTCGGAGGCGGACTTATCTCTGGCGGTGAATGCCAGCGTGGAATACGGCGGGCACGCCCGGAAGTCCGGCGAGCCGTGGGTGCATTTGTTGGTGGAGCAGTCCTTTGCCGAGCCGCCTTCGCTGGCGTCGCTGACCTCGACGCGCCTCCGGGTTCAGGCGCGACTGATTCGCTCCAAGCTGCACCGCACGGACGATTATTCGCCCGGCTTGCACGCCGCGCAGTTTCAGATGTTCCTCATGCTTCAGAACCGCAATCGCCAGTCGCCGGGCTTCGGCCAGCTCGTGTGGTTTGGCATCCCGCTCTACGACGACCGGGCGCGCTTTCCCAAGGAGCACAAGGCGCAGGACACCGGCGGCACGGCGATGTTCATCTTCACGCCCGGCGGCGAAGTCTTCGCGGCTCGCAGCGCGCACGACGGCGGGTGGATCAGCGTGGACAAAGAACTGCGCCCGCTGTTCGTCGAGGCGCTGGAAACGGCCTGGCAGCGCGGCTTCCTGCGCGAGTCACGCGACCCGGCGGACTACCGGATCACCGGCATGAACCTGGGCTGGGAAGTGCCGGGGATTTTCGATGTTGAGATGCAGGTGCGCGACCTCAGCCTGGAAGTGACAACGAACTGAGATTCAAAGTCAGCCCACCGCTCAGCCGTGCTCATGCCGTGGGACAGGCGTCGCGCCTGTCTCTTACATCGTTTGAAACGAGCTCCGCTCCGCGTCTGCGGGCTTGGGTGATAGTCACCTTGTAGTAACAGCAGGGCATGAATCTGGAGACAGGCGCGACGCCTGTCCCACGCAGTTCGCAACTGCATGGATACGACTCAGTCCACTAACTCACGGCCCCGGCACCAAAGCTCACGGCTCCGGCGTCAGGAGCAGGCACACCGCAAAAGTCCCCAGCCAGTGTTCCCCCGCGTAGTCGCCGCTGGTCACCTGGGCCAGTCCAGCCCCGGTATGCGCGGCAGCGGCGCGCGATAGGATGCCACGCCGCGCATCGCCCGCGGGCAGCGCGGCGGCGAGGTTCCGCAGACACCAGGCGCGGCTGAGGTTCAGGCCGTCGAGATGCACGAGTTTTGGGTCGGTGCGATCCGTGACGATGGCGGGGGTAAGCAAGTTCTTCGGCTCGCCACGCGCCAGGCCGGGTAGGTAAGCAGCGAACCAGCGCTGAAATTCTTCCGGCGGCAGCACGCGCCGCATCAGGTCCGCCTCCATCAACGCCGGCGAGAAGAAATCCTCCCCGCCCGGCTCCAGTTGCGCAGGATAGTTGGTGTCGCCGCCGAAGTAGGTTCGGCTGCGTTCGCGAACGACTTCGGCGAGTTGCGCCTGCCGGGTGGCGCGGGCGTAATCCCACGCGAAGGCGAGTCCGAAGGCCGTGTTCGGATGCACGCCGGTGCGGATGGGGTAGGTCTGCTTGGGCAGGAAATCCAGATAGCGACGCACGATGGCATCGGTCAGCGGGGCGAGATTGGCGCTCCAGTCGCGGCCCTGTGGATCGTCCCACGCCTGCAACTCCTCCGCCAGTTTCAGCAGCCACGCCCAGCCGTAGGTGCGCTCGAACGAGACGCGGCTCTTCTGGCCCAGATACTCGACTTCGCCGCGGAGGTTGGCGGCGGTGAGATTGCGGTCAAGCGCGGTGCGGATTTCCGCCGCTTCAGGCAGGTTCGGAAACTCCTTCAACAGGCGCACCAGCATCCAATGGCCGTGCACCGAGGAGTGCCAGTCGAAGCAGCCATAGAAAGCCGGATGCAACTCGCGCGGCCCGCGCACTTCGCCGGCATCGTTCATCACGTGATCCAGCTTGTGCGGGTATTCCTTTGGCAGACAGCCGAGGGCCAACCGCGCCAACCGCGTGGCCTGCGCCGGGTTGAGCGCGGTCAGCTTCAGAGGTGGTGGATTGGTCTGCGCGGACAACGTCATGGCGAGGGCGAGCAACAGGGCGCTGGAGCAAAGCAGCTTCATGGCGCGCGCACCCTACCGGAGTCGAAGGTTCGCGGCGAGTAAGGGTCGGCAGTGCGCTCCTCAATCATGCCCAGTTTCATGTCCGGTCCATTGGCATGGTGGCGTGGACGGATGAATGCGACAACGCGAAGCGAGGGTGGCGTGAGCCGCGGCCGAAAAAACCTGCACGATCCGGTTTGACAGACCCGGCCGGCTTCATTATTTCAGCTACGCACCCCTGCGTACGCAAATCCATCGTCAGCCATGAAATCTACCGCCTCGCAATCCTCACTCGCTGCCCACCTCAGCCGAGGCAACATCGGTGATCAAATGCTCACCTCCGGATTCGGCCACTATTGGCAACGTGTCACGCTGGGTACCTCGATGGCTGCCTTCCGGCCGACCGCCAAGACCGCGAAAGCGGTTTCCCTGAATCGCAAGCTGACCATCTTCTACCCCATCGGCTGGCTGGCCATCCTTGGGGTAGCGGCCTGGTTCGCCTACCTGACCGTGGTTTAAGGAGGGGGCGGGGCAGACTGACCAACCCGGCGCGTCCGGCAGCGGTCGCGGTCTTGGCACCGCGGACAACGCGCGACAGCCGTCTTTCCGCCACTCGCGGAGCCCCGCCGCCGAGGCACAGAACTCCTGACCTTGAGCGCCCTAGCGAGGGCAGATCGGAAGGCAAAAGAGACCAGGCGAGAGTGGTCGTCGGTCTTGCGAGCCGGGCCGATTCCCATCCAAGATGGGAGGTGCCGCAAGTCCAACTTCCGGCCATCCCCGCGGGCAGCGTGGCGATCAATCGCGGTCTGGCCGCTCGCACCGAGGACATGCAGGTCGCCTATTACAAGGGCCATCTTCCGATCTTCACCAACGCCCAAAGTGACTTGGCCAGTTTCTGGCTCTTCACCAGTCAACTGATCGTGCAGAGCAGCGCCACCCAGGGCCAGGTGGCCGCCGCCTGAGCCTCGGCTTTGGCGCGCGCCAGTTCAACGAACGGCAGGCGTTTTCTTTCCCCATCCAGCCAATACAAGATCGTCAACGGCTCTTTTCCCAGAAGGAGTCAGGTAGGTTCTCCCGGTGGCTGACCCGCTTTTGACGATCATCCGCCACTCCTGTTTGCCTCGCGGCAGATTCGTCGTCCGACAACGAGTTTGTCACACTTCTGTCACACCGTCACAACCACCCTGACAACCCTTTGTTTTAGTGGTGCGCGCGAGAGGACTTGAACCTCCACACCTTTCGGTTCCAGATCCTAAGTCTGGTGCGTCTGCCATTCCGCCACGCGCGCATCATTGATTTGCAATGTCCTACCAGCGTATTGCCTTCCTTTACTTTTTCTTTGCACCTGGCTTTGTACCCCGTCGCTTTGGTCTGCGAGCCAGATTCTGGATACAAAATGCTGCCGGCCAGGCAAAAACGGAGCGTTTCGCTGTCCCGAGACGGACGTGAGCGATCATTTCCGCAAGTGCCGAACCTCCTGCAAGACGTCAGCAACGGCGACTACTATGCCCGAATCAAGGTGCGGGGCAAGCTCATGCGCGAGCACCTGAAGACGGCCGTCTGGAGGACGGCGAAGCTGCGGTTGTTGGACCTCCTCAAAACCCCCCAACCCGGGCGGAGTCATGGACACCTTCGCCAACCACACCAACGCCCGGATCGTCAGTTTGGGCGCCGCTCAGTCCTTCAGCAACGCGGCACCGGGGACGACCCTGGTATTCGCCAGCGCCATTACCAGCAACGGCTACCCCCTGACGATTGACGGTGACGACAATGTCTGCCTCAACGGAATCCTGGGCGGTAACAACGCGGCCGCATTTCCATTTGAACCCTCTCCTGCGGGCCCCATATTCAGCCCCATGCTCCGCTTTCCGATGCGCCTGCTGAAATCCATCTCGACCGCTGCGCTGCTGCTCGCGGCGGCGCTGCCCGCCAGTTCTGACATTATGAAGACCAACAATCCCTCATCTGCCAGCACGGAAACTCTCACCCTGGGAGGTGGCTGTTTCTGGTGTCTCGAAGCCCTTTTTGAAACCCTGCCGGGCGTGAAGTCCGTGGCCAGCGGTTACGCGGGCGGCAAGAATGAGAACCCCACCTACCAGCAAATCTGCGGGGGCGACACGGGGCATGCGGAGGTCGTGCAGGTGCAGTTCGACCCGGCACAAATCAGCCTCGGGAAGCTGCTGGAATCCTTCTGGGTGGCGCACGACCCCACCACGCTCAACCGTCAGGGCAACGACGTCGGCACGCAGTATCGCTCCGTCATTTTCTATCATTCCGACACCCAGCGTGCTGCGGCGGAGCAATCCAAGGCAACGGCTCAGAAGGAACTTTCCCGGCCCATTGTCACGGAGATCGTGCCGTTGAAGACATTCTATCGGGCGGAAGAGTACCACCAGGATTACTTCCGCAAGAACCCCGCCAATGCCTATTGCCAGGCCGTCATTCCGCCGAAGCTCAAGAAGTTCAAGGCTAAGCAGGCAGGGCAGTAGAAGCAGTGTTGCGCCGGTCCCTGATCGCTGCGGGACAAGACCGGGAAGTCAGGGGGGCTGAGGGGCAGGGTAATGGGCCGAAACGATTCCCCTGACACTCATTCCTTTGCCATGGCCGCACTTCGGCTCTTACTCTTGATCCTCCCTGCCGCTGCAACTCCAGGAGCGGGATTAAGAGTAAGAGTAAGAGTAAGAGCTGCGAGGGCTGAGGAAGTGTAAAGCGGGGAAAGAAGTTGGCGACGGGCGCCGCGCCCCGCTACGGCACCATGGGCCGGCGGAGCTCGACCAATTCCCAGCGTCCGCTGCGCAGGAGCAGCACGGCTTGCGCTTGGGGCAGGCCGGTGCGGAGTTCCTCAAAAGTGCCTTTCGTGCCGACGGCCAAGACGCGCGGGCCGCGGGTCAGCAGCGGGGCGACGTCTGCGGCGTTAGTCAGGATGAGGTCGCCGAAGCGCGCACGGTTGCCGGGGAACTCGAAGGGATGGATGGTGGGATTGAGTCGCCCGAGGTAAGGACGGTTGGTGGAGTTGATGGTCGGCGCGGCGTAGAGCGGCAGGCCTTGCGGGAGGGACTTCCACGCCAGTAGGACGTCGCCCGGACGGTAGATGTCTTTGAGCATCGTGCCCAGGGCGCGGAAGGTCTGATTGCCGCGCGGGGAGGTTTCGAGGGACGGCAGCTTCCAATAGAGCACCCAAAAGCCCGCCAGCGTGATGGCCACCGCGCCCGCCACGCAGCGAAATACATTCCAGTAGCGGCTGACCGCTGCCAGCAGAACGAGGCCCGTCAAACCCACGCCGCACTGAAGCCAAAGCCAGGGCTGGCTGAAGTTTTGAAATGCGATCAGGAAACCGATCGGCAGGCCGGCGAGCAGTCCGCACGCACTGAAGATCGGCACGCGCCGCAACGGCCACAGGCCCGTGGGCCAGGTCGCGGGTTCCGCCAGAAACCGCGCCGCCACCAACACGGCCAGCGGCGGAAAGATCGGCAAGATGTAGGGCGGCAATTTGGCGCTACTGAGGGAGAAAATGACGAAGGCAAACCCGGCCCACGCGCTGAAGAAGACCCAACCGCCGCGTTGCACGGGGGCCATCGCCCGCCAGTGTTTGCGCCGCCAGAGCCAGCCCAGCAGGAATGTCCACGGCAGGAACCCGCCCGCCAGCACGGCCACAAAGAACAGCGGGTTCTTGGTGCGGTTATCCACCGTGCCGAGGGCGTGGCCGACGATCTGGCCGAAGATCATGTAGTGCAGGCTGCCCGGGAGCGCGCGGTCCACGAGCAGGAACCACGGCACCGCGATGGCCGCGCACACCGCCGAGCCCAGTGCTGCGCCGGCCAGCAGGAGCAGCCACGGCAGCTTGTCTTTGCGCCGGTAGCTGAGCAGCGCCACCGCTCCGGCCAGCGGGATAACCAGCGCCACGGGGCCTTTGCAGAGGAAGCCCAGGCCCATCGCCGCCCACCCCGCGAGGTGCCAGCCGAGGAACTTCAGCCGCGCGCTTGGCTCGGGCAAAGCGTCCAAACTGCGCCAAAGGAAGTACCCTGCCCACGCGACGAACTGGGTGAGAAACATGTCCGTGGTCAGCAGGCGGGACATCACGGCGTAAAGCGCGGCGGTTTGGAGGATCACCGCGGCCCACAATCCGGCGCGCTCGCCGGCGAGCCGGCGGCCGAGGCAGTAGGCGGCGAGGATGCCGCTGAGCCCCGCCAGCGCCACCGGGAAGCGCACGGCCCATTCGCTGAAGCCGAAGGTCTTCAGCGAGGCAGCCGTGGCCCAGTAGGCGAAGGGCGGTTTGCTCAGGTGCGGCGCGTACCAAAAGTGCGGCACCAGCCAGTCCCCGCGCTCAATCATTTCCCGGGCGACTTCGCCGTAGCGGCCCTCGTCCGGCTCGTTCAAACCACGGTGGCCTAGTAGCAGGAAGAGGTTGAGGAGCGTCAGCGCCAGCAGCAGCCAACGCGCGCGCGGCAGATGGCGGTCAGAAGCGGACTGGACGGTGGCGCTCATGAGGGGGGGAAGGCAGGGAGAAATCCGAAGCCCGAAATCCGAAATCCGAAAGAAGTCCGAAATCCGAAACCCGAAAAGCCATTTGCAAAGGGGGTGCAGTCAGGACAATGCCACGCGAGCAGGTGGGGGCGCTCAAGGTAGGGCAGGCGTCCCGCCTGCCCCTCGGTGCCGAAGACAGCCAGCAAACCACGCTGGCAGACGTGGGTTGAGACCGCGCAGACGTGGCCCGGCGCGCGGGCGCCCTCGCCCGCAGCGACGCCGCTGGCCGGGTAACGTTGCTGCGGATGAGGGCGTCCGCGCGCCGGGGCAGAGGCAGTTTCGGCGGCCCGCGTACGAGGCAAGAAAGCCAGGAAACGCACAGGCAGGATGCCTGTGCCACTACAATGCTTGGGAGACGCACCAGCGCTCCGAGCGGCTTTCGGATTTCGGACTTCGGATTTCCTTCGGACTTCGGATTTCGGACTTCGGATTTCCGCCCCGCCGTGGCCGCAGCGAACCTCACGTCTCGTAATCTGGCGGTGCTTCCTCATCACTCACTCCTTGGCGAGGCGGCCGGGCTCGCGCGTGCCGGCACCGGTGCGTTTGGTCAAGGCGTCGCCTAACTCAGCACGGGCCTGCTCGGCTTCCGCGAGCAGTCGTTGCATGACTTGCGGGTACTCGGCGGCAACGTTCCTGGATTCACTGAGATCGGCGGCCAACTCGTAAAGTTCCGGTTGTTCGAGTTTGCGGTTTTGGTAGGCCGTGGGGCTTCCGCCCTGGCCCCCGGGCTTGCCGGCCAGCGTGCGATAGGTGTGTGCCAATTGCAGCTTCCACCGACCGTCGCCGCTGGTGAGAGACTGGAGTTGGTTGTTCTCGTAATAGGTCCAGTAGGACGAATGCGGATTCGTCGCGCCCGGTTGCCCGGCGATCAGCGGCCAGACATCCAGGCCATCAATCCGCTGCGCGGGCAACTTGGCCCCGATGCGGCCCGCGAGGGTGGGCAGCAGATCAATGGTCATCAGCATGGCCTGCGACTCGCGGCCGGCGGGGAGGTGCCCCGGCCAGCGCATGATGCAGGGCACGCGCGTGCCGCCTTCCCAGGAAGTGCCCTTGCCCTCGCGCAGCGGTTCCGCCGAACCAGCGTGTTCGCCGTAACTCAGCCACGGGCCGTTGTCAGAGGTAAAGATCACCCAGGTATTCTCCTCCAGACTGTTCGCGCGCAGGGCCTGCATCACTTCGCCCACCGACCAATCAATTTCCTCGATCACATCACCGTAAAGGCCGCGGGCGGATTTGCCCTTGAACTTGTCGCTCACGAATAACGGCACGTGCGGCATGTTGTGGGCAAGGTAGAGGAAGAACGGGCGGGCCTTGTTCCGCGTGATGAACTGCACTGCGCGCTCCGTGTACCGGGTGGTGAGCTGTGCCTGGTCGTCGCCGCTGACGGACGGGATGATCACGCGCTCGCCGTCGAACATCGGGAGATCGGGGAAGCCGCGTTTGCGGCCCGCGGCGTCGGGCGGGAGCTTCACGTAGTCCGGGTGCAACGGCCACATGTCGTTCGAGTAGGGGAGGCCGAGATACTCGTCGAAGCCCTGGCGCGTGGGGAGGAATTGGGGGGAGTCGCCAAGGTGCCACTTGCCGACAATGGCAGTGGCATAGCCAAGTGGCTTCATGAGTTCAGCGAGCGTGACCTCGTTGCGGCTGAGGCCAACCGCCGACTTCGGGGAGAGCGCGCCGTGGATGCCGAGGCGGTTGGGATAGCAGCCCGTCAGCAGGCCAGCGCGCGAGGCGGAGCAAACGGCCTGGGCGACGTGGAAATTGCGGAACACGGTCCCTTCGGCGGCAAGTCGGTCGAGGTTCGGCGTGGTAAAACCCTGCGCGCCAAACACGCCGACGTCCGCGTAGCCCTGGTCGTCGGTGAGGATGATGACGACGTTGGGCGGGGCGACGGCGGGGGCGGCGACCGCCGGCAGCGCGACCGACAGCCAAGCCCCGGCGAGCAGAGAACCCAGGCGCGTGGGCGGCGGGAACAGGCGTGGGAAATTCATGGCGGCCTTAACGTGCGAAGCTCGGCCCAGCGGCGCAAGCGTGGCGTGTGCAGCGACGCTGGCCGCAGCGCATCCCCAATTCGCCGGTCAAGTCAGCCAGGGAAGTGTCCAACCGTCGCGCCAGCGTCTTCGAGTGCCGCCGTCGGCTGCCGCTTTTTGGCGCGCATCCGCGGGTACCGAAGGCGGCTGAAGTCTCAGAACTTGCTCCTGAGCCGAGGAATTGAAGCGAGTTCGGTGCCTTCACAGCTAACGGGTAAAATGTCCCGTACGGGACATTTTACAGGTTCCCCGATCCCTGATGCGACTCAGGCAGTCTCCTTGGCAAGCCGCACTCCACGCAGCCGACGCGCCTGCCGTGTCCGCCGTCTGCGGGTTTTGAACGCCGCGCTGCAGCCGGCTTGGGCGCTTGCACCGCGACGTCTTGGCGCCGCGCTCTGGGCCCGAGTCGTACAATCAAAAGGCGGGCCACCCGTCGGGTGGCCCGCCTGATAAAAAGCCCGCTTGCTTGCCAGCGCGGGAGAAGTCTTACAGCGGCTGCTTGAGCGTGGCGATGAACTGCTTCATCGCGGGCGAGAGCACCTTGTTGCGCTTGTAGATGACCGCGATGGGCCGGCAGATGTCCGGGTCGTCGAAGGGTACCGCCACCAGCGCGCCCTTGGCGATTTCTTCGTTGACGGTGACCAAGGGGACGATCGAAACGCCGGCGTCAATCTCCACGGCCCGCTTCACTGTCTCCACGTTGTCGAACTCCATGACGTTTTCGACGCGGACGCCGTGGTCCCGGAACAGCCGGTCGAGGGCTTTGCGCGTGGGGATGTCGGCCTCGAAGTTGACGAAATTGGCACCGTTCAGCGCCTTGAGCTTTGCGCTCTTCAGTTTGGCCAAGGGGTGCTGCGGGTGGCAGATGAGCACGAGCGGATCCTTGCGCAGCGGCACCGTGTCAATGCGCGTGTCCTTGGCCGGATAGGCCACCAGGCCCAGGTCCACCACGTTGCTGAGCACGTCCTCATACACCTGGTCGGCGCGGCGATACTCCACATGCACATGGACCGTCGGGTAGGTTCTGAGGAACTTCTTGATGTAGGGCGGCAGGTCGTGCAGGCCGATGCTGTAAATGGTCGTCACCCGGATGTTGCCGGAAATGATGTCCTTGATCTCCTGCAGCTTCGAGTGCAGCGAGTCATGCAGCGCGATGATCTTCTTGCTGTAATCGTACAGCACCTCGCCCTCGCGCGTCAGGCGGAAGCGCTTCTTGCTGCGCTCGATGAGCAGGCTCTTGAATGTCCGCTCCAGGGAACTGATTTGCTGGCTCACCGCCGACTGCGTGACGCCATTGATTTGGGCGGCCTTGGTGAAACTCTGGGTTTCCGCCAGGTCGCAATAGACCTTAAGACTCTCGATTTGCATGGCCTTATGATGGGAAAAATCGCGCCGGTGTCAACTAATCAGGTGTTTTCTTGATGCTTCAGGTGATTGTTTCTGAAGCTGGCGCCCCGGGGCTGCGGTCCCACCCGCTCACCCGGGCCGCACGAACGGGGGCAACGCAGGCGAACCTTGGCTGTATTCTCGGCCGGCCGGCTCAATCCTCGGCCTTGGATCCGCGGGCCAGCAAGTCCTGCAATGCCTGCCGCGCCGGCTTGCCGGCGTGAAGCAGCGCAAAGACCTCGTTGATGATGGGCGTCGTCACGCCTTTGGTGGCGGCCAGTTGGTGGGCCGCGCGCGCCGTCGGGTAGCCCTCCGCCACGGCCACCATGCTGGCGACGATTTCCCCCGGTTGCTCGCCGCGCCCGATGCGTTCGCCGAAACCGCGATTACGGCTGAGCTTCGAGAAGCACGTCACCATCAGGTCGCCCAGCCCGCTGAGCCCCGTGAAGGTCTCCGGTTGCGCCCCGCAAGCCACGCCGAGCCGGCGCATCTCGACCGCGGCGCGCGTGACCATGGCCGCTTTGGAGTTGTCGCCGAAGCCGAGGCCGTCGCCGACCCCAGCCGCGATGGCGATGACGTTTTTCAACGCGCCGCCCAACTCGACACCGTGAATATCCCGGCTGGTGTAAGCCCGGAATGCCGGCCGGTGAAACAACGCCTGCACCACCTGCGCCACCTCCGGATCCGCGCTGGCCGCGACCACCGCCGTCGGCACCCCGCGCGCGACTTCCAGCGCCAGGGTCGGCCCGGACAAGGCTGCGATGCGCGCCCGCGGAGCGTTCGCCTGCAAGACGCCCGACATCGTCAAGCCGGTCTCGAACTCGATGCCCTTCGTCACACTCACCACGATGCCCTCGAAGGCGGCGAGCGGCTGCGTTACGGCGCGAAAAGCCTTCGACACGCTGGCCACGACGACGAGTTCCGCGCCCGCAATCGCTCGCTGGATGTCTGGCTCCGTGGTGAGGTTGGGGGGCAAGGCGATGCCGGGCAAGTAGCGCTCGTTGCATCCCGTCGCCCGGATGCCGACGAGCGTCGCGGGGAAAAAATCCCAAGCCGTAACCGCGTGGCCGCCTTCCGCCAGCAGTTTCGCCAGCGCCGTGCCCCACGCCCCGGAACCGAGAACCGTGATCTTCACTTGGCGGCTCCTCCCGCGGCGGGTTTGCGGCCAAAGCGATGCTCCGTGCCGGCCCGCAACCGCTCCAGGTTCGCCCGGTGTTTCCAGATCGCGAGGGCGCCCAGCAAGGTAGCCAGCAGGCGCACGCCGAAGCTGTTGGGCAGCAGCCAGGCACCCGCGGGCAGCGCCGCCGCCGCCGCGATGGACCCGACCGAGACATAGCGCGTCGCCAGAAAAGCCACCACCCATACGCCCGCCGCGATGCCGATGGCCACGGGTGCCAACGCCAGAAACGCGCCGGCGCTGGTCGCGATGCCCTTGCCGCCTTTGAACCCAAGCCAGCAGGTGTAATTGTGCCCCAGCACCACGCTGATGGCGGCCACGAGCCCCAGGGAATCACGCAGCGCTGCACCCGGCGGGCTGCCGAAAAGGGCTGGCAAAGCCGTCTGCAAATCCGGGAAGAAATTCACCGTGGCTGCCACCGCGAGGAAGCCCTTGAAAATGTCCGCCACCAGCACCGCGATGCCCACCGGCTTGCCCAGCGCCCGGAGCACGTTGGTCGCCCCGATGTTGCCGCTGCCGACTTTGCGAATGTCCACTCCCCGCGCGCGACCCACGAGATACCCGGTTGGCAGGGAGCCAATCAGGTAGGCCGCCACGGCGATCAGGAGGTAGGCGAAAATTTCCACGGCGCGGAATCTAGGGTTCGCCGCTCCGCAGCAGCAAGCGTTTTGGCCGGTCCGCGGTTGCGGCTGGCAGCGGTCGGCCAGGCTGGGACCGGATTCAAGGAAGCTCCGGCGGGAGTCGCCGAGCGAGTGCGGGCGCGGAACGACCGACGTGGCTGCCGGGCGCGCAGCCAGTCCGCCAACCAACCGCCAGGCGCGGGCTTAAAGGAATCGTCCCAGGTTCACGGACCAGATGCCATCTTCGGGGGTGACACCCAGCCAGCCGTGTTGGTCGCTGTAAAACCACGTTCCGTCGCCGTTGGCCCACACGTAACCAAACCGCTCGCTCACCACCCAGCCATCCGTGACGGCAGTGCCACCGTATCGGCCGAGGTAGAGCGTGCCGAGGGAGGTGGTTTCTGCCTGGTAGGGATCGCTCGCGACGGGAGTCAGCCAACGGAATTGGGGACTCCAGAGCGTGCGCGAGGAGTCGTCCATTGTGGCCACCCATCCTTGAAGGCTGGTGCTCCAAATCCACTGCCCGCCAGAGTGGAACCACATCCAGCCGAAGCCGTCGTGGTGCCGCCAACCGCCGCCAGCCTCAAACACCCAGCCGAAAACGTTGTGCCAGGCGAAGCCGGCTGGCCCTTGCGTGACCGTGAAGGTCTGCCCGCCAGCCACGATGCTGCCAGTGCGGAAGTTGGCGGTCGGATTCGCGGCCGCCGTGAAGGCCACGGTCCCGCTGCCGGTGCCACTGCTCGAGGTGTGCAGCCAAGCGGCAAATGCGCTGGCAGCCCAACCGCACAACTCCGCGCCGGAAACCGCGAAGCTCCGTGGCCCGCCGCTGGCACTGACGTTGGTGGACGCGGCGGGCAAGGACAGGCTGCAGGTGCTGGCAGGCTGAAAGACGGCGGTGACGACCTTGCTGGTGTCCAAAGTAAGCGAGAGCGGGTTTTGGCTGCCGGCAGCGTCGCCGCTCCAGCCAAGAAAAACCTGGTTCGAGGCCGGCGTCGCGGTGACGGTAACAACGTCGCCGTTCGCATAAACCAGTTGCGGCGGGCTGACGCTGACGGTGCCGCTGCCGTTCGGCAGGGCAGTGAGTGAAACCTGATTGGGCTGCAATGCGCCGAGCAGCGCGGTGAGTTGCGGCATGGCGTTGGTGAAGCGCAGTTCGAGCGGATTGGCGCTGCCACTCGCGGCACCCGCCCACCCCGTGAAGTAACGGCCGGGCGCGGGGATGGCGCTGATCCACGCGGTGGAGTCGAAGTCGTGGAAGACAGAGGGTGGGTCCGCCCATACCTGCCCGGCTCCGTCGGTGAACAGCGTCAACGGCGTGCCGAAGATTGCGGCGGCAGTCTTGGGATGGTCCAGCAGGAGACTCACGATGTTCGTGCTGGCGGTGCTGTCGCCCGTCCAGCGTAGGCAGGTCCAGCCATTGGAAGCCGTCGCGGTGAGTGTGACCAGGCTGTTGCTGAGCCAGCGGTTGGGGGAGGTGTAGGGGGCGGGCGAGCAGGCGATGTCGCCGCCGCCGGGCGTGGACCAGAGGAGGGGATACGTGGGCCAAATCTGGACGAACACCGGCGCCGCTTCCGCCCCGGTCGTGAAATCGGCGTTGTAGGCGATGGCGCGAACAACGGCGCTGACTGTGTTTGTGAAGGCGCCGGTGTAGCGGGCGCTGGTGACATCGGGAGCGGAGCCGTCGAGGGTGTAGTGAATGACTGCCCCGCTACCGGTGTTCGCCATGGTGATGCGCGCTCGGTCCACTCGCGTCGTCGAGCCGCCATAAAGCGCAACGCCGTCCACGCTGACAATGGGGCTGTTGGCGAGCCGCACATTGATAGTCGCCCAGTTGGTGCCGTAGGCGTTCGAGACGACCACCGAGTAGATACCGGACTGAGCCAAACTGAAGTTAGGCAGAGTCAGGTTGGTGGTCGTGGCCCCGGGGATGGGTGAGTCGTTAATAAACCACTGGCACGCATAGGGGACGGCGCAACTGACGGAAAGGCTCAAGTGACCGTCCTCACCGGGCTGAACCAGAACCGTGCTGGGTGGCAGCGGGATGATAACCGGACTGACGGCGGGCGAAAGCTCGAGCAGCGTGCTTGCCGAATTAGTGCCATAGGCATTGAAGACAGTCGCAGAGTAGGTGCCCACGCTACTTAGCCCAAAGTCGGCCACCGTGAGCTCGGTTGCAGTCGCTCCGGAGATGGGCGTGCCATTGAAAAACCATTGGCACTGGTATGGCAGGGCACAGGTGACGGAGATACTCAGCACAGGGTTCGGCCCTGGCACCACTTGGACAACCCCCGGCGGCGGCGGGGTGATGACTGGGGATGCGGCGGCGGACACCCGCAGGACCGTGCTGGCGGAGTCGGAGCTGTACGCGTCTGACACCACCACCGAGTAAGTGCCTGCCCAGGGCGTATCGAAGTTAGTGACAGTGAAATCCGTATTGGTGGCGCCGGCGATGGGTGCGCCATTGATAGCCCACTGGCAACGGAACGGGCGCGGGCTAAGAACGGAAATGCTCAGCAGCGTATTGGAGCCCGGCATCAGTGGGACGCTCAGGGGCGGCTTCGCAATGATTTGCAGGCTCGGAACCGAAATCGCGAGGCTGTGGCCGCTGCCCCCCGCGACAGCGACGAGATTCGAGAACGAAGGAGGCACGCCCACCCCGTAACTGGGATTGCCTCCCCAAGCGATGGCCCGTCCATCCGACTGGAGAGCGAGGCTGTGGTAGTTTCCCGCCGCGATCGCGATGACATTTGAAAGCGAAGCGGGCACGGTCGCCTGACCGAAGCTGTTTTCCCCCCATGCCACTAACCGGCCATTCGACTGGAGCGCCAGGCTGTGGAAGCCGCCCGCTGCGATCGCGAGGACGTTAGAAAGCAGCGTGGGCACGTTGGCCTGGCCGGAGGAATTGTTTCCCCAGGCTACGACTCGGCCATCCGACTGGAGCGCCAGGCTATGCCAGTAGCCCGCCGCAATGGCGACGACATTGGAAAGCGACGCAGGGACGTTGGTCTGACCGCTATAGTTGCCTCCCCAAGCCACGACCTGGCCATCCGACTGGAGCGCTAGACTGTGGGCGGAACCCCCGACGATGGCAACGACGTTGGCAAGCGATTTAGGGACGTTTGTCTGACCGCCATAGTTGCCTCCCCAAGCCACGACCTGGCCATCCGACTGGAGCGCTAGACTGTGGGCAGAACCGCCGGCAATGGCGACGACGTTGGCAAGCGAGGACGGTACGTTTGTCTGGCCGTAGGCGTTGTCTCCCCAAACCACGACCCGGCCATCTGAGCGCAGCGCCAGGCTGTGGTTACCACCCGCCGCAACGGCGATGACGTTGGCAAGCGAGGCCGGCACGTTGGTCTCGCCGTGGTAGTTGTTGCCCCAAGCCAGGACGCGGCCCGGCTCGCTGGCGGCGTGCGCGCCCACCACCGGCGCCACCCACGCCAAGGCCGCCAGCCCCCAGGCTCCGACATTAACCGCGATAATTGGAGTGTTCATGCTTTCGACTGCGAGGGCAAAGCATGGCATCCGCGCCCACCCCGTCAACGCCGTTTTCGGCCTGTCCATCACGGCCCAGATCGCGGTGGCGGGGAGAGCACCCGGCCCACAGGCGCGAGTGAACTTAGCCTGCCCAGCCGGCGGTATAGCCGGGAGATCGGCGACCACCTCGGCCAGAAGCGTGCCGCGCCCGGCAACGAGGGCAGCGGAGCAAATGGGGTAGCGCTCCGAACGGCGCTTGCCGCCGAGGTAGGCGCTCGCCCTGTAAAACGGACCGCGTTTGGATTTGCTGATGAGGGTGGCCTCCCTCGTTTCCCGTGGGTGGTTTTCTCGGAAAACTTCTCCGAAACAGGGGGTGTGCGCTGTCTTGGCGGGGGTGATGCCGGCCGCCGGACGGCGGCCAGGTTGAAGCCTCACTTCGTCCCCAGTGAACTTACTGGGATGGAAAAATGGTCGGGGCGGAGAGATTTGAACTCTCGACCTCTTGCACCCCAAGCAAGCGCGCTAGCCAGGCTACGCTACGCCCCGACCAAGAAACTCCGGCTGGGGACAGCCGGAGCGGGCGGCATAGTAGGGGGAGTGTTCTTGAATTCAATCTCGAAGATTCGGATCGCACGCTTGCGCGCTCACCTGCGCTCACCACCCAGCCAGCACCCGCGCCGGACCACCGCTCGCGCCGGCCACTTTCGGCGCGCCCACGAAGACCGTCGCTCCGACGGGCGGCACGGTGCCCAGGTTCGCCAGGCACTCCAGGCCCCAGCGGCCGGCGCCGAGCCAGGCGGTATGCACCGGGAAGTCCTGCGAGTTGCCAGGGTCCAGGCTGAGCGTGTCCACCGCGAGGCCCGCGACCGCGCGTTCGCGCAGCAGCCACTCCGCAGCGTCCAACGCGAAACCGGGGAAATGCAGCCCGTCCGCCGCATCCGCATTGCGAAAGCGGGGCGTGGCCAGACGGGTTTCCCAGCCGCTGAACATGGCTACGACTGCGCCGGCAGGAATCCGACCGTGGCGCTTTTCCCAGTCCTGCAAGTCGTCGGCGTCCAGCGTGGCGTCCGCGTCACGGTCAGCCTTCGCGCGAATGTCCACGATCACCAGCGGGCCGATGAGTTGCGCAGCGGGCACCTCGTCGGCCGACCAACCGTGCGAGCGATGCCGCGGCGCGTCGAAGTGCGTGCCCACATGCTCGGCCAGCGTCCAGGCACCGTAATTCCAGCCGTCGCGCTCGAGCGTGGCGAGCACCGTGATGCTGAGTTGCGGCGTGCCGTCGTAGCTGGGGAAATCCGGCGTCAGGCGATGCGTGAGGTCGGCGATGTGCGCGTAGGATAGACTCATGGCTGGGGTGAGAGCGGCGGGACGAGACGCGGCGGCGGGGCTTTGACGAAAGTCGTTTCGCGGAGGTAAATCGGTTCCAGGAATTCGCCGGCCACGAAGTCGGTTCGCCTGGCGGCCAGTCGCGCCAGCACTGACCCGCGCGGGAACGCCAACCGGCCACTCGGGAACCAGCGCGTCACTTCCGGCCCGGCCAGCAGGTCGCCCGCGGCGGCCTGCGCTTCCACGTCTGCGCGCGTGGCCAACCGCAGCGGTTCGGTGGCGGTGGCGGTTCCCTCAGCCAGCGCGAAGCCAGCCAGGTAAAACTCCCCCCGCTGCGCGTCAATCACGACACTCACCTTTCCGCAGACGCCGGCTTCCGCCAGCCCGGCAGCGATGATTTCTGCCGTGCCCAAGCCCAGCAGCTTCACCTCGCGCGCCAGTTGCCAGCCTTGCGCCACCGCGATGCCCACGCGAATGCCGGTGTAACTGCCCGGCCCCCGTCCGACGGCAATGACC
>Ga0105047_10006756_pt1 | contig 19401 bp, 16 predicted proteins | sample MAT04_FD_78384 | JGI IMG/M metagenome (GOLD analysis project Ga0105047, IMG submission 78384) | Freshwater microbial communities from Lake Fryxell liftoff mats and glacier meltwater in Antarctica - MAT-04 (megahit assembly) | ecosystem: Environmental > Aquatic > Freshwater > Ice > Liftoff...
CATCCGCGCGAAAGCGGTGCTGAGGTAGGGAATCTCATTCCGCCGACGGCAGTTCCAGCGGGTGGTAAGATCCTGACGAAACACTCCCGATCGAGTTCACTATCTCATTGTGCATCTTCTGAAGGAGCGGCCATCGGTTCGTGGGCAGCTCGATGATCGCGATCTTCCGGTTTCTCAAATTCTGCTGATACCTCAGGTTCTTGTCACATAGGATGAAGACATCGAACTTTCCGTCCAGCAGAGCCAGCAGCTCTCCATTACCAATACCTCCAAAACCTTCTCGCTGAACACTGGTGACTTCATGCCCCGCAAAAGATTCACTCAGAGGCCACGGCACGTTTTCGTCGAAAATGATCTTCATCCGGGCAGTTTCTCAAGCATACCCAGAAACTCCTCCGCGTCGTCCCTGCTTACTGAGGGGAAGAACTCAAGGAACTCTTCCAGCGTGAAACCGTCGTTCCGGTAATCGAGCAAGGTCTGAACCGGCACCCTCGTCCCCGTGAACACCAGCGCACCGCCCAGCACTTCGGGAGATGATGAAATCGGAGAATGTTCGAGGACTGCCACACAAAGATTCTAGTGGAAACTGACCGCACTATCAACCTTTGTTCGCCGAGACGATGAAGTCGTATATGGCTAACGTCAGCGCCTGAATCGGCTTCGACAAGAGATTTCCCTTTTATCTCTACCTACCGTCTTGTCACGTAACGACGTGAACGGAAGACTAATCGCATGAATCCAAAAACTTACGACGATGACGCATTCGGAACGCGGAAGGAATTCGGAAACCTGCTTTACGCGTTCCTGCAATCCGAACACATCCTCGCGGATGAATCCTTCGTCGTCGCCCTCACCGGTGGCTTCGGCAGCGGCAAGAGCCATTTCCTCAGCATGTGGGAGACGGAAATCCGCAACTTACCCGATCCCAAACCGATGGTCGTACATGTCAACGCATGGGAAAGCGACCACAGCGGCGAACCCGTCCTCGCCCTCGTATCGGCGATTTCAAAACAGTTGAGCGAATCGGAGAAGCTCACGGAGAAAGCGGTAGAAAACCTCAAATCAGCAGCGGCGGGGATTTTCTGGGGATCGGTAGCCATGGCTAAAGAGCTAACCTATGGGTACTTTGAGGAAAAAACTGGCGTGGATGCTGAGAACGTTGCCGAAGCTATTAAGGAAGGCGGGCACCAAGGAGTTTTGAACCGGGCTGCCAAGAAACTTTTCTCCGATTTCGATGCCCGCCAAAGCGCTATTGGCAACATGACGGATGCCCTCAAGGAATTGATCGGTGAGTATGACGCAACCTCTGGACTCAAACTCATCATCGTCGTGGATGAACTTGACCGCTGCCGACCGACCTACGCCATCGACATGCTCGAAGCATTAAAGCACCTCTTCAACGTGAAGGGACTCGGGGTGCTTATCGCCGTGGATTGGGATCAGCTCTCATGCACTGCGGAGGCGCTCTTCGGAACCCGTCTGAATACCACAGAATACTTCAGGAAGTTCGTCTCTAGAAAAATCCCTATTCCCGACCCCGGCGACGAGGGGATGAAGAAATTGGTTTCCAATCTATGGGACAGGTTCATTTCATCCGAGCATTTGCAGAAGGTGAACAGATTTTCCTCAGCGCCGGTTTTGAACGAAATCGGAATCGGGCCGACTGCTATACTCATGGGGCTTGGAATAACCAAGCCACGTCAGGTAGAGGATTTTTTCAGGCTTTTTTCCCATCTCTTCCGCCTGAAAAACGGGGGGACAGGCTCAGGAAGCATTTGGCAAAGAGATTTCTGGGCGAAATTTTTGCTTTCGGGGCTTTGCATTATCAATCCTGGCAAGTTTGATCTAGTCGCCCGCGGAAAGATGGAAGTAGAGGCGATTCTTGAACTTGTTTATTCGATCACGAGAAGTGGCGAATCCGACTGGAAATTTAAACTGCAACACATGGAATCAGAGCTGATCAACCATTTCGCTTGCGAAACAAATCTGGATGAACTCAAAGAAGCTTTTTTCAAGGAAATTTCGGAAGAGGAACTTGCATACCGAAAGCGTGATCGATCTGTGCCGCATTTCTCAAATGGCTGGAAGGTTAGCCCGATCGTGGGGCTAGCAAGACACATCGACACGCTTAAAAGTTTTTCGGAGCGTTAGCGGAGCGCCTTCCCCCCCTTGTGAAAAAATTCACAAGCTCCGATTGCTCTCAGGCACAAAAGGTGCAAGGCTGCGCGGATGGCCAGCACACATACCCCGGCGCGGAAAGTCCTGATTATCGGCGGAGGCTTCGCGGGTCTTGAGTGCGCGCGGAAGCTCGCCAACGACGAGCGCTTCGCCGTGACGCTGCTCGACAGAACCAACCACCACCTTTTCCAGCCGCTCCTATATCAGGTGGCGACGGCTTCGCTGGCCGCGCCGGACATCGCCCGCTCGATCCGCCAGATCCTTGCCGGGGCGCGGAATGTCACGGTGCTGATGGACGAGGTGAAATCCATTTCCCCTGCGGAAAAGAAAGTCAGCGCGGCCTCGGGAGCTGTTTACGATTTCGATTACCTCGTCCTCGCCGCCGGTGCGCGAACCGGATATTTTGGAAACGACCAATGGGAGAAAAACTCGCTGGGCCTCAAATCCCTCGCCGACGCGCAGGACATCCGCCGGAAGATCCTTTCCAATCTCGAACGTGCGGAGCTTACCAACGACTACGCCGAGCGTGAGCGGCTGATGACTGTGGCCATCGTCGGCGGCGGGCCCACCGGGGTGGAGTTGGCGGGAGCTTGCGCGGATCTCGTCCACCGCTCGCTGAAGAGCAATTTCCGCCGCATCGATACGTCCAAGCTCCGCCTGATCCTGATCGAGAACTCACCGAAGATCCTGGAGCATTTCAATCCGGACCAGTCCGATTACGCCAAAGCCCGCCTCCAGAGCCTGGGGGTGGAGGTGCGCAACGAAACCCGCGTCACCGACGTGCTTCCCGGCAGGCTCAATTTCCTGGACGGCACCCACCTCGACGCGGAGGCCATCGTCTGGGCCGCCGGAATCGCCGCGAACCCGCTGACCAAAGACCTCGGCGTGCCTACCGACCGCTCGGGCCGCGTCACGCCCAAGCTGGACCTCTCCATCGAGGGTCACCCGGACATTTTCGTCGCCGGGGATCTCACCAACATGCGCGACCGCGAGGACAATTTCGTCCCCGGAGTCGCCCCTGCCGCCACCCAGATGGGGGACCACATCGCCGCGCTGCTGAAAGAGGAACTGCGGCTCGAAAAAACCCAGTTCGCCGAGCGCAAGCACGAGCTGCGCCCGCTTTTCAAATACAACGACAAAGGCATGATGGCCATCATCGGGAAAAACGCCGCCGTCATGAAGGCCGGGAAAATCGCGTTGAACGGATTCTTCGCATGGATCGCCTGGCTGCTCATCCATATCCTTTTTCTGATCGGATTCCGCAACAAGCTCGCCGTCCTCCTCGGCTGGGCCTTCGCATACATTTCCAACAAGCCCCAGGCCCGCATCATCGTCCACCCTGTCGCTCCGCACGCCATCAATCCGGTTTTGAAAAACGTGGACATCTCCTCCGCCGGGGAATGAAGCGGGGTGGCACGTTGTTGTGATTTTCTGAACCTGCCTGCGCCCGGAATGTTGACTGCCGCAGTGGAACTGGTAGTTGTTTCTTCCGCACGCCGACCGGGGATCGTTTCCCTGGGAAAACCTGAATGCCGGGCGGATTCCTACCGTGCCCCATTTCAAACTCATCCTGCTGGCCGTTTGCGCCCTTTCGTCGCCCATTGATTCGGCTCCGTTCATCTCGGAATTCAGCGCGAAAAACGACACCGGAATCACCGACCAGGACGGCGCACACAGCGATTGGGTGGAAATTCGCAATCCGGATGCGGTGGCAGTGAATCTCGACGGCTGGTATCTGACCGACACCGCTTCCAACCGGACGAAATGGCGAATCCCCGCAGTCACTGTTCCGGCCAACGGGCATCTGCTGGTTTTCGCGTCAGGAAAGGAAAGGGCGGTTCCGGGGAGCGAGCTCCACACGAATTTCAGCCTCTCAGACAGTGGGGAATACCTTGGCCTGATCCTGCCGGACGGGGCCACGGTGGTTAGCGAGTTCACTCCGAAATTTCCCGCCCAGTTCGCGGACGTTTCCTATGGAGTGCCGAGCGCCACTGTCGCTTCGACACTTGTCGCGGGCGATGTGACGGCGAAGTGGGTGGTGCCGCAATCGGCGACAAATCCCGGCGCGAGCTGGGCGCAGATGACTTTCCAAGACAGCTCCTGGCATACCGCGACGATGGGGCTGGGCTACATGACGCGGACGAACTCCCCGGATTATCTGGCGGAAACGGGTGCCGGCGGAAATCTCCAGACCGCGCTTTTCGGGAACGCGAACACCCAGACGGTCTACGTGCGCATCCCTTTCACCGCTCCGGCCGGAGGGATCCTTTCCCTAAAGCTGCGGGTGAAATACGATGACGGCTTTATCGGCTTTCTCAACGGCAAACCCATGCTCTCGAACGGGACCCGGCTCGCAAGGAACGCGCCTAACAACCCCGTCTGGTCGAGCCGCGCCGCGGCGTCGAACCCGGATTTCGACGCCATCCAGTACGCGGAGTTCGATATTTCCGACAGCATCCCGGATCTGGGGCAGAACAACCTGATGGCGTTCCAGTTCCTCAACCAGGGTCCGAACAACAGCGACGCGCTCTTCAAGGTGGAGCTGGTCGCCTCCGTAGCGGACAACCCGACTACCGGCAACGCCTACTTCGCGGTTCCCACTCCCGGCAAGCTGAACGGCGGAATCGATACTTCCGCGATCCCGCGCTACGTCACCTACTCACAGCCGCAAGGGACTTTCCCGGCGAATTTCCAACTCATCCTGGCCGGAGCCGGTGCCGGAGAGGAAATCCGCTACACCACCAACGGGACCCTCCCCACCGCCACTTCCACGCTCTACACCGGGCCGATCAGCGTTTCCAACGACCTCCTGATCCGCGCCCGTTTGCGCAATCCCACGCTGGGGACTGTGGGACTCGTTTCATCCGCGCACTACTCGCGTCTTGCCGCCAGCGTGGTGAGCTACCGCAGCACCGGAGCCGCTTTCAAATCCGCGCTGCCCATCCTTGTCATGGACAATTTCAACGGCGGGGAGCTGGCCAACGATGACACCGAACGGCCTGTCCGAGTCCATCTCATCGACAGGGACGCGACGACGGGCTACGCCTCCATCAACGCCGCGCCCGCCTACAGTGGTTCGGTCGATGCGAAGTTGCGCGGCTCGAGCTCCGCTGGTTTTCTGAAAAAGCCTTACGGGATCGAGTTCGTCAACGAAGGAGGGACGGACATCAGCGTCAACATCCTCGGCATGAAAGGCGAGGATTTCGCACTGACCCCCTGCTACAGCTTCGACCGCACTTTCGTCCGCAACGCTTGGATCTTCGATGCCGCGCGGCAGGCCGGGCTGTGGTCGCCGGACTCCCGTCTTGTGGAGGTTTTTTTCAATCAGAATGGCACCAACATTTCCTACCCTTCCGGCACTTCCGAGGATTACCGGGGGGTGTATCTCCTCAGCGAGGTGGTGCGCCGGGACGACAGCCGGGTGGATATTTCCAAGCTGGAGGCAGCGGACTCGGTTCTTCCGGCTGTTAGCGGCGGCTACATTTTCAAAATCGACCGGGCCGATGCCGATGAGTTCAACTGGAGGACAAGCCGTCAGCTCCCCCCGTCGGACGGGCTCATCCTTTACCGGCCCAAGGTGCAGGATCTTGGTACGGCGCAGACAAGTTACGCCGTCGATTACTTCCAGCGTTTCGAGGATGCCCTGTATGCGGATGCGGCCGGTGGATTCCAGACGCGGAACTACCGCAAGTCCATCGATACGGCGAAGTGGATCGATCACAACCTTTTCGCGATGTATGCGAAGAACGTCGATGCCCTCCGGCTCAGCGCATATTTCGTGAAAGACCGGGGCAGGCGCATCGAGGGCGGGCCGCTGTGGGATTTCGATCGCTCCTCGGACAACGACAACATCGTCGATAACCGTGATGCCGATCCCACCCAATGGCGCGGCACGCTCGATGCGACGGATTATTTCACCTACGCCTGGTGGGCGAAACTCTTCGAGGACATCGAGTTCCGCCAGGCATACGTGGATCGCTGGCTGGAGCTACGACGCGGCTCCCTCTCCACGACGAATGTCCACTCCATCCTCGATGGCTACTCCGCGCAGTTCCGCTCCGGCACGGACAGCGACAATCCCGCGAAGCGCGATACCGACCGCTGGTATTCCGGAAACGGGGATTTCGCCACTTACTCAAGCGATCTCAAAACCTGGCTGGACCAGCGCGCGACGTGGATCGACTCCCAGTTCGCGCTGCCGACCACGCACAGTCTCCCTCCCGGCCCCGTGGTGGCCGGGACGCAGGTGGGCATCACTCGTCCGGCTGGAACGACAGTGTATTATACTCTCGATGGCAGCGATCCCCGGGCTGTCGGTGGCGGAGTCGCCCCCGGAGCCTTGGTGGCGAGCGCCGCGCAGATTCCGATCACGCTAACCACCCTGCTCACTTCGCGTGCCTTCCGCAGCGGGACTTTCTCAACCCCGGCGACGAACTGGAGTGGCATGACGCGCACGCTCCACACCGTCAACGAGGCCTACGCCTCCCCTGACAACCTGCTCGTCACCGCCATCCATTTCAGTCCGACGGCTGTGACGGCAGGGGAATTGGCCGACCTGCCGGAAGTCGATGCATCGGACTTCTCATGGTTCGAGGTGCGGAACATTTCCAGTGGACCGGTCAATCTGGACGGTATGAGCCTTGTCCGTGAAAGGCCGGTTTCCGAAGTCACCTTGCCACCCCGGACGCTTGCTCCGGGTGAAAAGGCGCTGCTGGTGAAAAAGCGCGACGCCTTCACCCGGCGCTACGGTGCGGGAGCTGCGGGCAAAATCGCCGCCGAGTGGCCGCGAGACAAGAATCTTGGCATGTTCGAGGACGACATCCGCCTCATGGCTCGCGATGGCATCACCCGGATCGCGAATTTCACCTACAAAACGAAATGGATCTCAGCCACGGCCACCACCCACCGGGCAATGGAATACACCGGCCCGGACTCCATTGAGGACACTTACGAGACCGCGACCAACTGGCGCGCCAGTGCCGCTGCGGACGGCAGTCCAGGTGAAATCGCTCCTCCGGGCTACGCCGAGTGGCGGAGCGCCGAGCTTGCGGGGGAAACGGAAAACATCGGTCCGCTTGACGATTTCGACCAGGACGGAATGCCCAACCTGGTGGAATACATGACCGGCAGCAGCCCCCGCGTTTTCACCTCAAGCCCCGGCACCATTGTTCTCGACGACACGCAGGGGCTTGCGATGGATTACACCCGCCGCATCGACAGAATGGACGCGACCCTTTCCGCATGGCAATCCGTCGGCATGGACATTTGGATCGAGGCCGAGACAGACGTTTTGATCTCCAGCGCCGGGACGCTTGAGCAACGCCGCGCCTATTTCCCCCCGGGTGGGAAGGGTTTTCTGAGGCTCAAAGCCGTTTCCAACTGATTTCCTAGGAAACGAACAGACCGACGATTGCCGCGCTGGTAAGGTTGGAAAAGGTCCCGGCGATGACGGCCTTCAGTCCGAGACGGGCGATTTCCGAGCGACGGTTCGGAGCCATTCCGCCAAGTCCTCCGATCAGGATGCCGATGGAGGAGAGATTGGCGAATCCGCAAAGGGCTACGGCTCCGATGGCCTGGGATTTCGCAGTCAGGCCGTCGCGCAGCCCGATGTAGTCCACGTAAGCGACAAATTCATTGAGGATCAGCTTCTGGCCGATGAGGCCGCCACCTTTCACCGCCTCCTCCCATGGCATCCCGATGACCCATGCGAGGGGGGCGAAGCACCATCCCAGGATCTGTTGGAGACTGAGCGACCCGTGTCCGAACCAGCCACCTATCCCTCCAAGCATCACGTTGAGGAGGGCGATGAGGCCGATGAAGGCCAGCAGCATCGCGCCGACATTGAGAGCAAGGGAAAGTCCCGTGGAGGCTCCGACCGCCGCGGCGTCCACAACGTTCGCTGGTTTCTCATCGCCCTCCGCGAAGCCGAGTTCCCTCTCCTCCGGGACACCGGTCTCGGGTTTCATCAGTTTCGCGAAAAGCAAACCGCCCGGCGCTGCCATGAAGGAGGCCGCGATCAGGTATTTTATATCCACCCCGAGCGCGACGTATCCCGCGAGGATGCTGCCGGCGACACTGGCCAGCCCCCCGACCATCACCGCGAAAAGCTCCGACGAGGTCATGCGGGAGATATATGGCTTCACTACCAGAGGAGCCTCCGTCTGCCCGACGAAAATGTTGGCCGCCGCGGAAAGCGATTCCGTGCGGCTGGTGCCCAGAAGGTATTTCAAACCGCCGCCCAGGAACTTGATCACAATGGCCATCACTTTGAGGTGGTAAAGCACGGCGATGAGTGAGGAGAAAAAGATGATCATCGGCAGAACCCGCAACGCGAAAATAAAATCGGGACCTTCGAAGTCGCCACCATCCCGGGTGAGCGGACCGAAGAGGAAATCGACTCCCACCTTGCCAGCGCCGATCGCATTGGTCACCCCGTCGCTGAACCATTGGAGCGCGTCGCGTCCGGCGGGAATCGCGAACACCACCAGCCCGATGAGGATCTGGATGGCCAGCGCGGTGCCGACGGTGCGCCATCGGATCGCCTTGCGGTTGTCACACAGCGCGTAGGCCGCTCCGAGGAGCACGGCGATTCCAAGGAGTCCGGTCATTCCCTCCTGTCTAGCGTTTTCCATGTCGGACGGAAAGGGGGAAAAACAGGGTTCTTGCGGGAGGGAGGGATCGTTCCCGGAGCACGACGCTAAGGTTTTTCCACCGCCAAGACGCCAAGTTCGCAAAGGCCATGCGGATTGATTCCAATCAAGTTCGGGTTCCGGCTGTCACAGTAAGCCTTTTTAATCTTCCTTAGCGAGCTTGGCGACTTGGCGGTTCAACAAATCAGGGCAGGCCGAAGCTTCGGAGACTTAGCGTCTCGCTTTTTTGTTGCGGCGGGCGGGCGGGTGGGCTTCCTTTGCCCCGCTGTCAGGAGCCGTGGAGGTTTGGCAAGCGAACCCCGCCAGGCCTTGATCGGAGCAACGGTAGTTTGTCCATGTTTGCCGCGGCTTCCTGGCGGCACTTTTTTTGCTCGGGAAAGCGGGTCGCAGTTGTTTTGACATGCGGATATCCATTCCTAGCATCGCGGCATGAATCGCAGAGCGTTTGTGAGTGGGATGTCGTTGGCGGGGCTTGGATTGGTTGCCGGAGGCAGGGCTTTCGGGGAGGAGGAAAAATCCGGAGGACGGGAGATCGCGGTCTTCACCAAGTTTTTCGAGAAACTGAGCTATGATGAGCTCGCGGCGGCCATCGCGCCACTTGGTGTGGACGGCCTTGAGGCTCCCCTGCGGAAGGGCGGGGCGATCCAGCCGGAGGAGATCGCGGAAAAACTGCCGGCCTTCTGTGCCGCGCTGGCGAAGAAAAACCTCAAAGTGGTGATCATGGCTTCCACCATCGGTTCAGTGGATGAGAATGGGCTCGCGGAAGAGCAGCTCCGCGCCGCGGCGAAAGCCGGTATCAAACGCTACCGCCTGGACCACCTGAGGTATGATCTTTCCAAACCCATCAAAGCCCAGGTGGCGGACTACAAGGCGCAGCTCACCGATCTCGCCGCGCTCAACAGAGAGGTCGGCATCCAGGGCCTCTACCAGAACCACCGTGGCAACAACTACGTCGGCGGACCGATCTGGGACATGGTGGAAATACTGGAGGACATCGATCCCAAGCAACTCGGCATGGCCTTCGACTTCGCCCACGCCACCGTCGAAGGCGCGAACGCGTGGGAGATGAACTTCCGCCGCGCCCTCCCGCACATCGGCGCGGTGTTTTTCAAGGACTACAAGCTCGTCGGGAAAAACTGGGAGGCTTGCCCCATCGGCGAGGGCGTGGTGAATCCCCTTTCCGGAAAACTCGTCACACAGATGCTCCCGAAGGAGGTGCCGGTCTCCATCCACATCGAGTATGTGAACGGCGGGGACTTGGTGAAGAAAACCGTAGAGGCGATGGCCAATGATCTGGCGACGGTGAGGAAATGGCTGGGATAGGTTTTTGAAAACCGCATGGGTGCGACATGGCGATCAAGCCCGGGAAACGAGGAGGAACGCCATCTCTTCAGCCCCGGTAGGGGCGCTCCTGCCGGGACTCAATAGACAAAGGCCGCTCACGCTTTCCCTACCTCGATCCCCTATACCTCGCGTCCGGAAAAAGGTCGTGCAAAGCGCGAACCGTTCGGAACGAGATGTGTTCATCGCCACGGTATCCACACTTGGGAGAGGAGCTTGTTTTTCGGAATTCCTTCTTGTGAACTCTGAGCCTTTTTGCGGCTCAAACATCTTCTGGCAAATCCGACCCCTCAGACCCGCCCGGAGTCCGCGAGCGCCCTCCGGTAGCCCGCCGCGAAGGCGATGAAAACCTTCTCGATCTCATCGCGGATGCGGCGGAGCGCTTCCAGCTCCGTCTTGCCGTGGTGGATGTCTTCGGCGGATCTCTGAAGGGCCAGTGGTTGCGCGTGAGTTGGCCGGCAAAGGCTGGTCATGCAGCATCGGCGTTTCCGCAGACGGTGTTGACCGTGTCGATTTTTTTATCGAGAAACTGTTCGAGGATTGCGGTTGGACTTGTATGTTTATTGGTTTATGGGAAATCAACCCGGCAGCACGGCTACCATGAACCTTAACGCTGGCACGCGGACAAGCACCAGCAACATTTCTTCCACCTTCATCCAAGGTCTTGGCAGCTACGAGATCCGGATGCTCGATGGCAACTTCAACTTCATCAGCGCAGCCGGCACCGCCGTCCCGGAACCCTCCGCCGCCCTGCTCTCCCTACTGGGCGCGGGCTTCCTCCTCATGAGGAAACGCTAGTCTTTTCTCATCCGCGAAAGAGGTTCCTTTCGCGGATGAGGGTGCCGAATCACGTTGTGGAAACCGGGGCTTTTCAAACGCCGTTTTCAGACTAAGCTGCTGTCCATGAAATTCGTGACGACTCTTGAGCGGGATGAGGATGGGGTGTGGATCGCGGAGTGTCCGTCGATTCCAGGCTGCGTGAGCCAGGGGAAAACCCGTGATGAGGCGATCGTCAACATCCGGGAAGCGATCACCGCTTGTCTGGAGGTCCGGGCGGAACTCGGTATGCCACTTACGATTGAAACCCGGCAAGTGGAGGTAGCGTTCTGATGCCGGCAATGCCGACGTTGAGCGGGAGGGAGGCAGTGAAGGCATTCGCTTCGGACGGCTGGCAAATGGTTCGGCAGCGGGGCAGCCATATGATTCTGGTGAAAGACGGCTCGATGGTCACTCTGTCCGTACCTGATCACAAGGAGGTAGCCAAGGGGACTATGCGAAGCCTGATCCGATCAAGCGGGATGACGGCGGACGAGTTTCTCCGGCTGCCCGGGCGGTGATTCCGGTCATCGGAATCAGTCCTTCCGCGTCAGCTCCACGAAGACATTCTCAAAAGTGGCTTCATTGCGGAATCCGGACTCTTCGCAACGCCCCGCCTTTTCAGGCGGGGACGCATTACAAGACGGAGCATCAGTAGCTTTGGGGCGCTTGGATCTCCCCACTTTGGATTTTCGCGGCCGCTCCAATTCCGTAAATGACATTGCCGACGACGGTCAGGCCGATGCAGGCGCTCCAGATCAACATGGTCTTTTTAAGTCCCAAGGTGCCGGATTTCATCCAGCCCCAGATGAAAGCCCAGAGACTGCAGAGGATTCCGAGGATTCCGATCAGAGGTTTTTCGTTCTGGAACATTTTGATGAGGACCATGATCCAGCAAATGAGTGACCCAATTGCTCCGGCGGCGAGTATGACGATTCCAATGGCAAACATGACTTTAGTTTTGTAGTGTTTTGATTTCGTGTGGCTGAAAAACCGTCTCAGCAGCACTACGATCTAATTACCAGATCGCTATCCATCTAGTCAAGCTATAGATTGCCAGACCGCAGGCAACCCAAGCCGCCCAGCGCGTCCGTCTCTCGATGCGTCCGAGGAGATCGGCGAAACGGGAGCGCCACGGCTGTGGCAGGGCGACCCCGCAGCCAATCACCACCCAAAACACCGCGAACACCGGACCGAAGGGATTCAAGCGCCAGACCTCCGGAAAATCGCCCCGCAAAAAGGCGAGGCAGGACCGGGTCATCCCGCATCCCGGGCATGGTTTGCCAGTCACCTCAAGAAACGGGCAGGGCAGCGGATTCCACCCGAAAGCCGCGATCGCGAAATAGAGCAGGCCGCCTCCAAGCATGGCCAACCCCAAGCGCCTGTCCCGCACCAGATGGGCCGCGAGTTCCCAACGGCCGCCTGCCTCGTCAGATTTGTCAGCGCTCCCGCCCATTGCATTTCCCGGCTATTTCTCCCATCCAACGGAACCCATGTCAAGATCTCGAAAAACCCATGCTTCCCCCTCAGTCCTTCCGCGTCAGCTCGACGAAGACATCCTCCAGAGTCGCCTCGTGTCTGAAAAGTGAGCGCAGCGGCCAGTTGTTGATGGCGGCGACGGTGGCGAGTGTCTGGCGGGTGTCGGTCCCGCTGTCCGACCACAAGGTGTAGCGCAGCCATTTCTCCCCCAAGTCCTCCGAGGTCACTTTTTTGACATTCGGCAGATCGGAAAGTATGGGGTTGGCGATGTTCGGGGGAATCTGGATCTCGCACTGGACGCGGGCGGCGGCGCGCATGTTCTCTATGAGGTTCTGCGGGGTGTCGGCGGCCTTGATGCTGCCGTTGTCGATGATGATGACGCGGTTGGCGATCATTTCCACTTCGCTCAAGATGTGGGTGGAAATGAGGACGGTGTGGTTGAGCGAGAGGTGCTTGATGAGCTCGCGGATCTGGCGGATCTGGATGGGATCGAGGCCGTTTGTCGGCTCGTCGAGGATGAGCAGGTCCGGGCTGTGGACCAGGGCGTCCGCCAGGCCGACCCGCTGGCGGTAGCCTTTCGAGAGGGTCTTGATCATTTTCCGCCGCACCCCTTCAAGCCCGCAGGTATCGGTCACGTGGGAGACGCGGCGGCGGGCGTCGCTGTTCGAAAGACCCTTGATGCGGGCGCGGAAGGAGAGGTATTCCCGGACTCGCATGTCGTCGTAGAGCGGGACGTTTTCCGGCATGTAGCCGATGCGTTTCCTGGCCTCGATGGACTGGCGGAAAATATCGAAGTCCGCGATCCTCGCCGTGCCTGCGGAGGGCGGGAGGAAGCCGGTGAGCATCCGAATGGTGGTGGTTTTCCCCGCTCCGTTCGGACCGAGGAAACCGACGATTTCCCCCCGGGCGACGGAAAAGGAGATATCGCGGACGGCAAGGTGGCGGCCGTAGCGTTTGGAGAGGTTGTTGACTTCGATCATGGCCGGGTGGTGCGGGGGGATATTTTCATCCTGCAATGGTTGACGCAAGCCTGCGAGACCTTTAACTAATGCCTGCGCGCAACGTTCCAAGCGGGAATTTCCCCGGACGGAGCCGTCCTTTTAACAAAAAGCACATGAACTCATCTGTTTCGGCGCGACTCAACGCGGATTTGCTGGACGAGAAATACGCACTGTGGTGCGAGGACCCACGCTCGGTCGAGGGAACCTGGTCGTCGTTTTTCGAAGGATTCGAGCTGGGCGTCGCGCAGGCGAAGCAGAAGGGCGGACAGCAGGAAACTACCGCCGCTACCGCCATCGGTGCCCCCGGCATGAGCGGCGAGGATCTGGAGTTCAACGGAAAAGTCGTCGGCCTGGTCTATAACTACCGCACGCTCGGCCACACCCAGGCGCAGATCAATCCGCTCGACGAGAAGCCGGAGGTCAACCCGCGCCTGTCCCTGAGTGAATACAAGTTTTCCGAGGCGGAAATGAACCGCGAGGCCTCGAATCCGTTTTTCTTCAACGGCGCCAAGATGCCGCTCAAGAACATGGTCGCGGCTCTCAAAGCCACCTACTCCGGGAAAATCGGCTTCGAGTTCATGCACATCCACAACACCACCGTGCGCCACTGGGTGCGGGAGCGGATCGAGCAGCACGGCTCGAAGGGTGCGGAGAAAACCATGGATCTCCAGGTGAAATCCCTGCGCTGGCTGCTTGAGGCGGAGACGTTCGAGAATTTCCTCGCGAAAAAATTCCTCGGCGAGAAACGCTTTTCTCTGGAAGGCGGCGAAGGCACCATGGTGCTCCTGAATGCCCTTCTGGAAAACTGCCCCAAGCAGGGCGTGCTGGAAATCGAGATGGGAATGGCTCACCGCGGTCGCCTGAATATCCTTGCGAATTTCGTCCGGAAATCCCTCACCACCCTTCTCTACGAGTTCACGCCGAACTACGAACCCGGCCTCGTCGCCGGCGATGGCGATGTGAAATACCACCTCGGCTACGAGAGCGTCCGCGAATTTCCCGAAGGCAACGTCCGCGTCAGCCTCGCCGCGAACCCGTCCCATCTTGAGGCGGTCAATCCCGTCGTGGAAGGCAAAGCCCGCGCCCGCCAGCGGGTGCTCGGCGATGACGGCGTGGCCTCGAATCGCAAGCGCGTCCTCCCCATCCTCCTCCACGGAGACGCCGCCTTCGCAGGCCAGGGTTCCGTCGCGGAGGTGCTCAACCTTTCCCAGCTCCCCGGTTACCGCACCGGCGGCACGATCCACCTCATCATCAACAACCAGATCGGCTTCACCACCATGCCGGCCGATGCCCGCTCCTCCGCCTACGCGACGGACGTTGCGAAAATGATCGAGGCACCCATCCTTCACGTCAACGGCGAGGAACCCATGGAACTCTACTGGTCCGCGAAATTCGCCCTCGAGTTCCGCCAGCGATTCGGTCGTGACATCGTCATCGACATGTATTGCTACCGCCGCCAGGGCCACAACGAGGCCGACCAAGCCGCTTTCACCCAGCCGCTTGTCGCCAAGGAAATCGCCGCCCGCGAGACCTTCGGCCAGGTTTACAAGCGCAAGCTCGTCACAGATGATGTGCTTTCACAAAAAGACGCTGACGCCCTCGAACAAGCCATCTGGGACCGTCTTGAGGAAGGTCACCGGAAAATGGTCGAACTCTCCGAGGCCGGCGACCGCACGGTTTTCAGCGGCTCGACCGCGATCATCCAGCCTCCTTACTCGCACGCTCCGGTCGGAACGGGCATCACCCGGGACCGCCTCCAGCATATCGGAAAGGTCCTCACCACCACTCCGGAAAGTTTCTCTCTCAACCCCACGTTGGAAAAACGCTTCATTCCCCGCCGGGTCGAGGCATTGCAGAATGGCGGCCCCATCGACTGGGCTTTCGCGGAGTCCCTCGCCTTCGGATCCCTGCTGCTTGAGAAACTTCCCGTCCGCCTCTCCGGCCAGGATTGCCGCCGCGGCACCTTCTCCCAGCGGCACGCGGTTTTCTACGATTACGAGACCCGCGAACGCTACATCCCGCTCGAAAACCTGGGTCCCGACCAAGCGAAATTCTGCGTCTATAACTCCCTTCTATCCGAGTTCGCCGTCCTCGGCTTCGACTACGGCTACTCCCTCTCCTACCCCAGCATGTTGCTCATGTGGGAGGCTCAGTTCGGCGATTTCTCCAACGGCGCGCAGGTCATCATCGACCAGTTCATCTCCTCGGCGGAATCGAAATGGCAGACCCCGTCGGATCTCGTCATGCTTCTCCCCCACGGCTACGAAGGCATGGGCCCCGAACATTCCAGCGCCCGCCTCGAGCGTTTCCTCCAGCTCTGTGCGGAGGAAAATATCATCGTCGGGAATTTCTCCACACCTGCCCAGTATTTCCACGCCCTGCGCCGCCAGAAGCACCGGGACTTCCGCAAGCCGCTCATCCTGATGACCCCGAAAAGCCTGCTCGGCAGACCCGAGGCGGTTTCCTCCGAGGCCGATTTCCTCGAAGGCACGTGCTTCCAGGAAATCCTCCCGGACCTGATGCGCTTCGAAAACAACGCGGACGTGAACCGCGTCATCTTCTGCTCAGGAAAAGTCTATTACGATCTCGTCGCCCACCGCAAGGAGCACAACATCACCGGCGCGACCATAGTCCGCATCGAGCAGCTCTACCCCTTCCACCGCGACATGGTGCAGGCCATCGTCGGCCAGTTCCCGAACGCGAACCGCTTCGTCTGGTGCCAGGAGGAGCCGCACAACATGGGCGCATGGAGCTACATTTCCCCACGCCTGGAGGAAACGTTCGGCGTGAAACCCCTCTACGCGGGCCGCAAGCCCGGATCCAGCCCCGCCGCCGGCTCCAAGGCGATGCATTACCGCGAGCAAAAGGCCCTGCTCACCAAGGCCTTCGAAATCTGATTTCCCCACACTCACCTCATTTCCAAAATGGCTACCGATATAAAAGTGCCGCCCGCCGGCGAGTCCATCACCTCCGCGAACATCGCGAAATGGTACAAGCGCAACGGAGACTCCGTCAAAAAAGGCGAGCCGCTCGTCAGCCTTGAAACCGACAAGGTCTCCAACGAACTCGAAGCCGAGGCCGACGGCATCCTCACTATCATCGTCGGCGAGGGCGAGGAAGTCGCCATAGGCACCGTTATCGGTAAACTCGAAGCCTCCGCCGATTCTACTGCCGAATCCGCGCCAGCCCCCGCAGCACAGCCAACCCAGTCCCCTTCTCCCGCGACTTCCGGCGCTCCCGTCGATCTCAAAGTCCCCGCCGCCGGCGAGTCCATCACCTCCGCCAACGTCGCCGCATGGCGGAAGAAGGACGGCGACCATGTCGAAAAAGGCGAAGTCCTCGTCACCCTCGAAACGGACAAAGTCTCCAACGAACTCGAAGCTCCGGTTTCCGGAACCATCCAAATCCTCGTCCCCGAGGGCGAGGAGGTCGCCATCGGAAAAGTCATCGCCAAGATCACCCCCGGCTCCGGCGCATCGCAGCCAGCCGCCGCCCCTGTCCCGGCTCCCGAGAAAAAAGGCGAAGCTCCGCCTTCACAACAAGCCGCCGCTCCCGCTTCCCGCCCCAAGCCCGATCTCTCAGTCCTTTCCACTCCACCAAAGGAAGAGGAAAAACCCGCCGCCGCCGAGGGCCGCACGACCCGCAAAAAGATGTCGATGCTGCGCCGCAAGATCGCGACCCATCTCGTCAACGCACAACAGACCGCCGCCATCCTCACGACTTTCAACGAGGTCGATATGACCGCCGTCATGGAGCTTCGCAAAAGCGTGCAGGAGGATTTCGTGAAAAAATACGGGGTCAAACTCGGCTTCATGTCGTTCTTCGTGAAAGCCGTCACCCAGGCACTCAAGGACGTGCCATCCATCAACGGACGCATCGACGGCACGGACGTGATTGAAAACCATTTCTACGACATCGGCGTCGCCATCGGCACCGAGAAGGGCCTCATCGTCCCGGTCCTACGCGACTGCGATCAGAAAAACTTCGCCCGGATCGAGCAGGACATCCTCGACTACGCGGAAAAAGGCAAAAGCGGGAAAATCGAGATCGCCGATCTTCAGGGCGGCGTCTTCACCATCTCGAATGGCGGCGTCTATGGCTCCCTCCTCAGCACCCCCATCCTGAATCCTCCCCAGAGCGGAATCCTCGGGATGCACACCATCCAGCAGCGTCCCGTCGCCCTTAACGGCCAGGTCGTCATCCGCCCGATGATGTATCTCGCCCTCAGCTACGACCACCGTCTCGTCGATGGCAAGGAAGCCGTCACTTTTCTCATCCGCATCAAGGACTGCCTTGAGGCCCCGCACCGCCTGTTGCTGGAGCTGTGATCTACCCTTTTCCATAGCCCGGGTTGGGCTTGGAGATTCCCTGCTTGCCCGCAAGGGGCGGGTGGAAAAGAATCATCCCCAAGCGTTTGAAGAAATTCCTCCCATATTACCGTCATCTCTGGGCGGTGAAAGGTCATTTCCTGATCGGGGTGATTGCCGGACTGGTGTATGCCGCCGCGTCCGGCGCCGGCCTGCCTCTGATGACAAAAGTCGTCTTCCCCATCCTTTTCAACAGAAGCGCCGAGAAATCGAACTGGTACACCGATTGGCTCACCTCGAAGCTTGGCGATATCTCCCGCGACGACCTGCTGATCTACACCTGCCTGTGGATTCCCGCAGTCTTCCTCATCCGCGCCGCGGCCGGCTACGCGAACGCCTATTTCATCCAGTTCTCCGGGATGAGGGTGGTGGAGTCCATCCGCACGGATCTGTTCATCAAGCTCCAGCGCCTCCCGCTGGCTTTCTTCAAGCGCAACAAATCCGGCGATCTGCTCGCGCGCCTGATGAACGACACCCAGATGCTCCAGCAGGTGATAGCCCAGGCCTCCAGCGATCTCATCAAGCAGCCTGCCACCCTCCTCGCCGCGCTCGGCACCGTGATCTGGCTTTCCTACAAGGACCGCAGCTTCTTCATCGCCCTCATCGCCCTGCTTTCGGTCCCGCTCTGCATCCTCCTGATCCGCTCCGCAGGGAAAAAAATGGCGAGACGGGCCAAGCTGCTACAGGACCGCGGGGGCGATCTCTCCGCCTCGCTGACCGAGAGCCTCCAGTCCGCCCTTGAGATCCGCGCCTACAATCTCCAGGAAACCCAGATCGGCCGCTTCCGGAAAAGGATCGAGGAGATTTTCAGGCTCGGGATGAAAGTGGTGAAATACCGCCAGATCATCTCCCCGTCCATCGAAGTCGTGGCCTCTACGGGATTTGCCGCCGCCCTCTTCTTCGGCGTCCGCGCGGGCATGACCCTGGAGGGATTCCTCGCACTTGGCATGGCTCTCTACATGTCCTACGAGCCGATGAAAAAGCTCGGTGCCATCCACTCCCTTTTCCAACAGGGCCGGGCCTCGGTGGACCGGATCGAGTTCATCCTGCACGCGGACGATACCATAGCGGATCCGGAAAATCCCAAGCCCTGCCCCGCCCCAGTGAAAGGAATTTCCTTCAGGGACGTCACCTTCGCCTACAACGACGTGGCCGTGCTCCACGATGTCACCCTCGATATTCCCGCAGGACAGGTCGTCGCCTTGGTCGGACCGAGCGGCGCGGGGAAGACGACCTTCGCCCACCTTGTCCCACGCTTCTACGATCCGCAGCAGGGAGAGGTTTGCCTTGATGGCATACCGATCCGGCAGTTCCTGAAAAACGATCTTCGCGACCACATCGCTGTCGTTCCCCAGATGCCAGCGCTATTCCTCGGAACTCTTGAGGAAAACATCCGTATCGGGAAAATGGACGCCACGCGTGAGGAGATCGAGGCGGCGGCGAAAAAGGCCTTCGCCCATGATTTCATCACCGGCCTCCCGGATGGATACGGGACCTCGGTCGGCGAGCGCGGGGATCTGCTTTCCGGTGGACAACGCCAACGCATCGCCATCGCGCGTGCCTTCCTGA
>Ga0105047_10006757_pt1 | contig 19401 bp, 10 predicted proteins | sample MAT04_FD_78384 | JGI IMG/M metagenome (GOLD analysis project Ga0105047, IMG submission 78384) | Freshwater microbial communities from Lake Fryxell liftoff mats and glacier meltwater in Antarctica - MAT-04 (megahit assembly) | ecosystem: Environmental > Aquatic > Freshwater > Ice > Liftoff...
GGAGCCCGGCGTGCCGGCATGATCGTAGGCGAAGATATTGAAAGTCGAGAGCGTCGTCGGGTAGATCTGCCCGGCTTGCATCACCAGATCGCCCGCAATCTGGAGAGTGCCGTTCCCGCGGATGTCGCCATTGACCGCGGAGAAGCGAGCCCGCCCGATATTCTGCAGGGAAAGGGTGCCGATATCGATGAGTTCGGCGGTCACGTTCAATTGCCCCGGTCCAAAGGTGGGAGCGAAGTTGTAGATCTGGCTGGGGTTGGCTGGATCTTGCGTGAACAGGGGGACTGAGTCCTGAGGGTTGATCGGGGGACGGAAGGCCTGGCCGAGGGCGATGTATTTGGCGGTGAGGTGGACGGTGGAATCGGTCCAGATCACGCCCCCCGAAGCCACCCGCAGATTGCCTTTGGCCGAAATCGAAACCGGTCCCTGAAACTGGACATTGTGGGCGGCGATGGTGCCGTCGGTGTTGACCCGGTAGCCCAAATCCAAGGAATCAAACCCACCGTTTGTAAAGCGATCGACGGCGAAATATCCCATGCCGGGCAGCGGCACACCGGCATCGTCGAGGATGGCGCGCCCGACTCCCGGGCTGGCATTGGTCGAAGCGAGGGTGTTGCCGCTTTGTTTGACCAGTAGATTGATGTCGGCGGTGGTCCGGCTGACGCCCGTTGGGTAGAAGCGGCCCGAAGAAACGGACAAGGTGCCACCCACGGCGGTCGGCCCTCCGGCCCACCCCAGCAAAGTGGCGTCGCTAAAGAGCATGGTCGAGCCTTGCAGGCTGATCGTGCCGCCGTTGCTATCGATCCGCATCGGGACGGATCGCAGTCTCCAGAGCGGCGAGTTTAGCCCGCTGTTCGACGGCACATTCGGCGCGCCGACATCCCCCAGCGAGGTCGGATGGATGTCGAAAATGGCCGACGCTCCCGAGACGTCCAGCACGGCACCAGCACTGGCGACGATGTTGCCGGAGACCGAGATGGTCCCGCCGGCCCGCAAGGTTCCCTGGCGGCGCCCGTAGGAATCGGGGGTAAAGACGGGCACCCCGATGGCTGATAGGACCGACTGAGGTCCGATATGGACTGTGGGCAAGGCCACCAAGGCAAAGCCGGCATTGTCCGGTGGGACAGGGAAGCGGCTTGCGCCGGTGATCGAAATGGTGCCCCCAGGCGCCGAGATGGAACCCAGGACCGTGGCCGTCTGGCCCCTCAAAGAAATACTCGCACCCGGATCAGCCAAGATCTGCGCATCGCGTCCCATGACGAGATCGCCGCGGACCTCCAGGATGTCGCTGGTGAACGAATCATCCGAACCCACGGCCGAAAGGCTCAGGCTGACCGGGGAACGCAAGCCCGCTTCCTTCAACACCCGAACCATGCTGATCTCCCGGCGACCCGATTGATTCGGAACGGCCAGAAGGTTCTCCGCCACCAGTTCGATCCGAGTCCCAGGTGTGATGGAAATTCCCGGGGCGTAGGGTGTGGGCTGCCCGGGAGCCGCCGGCAGCGATGATGCGGCACCAATGCCTTCCAAAGAATAGCTGGTGAACCCTCCCTGGCGGAAGAAATCGGGCGCGAGAAGTAGCGTGTTGGGGTAGGACGCCGTGCCGCCGATTTGGATCAGGCTGGCCTGAATGCTGAGAGCGCCGCCCTTTTTCCCGGAAAAGCCCGCGAGTGTGGACTGGAGGGTGAGATGGCCTCCGAGCACAGTCGGGAACCCTGGATCCTTCCCGGTGCGGATCGTGATGCTACCGCCGTTGCCGTAAGTGATCGAGCCCCGCGCGCCCGCCACTACTCCGCCGGACACATCGAGCACGCTCTCCGCCAGGAGCTCGGCACTGAACGACTCGATGGTGATGCTGCCTCCATCGATGACGAGCGGTTTGCTCAGGGGGGCTGGGCTTCCTGGGCGATCATCGATCAGCAAGCCAGCGGCGCTCAAGCTGGCTCCGGTGCCCAAGGTAAAAAGGCCCCGGGGCGCATTAGGAGCCGGAGAAAGCGCGCCGCCCGGCGGGTTCACCAGCGGGAATTCCGCGGTAAATGTCGGGGAAATCGTGGCGGCGCGGAAACTCAACTTTCCGCCGGGGGCCGAAACCTTGCCGTCCACCGTCACATTGGCTCCCGTGAGAGACACGGAGCCCAAAGCGGGGGCCGCCAGATGGATCTCCTTCGGCACGGTCACATTCCCGTCCGGGTTTTCGACCGTGAGGTTGCCGAATCCGTCCTCGGTGAGGAGTTCCGGTGAAAGGATGATCGCGGCTTGCCGGCTGGCTGGGATGGCGACAGGGACATCTCCGGCAAGCGCAAAGGAGGGCACGGAATTCGAGCCCTGAGGTGAACCAAAAGTGACGGCTGGCGGCGTTGGTGAAAATGAAATGAAACTGGTATTTGTCCCCGCGACGAAGGTTTTCTCAGCCTTGAAACTGATCGAAAGACTGCTGTGCGAGGGAGCGGAACCCCGGCCTCGCGGAGGATTCACCGTCAGGCCAAGTAGTTGCCCGTCCACCGCCATGCTGGCCGCTGTCATGTTCAAAGTGCCGCCATTGGCACCCTGCGTGTAGCCCTGCTCGTATCGCTCCCCCGTCATCCACGGCACGGTGAATGTTTCCGAAACACCCCAGCGAGCAGAACTCCTCGTGTAAGTGCCGGTGTAGACCCCATCGTAAACCTGCCCAGGTTGGGCATTGTGAATATCGACGAGCCGCCCGTATTGCCGGAGCCGTGTCGTCTTCACCATGCCGCTAGCATGATTGTAGAAGCCTCCCGAAACGTTGAGGGTCGCTCCATTGCCGACGACAATCGATCCGCCGGCCTGGAGGTTAATGTTTCCGCCAACCGCGGTGAGCTGGGCGGCGTCTCTTTCGACGAGCCCGGCCAGCCCGGTCACGTCGCCAAGTGGGGTACCCACCCAGTAACGGCCATTGCTCACCCCTGTGCGCCGAATATCGACGGTCAGCGGCGTGGCACGCAAAAGCCCATTTCGCTGCACCGGGGAATCGGCAAACTCCGATCCACGAAACTCGACATTGAGGATGCTATGCGAGAGCGGCACGAAAACATCGGTGCTGCCAGCGACGTTGATGAACGAATCGGGATCCAGATAGATCTGGCCGCCGGAAAAATAGAACTTCTGGCCGGCGTTGGCGAAGAAGTTGTTAAGCCCCGGTTCCTCCTGACCACTAGGCAGCAGGGTGGTGCGATTCCCATCCGCATCGGTGTAAGGCCAAACTCCTGCACGGATCGACACATCACCGTTGGGCGCGAGGATCATGGCACCCCTCTTCATGTGAACCCCCAATCCCTCGATATTGATCTGCGATGTCTCCGGCAAAGCTGTCCCCGGAACCGCCTTCTTGCTGGTGTAATCTGGCAGGATGAGCGTCGCGCTTTGACTACCCATGGTGACGACACCGGTTTTTTGATAAACGAAAGCCGGTCCGCCGAAACCGCTCGTCCCGGAATTGTCGAAATTCGGATTTGCCACCGCGCCGTAGCTCGCGCGGAGGTCGATACGGCCGTTTAGGTTGACCGAGCTTGTGCTGTTGATGACGCCGAGCTGGTTCACATAGCGCCCGGCCATCCACGCGCTGCCCGTCGGTATGTCGATCAAGCCGCTATTCGTACTCGTGCCTGCATAGTCAGCGACATCACCGACCCACACGTCGAGACCGCGCAGACTCGGGTCGTCACCGGCGTGCGCCGCAATCCCGACCTGCAAGCCCGCGGCGAGGATCGTCTGCCCGGCTGGCGTCGAGATCGTGCCTTCGTTGCGCACGTTCGGCCCGACGAGCATGATGCGCCCGCCATTGCCGTCTCCGCCCGCTTCGCTGTTGAGCTGCGCGCCGGGCTGGACCACGACATCGCCGGGTCGGCCGGTCGGCGTCGGTGGCGTGATCGGATTAAACGCCGGGGTGCCATCCGAGCCACCCGGGACTGAGAGAGACGAAAACAGAAACTGCGCGTCGCGATTATTCAGCAAGCCCTGCTGCACGAGGTTGTCATTGATGGGCAACGAGGAGGCGACCAGCGTCCGTAGATTGATCTGCGATTCCCCGCCGAAGATGATGCCGTTGGGGTTGACGATGTACACCTGGCCGCCGGCTTTGATCTGGCCGAGGATCTGGCTGGGGACGCCGGACGGGTCGCTGACTTTGTTGAAGGCGATCCACTGGCCTTTTTGCGCGCCGCCCTCGTCCTGGTCGAACAGGACGGTGGTTCTGCGACCGACGTTAAAGGTCTTCCAGTTCAACACGGCCTGGGCGGCAGTTTGTTTGATCAGCACTTCGCTCGTCCCGTTGCCGACTTCGCGCGGAAGCGCCGCGCCGTGCCAGAGCGTGGGATCGACGCCGACGCCGGGGGCCACTTCGAGACCGCCGGGAACGAGGCCGTTGGGGACATTGGGCAGGAGCTGGCCGGGCTGGTTGGGATTGGCGCCGAGGTTGTCGCGACCGGCGGCCATCTGGCGGGCCGCTTCCTGCATCCCTTTCACGGATTTAATGGCGTTGGTCGTGCGCGCCAGGGCGTCCTGGGCGTTGGCCCGGGCGCGGGCGGCTTCGGCGGAGGTGACGCCATTGCGGTTGGTCTTGCCGGCGGCTCCGGCGGGGGCGCCGCCGCGGAGGAGGTCTCCCGCATGCAGGCTGGCGCTCCCGGCGAGCAGGGTGGCGAAAAGTCCGAGAAGGGCGGCAGGAAGTTTCGCGCGGGAAGAGGTCGTCGCGCGCCAGCGCCGGGCCGGGCCGTCGGGTAGCGGGGCAAAGTCTTCCCAGGCGCGGGAGGGCGGCGCCGCAGCGAGGCGGAGGACGGACGCGGAGGACGACACGTTTTAGGACTTCGCCTTTTGTTCGGCAATCTTCGGCGCTTTCGGCGCAGGGGTGCCGGCGGGTTTCTGCGGGGCCGGCTTCTTCGCGGAAGCAGCAGCCGGGGTGGCGGCAGTACCGGGCGTGGGTTTCGCGTTGGGGGGAGTGCCCCCGGCCTTTGCCGCGGCGGGTTTCAGGCGTTCGTCGGTGAGCTGATCCTGGAAGTCCTGGACGAGAGTCTGGAACTTGACCCGGGCGATGCCGGTGAACGGTTCGCGAGCGACCAAGGCGTCGCCTAACACGAACTTCTCGTAACGGTGGAGCACCTCGTTGCCGATCTTGAACATGGCGTCGTTCTTGCGCTGCTGGTCGGCGACCTGGCGGTCGAGTTCGATGATGCGCGCGGCGCCCGTCGCCCGTTCCCCCTCCTTTTTTGCGGCGAGGGCGGCGGCTTCCTTTTGCGCGGCCTGCCATTTGGCCAGCGAGGCGGTGAGCTGGGCACCTTCCGCCTCCCGGATGGCGATTTTGCTTTCGAGCGTGGCGATGCTCTGCTGCGCGGCCACCTGGTTGGCGGCGGCCTGTTTGGTCAACGCTTCGAGTTTGTCGGTGAGTTCCTTCTTTTCACCTTCGAGCACGGTCTTCTCGACGCTCAACTGGTCGCGCTCGCCCTGGATGGTGCGGAGCTGGAGCATGGTGTTGCGCAGACCTTCGCGAAGCTTGGCTTCGGCGGGGTTGGGCGCGGCTTGCTGCGCGGACGCGGTGAAGGCGGCAAGGCCGCAGCCTAGTGCTAGGAGAAGGAAGAATGGACGGGGCATGGCTTAGAATTTTCCGTTGATATCGACCTGGATAATGTCGGTCTTGAGCGGCGGCCCGGTGATTTCGCCGGCGCTCATCCAGCGCAGGCCGAGGCTGACCCGCTGGGAGAGGGCGATGTTGCCGTACAAGGTGTAACCCTTGAGGTTGGTCCCCCCGAGGCCGAAGTCCGAGTCGGTGAAGCCATCGACGACAGCATCGCTTTCGACGTAGCGGTAGTTGACGCCGAGGTTCCAGTTCCAGCGCTTGTCCAGCGCGACACTGCCGATGGTCAGGTTGGTGATCCACGCGGTGTTGCCGCCGTCGAATTTGCCCAGTCCGCCCAGCGAATCGTTCGGCCCGCGGTTGTTGATCGCGATGAGATTGGTCGCGTCCTCGTCGAAAGCCAGGTTCTTGATCCACTCGCCGTTGAGGCTGATTCGGAAGGGTTCCCAACCGTCGTAATCGATGCGGCCGGTGATCGCCAACTCACGAAACTTGGAGGCGAGGCCGAAGTATTGGTACTGGAGGCTGGTGCCGAAGTTGTTGTCCGCCGTGGGCACAATATTGCGCAGCGCCATGTAGGTGTTGCCTTTTTGCGCGAAGGAAGGACGGGTGTTGTCGGTGTTGCCGGCGTCGCTCGCGTTGAGCGGGGTGTACGGGGTGGAAAGTTTGCCCGAGATGTTGTCGAAATAGTAGTAGGCACCGGCGACTTTGACCGTGAAGCCCCTGGCCGGTTTCAAGTCAACGCCGATCTGCGCCCCGTAGAGCCACTTGTCATCGCTCTTGAACTTCGCCGGCTGGTTCGAAGAAAAGTTGAAGTCGGTGTTATACACCGGGAAGGCGCCGCCGGAAAAGAAGGGTGTTAGCCATTTGGCGACCTGGTATCTGCCTGCGATCGCCGCACCGTCGAAGCCGAGGTCACTGTCCCATGTGACCTCGGAGCTGAAAAACGGGTTGTCGAAACGACCGACGCTGACCGCGAGATTTCTCTCCGGCGTGCCGCCGGCTTCGTACTTCAAAAACGCGCGGTCGAGCCAGATCGCATACTTGGAAAAATTGCCGCCGGAGCTGCCGAGGGATTGGTTGGTCGAGACCGGCGAGTTGCTGTCGCCGGTGGCGATGCGCATTCCGCCGGTGAAGCCCTCGCCCATCTGGATCTCCGCGCCCATGCGGGCTCGCAGGCGCACGCGGTTGCGGTTCTGATCGACGTTGAGCTGCGGCGAGAAGACGGTGCCGCTGACGTCGAAGGGCTGGCCGGTGTTGATCGCATTGAAGTTCGGGAACGACCCGGTGTTGTCGTTGCCGTCGGGAAAGACATCGGCCTCGTAGCGCACCCGCAAATCTCCCGCGACGCGGAAGCGCGCCACCCACTCGGGCATGGTGCGCGGCGCGGCCCAGTTTTCCTCCCGCGCCTGAGCCATCACCTCGGCCTTGATTTGCTCGCGCATCTGCGCCTTCACCGTTTCGGGAATGTAAGTCACCCGCACCGCGTCATCGCCCGCAGGCGGCGCCTCGGAGGCTTGTGCCGCGACTTGCACGGCGACTTGCGCCGCGGCCTGGAGAGTCTCGGTCTGCGCGGCCTGCGCCTGGTCGCGCGCGGTCGCGGCGTCAGCCTCGGCCTGCTTGATCAGCGCATCGGCGTCCTCCTGCGGGAGCAGGCCGCGCTTCACGAGGTTGCGGATCAGGTTGATCGTGACGTTCTGCGAAGGCGCCGGAGCGGCGGCCACCGGTGGCGGGTTGGCTTGCAGCGAGGTGGCGGCGGCAAAGAGCGGCGGCGGTTCGGTGAAGACGGGCAGCTTTTCCGGCGGCGTATCCGTCGGGACCGCGGGCACGGTCGAGGTGTTCACGGCGAGTTCGCGTCCGGCTGGCGCAGGAAGAGTCGTCGCCGCGAGCGTGCAAAGCGCGGGCAGCCAGGCGAGGGAGCGAGAAGCGGTGGACAGTCGTGAGAGCATGGGCAAAAGGAAAAAGTTCGGGTGCGCGCCGCGGTTAGTTGGGACGGCGGACGGTCAGCCGCAGGACGATCGGCAGCTTCATGCCGGCGGGCGGCGGTTCCTGGAGTTGCAGACCGTTGAGCACGTCGTTCTGGAGGGCGTCGTCGAGCGCGCGGTCGCCGGTCGAGCTGGCGAGTTGCGCGCGGGTGATGCGGCCAGTGGTGTCCGGCCAGATGCGCACGTCCACACGCAGGCTGGCGCTTTTGGTTTTGGGATGCTTGCGCAGGGCCTCGGTGATTTTCCCCTGCACCTGCCCGGCGTACCAGCCAAAGCGCGAGCCGCCCTTGCTCCCGCCTCCCCCACCGATCGTGCCGCCACCGAGCCCGGAGCCGCCGCCCAGGCCGGACAGGCCCGGTCCGTCGCCCTTCAGGCCCGTGCCCAGCGGCGCGGGATCCTCCGGCGCCTTGGAGGGCTGCGGTTTCTCGGCGGGTTTGGCCGCTTCCTCCGGCGCGGTTTCCTTCTCCATTTTTTCCTCCTGCGGTTTCGGCGGGGGCGGAGGCGGCGGTTTCTGCGGCGGCGGTGGCAACGGCGGCAGCGGCGCGATCATGACGATGCGCTCCTGCTTGACCGGTGCCGCGGCGGAGGCGGGCTTTTTAAAATAGAAGGCCGTCCCGCCCGCGATGACTAACACGGCCACGATGAGCACCGCAGCGTTCCGCTTGAAGAAACCTTCCGCTTCCTCCTCGGGGGCCGCGTGAGCCATCGTCATCCGCGAGTCGGGGGGCGCGGAATGGGCCGCAGCGGATCGCGGCCGCGCCGCGGGGCGCACGCTTGGCCGGCTGCCCGCGGGCGGCAGGATCCGGCCCTTCCGCCGTCGGGTGCCCGGCGGTCGTACGCCGGGCGCACGCGCATTCATGGGCGACGGCGCGGTTTCGGCGACCGGGGGCTGGGGATCGTGCGGCGTGCTCATGGGCTATTTGTTCGGCTTGGTTGCGAGGCCGATCTGGTCGAAACCGACCCGCCCGATGACGTCGAGTACATCCATGATGCGCTGATACTGCGTCTGGCTGTCCCCGCGGACGACGATCGGCGAAGTGGGCGCCTTGGCCTTGACCGCGCTGAGCTGGGCTTCGAGTTCGCCGATCGAGACGACCGTGGCGTTGAGCTTGATGTTGCCCGAATTATCGACCGTCACAGCCTGCATCTTCGGGCCTTCCATCTTCGAGGGTTTGCCGGCTTTGGGCAGGTTCACCTTCACGCCCTGCACCCCGGCCGTGGTCATGATGATGAAAATCAAGAGCAGCACCAGGTAGAGATCCACCATCGGTGTGACGTTGATGTCGTCGTAGGATTTGTTGTCGCCGGCCTGCATCGTTCTTTAGTGGTCGGCGCCGGTTTCGGCATGCTCGGTTTCGTAGGTTTCGGGATACACTTCCGCGACCCGCGCGACGAACTCGTCGATGAAAATTTCCATGTCGCTGATTGCGTCCTTGATCCGCGTGCTGATGTAGCTGTAGGCGAAGAGCGCGGGGATGGCCACGGCCAGGCCGGCCACGGTGGCAAGCAGCGCGCCGGCGATGCCGGGGGCGATGGAATTGACTTCGACCTGCCCCGATTTCGCGATGACCGCAAAGGTGATCATGACCCCGATGACCGTGCCTAACAACCCGAGATACGGCCCGCCGGCGATGCCGATGGTCAGGAAGACCAGCCCGCCGTTGAGTTTCTGCACTTCGCGGACCAGCCCGCTGTGCAGCACCGCGCGGATCGCCTGGATGGAGCGCCCGGAGAGCCCGGGCTCGGCTTCCACGGAGTTGGCCAGCCGGTGTTGGATTTCCTCGGAACCAATTTTGTAGATGTGGAAGAGCGGCGAACGCTTGATGACTTTTTGTGCTTTCGGCGCGGCTTTGCCGCCCATGCTTTGGATGCTCGCTTCATCCCCGTGGTCGAGGACGTGCAGGTCGCGCGCCAGCTCCTCCCATTTTTCCAGGAAGAGCCCCGTCGCTTTCTTGATCCGACTCAAGTAAAGCAGTTTGCCCAGCGCAATGATCCAGCCGACCACGGCGAGCAGGGCGCACAGCACGATGACCACCCAGCCGTCCACGGTCAGCGACTTCGAGATGTCGCTGATCATCGTCAGATGCTCGGCCAGTTCGCTGTGGCCGCCGTGTTCGTTCTGCTCGTCGTTGGCGAAGACTAACAATTTGGCCGTTTTCTCGCCGGCCGCCTGGCTCTGCGCGGCAAACTTCACGAAGCCGGGCGTGCGCGCGACCTTGGAAATTTGCAGTTCGTCGAGTTCGCCATTGAAGGTGACCGCGCCTTCGGTGGCATCGCCGAGGAGGAGCGGGCTGTTCAACGCGGGCAGGCCCGCCGCGAGCGTGCCATACGAGACGCCGTCGAGGTAAACGGTGATCGTGCCGCCCGCGGCAATGACCGCCAGATGCCGCCAGGCGCCCGTGTCGATGGCCTCTCCGCCGCTGCTGCGCTGGCCGTTGACCTCGACAAAAGGCACGCCGTTGTCGAGCCCGACGACGAACCCGCGCCCATCCTCGCGCCGGCTGAAGATCACCGCGCCCGCTTGCAGCGCGGTCGGCTTGATCCACGCCGACCAGGTCAGCGTGCCGCCATCATTCCAAGCCAGCGTCGGCGACGCCGGGATGCTGGCCGGCGTCGGACTCGGCAGGCGCAGCCCGCCGCCGATCAGCGCGGCCTCGACCTTCGTGCCCGCGTTCTCCGCGTTGTTTGCCAAGCCGGTGGCGTCGGCCTGGACGTTCGCGCCGAAGTGATGGACGAGCACGGTTTCGGCATCGTAAGTCGCCTTCGAGTCCGCCACCCCGGTGAGTTGCGGATTGGCGTTGCCGTAATAGAGCCAGAAGTTCGTCGCCGCGCCGGTCTTGATTTCCGGCAGCTTCACCCAGACGAAAGCTTCGTTCAGCAGCGGATCGATCTTCTCGATGTGGTAGGCCAGCAGCGTCTTGTCGTCCTCGGCGAGGAATCGCAGGTCGCTGCCGTCTTCGCGGGACGCGGCGAATTGGAAATTGCCGTCGTGGAGCCGCAGCAGCACCACGCCCGCGCCGCCCATTGGCTCGGTCAGGTTGCCACCCGCTGCGCTGGCGTCCACGGTGATCTTCTTGCGGATCGTCCACTCGGGATTCCACCACGCTTTTTCGGCGGCTGCACCGACGGTGACGCCCGCGAAGAGCAAGCTGAGGGCGACTTGGAGCGGACGGAGGATGTTGGGCAAAGTAAGGGCGGTCTTGGAGCGCATGGCGAAAATTCGGAAGGGCGCGGGCGGGGCTAGAAATCAGCCCACACACGAAAACTAAGAAAGGGATCGTGCGCCTGCGTCGCGGTCTGGCTGATCAGCGGCAGCGCCAGATCGACCGACCCGTTGAGGTAGTCGAGGAGCTTCAACCGGCTGCCCACGCCCACGCTGGCCAGGCGGAAGCTCGCCGTCTGCTCCGGCAGCGGGTCGTGGATGTTTAACACGCCGCCTTCGGCAAACGCGTAAAGCTGCCACTCGGTATCCTTGCGCCCCCACCAGCCGAAGAGCGAGGGGCCGCGCAGCTCCAGCGTGCCGAACCCCGCATTATCCCCCAGCACCTCCGCCTCCAGATAACCGCGCACCGTGCCCAGCCCGCCCCCGCCCATCTGCTCGCTGCTGACCAGCGGCTGGTCGGAGAGCTGCCCCTGCACCTTGCCAAACAGCTCGAATCCCCAGGGCAGCTTCTGCGTATGCGAAAGATCGCCCCGCACATAGATGTAGTTGCCGTCCGCGTTGTAACGGTTGTCGTCCCACTGCGGCGATTCGCTCCCCATGCCGCGCAGATGCAGATTCACGGCGCCGTTGAAATCGGTCGTGTAGTTCTTGCCCACCCAGGTCGCGGTGTAGCCGAGGGTGAAGGGGTAATAGCTGATCGGCGTGATCGTGGTGGACGCCGCCACCCCCGGCGTCGTCGCCCCAAAACCCACTTCCTGCTCGAAGTGCTTGTAGTCGATGCCGACATTCGCCGAGTGATAGAAATCCTTGCGCGGTGGCAGGCTGATCAGCGCCCGCGCCCCGATCACCTCGCCGCGTCCCGCGACCGCCACCGCCCCGAGTGTCGAGACGTTGCTGTTCTGCTTCACCCCCTGCACCATCACGCTCAGCCAGTCGATGGTCGCAAACCGCGCAATGTAATAGCCGGAAAACACCTTCACCTGTTCCAGATCCTGCGGCGATACTTGGAAGCTCGCGCCCGCCGAATGCCCCCGCTGCCAGAGGTTGTTGTAGCTCACCGACCCGCTCAGCCGCAGCGGCTTGGTATCCGCGCTATAGCGATTGTTCACCTCCACATTGCCGTGCAACGGAAAGGTGTCCTTGACCGTCAAATCGATGTCCACCGTCCCCGGCACCACCCCCGGCTTGAGCGTCGGCGTCACCCGCCGGTCCGCCCATCCGTTCAGCCCCACGATCTCCCGCGTCACATCATTGAAATTGGGCACCTTCCCCTCGGCCAGCGACGGCACCTTCGCCTTGATCTTGTCGATCGCAAAAAACCGCGATCCCCGCACCCGCAACCGCCCGACCTTGTTTTCCACCACCTCCAGCAGCACCACCCCGCGCCTGACCTGCTGCTGCGGGATCTGCACCTGGACGGTCTGGAAGCCCTTGTCCTGATAGGCCTTCTCCAGCGCCGCCCGCGCCTTTTCCACATCCTCACTCGTCCGCCCCGGACCCAAAAACGGATACACCGCCTCCTCCACCTCGATGGCTGGCAATATTTTCGCCCCAGTCACCCGGTATTCCTGGATATACATGGGCTTCGACGCGGGCTCGCTCTCCTGCGCCGCGGATTTCACCGCCAATGCCACGAGGAGCGAGAGTCCGAGCAACGCCACAGGGCACCGGCCAGCCTGGCAGCGGGCCAGGTGATCGGTTCGACGCAGAAAGTGGGAGAGAAGGGACGGGTACAATTTTGGCGAAGGGGCCTAATAGCGATGGATTGTAACGATCATGTGGCGGTGATGTAGCAATCGGGTGTCCTCGGAGATGCCATCTCGCCAGAGCGGAAACATGCGGACGGTGACTGACAACACACGATGGGACTTGAGCGACCGGGGCTTAGCCGCGCCGGTCCGGCAGGAAATCGGCCAGCAACTGCCAGCGCTCCGGATGGCGCATCTTGCGCAAGGCGTTGGCCTCGATCTGCCGGATGCGCTCGCGACAGACGCGAAACTCGGCCCCCAATTCCTCCAAAGTCCGGGTGCGCCCATCGATCAGGCCGAAGCGATGTTCGAGGATGTGGCGCTCCCGAGCGGTGAGCGTTGTTAGCAAGTCCTGCAGCCGCTCCCGAAGCAAACCGAGCGCCACCTGATCCGACGGATCCTGAGCCTCGCCATCTTCGATGAAATCACCGATCGTGGATTGGTCATCGTCGCCGACAGGCTGGTGCAGCGAGATGGGCTGCTGGGCCATCCGGAGCACGGTCGTGACGCGCTCGACCGGGATCTGGATTTCGTCGGCGATTTCCTCCGGCGTGGCTTCGCGGCCAGCCTCCTGGCCGAGCTGCTTCTGCACGCGCAGGAGCTTGGAGAGCATTTCGATCATGTGCGACGGGATGCGGATCGTGCGCCCCTGGCCGCCGATGCTGCGGTTGATCGCCTGCCGAATCCACCACATGGCATAGGTGGAAAACTTGTAGCCCCGGCGATATTCGAACCGTTCCACCGCTTTCATGAGGCCGATGTTGCCTTCCTGGATGAGATCAAGGAGCGACTGGCTGGAGGCGCGGTAGCTCCGCGCGATCTTCACAACCAGTCGGAGGTTGGATTCCACCATTTCGGCCTTGGCGCGGTGGCCATTCTCGCGCCACTGCTTGAGCTGTTGATATTCCGCGAAGAACTCCCCGGCGTTCATCCAGGTCCGCAACTGCTGCTCCCGAAGCTGGGTGGCGCCGTCGCTCGCAGGGAGGCGGAGACCAGGCCCGCGGGAGGCGACCCCGCTCCACCGGGTGACCAGGCGATGCATTTCATCGGCGCCGCGTGCCAGCCGGTCGGTGATCCTCGGCTGGAAGGCGAACCGCGGGTAGAGTCGCTGCAACTCGGCGTGCGCCTCTTGAAAATCGAGCGAAGGCGCGCCGTCCATCGTGGCATCACCGGGCCGGAGCCCGTCGCGATAGGCGGCCGCGCAGCGTTCTGCGGTCTCTTCGACGCGGGCGCAGAGTCGCGGCAACTCCCGCAGGTAGCGCTCGCGGCTTTTGACCACCCGGCTGAGGATCACCTGATCGAGACGCTCGCGCCCGGCCAGCACCTCCTGCGCGATTTCGAGATAACCGCGGGGGACAAAGCCAAAGCGGCTCAGCCGGATTTGCACCTGCCGTTCCGCCTCCTCGATCCGCTTGGAAATTTCGACCTCCTGCTCGCGGGTCAGCAGCGGAATCCTCCGCATCTCCTTGAGATAGGCCTGCACGGGATCGCCCAAGGAGTCCGACTCCGGGCGTTGCTCCTCCTCGCCCGCCGGCGCTTCGATCTCAACATCCAGCGCGCGAAGGTCGTCGATGGCCTTCTCCGTGGCGCAAGAATCGACGCCCTGATCCAGCGCCCCATTGATTACATCGAAGATGAGGCAGCCCTGCTCCCGCGGGAGGGTGACCGGGGATGACAGATGCGGCGATCCATTCAGGGGACCATCCGCGTGGGACGCAATCGGAGGGCAGAGGGACGGGTCGTCTTGGATGAGGTGCATGAATGAGGCGATTGCAAAGGGCGCCACTAGGAATGGCCTGGCCCCCTTTCGGTGTTAGGTGGTGGAGCGCGCGAAGATTGATCCGCGCCGGATGAGCTTTTCGCGTCCATCAGGTGAAGATCGCGTAACGATGGCCCCCGAGAGCTTGGCGGGCGCAGGCCCGATCCCGGACGGGTCGGGTGGGGGCGGAAATTGATGACAAACAAGGAAATTTGCCGGCTTGGCGGAAATCTCTCTTGTGACGGCGCGAAGCGCGGGAGAAGGAGCGCCCCGTGAAGCCCGAACCCGAATTTTTCCCATGGCGGTCCTGGCTCGTGGCCACGCTGATTTTGTGCAGCGTGTTCGCTTTCCTTCTGTCCCGCCTGCCGCCATAGCTTCGCATTATTCTCGCGAGCGGGGCCCGGACATTTTGCAGAATCGTTTCGCAACCGTCGAATCTCCGCCTTGAACGGGTGGCACGATGCCGGGATGTTCAAGAGCCAATATCGCCACGAAGAGTGCGCATCATGCGGTCTGGAATGCACCCATCGCCGGAAATCGCCGGATCATTTGTTGCATGGGGTGCTCACCCTTTTCACCCTCGGGCTATGGGGAATCAGTTGGATCAGCGTGTGTATCGCCGGCCGATCGGAGCGCTGGCATTGCCTGCGCTGCCGCGCGACCCAACCGGTGGTCCGGCCCGGGATCGACAGCAGCCAGCCATCCACGGAACGCCCTCTGGTGCCAGCCCGGTACTCGTGGATCTGATGGTTAAGGGAGCCCCGCAGAAATCGCCGCCCATATCTCGCGGTCTGCGCCGACGATCAACAGCCATACGTCGCAATCGGACTCTTCGCCGGACTACCGGCGCGTCGCTGTTTTCCGGCATGTATCCGCGCGGCAGCGGCAATGCCATCCCCCTGGACATTCCGACCATCGGCCGGACCCCGGACGCCAAGGGCGGCAAGGTGCGCGTCTTTGGTCGCAATAACGAATTGTTCCACGAGTTCCCGCAGGACTTCTCCACCACGATTTCGTCGCGCGATTCGGCCACTGCGTCACCAGCACGCTCGTCGGGAGGCCCCGCCCGCGCGTGGCGATGACCAGCGTGTCCGTCGTAAAGTGGCTTCCCACTCGTCGAGCTTGCCGTCGGCGCGGTCGGGTGGCGCGGTTACCTGGCTTTCTTCTTCTTCTTTTCACGCGGGTTCTTCCGCGCGGACTGCTCGAAGGTGCGGTCGAGTTCGGCGGGACGGGCGTCTTTGAATTGCGCGAGCGCGTCCTGGAGCTTCTTTGCGGCGGTGGCGGCTTCGCCTTCGAACTGGGCGGATGGCAGCGCGTTCTTTTCCTCGGGGTCGGCCGCGAGGTCGAAGAACTGGCCCGTGCGGTAGAGCTTGAAGCGCTGGTCAAAGGCGTATTCGCGCACGGTCAGGTCGGCGCTCTGGCGCGGTGAATACCAGGTGTAGAGCCATTCGCGCGGCGTGCCTTTTTCTCCGCGCAACTGCGGCAGAAAGCTGACGCCATCCACCTTCGCGGGCACGGTGACCCCGGCGGCGGCGCAGAGCGTGGGCAGGAAATCGGCGCTGCTGATGAGGTCGCGATTTACGCGTGGCTGCTTCATCATGGCGGGCCAGTTCGCGAGGAGCGGGACGTGTGTGCCGCGATGCGTCGTGGTGCCTTTGCCGCATGACAAGTCCGCGCCCTTGAAACGGCTGGTGATGTCTTTGTTGGTGCCGTTGTCGCCGAGGAAGATGAGCAGCGTGTGGTCGCGGATGCCCAGCTCGCCGAGCCTGGCATCGAGACGGCCAATCATCTTGTCCATGTAGGCCACCATGTCGGCGAAGTGTTTCTTCTGGTGCAGGTTTTCGCCACGCGTGGTGGGATCCCAATCCGGGCTGTCTGGCGTCGGCTGGAAGGGATTGTGCGTGAGAATCATCGGGTAATAGAGGAAGAAGGGCGCGTCGTTGCCAGGTGCCCCCGCGCCTGCCCTCCGGGCTGCCTGCGGCAGGCGGCCTCCCTCCGCTCGGCTGTGCCGGGTCACGAAATCGAGCGCGAAATCGTTGATGAGCTTGGGGCCGTAGCTTCCCTCCGGGTATTCCTTTTCCTCGCCATTGAGTTCGAGTCCGGGATTTGCGTAACGCGGTGGCCGGCGGGTGTGCTGCCAGAGCAGCGCCTCATCGAAGCCGAAATGCTGCGGCGAATCTTTCTCATGCCCGAGCTGCCACTTGCCACAGATGCCGGTGACGTAACCCGCCTGCTTGAGCAGATGCCCGAAGGTCGTCTCCGTCCGCACGAGCGTGCCGAAGTTGAGATAGTTCCGCACGTTGTAGCGCCCGGTCATGAGCTGCGCGCGGGTCGGCGTGCAAAGCGGCTGCACATGGCACTGCTCGAAGCGCATCCCCGCGGCGGCGAGCTTGTCGAGATGCGGCGTCTGATACGACTGTCCGCCATTCGCCATCACGCACTCGTAGCCGAGGTCATCGGCCATGATGAGGATGATGTTGGGCTTGGATGGCTTGCTTTCGGCGGCGGACACCGCGGCCAGCGGAGCCAGCAGCAGGGCGGTGAGGAGTGTGAGTGCGAGGTTCATGAAAAGTCGTGTTTTCTTTACCGCGTTTCCAGTCTCCCAAATTTCTCCGGCACGTGCCACCCGGCTCTGGTCGTGGAGAAGGCTTGCAGCTCGGGCTTCTTGAAGTCGAGAGCGCGGAGGCGGCCGACATTGAAATACCAGGGCTCCTGCGCGGTGGGCTTTGTGCCCGCGACGCGATGATTCGGGTCGGACTGTGCTTCGAGTTCGCCGACGACGGGGATGCGGATCTGCACGCGCCAGGAATCTTTCCCGCGTTCGGTTTTTACTTCGGCACGCGATTGCCATTTCCCGGCGGGGTTGCCTTCAGCGATCACGCCGTCGGGATTGATCTCGATGTGGTAGTAGGGGTGCATCGGCGTTTCGAGGGAGATGACCACGTTGTCGCCGTTGTGGACCTCGGGGCTGACGTTCAGCCGCTTCATCTCGGGTTCCTGGCAGACGATGTCGAAGAGAATGGCGTTGTTGTCCCATCCGACGCGGAACGTGGTTTCAACCGGCGGAGCTTTGAGCGTCATGTTGTCTTTCAAGGCGTAGGCGGTCGCCTGGGTGAGATCGGCGCCGGCGATGGCCACGGCCACGGGCGCTTTTGCGCGTGCCTCCGCCAGCGCCTTTTCTTTTTCGCGATACTTAGCGATTAGGTCATCCTTGGGCTGAAGCTCCGAGATCATGAGGGCAATGCGTTTGCCATGGACCGTGTCGCCCGCGATTTGCCGTGCGGTGTCGAGCAACTCGCGGAAGCGCAGGTTCGTCGCGAGCGGGACGTTGGCCGGACTGCCTTTGCCACGGCCGCGACTTTGGTCTTTGTGCGCCAGATTGAGTTCGGCAAAAGTGATCGCCTCCTTCATCGCCTTGGCCGCGGGGCCGTAATAGAGTGCGCAGTAGTCATCGAGCACAGCGTCAACGTCCTGCCTGGCATCCCAGAGGAAACGGGACTCCACATAGAGCGTGATATGTTCGAGACCCGGCGCTCGCCACTTGCCGCCTTCCTGGCTTTGCTCGCCATAGTCACCGAGTGAAATGCCTTTGAGAGCCTTGATATCCTTCGCGACCGATCTTGGGTGCAGCACGGGATAGGAGATGGGCGCGCCCTGGCCCCAGATGTGGTAGCGGTTGTTTTCGAGACGCAGGATGTTTCCCGGGGCGATCTTGCTCTGCCACTTCTGCACGCGAGCCATGTAAGCCGTCCAATGCTCCGCGTCCTCCATCATCGGACGGCCCGCGTTCGCGATCCACACGGCGAGATTCGGGCTGAATTTTTCAATGGTGTCCGGCGCTTCGATGTAGCTCGTGTAGGCGCCGCAGGTGATGCGGTTCTGAGGATACTTTTTGTAAACCTCCCGCGCCACGCGATCGGCGAAACCCCACACGAGTTCCGATGCCGACTTGCCCTTGCAGCCATCGCACTGGCAGAGCTGCAGGCCGTCCACAGGCCAGATATCGACACTGGGAAAGTGGAAGGTGTCGTAGAGGTAGCTGATGTAGCTGACTGTCTCCTTGATTAAGCCTTCCGAGGTGAAACAGGGCGAGCCGTCCTTGCCGCTCGCACGCTTTTCGGTGTCACGTTTGCCGTTGAGAAGCGCAAAATACTCCGGGTGCGCCTTCTGCATCTCCTCGTGATTGTACACGTTGTTGAGCCCGTGCGGTCCGCGCAGCAGGCCGAGCAGTTCGTAGCCCGAATTCATGCCCAGCCGACGCGCCCAGATGACATCGTCGAAATCGAAGCTGGGATAATTGGTCCACAGCCAGGCACGGAGCGGAGAATCGGGCTTCACCGTTTCATCGAACGGGCCCACCGCCACTGTCGTTTTCTTCGGCACGACCTCACCCAGTTCGCCAGCCATGAACCAGCGCACACCAAGACGACGCAGCAGACCATACACGGCATTGAGCGAGCCGCTCTCGTCCTGAAGCCAGACGCCCGGTCTCACTTCCGGCTGGGTCTTCCAAAGCGCCGCAAAATCAGTTCCGTATTGCTTGCTCATCACGGCATTGAAGTCTCCCGGGTTCCAAAACCACTTGAAGCCGGAGGCAAACGGAAAGCCCCATGCCGCGTCGGTCCTGTCTTCGGTCATCTTATCCCATTGCACCGCAGCTTTCGGCGAGTCACCGCGCTTGAGTGGCACTGGCAGCATTGCGGGTTCAAAATCGAAGTCCTTCCCAATCAGCACCAGCCAATCCGGGCCGGAAGCAACCCGGTAGGCGCCATCGCGGAGACCTTGAGCAGTGACTCCCAACTTGTCGGTGCCCTCGCTCCGGCCAATGTAGATTTTTACCGACTTGCCAGCCGTTCGTTCGGTGACGATCGGCAGCCGTGCTCCGCTCATTTTTTCCACGAAATGCCGCAACTCCAAGGCCGCCAACGTCACCATGCGGGGGCGGTCTTTGGCGACGATGATTTCCGCGCGAGCAGCACCGCTTTCAGTCAGAGTGACTGCCGGTGCATCAACGGCATGGAGCGCCGCGAGTGGGACGAGCAACAGGGCGGTGAGGAGGGAGAAGGCGGCGTTTGACATCGGGTGATGTTGAACGCCTTTCGCTGTTCTGCGCTATCGCAAAACGTGGCGAAGCTGCTGACAAATCGAGTGCGGTGGCA
>Ga0105047_10006758_pt1 | contig 19397 bp, 11 predicted proteins | sample MAT04_FD_78384 | JGI IMG/M metagenome (GOLD analysis project Ga0105047, IMG submission 78384) | Freshwater microbial communities from Lake Fryxell liftoff mats and glacier meltwater in Antarctica - MAT-04 (megahit assembly) | ecosystem: Environmental > Aquatic > Freshwater > Ice > Liftoff...
GATGGCCAGCGTGCAGGTGGCGCCTGCAGCGTTACCGGGCACGCACACCCAACCGGCTGTGGAAGCTCCCGGGTTGAACGTGCTGTTGGCCGGGACGGTGTCGGTGAGCACCACGCCGGTGGCATCGCGGTTGCCCACGTTCTCGTAGTTCAGCGTGTAGGCCACGGTGCCGCCGGGAGCGGTGGTTGCGCCCCCGTCGTCCTTGGTGATGGCCAGGTCGATGGCGTCGGTGATGGGCGTCTGGTCGTCGTCGGTGTTGTCACCGGGCGTCGGGTCCGGGCCGTTGGCGGCGTCGTCGGCGATCGACGTGTTGTTGTCGATCTCGAGAACGCCCGGCGCCAGCGGGTCATCGACCTCGACGGCGAAGTCGACCGAGCCGGTGGCGCCCACGGCGAGGGCGCCGATGGCGAACGTGCAGATGGTGCCGGCGGGGTCGCCGTCGGCGCACGACCAGCCTGCGGTAGAGAAGGCGCTGTCGAACACGGTGTCGGCCGGCACGGTCTCGGTGATGACCACGCCGGTGGCGTCCTGGTCGCCGTTGTTGGCGTAGTCGAGCGTGTAGACGACGATGCCACCGGCGGTGGTGCTGGCGCCACCGTCGTCCTTCAGGATCGACAGGTCGGGTGCAGCCGTCAGCGGGGTGTTGTCTTCGTCGACGTTGTCGCCGGGCGTGGGGTCGGGCCCGTTGGTGCCGTCATCGGCCACCGACACCTCGTTGTTGATCTGCGTGACGTTGGCGGCCACGGCCGGATCCACGGTCACGCCGAACAGGCGACTGATGACGACGCCGGGTGCCACTGCGCCGAGCGCCAGGGTGCACACGGTGCCCGCCGGATCGCCGTCGGCACACGACCAGCCCGCCGACGACGTGCCGGCGTCGAAGGTGGTGTTGGCCGGGACGGTCTCGGTGAGCACCACGCCGGTAGCGACCTGGTCGCCCACGTTCTCGACATCGATCTGCCAGGCGACGAGGCCACCGGGCACGGTGGTGGCGCCGCCGTCGTCCTTGGTCACGGTGAGGTCGGGCTCGGCATCGAGGGGCGTGTCGTCGTCGTCGGTGTTGTCGGCCGGGGTGGGGTCGGGCCCGTTGGTGCCGTCGTCATCGATCGACGCGGTGTTGTCGAGCTGCGTGAGGCCGCTGGCCACCGGGTCGAGCACGTCGACGGCGAAGTCGATCGACGCGCCGGCACCAGGGGCCACCGCACCGAGGGCGAACGTGCAGATGGCGCCGGCCGGATCGCCGTCGGCGCAGGACCACCCAACGGTGGACCCGCCGGCGTCGAAGGTGGTGCCCACGGGAACCGTCTCGGTGACGGTGGTGCCCGTCGCCGTGACGGTGCCCACGTTGTCGTAGGTCAGGGTGTAGGTGACGGTGCCGCCGGCGGTGGCCGTGGCCGCGCCGTCGTCCTTCACGATGGTGAGGTCGACGAACGCCGACTGGTAGCCGAAGTCCACGTCGGTGCGGTCCTGGTTGGCGCCGAGCGTCACCACGGTGGTGTCGGGGGTACCGAGGCCGTCGAGGTCGTAGGTGGGCTGGTAGCCGGCGGGGACGCCGCCGGTCACGTCGACGATGTAGTCGCCGGCCGGGAGACCGCTGACGGTCCAACCGACGAGCGGATAGGTGATGGCGAAGAAGGTCACGTCGTCGGCGGTGCCGAGGATGCCGTCCTGACCTTCCCAGGTCACGTCGATGGTCACGGCGGTGATCCCGAGCTCGCCGCCGTTCACCGTGCCGCTGCCGTCAGCGTCGTCCCACACGAGGTCGCCGAGCGAGCCGGTGCCCACGTAGCCGAAGTCGACGTCGTTGTTGGTGGCGTTGGCTCCGAGGATGAGATTCGCCACGTTGGGGGTACCGGGGCCGTCGAGGTCGAACGACGCGTCCATGCCCAGCGGCAGGTCGCCGGCGTCGATCGACACCTCGTACGAGCCGGCCGGGAGCAGCGTGAAGGAGTAGCCGCCGCTGGCATCGGTGGTGTCGGTGGTGGTGACGTCATCCGCGTTGCCGAAGATGCCGTCGATGCCCGCCCACACGAGCTGCACGTCGATGCCCGAGAGACCGGGCTCGCCCGGGTCCTGCAGGCCGTCGCCGTTCTGGTCGAACCACACGAAGTCGCCGATGGTCGAGCTGCCGGCGAAGCCGAAGTCGACGTCGGTGCGATCCTGGTCGTCGCCGAGCGTGAGCGTGGCGGTGGCGTCGTCGCCGCCGTCGAGGTCGTAGGTCGAGGTGGTGCCGCTGGGCACGCCGGACACGACCGTCACCTGGTAGTCGCCGGCGGGAAGGCCGTCGATGAGGTAGATGCCGTTGGCGTCGGTGGTGCCGGTGAAGGTCACGTCGTCGGCCGTGCCGAGCGTGAGGTCGAGCCCTGCCCACACCGCTTCGATGTCAGCACCCGGGACACCGGGCTCACCTGGATCCTGCACGTCGTTGCCGTTGAGGTCCACCCAGACCGTGTCGCCGATGGAGGCGTTGCCCTGGAACCCGAAGTCCACGTCGAGCTCGTCGTCACCCGAGGCCAGGTTGACGGTGGTCGACCCGTTCAGCGTGCCGTCGTCTTCGAAGGTGAGCACGAGCCCGGGAGGGATGGTGCCCAGGTCGACGACCGCGGTGTAGTCGCCGGGGTTGACCACGCTGAACAGGTAGTTGCCGTTGGCATCGGTGACCGTGGTGCCGACGCTCACGTTGCCGGCGTCGAACAGCTCGACGGTCACGCCGGGCAGCCCGGGCTCGCCGGGATCGACGAGGCCGTTGCCGTCGAGGTCGATCCACAAGGTGTCGCCGATCGTGCCGCGAATGTCGTCGACGTCGGTGGCGTCCGGCGACTCGAAGGCGTTGCCGATGTTGTCCTCGTAGGCCACGAAGGTGGTGTTGGTGAGTTGCCCGGCGGCATCGGTGTCGACCTGGACCTCGACCTCTACCTGGAACGACGCCCCGGCATCGAGGTCACCGGTCTTGGTGAACGTGACCACGCCAGCCGTCTCCGAGCAGATGCCAGTGGCCGGGGCCACGAAGGCGCACGAGACGAACGACGAGTTGGTGGGCAGCGTGTCGGTGATGACGACGTTGTCGGCCGCACCGGCGGAGACGCCCGTCGACACGTTGGCGACGTCGAGGGTGTAGGTGAGGAAGTCCTCACGGCTCACGATGGTGAGGCCATCGTCCTTGGCGATGGTGAGCACGGGCGTGGGCGGCTGCACGAAGTAGGCCGGGACACCGACCTGACCCTCGAGGATGTACTGGTTCTGCGCGTTCAGGCAGGAGACGATGGCCCACCACCCGTTGGCCGGGTCGACGATCGTGTCGCCAGCGCGGGCCAGCGTCCCGCCACCGTTCCACGTGGTGTTGCCCGACACCGTGCCGACGACGCCGCCGACGAGGGCCGTCGGGTCCACGACGCTTCCCGGCGCGTAGTAGCGGACGCGGTTGTTGCCATCCATGTCGAAGTTGTTGAAGGTGATCGTGCCACCGGGCGGCAGTGGCTGCACGAACTGGTAGAAGGTCTGGCACGTGGGACTGACGCCGTTGTGCTGGTAGGTGGTCTGGATGGTGCCGACCGAGATCTCGTCGCCGGTGCCGAGGACGCCGTCGGGGTTGTCGGTGTTGGCCGGAGGCGCCGTGGTGGGTGAGGCGTCGTTGTCGAGACCGACCCGGATGCGCCAGCCGTTCTGGTCGTTGCCGATCGTCTCGGAGCGAAGCAGGTACGAACCGCACGCCACCGGCGCGGTCAGCGTCTGGTAGCGAACCCACGCCTGCGGCGTCGGCGCCGGGACCGGCGGGAAGGTGACCTGCGTGCCGGCGATGCCGGTGCCGGGGGCGGGGGTGGCGAACCCCGGGCCGAGGGGGACGTTCGGCCCGTAGAGCTCGAACTGGGTCGAGTCCAGGGCGCCGTTGGGCTCCTCGGTCTGGGCCAGCGTGCCGGCCTGTCCGTTCATCTCCGGCGAGAAGAGGTCGACGTGCAAATCCTGGCCGGCGGGCCAACCGCAGGGCACGTTGAACGTGAGGTAGCCGTAGCCGGCGCCGCCGCCGGCCGCCGTCGACGTGTACCAGTCACCGAGGCCGATGACTGCGGTCGGCCCGTTGGTCTGCAGGTCGAACCCACCCACTGACGGCACCTCGACGGCACCCGCCGGAGTGATCGCCGCGAACGGAAGGCCGACGAGGACCATGAGCGCAGCGGCGGTGGCGACAAAGGGGCGACACCCGTGGGCACGAGGAAACATCAGCGGTAGCTCCTGATCGAAGGCAACCGACGGGAGCGACCCGTCGGCAGTGCACCCGAGAGCCTACGACAGGGACGTGGATGTCGAACATAGACCCTTTGACCCATGAGACGCTGCGATCACGGCACGTACGGGCCCGCAATCTCAAGGCCGAGTCAAGTGCGGCAGAATCTGGCGCATGAGCTTCGACACCGCAGTCACCCTTGCCCACACCGGCCATGCCCTCGGCGGCGCCTTCGACGGCTTCCTCCATCCCATCACCGGCCCCGACCACGTGCTGGCCATGGTGGCCGTGGGCATCGTGGCCGCCCTCGCCCACGACCGTCGCGTGGCCTGGGGTGTGCCCGCCGCCTTCCTGGGCGGAATGGTGCTGGGCGGCGCCGCCGGCATGGCCGGCATCAGCGTTCCCGCCGTCGAGGTGGGCATCGCCCTGTCGATCGTGGCCCTCGGACTGCTGGTGGCATCAGGCCGCCGTGTCCCGGCCATCCCGATGCTCGCCATCGCCGCCGTGTTCGGTGCCGTCCACGGGCACGCCCACGGCGCCGAGGCGCCAGACGCCGCGTCGCCCCTGGCCTACGTGGCCGGATTCGTGCTCGCCACCGCCCTGCTGCACGGCACCGGCGTGGTGGCCGGCACGCAGTTCCGCCGGGTCCGTGCCCTGCAGGTCGTCGGCGGAACCGCCCTGGCGGCCGGCGGTGCCTACTTCCTGCTCGGCGGCTGATCGGCCAGGATGGCCGGGAGGACGAACCGATGGACCTCCCGCCGCACGGCCTCGTCCCCGGTGCCCTCGCTGCCCGGCACCCGGACGAGGAGCAGCGTCTGGCGTAGCAGCCACTCGAGCGTCTGGTCGATCGAGTGCCGGAACCGGACCCCTTCGGTCTCGGCCTCGACCAACCACGGACGGAAGAAGGTGTTGACCGTGCCGAGCACCGGACCGGCGACCCCGGCGTCGCCATCGATGGACAACACGTAGCGAGCACGCGACAGCGCCGCCACCATCGTGACGATCGACTCGGTGATCCGCTCCTCGAACGGCGCCTCCGACGACAGCAACCCCGTCAGCTGCGCGGCGAGTGCGTTGGAGCGCCGAAGCACGGCGGTGGCCACGAGCTCGTCGCGGGTGGCGAAGTGGCGGTGGACCGTGGGTCGGGCCACGCCCGCGGCAGCGGCCACATCGTCGACCGTGAACTCGAGTCCCCGAGACTCGAGCACGGCCATGGTCACCTCGAGCAGCCGCTCTCGGGTCTCGCGGCCTCGACGGTTGGTGGCCATGGCCGGTCCGTCACGTCCCGGGCTCGTTGGTGACCGGCAGGTACGGCCGGCACGGCTGGCCGCGTAGCCCCGGGCACGGCGGGTAGGCCGCCGGCACGGCGATGCCGTCGAGCACGGTCAGCGTGATGGCAGAGGCTTCGGTGCCACCGCGCCCGACGCGATGCCGCGGCGCAGCGCCCTCGAAGAGATCCTCGAACAGCCAGGTGCCGTGGTTGCGGCCCGGCGACGACACCTGCAGGCGAAGCCGAGAGCCGGCCCGTACGGGCGCCGCCACCGACGGCAGCGAGATGCGGACCTCGGCCTCCTCCCCCGCCGGCAGCGGCTCGGCCGCCTCGGCCGTCCACACGTGATCCACCCGAAGCGGGCGCGTCCGCTCCTCGTCGACGGCGCGAGCGCTGGCCCGCAGGAAGCCCACCTGCAGGAGGTACTCGTTGCCGTCGGGGCGCACCTCGGACAGCGTGACCTGCAGGTCGGCGTCGTCGGCCTCGCTGCCGACGTAGAGCGTCACCTCGCCCGGCCCCCCGAGCACGAGGTCCTCGGCCAGCGGGTCGGTCACGTACGAGAGCTGGTTCCCCTGGGCGAACTCGGTCCAGTCGAAGTCCCACAGCCTGGCCTGCTGCTGGTAGCCCTCCTCGCCGAAGAAGTCCTCCCCCGACGCATCCGGGTCGTGGGCGAAGCCGTCCAGGCCCGTGGCCGTCGGCGAGGAGTCGACCAGGGTACCGTCGGCATCCAGGTACCAGGTTGCGGTCGGGGCACCCTCGACGGGCCACTGCCCAAACCGCTGCTCGAACGTCCCGCCCGGCTCGCCGACCTCGTTTTCGCCCGCGCCGCTCTCGAACACGATGCGCACCGGCGGCTCGTCCTCGTAGAACGCACGCGCCGCCTCGTAGTCGTCACCGAACTGCTCGAACAGCCGGTCCGGGGCGATGGTGGCGTCCTCCAGCTCGAAAGCGTTGGCCAGCTCGACGGGCAGGCCCACCCGCAGCAGGTCGTTCATGTGGGGCACGGTCTCGTCGACGTACAGCGACAGGAACTCGAACAGCTCGTTCACGTTCATCGGCGAGTAACCGTCGGGATGGCGACCGTTCCACATCGACACGCGAAGCAACGGCGACGACTCGAAGTGGTCGATCATGTTGGTGAACACGGGACCGGTCTGCTCGTCCTGGAAGGCACCCGTCAGGAACACGGGGACGTCGATCTTCTTGGCCAGCTCGCGGAGGTCGCGCTCCGCCGAGTCAGGCGGCCGGAACTCGAGCGACCGGCCGAACGACTCGAAATCGATGTTCTGGCTCCGGAGCTCGAGGTTGTCGGCACAGGTCGCATCCGCGCCCGCCGACCGCTCGGCCACCCAGCCCACCCCGTCCGCCGCGGCCTGCTTGTCCCGCTCGGCCAGCCACTGCTTGGTGAAGCCGTCGTTGTAGATGCCGCCGGGCCACTGGGCCAGCCACGGGTCGACGATGATCGACTGCGGTGCCACGGCGGCCAGGCTCGGCGGAGCGGTCGACGCCGCGTACATCTGCCCGATGCCCGAGTACGACAGGCCGACCATGCCCACCTTGTTGCCCTTCACCCAGGGCTGGCGGGCCACGATCTCGATGGCATCGTAACCGTCGGCCTGCTGGGCCGGGCTGAACACGTCGAAGGCGCCGCCCGAGCAACCGGTGCCGCGCATGGCCACGCCCACGGTGGCGAAGCCCAGCGCCTGGGTGATGCGCGAGCCGGGCTCCTGGTTCTCGGGGTTCGAGATCGGGTCGTAGCCCGAGTACTCGATCACGGTCGGGTACGGACCGTCGCCGTAGATGGTCGGATCCGGCAAGCGGACCATGGCCGAGAGCTTCACCCCGTCGCGCATCTCGAGGTACTGGAAGCCGTCCTCGACCGTGGCGCCCTCCACCGGCTCCCCCAACACGCCGACCGGCACGCCGTCGAGCGGCTGCCGCTCGTACAATGCCGCGTCGGGATGATCGTCGACGCCACCCACCTGCAGGGGCGCCGACCGGGGCGCACCGTCGCCCTGGCCCACCACGACCGTGTACTCGCCCGGCTTCAGCGATTCGCCCTCTCCCGTGGGCAGCACGTTGTCGCCGCCTGTCGTCACGGTCAGGTGGTCGGTCGGGAGATAGCCGGTGTGCGCCTGACCCTGGTCGTCGCTGATCAACGTCAGGCGAGGCGCGCCGGACGCGTCGATGATGGTGACCGACGACGCCGGCGCCAGACCCGTCACCGTGATCTCCTGCGTGCCGGCCTGCACGACGACACCCGCCGGCAGCGTCGATGCTCCCGTCGCGCCGCCGCCCGCGTCGCCACCGTCGCTCGAGCACCCGACCAGGAGCAGTGCCGCCGCCGTCATCACCACCAGGCCACGCTGCGTCTGCTGCACCGTTGCTCTCATGCTGTCCCCCTCGTCACGTCACAGTTATGCGACGACATCGAGCAGACTGTAGCAATTCAGCGCTCCACGGTTCGTTCATGTCCGACGACCCCGACCTGCCGGGCGCACCGATAGCCTCCGGCGGTGTACGAGAACGTCGAAACCCTCATCGTGGGCGCAGGCCTCGCGGGCTTGGCCTGCGCCGGCACGCTGCAACGTGCCGGCGTCGAGTGCGCGGTGGTCGAGGCCGCCGACGGTCCCGGCGGGCGGGTCCGCACCGATGTGGTCGATGGCTACCGACTCGACCGCGGCTTCCAGATCCTGCTCACCGCCTACCCCGAGCTCGAACGCCACCTCGACCTCGAAGCCCTCGACCTCTGCGCTTTCCGGCCCGGCGCCCAGGTGCAGCTCAGCGACCGCCGCGTCACCGTCGGCGATCCGATCCGTCGACCGCGCGACCTCCTGACGTCGGCGCTCGCACCCGTCGGTTCGGTGAACGACAAGCTGCGTCTGGCCCGCCTGTTGCTCGAACTGCGCGCCGGCGACGGACGCGACGCCGCTCGCACCACAGACAGCACCGTCGCGGCTCGGCTCGCCGCCCTCGGCTTCTCCGAGGGCATCATCGACCGCTTCTTCCGGCCGCTGATCGGCGGGATCCAGCTCGACCCCGAGCTCCAGGGCTCGGCCCGACTGTTCTCGCTCGTGTTGCGCATGCTCGCCCGCGGCGACGCCGCCGTCCCTGCCCTGGGGATGGGTGCCATCCCCGCCCAGCTGGCGGCCCGACTCGACCCGGCCACACTCCGCTTCGGCGAAGCCGTCGACCACGTGCAGGGCACCAACGCCCACTTGGCCGGTGGCTCCGTCATCCGGGCCACCAATCTGGTCGTGGCCACCGACGGCCCGACGGCGGCTCGCCTTCTCGACCTGCCCGTCCCGGGCTCACGGGCGGCGGCGTGCATCTGGTTCACGATGCCGAGCCCGCCGGTGGCCGAGCCGATCCTCGTGCTCGACGGCACGGGCGGTCCCGGACCGGTGCGCAACGTCGCCCCGATGAGCGTGGTGGCTCCCCGCTACGCGCCCGACGGACGCCACGTGGTGGCCGCCGCCATCCCAGGCCCTGATGCCTTGGGCGCTGACCTGGTGGCCATGACCCGACGACAGCTGTCCGCCTGGTTCGGACCGGTGGCGCACGAATGGGACGTGGCCCGAGTCGACGTCATCCGCCACGCCCAGCCCGACCAACCGCCACCGCTGACGCTGCGCTCCCCGATCGGCCTCGGCGACGGACGCTACGTGTGCGGCGACCACCGCGACACCGCCTCCATCCAGGGCGCCCTCGTCTCGGGCCGTCGAACGGCCGAAGCGATCCTTTCGCGACGCTAGTTCCGCGGGACCTGGATCCAGGGGACGTCCTTGTCGTTGCGAGGCTCGCCCGGCAGGCCGAGCACGCGCTCGCCGAGGATGTTGCGCTGGATCTCCGAGGTGCCGCCCTCGATCGAGTTGGCCCGCGACCGCAGGAACATCTTCCGGCTCGACCCCGGGGGGCCCACCAGCCCGAGCGACTCGGTGCGCTCGTGGAGGTACTCGTAGCCGATCATGGCGTTCGCACCCAGCAGGTCGACGCACAGCTCGTAGATGCGCTTGTTGACCTCGGCGAACATCAGCTTGGCGATCGAACCCTCCGGTCCGGGGTTGCCGGCCTTGCGCTTCTGCGACGCCCGGACGTTGGTGAGACGGAGCACCTCGGCCTCGATCCACAGCTGCATCAGGCGATCCTTGGCCGCCGCCGAGCGGTCGACGGTCTCCTGCTCCCAGATCCTCACGGCTTCGGCGATGGCGCCGGACCCGCGCTGGGGAGTACCGCCACCTCCACCGATGGTGGTGCGCTCGTTCATGAGCGTCGTCATCGACACCCGCCAGCCCTCGCCCACCTCCCCGATGCGGTCGGCGTCGGGCACGCGCACCTCGGTCAGGTAGACCTCGTTGAACTCGGCCTCAGCCGTGATCTGGACGAGGGGCCGCACCTCGACGCCCGAGGCATGCATGTCGAGGGCGAAATAGGTCATGCCCTTGTGCTTCGGAGCGTCGGGGTCGGTGCGGGCCACGAGCATGCCCCGGTCAGCGATGTGGGCCAACGTGTTCCACACCTTCTGGCCGGTGATGACCCACTCGTCACCGTCGCGCACGGCCTTGCACGCCAGCCCGGCCAGGTCGGATCCCGCACCCGGTTCGCTGAACAGCTGACACCAGGCGTCTTCGCCCGTGAACATCCGGCGCAGCAAGCGCGATCGCAGCTCGTCCGATCCGTGGGTGACCACGGTGGGACCGGCCATGGTCAAACCGAAGAAGTGCCGAGAGTCGACCGAGCCGAGGCCGGCCTCCCGCAGGCGACGCTCCACCTCGCGTTGCAGTGCCGGGGGCGCATCGAGCCCGCCCCATCCTTCGGGGAAGTGCATCCAGGCGAGGCCGAGGTCGTACTGGCGACCACGCACCTCGACCGGATCGGCGCTGGCGGGGTCGACCTCGGCCAGGAGCTGGTCGAGTCGTTCGTCGATGAGGGCAGCGAGGTCGGTCACGGCTGCGGAGCGTACCGGCCCCACCGTTCAGCTGGCGCGCTGCGTCCGACGAGAGATGAGCACGAGGCCGGCGCCGAGTACGAGCACGACCACGGCGACCCGCACCAAGCCTCCGGCATCGGAACCCGTCCGGGGAAGCGAACCGCTCGAGGCGGCGGGCCGCGTCGTGGTGGTCGAGCGGTCGAGCACCTCGACGACGGTGGTGAGCGTGTTCGTGCCGTCGGTCCCGACGAAGGTCAAGAAGCCATCGGCCGGTCGCGAGTCGGCACGGAACGGGAGGGAGAACGACCCGGTGTCGTCAGTGACGACGGTGGTCCAGAACTCTCCATCGATGGTGAGCGTCACGGTGGCGTTGGGCAGGTAGCCGGTGCCGGTCACGGTCGTGTTCTCGCCCACGAAGATCGTGCACGGCGCGCAGACCAGGGTGGCGCCGCCGCCGTAGTCGCCGGTCTGCGCCGACGCCGGGGACGCCAGGGCGCCCAAGAGGGCGATCGAGAAGAGGGTCGTGACGACGAGAAGGACGCGGCGCATGACCGGAGGCTACCGCGAGGAAGGCTCCAAAAACAGGTTCTGGACGCCGATGGGCGGAAATGAGGCGGGAGGCCCATCACCACGCGCCAGCAGCCCGTCCGTGGTGCTGACCCACCGCTGGCCCGCCGAACGCACCTCGATCGTCACCTCGTCGGGGTTGCTCCTCGGCTGGCCGGACCAGATCAACCGATAGGGCGCGCCGGGGGCAAGATTGCCCACCAGATCGAAGCGGACGACCCGCTCGCGGCCGGCGTCGACGAGCACCTGGACGGTCCCGGTGCCGACCCCGAGCTCGGGCACCACCTCCACCCCCACCACCTCGCCGTCGATGGTCGCGGCCCGCACGCCGAGGGGCGAGTAGACGCTGACGAGCAACTGGTTCGACGCGAAGGCGTTGCCCTGGAGGTTGCCGGCCGCGTACTCGGGCAGCCCTTCGACCGGTGCGTCGTTGCGCAGGCGGATCTCGATCGACGAGCGCACCTCGCCCGTGGCCGGGTCGTGCTCGACCACGGCGGCGATGCGGCGGTGCAGGTAGCTGTCGATCTTGTTGGGGTTGGTGTTGGCCGATCGAATCGACAGCAGGTCGCCGCCGTCGAGGCTCGGGAACCGTCCGTCCGCCCCGGCGCGGGCCACGATCGCCTCGCCGGCCGGATCGGCAAACCACACCGAGAGGTGTCCGCCGGCCACGGCGGGGGCGAGCGATTCCACGATGATCCTCGGCGCCGGCAGGTCGGCGTTCGTCAGGGCGTCGAACACGGCGGCCGCCGCCGCAGACTGCAAGTCGGCCCGAGCGTCGACGTCGGGCAGCACCACGTACTGGTCGCGCTCGAGCAGGGCGACGACGTTGTCGGCGTCGAGGGGGGCCGGAGCACCGGCGACCATCACGGGACCGGTCAAGCGCAACAGCGCCGACAGCCCCTTCGTGTCCACGTAGACGACGCCGTCGACCGTTTGCCCGCCGGCCTGGGGATACAGCTGCTGGATCACGCCGGCCACCGTCGGCAGATCCGGCGACGCCGTGACGTTCTGGAGAAAGACCGACGGGCGGAACCGCGCGTAGCGGGCGAGGTAGTCGGGCGGGCCGGTGAGGCGGCGCGACAGCGCCGGGGTGGCTTCGTTGAGGTCGTTGATCCGGCCGCTGCTCGGCAGGTCGAGCACGCCGTCGTTCGCCGTGAGCTCCCCGTAACCGCCCATGAAGCCGCCGAGCCCGCGCGACTCCGCCGGATTGGCAAAGGCCAGGAAGTACCGGCGCTCGCCGTCGGCACCGAGGAGTCCGGGCAGAACGTCGGCCAGGTCGGAAGCCACGACCGCGTCGGGCCGGACGTCGGCGATCTCGCCCCGGAACGTCGCCAGCCGATCCGCCACCGGCGGGACCAGCCAGCCGGATTCGAGCGCGGCGAGGCGTGCATCGGCGGCGGTGAGCATCTCCTCGAAGGCACGGAACGGCGTCTGCAGGCTGGTCACGGCTGCGAGGTCGACCCGTCCCGCCGTGGTCACGTCGTCGAGGTCGACGGCCGTGGTCGCCGCAGAGCCGGCTCTGGCCACGTCGCCGCCGGTGGTGGCGAGGTCAGCCACGGCGGCCACGTTCGGGCCCACGAGCGGCACGAACCGGGCCGGGGCGGCAGCCCAGCCACCGAACGCGTCGGCGACGTCGTCGAACGACGAGGCCGCCCGATCGAGGCGATCGGCGGCGAGGGCCTGGTCTCCGACCTCGGTCGCCGCCAGGCCCTCGCGGGTGAGGGCGACGGCGTCACCGCTCGGGCCGACGCCACGGGCCACGGCCACGGCCAGCGACAGCGCGCCGATCCCGGCGACGACGGCGAGGCCGATGACGACGGCGTCGACCAGCCGCCGAGCCCCCGGAGGCGAACGCCGGGCGCCGGACACGAGCACGGCGACGGCAGCGACGGCCAGCACGAACGGGCTGGCCAGCGCCACGCCGACCACGACCAGCGCGGCGGCCGCGCCGACCACGCGCAGGTCGGCCACCGTCACGGCCAGCGCCAAGGCCACGGCGATCGCCACCCGCCAGAGGAGGTCGGCCACGTCGACACCCACGGGCTGCCAGCCCACGACGGCGGCGGCGATGACCCCCGCGACCACGACGGCGGCACCGAGCACGAAGGGGGACAGTCGTTCCATGGCGCCGACCAGCATGGCACCGTCCGAGTGCAAGGCTGGGTCGGTGCTCCACCTCTTCGAGCGCCTGTCGTTCGTGGCCGCGGCCGAACTCCTCGGGGTTCGACCCACGCCCGACCACCGGCCACCGCTCGCCCACCTCACCCCCGGCGCGCCAACCGCACACGCCTGGTCGGCGCTCGTGGCCGAGCTCGACGACCTGGGCGCCGACCCCCGGCCGTCGCCGCCGTCGTGCGGAGACGGCGTCACGCGCCACCAGGGACGAGCGCTGCTCGACACACTGCCCCGCGCTCCCATCGATCGGGCTCGAGTGGTCGCCACCTTCGGCCAGAACCTCGACCACCTGCACGAGCAGCACGACGGGCGACGAGCCCGCCGCGACAGGGGGGCCTTCTACACGCCTGATGCCCTGGCCCAACTGGTGGTGGGCCGGGCCCTGTCACTCACCACCGTAGAGGCCCCGACCGTGCTCGACCCGGCGTGCGGCACCGGCGCGTTCCTCCTCCCGGCCGCCGCGCTCCTGGGTCGCCCCCAGGTGCTCGACCACGTGCGGGGCATCGACCTCGATCCCCTCGCTGTCGAGGTGTGCCGGTTGCGCCTGTGGCTGTGGCTCTGCGAACCCTCGCTCCCGATGGCGGCGCTGTCGACGGTGGTGCGGTGGCAGGACGCGCTGTCCCCCGACGCCGAGCGCACCCTGGTCGATGTCGTCGTCGGCAACCCCCCGTTCCGAACCCGCCTGCGGCGCTCGACAGCCGGCGGCGCCGACGCCCGACGCGAGCGCTTCGGCGATGTGGCCCAGGGCTACACCGACGATGCCGCCCTCTTCCTCGTCGACGCCGTCGACCGCACCGCCGACGGCGGCTGCGTCGCCCTCGTGCAGCCGTTGGCCACGTTGGCCGCCGACCACGCCACCGCGGCCCGTCGCCACGTCGCCGACCGCAGCGAGCTGGTCGAGCTGTGGCTCGACGACGGCACCGCCTTCGACGCCGGTGTGACCACGTGCGTGCCCTTCCTCGGCGTGGGCGCGGCACGACCGAGGACCGGGGTCGCCACCTCGATCGGACTCCCACCGGCCACCGTCGCTGCCGCGGCGTCGCCACCGGCTTGGGAGGTGGGCGGCCCCTGGTCGCCGGTGGCGGCGACCGCCTTCGGCATCCCGGCCGTGCACCTGAACCGGACGGCACGACTCGGCGATCGTTGCCGCGCCACGGCGGACTTCCGCGATCAGTTCTACGGCCTGGTGCCAGCCATGGCCGACGGCCGACCGGGCACTCGTCGCGTCCCCCTCATCACCTCTGGTCTCATCGAACCGGCCTGGTGCGCATGGGGTGAACGGACCACCCGGTTCGCCGGAACGACGTTCGAGGAGCCCGTGGTCGACCTCGACAAACTCGATTCGACGATGGCGGCGTGGGCCGAGCGGCGGCTCGTCCCGAAGGTGCTCGTGGCCACGCAGACGCCGATCATCGAGGTCGTGACCGATCTGCTCGGCGGCTGGCTCCCGTCGGTCCCGGTGATCACCGTGGAGCCCAAGTCCCCCGAAGACCTCTGGCTGGTTGCGGCCGCCATCGCTGCCCCGGCCACATCGGCGTGGGCGGCGGGCAACCTCGTCGGCACCTCGCTCACGCCCCGAACCGTCACCGTGCGCGCCCGCGGCATCCTGGCCCTCCCGGCGCCGTGCGACATGATGGCCTGGCGAGACGGCGCCGACGCGCTGCGAGCGGCGAGCGATGCGGCGACGCTCCGTGACGTATCGGCCTGGCGCACGGCCCTCGACGATTTCGCCCAGTCGATGGGCGCCGCCTACGGGTTGCGGGCCGCCGACGACGACGTCCTGGCCTGGTGGGCGGCGCGCCTGCCGACCGACCCGTCCCGCTCCCGACGAGGTGGCGCCGGAGGGGCCAGGCGCGCAAGGCTCGTTCCGTGACCATCTCCCTCGGCTCCGTCACCGACCTCAAAGCACTCCTCGAGCTCGAGCCGGTGAAGCCCGACGCCTGGCTGGGCACGGGGCCCGACTTGGGCTGGGGTCGCATCTACGGCGGCCAGATCGTGGCGCAGGCGCTCCGATCGGCAGGCTTGACGGTCGACGTCGACCATCGTGTCCACTCGATGCACGCCTACTTCATCCGTGCCGGCAACGAGCACCAGCCGGTGCTGTTCGAGGTCGAGCGGGTGCGCGACGGCCGCTCCTTCACGACCCGGCAGGTCGTGGCCTACCAAGCCGGTGGAGCCATCTTGAACCTCATCGCCAGCTTCCAGGGCGACGAGGAGGGCGAAGACGCCCAGACCGTCCGCCCACCGACGGGCCTGCCGTCGCCGGACGCCGTGCCCGACGACCCGACCGACCTGTTCTTCGAGGCCCGGGCCTGGCGCTGGGATCGCAGCCCCGAGCCCCGGGCAACGGCTTGGATGCGGGCACCCGACGACCTGGGCGACGACCCCATGGTCCACGCCTGCGCGCTGGCCTACCTGTCCGACGAGTACCCCCTCGGCGTGGCGGTGGCCCCCCACTCGCTCGGCGGCCGATGGGACGACGTCATGGCCGCCAGCCTCGACCACGCCGTGTGGTTCCATCGGTCGGTGCGAGCAGATCAGTGGCTGGCGTTCGACCTCGAGGGTCATGGGGTGGCCAACGCCCGCGGCCTGTCCGTGTGCCGAGTGTTCACCGAGGCCGGGGTGCACGTGGCCACGGTCGCCCAGGAAGGGCTGCTCCGACCGAAGCGATCCTGAGTGGAACCCCGGCTCAGAGAGCGGCGAGACACAAGAGGGTGGTGTTGTCGGGAAGCAGCACGGCGCGGGTCCGAAGCGGACACGCCTTCGGGAACACCGTGCGCTCCACCACCTCGAACAGCCCGGTGCCGGTGCACGGCTGCTCGACGAAGATGCCGTCGACATCGGCGACACACGCGCCGACACCGAACGGCTCCCGAGTCTTCACGTCGATGGGCTCATCCGAGTGCGAAGCCGCCAGGGCGGTGAAGACGAAGACGACCACGATCGCCGCCACCAACGACACCAGGCACCCCCACGGCAGGTGCGCTGGCTCCACTCGCTGGTCACGGCCCGGCCGAGCGAGCTGCGGTTCGAGGGTGACGGCTTGATCGGAGAGGGTCTCGCCCGGCGAACGAGACGCGGCCGAGACCGGAACTGCAGCCGACACCCGAAGCGAGTCGTCGTACGCGGCGCGAAGCGCCGGGCTGCGCAACGTCTCCCACGCCTGGTTCAGCTCCGACATCTTGAACGAGGCGAGCTCGAGCGCGTGGTCAGAGCGATCCGACTGACGATCAGGGTGCCAACGGAGCGCCCGACCCGTGTAGGCCTGCTTGACCTGATCGTGGCCGGCGTCGGGTTCGACGCCGAGGATCTCGTAGTAGGTGGCCGTGGCCGATCCGCTCCGCTCAGACGGCCGTGGCGCCGCGACGGCGTGCAACGAGAACGAGCACGCCGCCAACGGCCAGCAGAGCGACCGCACCCTGGGCCAGGCGGGAGGACTGCGAACCGGTGGTTGGGAGGTTGCCGGCGGTGCCGGTGCCTGCGGTGTTCGACGCCATCACCGTGGCCGGGCAGGTCAGGGTGCGGGGCTGGCCGGCGGTCGAGGTGCCGGTGATCGTGAGCGTGTGGGCTCCCGGGGCCGCGGACAGGGGGATCGTGAAGCTCAACGACTGGGGGTCGGAGCTGATCGTGCCGGCGCCGACCTGCACGGGGTCGCTCTGGAAGACGAGCGTGTAGGGCGTGCCGACCTCGAAGCCGGGCGCCGACGCGGTGACATCGGAGCCGGCGGCGCCGGTGACGGCGAAACCGCAGGCATTGGTGGTCACGGTGAGCAACTGGGTCATCACCGTGCTGCCGCAGGTGACGCTGACAACGTAGTCGCCGGTCTCCTGCGGGGCGGTGAAGGCAGCCACGAACGATCCCGTCTCGTCGTCGCTGGCCGTGGTCGTGGCGGCCACGAGATCACCGACGGCCACACCGACGGAGGACCCACGCGGGCAGCCGTTGCCGATCACGCTGGCGATCTGACCAGGTTCGACCACCGACGGATCAAGGATGAAGCCGGGCTGGCCGGGCTGGTACTGGGCGGACGCCGGCGAGGCGACCGCCAACAGCACGGTGAAGACGGCGAGGACGACGAACAGCACACGGCGAGACACGCTTGCAGTCTGCCCCATCGAGCGGCCAGCGTCCATCATCCCCGCGGGGCGGCGGTGATCGTGGTGGTGCCGACGGCGTCGAACGCGTGCGCGTGGCCGTCGAGTCGAACGGTCCAGCGGTCCGGGTTCACCAACGGCTGGGCCGGAACGTCGAGGCGGTAGGCCACGCCCGGTGCCATCTCGGCCACGGTGACCAGCTCGATGGTCCGCGCCCCGCCCGGCGGGATGTCGAGGTAGGTCGAGGCGACGTACCAGCCCAGCTCGCGACTCTGTTGGAACGGCGTGACCACTCCGTCGACCTTGGCTTCGACCACACGTCCGCCTGAGTACCACGACAGGTACATGCGGTTCGTGCCCGAGGGCAGGCCCTGGTCGTTGCTCCCGAGGATGGCCGCCGGGAGTCCGGCGTCCGGCGCCTCGTTGTGCAGGTCGATGCGGACCCTCGACTCGACCCGGCCCGACACCGGCTCCACGACGACATCGACGTCGACGTCGCGGTGCAAGAAGACGTCGATCTTGTTGTTGGCGCCGTTCTGGGTGGTCAGGGCGGCCAGGTCCTGCCCGGCTGGCGCCGGGAAGGCACCGGTGGCTCCCACGCGCCCGAGCAGGCGGCTCGGGCCGTCCTCGAACGAAACCATGGCCAGACGACGGGCGTCCACCACCGGCCCGAGCAGGTCGGCGAGGCCGTCCGGCCCGGGCAGATCGCCACTCACCAGCTGGTCGACAGTGACCCGCAGCAGATCGGTGAGCACCTGCTCGCGCTGCTCGTCGTCGGGTAGCTCGACGTACTGGCGCCGCAGCAGGAAGTCGACGGCGTTGTCGGGCCCGATGCGCTCGGCCCAGCCCGGCACGCGCACCGGGCCGGTGAGGGCGAGCAAGGCGGCCAGGCCTTCGGGGTCCAGCACCACCACACCATCGACCGGCCCGAAGCCGGCGGCGTCGAACACCTCCGCCGCCGCCGTGGCCACCGAGGGGATGTCCGGGGAGAGGGTCACGTCCTGGAACCAGTAGCCGGGCCGGAACCGGCTGTAGCGCTGCACGTAGTCCTCCGGTGCGGTCACCCGCCTCGTTTCCCGTCCCGGGGTCTCGTTGATGTCGGCCGCTCGCCCGTCGGCCACCAGGTCGAGGCCGCCGTCCTGAGCCTGCAGCACGGCCCACGAGCCAACGAATCCACCGGCGCCGCGTGCCTCGGCCGGTGTCGTGAACAGCAACAGGTAGCGGCGGGGGCCATCGGCGCCGAGCAGCGTGGGGAGCTGTTGGGCGGCCAGCGCCGCCACCTCGGCATCAGGCGCCACGGCCACGAGCTCCGAGCGCAGCTCTTCCACCTGCTCGACCAAGGGGGAGGCCAACCACGGGGAGCGAACTTCGTCGAGGTCGGCGACTGCAATGTCGACCGCCTCCGACGTGGCCACGAGATCGGGAGCGGCGGCGCGGAGCCGGAAGACATCGATGCGACCGTCGGTGTAGCGAAGGGCATCGAGGTCGACCACGTCGGCCGACGCGCTGGCGCGCGCCGTGACCGTGGCTCCGCTCGTCGTCGCCGCCTGCAAGGCGGCGAGGTGCTGCGACAACACGGGCACGGCCCGTGCGGGTTGCACCCACCACGCCGAGAACGACGCGTCAGCCTCCTCGAACGACCGTCGGGCGTCGTCGAGGTCCGAGCCCGCCTGCTGCCCGGACCCGCCGCTGGCGGCCTCGAGCCCACCCCGGGCCGAGGCAGCGGCGTCCTGCGACGGCTCCCACGCCAGCATGACGGCGACGAAGAGGGCACCGGCGGCCAGCAGAACGACCACAGCGAACGCAGTGACCCCCCACGCCACCCGACGACGCGACGACGGCGCGCACGCCCGATAGCCGCTGATGAGGAGGGGCAGGAGCGCGACGCCGGCCACCACGGCCGATCCACCGTGGGTGCCGATCTCGGGCAGGTGCAACGCCACCAGCACCGTGCACGCCCCGACGCCCGCGCCCACCACACGATGGCGGTGCACCACGCTCGATGCCACCGCCAGCGCCACAGCGAGCGCACCGAGGGCGAGCCACCAGCCACCTCCCGCAGCCACGGCCACCAGGCCGGACGACACCAGCCACGCCCATCGACGGGCGCGGCTGGCCAAGAGCACGACGCCCACGGCC
>Ga0105047_10006759_pt1 | contig 19396 bp, 16 predicted proteins | sample MAT04_FD_78384 | JGI IMG/M metagenome (GOLD analysis project Ga0105047, IMG submission 78384) | Freshwater microbial communities from Lake Fryxell liftoff mats and glacier meltwater in Antarctica - MAT-04 (megahit assembly) | ecosystem: Environmental > Aquatic > Freshwater > Ice > Liftoff...
ACTCAGGCAATCCATTTTACCCAGCATAACTCTTTGGAAAGGAGCGTTACATCACAAACAGAATAATTTCAGATCTATCAATCAGAGCAATATTGGCTGGTGAACCAATGCGCTCAAGTTCCGGATGGCTTGAAAGAAAGTACCCACTCAGCCGTTAAAGAACAAGTCAAGGTCGGCGCGCATTCTTCTGCTCTTGTCGAGTGGTTCGGCTCGGATTGCCTATCAAGGTTCGCCCAACGTAGTGTTCACGTTGGAAGATCGTTTCTTGTCAGACGGCAAGTGGCAATCCAACTGACTCTGCGTATCTAATCTTGCTTTTTTTCGCCATTTTTTGCACCTATGGCACTATTTGCACAAACTTACGCTAAGGAGGCAGAATAAAGGTAAAAGATAAAAGGGATATTTATTTCACGGTAATATAATGGCAACGCACTGTCCAATCCGAATTGTGCTATTCAAGGAGAATTGAAGAATGTTAAAAGTGAAAGCTGTGAGTTCAAAACTTAAATTGTTGTTGATCTCTTTGCTGATCGTCATCGTGGCATCTCACTGCACAACCGCCGCACCCGTTGCAAGCGGGAATCCTCAGCCGGTTGAAAAAACCGTTGTGGTAAAAGAAACCCAGCTTGTAGAAGTTATGGTTACGGCAGAACCGGTTGTGGAGCCCAAGGGCGAACCGTTGCCCGAGATTTTGATGTGGGCAAAGACCGGTCCCGAAGCCGACGCTTTGAAGAATGCAGCTGTGGTCTATACCCGAGAGACAGGTAACCCGGTGAAAGTTCTGGTTTTAGGTCGTGCTGGTTTCCGCCAGAAATATAACACCGCCCTCGCCGCCGGCAGCAAAGACGTGGACGGCATTCTGGACATCGCGCGAGTCGTCCCCAGTCTGGCAGCCGCTGGCTTCCTGGCTCCATTGGATGATTACATCGCCAAATCAGCCGACTACAATCTAGATGACATCCCCGCTTCAGTCCAAACCGAAATGAAATATGACGGCAAATGGTATATGGCGCCCACCGATATGAGCCAGGAGACCCTGGTCTATCGCACCGACCTGATTCCCACGCCGCCTGCCACCTGGGACGAAATGATGGTAGTTGCTAAAAAATTCACAAAAAGCATCAACCCAGATTCGCCCACCCAATACGGTTACGCTTATGCGGGTATGCCCGGCAACCTGGTCGGAACTTTCCTGGGTATTCAGCACGCCTATGGTGGAAATATTGTTGACAAAAATATGTGCGTCACAGTTGACAAACCCGAATTTGTCACTCCCTTCACAATGTTAATGAACATGAAAAACGTTGATAAGGTAACCCCTCCCGATCTTTCCGCATGGGATTATGCAGAATTGTTGACCGCCCTTCAAGAAGGCCAGGTTGCATCTGCTGCGTTCTTTACCGCTGGTATGCCCATCTTAACCAATTGCGAATCATCGCCAAATGTATGTAAGAATATCGGCTACGCTCCGCAGCCCGCTGGTCCCATGGGCACTTTCACCCGTATCAATCCTCTGGGTATCATGGTCAACGCTAGCAGCCCTCGTCTGGATGCGACCTGGACTTTTCTGAATTGGTTAACCGGTCCCGATGGCGGTCTGATCTATACCCAATTTGGTGGAACCAGCCCGCGCGGCTCTGTTTTGTCAAACCCAGAAATTATTGCCCAGCGCCCGTGGATTCCCGCCCTCCAAGAAGCAGGCAAGAATGGTGTTGGTAACCTGAGAGTTAAAGATTCTGCTCAGATTAATGATGCCTTTAACAAGTGGTCAGACCAGGCTCTGGCTGGAACCATTTCCCCCGAAGAAGCCATGAAAAAAGCCGCTGAAGAGCTGCGCACCCTTCTAAACGAGGCCAACAACCCGGCTTGCAAATAAACATTTATCGGTCTAATAAATAGTAGAAATGAGTGGGCTTGCTCAAAGCGGATATCTTGACAGGCCTACTCATCTCGAAAGAAAAAACAATTGAGAAGAGAGGCACCTATATCATGAACGCTCAGATTCCTTCAAGAAAGAAAACGTCCGCAAGAATCTTCGAGTATTTGGATAAGCATATCAACATCGTGTTAGTAGCGCCAGCGATGATTATTTTGTTTGGGCTGGTGATTTATCCATTTATCTATAATATCAATCTGAGCGTGCACGATGCCAGCATTTTCAACATCCGCAGCGGCGATTTTAATTTTGTCGGCATAAAGAATTACATCACCACCGTTACCAGTCCGTTTGTGCAAAAAGCGTTTTTGCGCACGATGGGTTTTGCAGCAGTAACAGTAACATTACAATTGCTGCTTGGCATGCTAGCCGCCATGTCATTCAATGTGGACTTCAAAGGCAAGGGTATTTTAATGCCGCTTGCTTTGGCGCCCATGATGATTACCCCCGTGGCGGTAGGGCTTTTTTGGCGCATGCTGCTCAATTCACAGTATGGCGTAATTAACTACGCTCTAGGACTAATCGGTATTGCGCCTCAGGCATGGTTGTCTGACCCCACGTTAGCGCTTGTATCCATCGTTGTGGTACAAATTTGGTGGGGTGTGTCATTTGTCTTTTTAATTATATTGGGTGGTCTGAGCGCTTTACCCAAAGAACCCTATGAGTCGGCTTATATGGATGGCGCCTCCGATCTTCAAGCCTTTCGATATATCACTCTCCCTTTGTTAAGACCCGTTTTGACGGTTTTAGCCACACTGCGCATCATCGACGCCATCCGCGAATTCGACATCATTTATATGCTGACGGGCGGCGGACCTGGTGATTCGACGCGCGTATTTACATTAGAGCTGTTTGTTACCGCATTTGAAAGAGGAGAATATGGTGTCGCAGCTGCGCAGGCGATGATTTTATTGATTATCATCATGATTTTAACTTCGGGTTTGGTACGCGCTCTATCTCAAACTGGCGCTTCATCAACATAGGGAATTAGAGAAAACATTATGGGTATCAAACTACAAAAAAGACTGGTCCATTTCAGCGCGTTTATGCTTGCGTTACTACTGGTGATCTTCTTAATTTTTCCTCCTTCATGGATGATCTTAACCTCTTTTAAGGCCGGCAGAGAGGTTTTCTCTCTGCCGCCTAAGTTCTTGTTTCTGCCCACACTGGAAAATTATCGCAATATATTTTCTCGCCCTGATTTAATTCAGGTCTTTATCAACACCGTAATTATCAGTGTGGTTTCCTCATTATTAACCCTGCTGTTTGGTTCTATGGCAGCCTATTCCATTGCACGCTTCCGCACTGGCGGCCAGCCCCTGTTATACGGCACGCTGGTTGCACGCGTACTGCCCCCGATTGTCATCGGTCTGCCTATGTATATCTTATTCAGCAAAATGGGGTTGATCGACACGCTGCAAGGCTTAATCATTGCGTATATAGCGTTCCTACTGCCCAACACCATCTGGTTGATGATTCCCTTCTTTGGAGACATCCCCATCGAAATTGAAGAATCAGCCCTGGTAGATGGTTGCAGCCGCTTTGGGGCATTTATCAAAATCGTATTGCCACTTGCCCAACCCGGGCTGGTGGTGACTGGCATTTATAACATTCTGGGTGCCTGGAACCATTTCTTCTTCGGGTTAATCTTAAGTTCCTTCAACGCTCGCACGCTGCCTGTCGAAGCATCTAACTTTGTGGGCGAATACGCACTGCAATGGGGACAGGTATCGGCAATCGGCTCGCTGTTAATCATTCCCCCCGTTTTGGTGGCGTTCTTCCTCCAGAAATACCTGGTACGCGGTTTAACGCTAGGCGCTGTAAAGGGTTAGCTTGTCCGTGCATACTTTTCTCATTTATTTTTATTGAGGTAAACATAACGATGGAAATCCAATACCCACGACCCAAAGCAAGATCAAATGAACCTTCGACCGACCAACCCAAAGACCCCAACCGCTTTCGACGCGCGAACTCAACCTATGAAGAAGCCATCGTGCAGGATACGATCATTCAACAAGCCGTAGAGACTGAACTGCAAAACATTTTAACAATCGCCAGAGCATTAAGCAGCAGAAAATGGAAACGTGTCTACATTCTGGGATGCGGTGATTCATGGTTCGCTGGCCTAGGTATCCGCCTGGCTTTTGAGCGCATCCTGGGTGTGCCCACAGAAGCCATGCAAGCCCTGGATTACGCACTCTATTACCATGAAACCTCCGACAGCGACACGCTGGTGATTGGCATCAGTTCGGGGGGCAACACTCCGGCCGTCATGCAGGCCTTACAACAGGCGAGAGCCGCCGGGGCTATGGTAATTGGGGTTACAAACAATGAAAACACGCCTATCACACAAGAGTTTGAACATTCCATATATGTAAGAGCAACCCGTAAAGGCTGGCCTACGCAGGCCAGCACAGCTAGTATGGCAGTATTAATTCGTCTGGCCATCGAACTGTCAAAAGCTTCCAGCAGCGTCTCGACCGACAACGCGCTCGCGCTTCAAAAACAAATGGAAACATTCCCTGAAATCATTTCAAAAACCATCCAAATGACAGACCCGCTTATGAAAGCGATGGCTAAAACACTGGCACAAGCGCGTTTTCTGTTTTTCTGTGGAGGCGGGCCCAATTTTGCCGCGGCTGCCTTTGGAGCTGCAAAAGTAAAAGAGCTGTGTCCCATTCACGCAACCGCCATCCCGTTGGAAGAATTTCACCATTACCGTTCGTTAAAACCAGGGGACCCATTGATCTTGGTGGCGCCTGACCACAACAGCCACAGTCGTGCGCTAGATACCGCTGAGGTTGGTAGATACGACGGCGGGTTGATCTTCGCGCTCGTATCGGATGGAGAAAAGGAAATTTCTGACGTAGTAAAATCCGCCGTGCATCTGCCAGCGGTTGATCCTCTGCTGGCGCCGATTTTGTATAGCATTCCCCTTCATTTGCTAGCATATCATCTATCGATGGAAAAGTTCAATCTCGAGCTGGGCTTTACCCCCGCTTTCCCTGATTCAGGCAAATAAATGGGCGTATCTTTTGTAACTATTGGAAACTTTAATATTGATAACGTAATCTCGTCTGATGGCCGAGTCAAACTGGGGCAGATTGGCGGAAATGCAGTCTATTCCGCCATCGGCACCCATATCTGGGCGAATGATGTTGGCATTTATAGTTTAATCCCAACCAATTATCCAGAGAATTGGTTGGGAGAACTGGCAAATGCAGGGATTGACATGAACGGAGTGTGCAAAATAGACCCACCTGTCGATCTCGAAGAATGGTTTTTCTACCAACCTGACGGCAGCCGCATCGACCGTATTTATGCACCTTTTCGAAATTACCTATACTTGAAAGAAAAGGCTAATAATTTACAACCTAATGAAGTGCAAGACCTATTGAAAAGCATTCAAAACTTTCATCCGGATGACAAAATTTCTTTTGGAAAATTCCGCAAGATCAACCCTCTTTCCATCGACACCATACCCGAAGCCTATTGGACAATACAGGCATGCCACCTGGCGCCTAACAGCTTTGAAACCCATCTGGCGCTGGCACGTGCGTTTCATGCCCGCGGGGTCATTGTCTCAGTAGACCCGGCCATATACACCCAACATCTTCCAAAAGACAAGTTGGCAGAGCTACTGAAAGAAGTGGATATCTTTCTGCCCAGCCAGAAAGAATTGGAAGCCATCTTTCCCGACAAGAATCCTGAACAAGCACTGCTCGCTATGGCCGATATGGGGCCTAAAGCCATAGGGGTAAAATTGGGTGGGAAAGGAGCTCTCGTTTGGGATTCAACTCGAAATAAAATGCATGCCACCCCCGCTTATCCTAGCCAGGTGGTTGACCTGACTGGCGCAGGAGATGCTTTTTGCGGTGGATTTATGGTGGGCATGGTAGAAACCAGCGACCCAATTATCGCCGCAGCATATGGCTCCATCTCAGCTTCATTGGTGATCGAAAAAACAGATATTTGTATGGCACTGCGGTTCAATCGCTACCAAGCTACCTTACGCCTGGCACATTACAACCTTTGATTTCAAGCGGGGCTTAATCAGCATGCCCCAGAAAATTCGGAAACTTCATGCACTGGCTTTCGTTAGGATTAATATCCATGGCTTTGTCCGCTTTAATAGGCACAACCGATAAAATCGTTTTAGAGCGTTATTATAAAAATCCTATCGCGTACCCTTTTTTCACTGCGTTTTTTTTGGGGATGTATTGTTTAATCATTTTGCTGGTCAGGATCGGTCTGAACCTGTTTTCTGCACTTACTTTTAAAGAAGTGCTAATGGCCATGATGCCAGGTTTCTTGTTTTTTGGAACGGCGATAATTTTTTCCAAGGCTATGCTTCAAGCAGACGCATCCACAGTGTATGGCGCTTCACAAATCAGCCCCATTTTTTCTTTAGGGTGGGGGACAATCATTTTTGGAAACATTTTCTTACCTGTAAATTATATTGGTATATTTACGGTAGTGGCCTGCGCTATCCTGCTAACCTGGGAAGGGCCGTCGAAAAAAGGCGGCAAGATACAACTCAACAAGGTCATTTGGTTGGTCATTGCGGCGACACTTTTTAGAAGCCTGTCAGAGGTATTTTTAAAAATTGCTGTATCAGAATTAGCCTTTTGGGACGCGTTTGCCCTCAGCCGCCTGGGGATGCTTTTTCCTGTCTTATACATCATCAGCCGCAAGTCGCTGCGCGAACAAGTCCTCCTGCCCATCCAACGCTCGGGAATGAAAGTATTTTGGATGACCGCATTCATCGAGGTGTTCGCATTGATCAACTTGATGGTGCTCACGTTGGCCTTTTCCAAAGGCCCGCTAGCTTTGGTGTCGGCAAGCCAGGCCACTGCACCCTTATTTGTTTTATTATTTTCAGCAATTTTCAATTTCTTCTCTCCTGGAATTGTGCCGTTAAGAAACAAAACATTAAACATAACAGCCAAAGTTGCGCTCAGTCTTGGAATTTCCGTAGGAGTATATCTGGTATATATCGGGCATTGAGCCTGAATACTACTTTTTACAATCAGAAAGTGATGATTGTTTTGGAGATTAAAATATGAAGGTTGATCTTGTTATCCGTGGCGGTAGTGTGGTGACTGAAATCGGAATTGCTAATTTAGATCTGGCGGTTCACGAAGGAAAGATTGTAACGATTGGGCAATTTAATAACAGCATCTCAGGAGATCGCGAAATCAATGCCCGAGGGTTGGTGGTCTTACCCGGTCTGGTAGATCCACATGTCCATTTTCGTGAGCCAGGCCCGAATGAAGAAGAAGATTTCTATACAGGTACACGCGCTGCGGCGGCCGGTGGCATCACGACCATACTGGAACAACCGGTAGATTCGCCCCCCACCACGACCGTGAAACGCTTCAACGAGAAAATGCAAATCGCTAAAGAAAGATGTGTTGTCGATTATGGCCTGTGGGGAGGAGTGATCCCCGATAATTTAAACGACATCTATGGACTGTCTCAGGCAGGAGCATGCGCATTTAAAGCCTTCATTTGCTCTTCTGACCCCATCTATCCGATGGTGAATGATGGCGTAATGTTGGATGCGATGCGCAGGGTGGCAACGCTGAATAAGATGATTGCAGTTCACGCCGAAAACCAAGGGATTGTTGAACATTACACCGCGATTTATAACGCGCCTGACCGGGTAAAAGGGAGTGATTATGTCACTTCCCGACCCGCGATTGCCGAGATCGAAGCCATTCAACGCATGATCCTGTTTGCCAAACTTACCAAAGTCCATTTGCATATCCTGCATCTCAGCGAGGGCGAGGGTGCAACCCTGATTGAAAAGGTACAAAAAGACGGCCAAAATGTCACCGTGGAAACCTGTCCACACTATTTGATCTTGAGCAACGAATCGATGGATGTGTATGGCCCTTATGCCAAGTGTAATCCCCCGCTGCGCGAAAAAGCCAATCAAGAAAAGTTGTGGCGGGCATTAAAGAATGGCACGATCGGCTGTCTAGTTTCAGATCATTCACCATATACCAGTGCCGACAAAGACAGAGGGCTCGAAGATGTGCGCCTAGCCCCGCCTGGTATCAACGGACTGGAGCTTGGGCTGCCGTTAATGGTTAGTGAGGGGGTACATACCGGCAAAGCTACATTTAATGACCTGGCAATGTGGATGTCCGCCAATCCGGCAAAACTAATGGGTGTTTACCCACAAAAAGGCCACATCTCAATTGGCGCCGATGCCGATTTCGCGCTAGTAGACCCAAAGAAAAAATGGGAAGTTATGCCTGAAAAATTGGAAACCAAAAATAAATGGAGCCCATACGCTGGCTGGCAATTGCATGGCAAAGTCATACAAACCATCCTGCGTGGAGAAACGGTCTATCAGGAAGGTGCATTTTTGAAGGGCGCGGGATATGGGCAATTTGTGCCCAGCCATATGCCATAGAAAGGAGAATGTCAGGTGTCCACCATCATTCAGAACGCTACCATTGTCACAATGGACCCCCAAAAAAGGGTTCTAAAGGAAGCTGCGTTAGTGCTGGAAGAAGATCGCATCACCTGGTTGGGATTCACGAAAGACATCCCGCATCAGAAGGCTAACCCAACGGTAATTGATGCAACCCACAAAGTGATTTTCCCGGGCTTTGTCAATATTCACACACATGCCGCCCTATCGGTATTAAGAGGCATCGGCGACGACCGGGGCATCGCCCCCGCCTATAGCCCCAATGTACCGCAAGGCGTATTTTTATCACCCAATGATTGTTATATTTTTTCGCTGTTAGGCGGCCTGGAGGCTTTAAAGTTTGGAACAACCTGCATTGTGGATAATTACATTCACGAACAGCAAGCCGCTGAAGCCTTTCAGCAATTGGGAATGCGGGCTGTGGTGAGTGAACGACTGCACGACGCAGATCTTTTCCAGATTCCAGAAGGGAAATATGAGTTTGACCTTCGGCGGGGAGAAGACCTACTGGAAACTGGCATAAACCTGGTTCATGATTGGAATGGAACTCCGGATGGGCGCATCACCGCCCGACTGGGGCCACACGCACCGGATACTTGTTCGGCAGAATACTTAAGAAAAATTGGGAGAGCATCACAAGAAACCGGCGCGGGGTTGGTGATGCATCTGGCGCAAAGCAAACGTGAAGTATCCGAAATTCAAAAACGCAGCGGACGCACGCCCACCGCATATCTGGATGAACTGGGTTTGCTGTCCCCTCAAATGATTGCAGGACATTGTATTTACGTGGATGAGGCGGATATCGCTCTGCTGGCGAAAAGCGGAACGCACGTCTCTCATCAAAGCGGAAGTAATGCCAAGAACGCCATGATGGCGCCCATCAAAGCCATTCGCCAGCAAGGTATCAATGTCGGTTTGGGCACTGATAATATGGCAGGTGATATGGTAGAGGTTATGCGCCTGGCATTGACCATCGCGCGAATGCAGACCGAAGATTATCTAGCTTTTCAGGCCATGGACGTGCTGGAGATGGCAACCACCGGCGGGGCATTGGCCCTAAATTTACAGGATAACATTGGCTCTTTGGAAGTAGGCAAAAAGGCCGATCTGGTGGTGGTCGATTTTTACAAACCGCACCTTGTGCCGCTGGTAGACCCGGTGGCTAATTTCATACATAATGGGTTGGGCAGTGATGTGGATATGGTCTTTGTAGACGGCAAATTATTAATTAGAGATGGCAAATCAACCCACGTTGATGAAGCATCGGTTATTCAAGAAGCCCAACAATTAAGTGACGAGTTATGGAAAAAATTTACATAACACTACAAGTTTACATCTTTGATAACAGGAGACTGACATGATTGACATTTTACTGATTCACGGAACGATCATCACCATGAACCCTCAACGCCAGATTCTGCAAGATGGCGGTGTCGCGATTGACGCGGGAAGAATTGTGGCTGTTGGCCCCAGTCAGGAATTAGAACAGGCATATACAGCGTCGAAAACCATAGACTGCCAGCACAAACTCATTCTACCCGGGTTAATTGACGCGCATGGGCATGGCGGGCATTCACTTTTAAAAGGAATCGCATCCGATACACCCTCGTTCTGGGGTAAGGTGGTTACAGAGGTTTATCAACACTTTACCACCGACGATTATTGGTACACCGAAGGCAAGCTTTCTGCGTTAGAACGTCTGAAATCAGGCATTACCTGCGGGTTAAGTGTCATCGGTTCAGAACCGCGCAGTGACGATTCCATCTTTGCTAGCAACCACGCCCGCGCGTATGCTGAGGTTGGTATCCGCGAGGTGGTCGCAGTTGGCCCCTGCAACCCGCCCTGGCCGCATTCCTTCAGCCGCTGGGTCGATGGAAAAAGAGTCACGCGCGACGTTTCTTTTGAAGAGGCCATGCAAGGCGCGGCGGCGGCTATTGAAACCTGGAATCACGGCGCGAATGATCGCATCCGCGTGTTTATTACACCTTTCTTAATTGTCGCTTCACTCGATTCGTCTGGCCCTACCCCTCCCGATCTGGCTACTAAGTTAACTGAGCATGACCGCAGACAATCCCGTGCTGTTCGTGATATCGCCAGTAAATATAACACGCGCATCCATTCCGACGCATTCGGAGGCATGGTAAAACTGGCCAGCCAGGATGAATATGGACTTCTGGGTCCAGATGTATCATTGCAGCACTGCAACGGTCTGTCCACCGAAGAAGTGATGATTTTAGCGAAGACAGACACACGCGTTGGGCACACACCTGGCGGGTCACAAGGCAAAGCTCCTACACCCGTGCCGCAGCTCCTGGAAGCAGGAGTTACCGTCGCCGTGGTGTCTGACGGCACAGCCCCCAAAACTCCCTTTGATTTATTCCAGGCAGCCCGAAAAGCACAATTGGTGCAGCAACTTTTGATGAAAGACTCTTTCTACCTTCCTGCTGGAAAGCTTCTTGAAATGATCACTATCGATGCAGCGCGTGCGCTAGGATGGGATGATGAAATTGGGTCGCTCGAGGTTGGAAAAAAGGCGGATGTCATTCTGGTGGATATGCAGCAGCCACACATGGCCCCCGAAATCATGCCAGTTCACCGTCTGATGTACGCTGCCACAGGCCAGGATGTGACCACTGTTATCGCAGACGGCAAAGTCGTAATGGAAGATCGCAAAGTACTCAGCGTCTCCGAAGAGGATATTCTCGCAGAGGCCCAACAGGAAACGCTGCTCACGATAGAACGCGCCGATTTGCGTCGCCATATGCAGATCCCAGCCACTTTCTGGGGTCGTCCCCGCATGACTCTGGATGACATCCGCTGGCCTCATCCCCAGGAGTAACTCAGCAGGGGCAGATTTTGTGGCTGTCCACCAGATATTGGGCAGCGCTTATCCCTGCCCCTATAGAAGTATTTATGCAAGATCCCAATTTTTAATAATCTTAGGTGGTAATTTTATGAACAAACTTTTTGATCTCAAACCGCTAGTCATTGCGGCACTGCATTTACCCGTTTACCCAAGAGGAAACATGCCCTCTATGGCTCAAATTGAAGATTATGCTTTGCAAAACATGGCCACCTTTTCGGCAGGCGGTATGCCGGCGGTCATCCTGCAGGACGAAACCCCTAGCCCAGAGCGCGCCCGGCCAGAAACACTTACAATGATGGCCTCGCTGGGGAGATTAATAAAAAAAGAGTTTCCAAATATTGAATTGGGAATCATCATTGAGGCACATGACCCGGTAGCAGCGCTGGCAGTGGCTTTTGCATGCGGCGCGTCGTTTGTGCGCATCAAGGTGTTTGTGGGCAGCATGTTAAAATCTTCCGGAATTCAGATGGGCTGCGGCATCGAAGCATCTCAATACCGCCATCTACTCAATCACGAAGACCTGCAAATTTTAGCGGACGTGTACGACCGGACCGGCTCACCTATCGGCGATGTGCCGATTGAAAAAGCCTCGCGGTGGGCGGCCAATACCGGCGCAAATGGACTGGTGTTGACCGGTAGTAGTTTTAGCGATTCGCTGCAAATCATTCAAAATGTCCGCAACAACGGTGTAAAAATGCCTCTAATCCTGGGCGGGAGCGCCACAGCTGACAACGTGGGCGAAGTGCTTAAGGTGGCCGACGGCGTTATTGTGAGCAGTGCATTAAAACGCAAGAACATCCAACCTGGTGAAATCTTGCAATGGGAACAAGAAAAGATCATCCGATTTATGGAGGCAGCCCGACAGGCTGTATAAATAATATGAAACTGGTGGTTATCAATGGTAACAGCACGCCCAGCGTCAGCCAGGACATCCAACACGCAGCTGAAGTGGCCGCGCTGCCGGGTACACAAATCGAAACCCTGACACCTGAAAATGCCCCGCCCACCGTGCAGGGCTATTGGGATGGAGAACTTTCGGCGGTTGCCGTTTGTGAGGCAATCGCCAGCCATGAGGTGAGTACCGACGCATTCATCATCGCTTGTTTTAGCGACCCCGGCTTATACGCGGCGCGTGAACTTTCATCGAAACCCGTGGTCGGGATCGCCGAATCCGCAATGATCACAGCCCTTCAGTTGGGAAGCCAATTTGGCATTTTAACTCCATTGCGCAAACTGCGCCCCATTCTCGCCGATCTGGTGCACCGTTATGGATTAGATCTGCGCTGCGGAGGCATTCAAACCGTTGAGATGAGTGTCTTACAAGCAGCGCAACAATCCAACTCCACTTTTAATGCATTTCTAGCCGCAGGCAAAAAATTAATCGAAGAGCAACACGCTGAGGTACTAATTCTAGGTGGCGCTGTTTTAGCGGGTCTGGAAGTTAGAATGTCAGCCGCGTTAGGTGTGCCTGTTTTAGACCCTGTCAAATGTGGTGTAGCGCAGGCTCAGGCAATTGTTTCATTAAATCAATCCAGCAGTCGAATTGGAGGATTTTCCAATAAAATAAATGACGTGATTTCCAGTTCATATAGAATTGATAAATAAAGAAAAAGTTGTTTGTAGATAGGTTGGGAGAACTTATCCATGATTTTCTGAATTCGGACGTAAACTAATCAGCATTTCAAAGCTAGTGTACTTTCTCCTCCTATGGCGCCATCGTTGGTGACATGTTCAACGCCGTACCTGAAGGCCGCAAATTTATCGTCAGGCACAAATGGGATGTAATTATGAGAGTCTTCATCTGGGTGAGAGTGGAGAAATTCGAGAACAGCCTGGTACGGAAGCAGAAAGCCATCTTTAAAGTCACTGCGAATCGAGTGCTGAATATACCTTTCTCACAATATGCTTTTTAGCGGTCAGGCTTCGCTGTACTTATATTCGTCTGGGTCGCCGATATATTTAACTCTGCCGATACCCACGATGACGCGCCTAATATCTTCTGCGCTCGGCGTGAGTTTGGCAGAAAAGAATACCAAGGACTTTTCTGGTTAGACGGCGCGAAAAAATGTATCTAACATGGCGAGCTGGTTGACTTTTTCTTGGACCCAACTGGTTTTAAAACCCATCATATTATCTGCCTGGGCTTCCTCCTCAGGTTAAAGGCTCCAGCTCACAAGCCTTCTTCTTTGCAGACTCGCGCAGCATCCAATTGAAAGGAATAGCAGCTGCTGAATAGGTTGGATAACGGAATTGTGTCGGGATGAAGTATTTATGAACTTTACTGGTTTCTTGGTTGGGTGTTGCAGTTCCTTAGTGGTGCCGAATGGAGATATGAAATGACCGTGTTCATTACTAATCCAGTGGTCAGACCTGAAACCTGATAGAGTGCACTGGCGAGCAGACCCATTTCCATAGAAGTAATAATAAAAAAGTACCCAGACCGACCACCATCGCGCTCGATGCAACATCAAATACCAGCGCCAGCTAAGCGAGACGGATGCCACGACCAAGCCAACCAGAATATCTTGCCAAAATTAATGCCATGAATAAAATGAAAATACAATAAAGTAATCAACAAACTAGGTTGCAATTTTCATCAGATATCAGTTTTTACTTTAGTTATTTCTTAATACCAACCGTCCATAACCAGGCTCAGCGGTAATACTTCCTCTATCAAAGACCATCTGACCACGCACGTAAGTCTGTTCAACTTTTCCTTTAAAAGGAAATCCAACATAGGGACTATGTTTATTTTTACTAAGAATTTCTTCTTTCTCCATCTTCCATTCTTGATTTATATCTACAATCACAAAATCGGCATCAGAACCGGGTAATAACGCACCTTTACGCGGATATAAACCAAAGATCCGGGCAGGGTTACCAGCTATTAATTTGACCAATCGATTTAATTTCAAACCCCGCTTATGTACCCCTTCTGTTAACAGCACCGGTAGGGTTGCTTGAATACCTGTAATGCCAGACCATGCTTTCCAGATATTTTCCAGACCTTCTTCTTTTTCAGCCACCGTACAGGGAGCGTGATCAGATCCAACCGTATCAATCTCGCCCGCCAATAGGCTTTCCCAAAGAGCTTCCACCGTCTCTCTGCTGCGTAGTGGTGGATCGCACTTTAATTCGGGGCCGACAATTAAAAAATCTTGATCGGTAAAGGTGAGGAAATGCGGACAGGTTTCAACGGTTACGTTTACGCCTTCGTTCTTTGCGTGTGTTACCATATCAATCCCAGATCGTATTGAGGTATGAACGATATGCATTTTTCCTCCCGTCTCTTTTGCCCAGAATAAAGCCCGGTGGACAGCCTCTAACTCTGTTACAGGTGGTCTTGATTCCAGCCAGGCCAGACGGTCTATACGACCTTCAGTGTGTAATTTCTTCTCAAAAGAGTCAATCAGCTCGAAATTCTCAGCATGGACCCCAACCAAGCTTCCCAATTGGCGAGCCTGTAATAAGCCAGCATACATCGTGTCATCTTTGACGTTTGTAAATTCTTCTGTAGCCGCGCCGCTCATAAAACACTTAAAGCCGACGACACCATTTGCATGTAAGCCTACAAGGTCGGAGAGATTATTTGGGATCAACCCAGCCCAATGGGCATAATCGACAACAGGTTCATGGGCGATTCGATCTCTTTTTTCCTGTAGTTTCAGCGCATCAATTGTGGGGGGAATACCATTTAAAGGCATATCAATGATGGTTGTCACCCCACCTGCAGCGGCGGCTTGACTGCCGGTTATGTAACCCTCCCAATAATCTCTTCCAGGGGCATGAAAATGGACATGCCCATCCACCAACCCAGGCAGCAGCACTTTTCCATTAAGATCAATGATTTGATTGGCGACAACCTTTGCATTTGTGGATACGATCTCAACCACTTTTCCCTGGTCTACGACCAATCCACCTTTCGCCACAGATTCCTCGGTTACGATTAATCCGTTATGCAAGTATAAGTCAACAGTCATAATATATTCCTTTAAGATGGATAGGATTTGGTCAGTTATAAGCCAAGGTAGGCCTTGCGTATATGTCCGTTATCCCATAAGTCGATTCCAGTGCCTTCCAAAACAGCCTCTCCACTTTCAATAACATAAACACGTGAACTAATTCCACATAAATGCTGGACGTTCTGTTCGACTACCATAATTGAGATTTTCTTTTCTATTTATCTTCTTCCCTACCTATATTTAAACCGATCACTTAAGAATCGCAATACCTGGCTCTTGATTGTCATTTGGTGATGAGTAATCCTCCGGCAATCGCTGGAGCGGCCTCTTCTTAGGAGTGGCGTATAAACTCTGTTTGCTGGTAGATAAACCCATTTGTACAATTGACTCGGCCATCTTCAATCCCGCAATTACGCCATCCACAACAGGAACGCAAAGTTTTTCTTCAATCAGTTTATGAAATCTTGCCATGCCTCCTGACCCCAAACAGATGACATCCGCTTTGTCTTCTTTTATGGCAAGCATTGCCACATTCGTTATTTCCTGAATTACATCGATTTGCGAACCAGATTCTAGCTCCCAAACTGGCAGATGAATAGAGCGAATCGATGAACAACGGTCGGATAAGCCATATTTCACAACAGATTCTTCCAGCAAGGGTACCCATCTCGCACCGGAGGTGACAATACTGAAACGATAGCCCAGCTGACACGCTACTTGCATGGATGCTTCAGCAATACCAATGACTGGCTTATGTGTTATCTCACGCAAAGCAGAGATCATGGGGTGATCACCATAACTAGCCATCACAAATGCATCAAACTTGGAATGGTTCCGCAGGAATATATCCAAGATACCTGGTGCGCTCAACATGGCATCGTACATGCCTTCGATCGAGCCTGGTCCAGTTTGTGGATTTAATGTCTTGACATTTGTTCCGGGATTAGCATAGCTTTTGGCAATAAAATCTATTCGGTTGGTAAAATCTATAGAAGTGTTAGGGTTGATGATCAATATATCCATTTATAATTTCTACTTTCTGGTGTCAGATTTTTTAAGAATAAGCCACAATAATCCACATTCACTCTAATTAAAAGGACTGTTCATGATGTGATATGGTTTCAAATCAGCCGGTGTCCACTGATCATAAAAATTTTGAATATATGGAACCAGTTTTTGAACCATTTTTGCTTTTCTCGGGTTCGGTGGCCATTGAACTCCACCCATAACAGCATTTAATTCTTTTCTTGCCTGAGCAAAATCAAAACGAGTGTGTTTTCCATTCTGATAAACCACATCACCTGCCACCATGACGAGATCAATATCTTCAGTTTTTGCGCGGTACACAAATGCTTTGATTGGGGGAATTGAAGGATGAATATAATCGCTAAAAATGCGCTCCAACGATACAAGTTGAATATCAGCTTCTTTTCCCGCTTCGAGTGTTCCGATACGATCTTCCAATGCTACAGCTCTCGCGCCATTTACTGTTGCCATTGACAGAACATCCCATTCATCTAGCGCTCTGCCTGTTTTTCTTGGTTGGCGGTGGAGTAACATTGCCAGCCTCATCTCTTGGTAAGTATCATCATCATCGTTAATACCTTCTGAATCAACAGACAGTGCAACGTTTACCCCTTTTTCTATCAACAGAGGAACCGGTGAAATTCCGCTATAAAACCTTAAGTTGGAGCTAGGACAATGTATGATGGTGGATTGAGCTTGCGCAAAGATTTCCATATCCATTTCAGATAACCATATACCGTGTGCAGAGGAATGGTGCGGTCCTAATATGCCTAACTTAGAGAAATGTTCCACAGCAGAGTGCCCAAATTCTTTTTCTGCATACATTTGTTGATAAATGGTTTCCAAAAATGGACCATGCATAGCGGCACCCAATTTTTGAGCGATATCTCTCTTTATTCCCAACAGTTTATCGCTGTCCCATTGCGGACCCATCACACCGATCACAATTTTCGTGGTGGTTACATCCCGATATCGTTCCGACAACCCGGTAACAATGGATATCCATTCGTCCAGATCGATTACCGGTTTTCGTGATTCCTGCGAGTCGACCTCAACAATTTCATTTCTTAATTCAGCTGGCAGGTTTGCGACAAATTTCTGGTTGTCGCCATAGATCCAACCAAATTTATCAGTAATGCCAATTGAGTAAGAAAAGCGAAGCCCGGCTTCCCAATTCGCTTTTAAGATAGCCTCTGTTTCATTCTTGTATGCTTCAGAAGGCAGTGTACGGGCATCATGACGCATACTAGTAGTTACACCGCTGCGGATTTGCCTGCCTGCTGAAATTAATGCATCCAGATAGACAAGATTTATGGGTTTCTCTACGCGTCCCGGCCAGTAAGGCATAAACATCTCAAGACAATCATCTAAGATACCCAAACTGAAAGTGGTTAACCCCTGACCATGATTATGCGCGTCGATAAAACCGGGCAACGCGATACAATTATCAGATCCTAATTGTTCCGCGTCAGAGTATTTGTTTTTTAAGTCCTTAAACTTTCCGACTTCAACAATGACCCCATCTTTAATATAGATTGCACCATCTTCAATCAATCCTTTTTCGCGTAATCTTGGGTCGGTAATAACGTATTTTGCTCTGATCAACTTGCTCATCATCATTTCTTCCTCGGTGAAATTGCATCTAGGTCAGATTATTATTTGCGTCATTTTGTTTGATAACAAATAAACTCAAGAAAAGAGATTATTTTTCTTTTATTTTCCTAATGAAGTATTGCTAATTCAAATATAGAACGTGTCATTCGGACAATAAATTCTATCTGCTTAGAACTCCTTCTTACTTTAGATAAATAAATTGGAGGCTTTTATGTTCAAGAACTGTCGAAATAGACGTGGCAATTCTCAACAGTTCTGGCAAAACAAATTGAATTCGTTCTTCTGTCAAACGCAATGTTGGAGCACCAACTTTGATGGCAGCCAGGGGTTTTTTGTTAGTACCAAAAATCGGCGCAGCAATGGAAATGAAACCAACTTCCAACTCTCCTTCCGCCACGGCATATCCCTCTTGGCGAATCGCAGGTAGAAGTTTTTTAAAAACCTCCGTGTCCGTGATGGTGCGCGAAGTGAACCTTTCCAGGCCGTTACTCAAGAACATGTCCAGTTGACTCTCAGGCAAATAAGCCAGAAGTAATTTGCCCGAAGCTGTGCAGTGTGATGCAACCGACAAACCATAAGTCGGCTGAACACTCAACTGATAGAAGGTCGAAGGGATGAAATCCAACGTATCAACCTGCAAATCTCGATTCAACACTTCGATTGCGACATATTCACAGGTGATTTGTTCAAGTTCTTTAGCAAACTGCCGTACTACCTTAAGTAATGCGTTACTCTGCTTTGCCAATTCGCCAATACTTACGAGACCATAGCCCAGACTGTATCGAGTGGAGTGAAGGTCTTTAACCAAAAACCCTTCATCTACTAACGCTTGCAGAATTCGATGGACCGTGGCAGGATGCAATTGACTCTTTTTCGCGATTTCTGCGAGGCTTAATTCTGGATTTAAGCTGCTAAAAGAGCGCAGAATCCGGCAGGTTCTTGATATAAGTTGGGTACCAGTTCGTTCTGTCATATTTTATATCACAAAGTAATATTGTTTCTCACTTGATAATATGTTAGCATTTTTGACAATGAAAGTCAATAGGTTTTTGTGTCGTTCCAGAACTGGTAGTCGAATTAAGGCTGCGCCATATTTGGGACTGACGGCATATCCCCATTGGAAGACCACTTCATGACCACATTGTTGAGCTTGCAGATATCTCTCCCAGTCGCATCGGTAGGCAATTTCAGCCCCACACTCCAGACAGAGTACGGTTTCACGCGCGGTTACGTTTTGCTTAGCCTAAATTTCGCACTTTAACAATTGAATAGAGAGCCTGATACAAAAAGACATTTTCTTGGGTAAGATAAGTTTGTAGACAAACAAACCCAGGAAAACGCCTATGTCAATTTTATCATTTTCTACTCATCGTGAAATTGTATCTTGGCTGGTTTGGTTGCTAGTCTTGGTTATCATCCTTTTGAGAGCATGTTTTGCAGATCCGACTGGTTACCCGGCCTATGTTTGCCAAAGTTCGTTTGATCCAGTTCCCGGCTTGAAAGTCATTTGCTCCTGCGCTGGTATATAGCCTGGTGGAAGGTCCGAA
>Ga0105047_10006760_pt1 | contig 19394 bp, 14 predicted proteins | sample MAT04_FD_78384 | JGI IMG/M metagenome (GOLD analysis project Ga0105047, IMG submission 78384) | Freshwater microbial communities from Lake Fryxell liftoff mats and glacier meltwater in Antarctica - MAT-04 (megahit assembly) | ecosystem: Environmental > Aquatic > Freshwater > Ice > Liftoff...
AAATTCTATCTGGTGGTCACCGGTTTAATTATATTTTAGATTGGGTGAGTTGTTTTGCATTAGCAGTGAATGAAGAGAACGCATCTTTTGGGAGAGTTGTAACTGCACCCACAAATGGTGCTGCCGGCGTAATACCCGCCGTACTGCAATATTTTATTATTTTTTGTGATGGAAATGAGGAAGAAAAAATAATAAAATTTTTATTAACTGCTTCAGAAATCGGCAGCATATTTAAAAAGGGTGCCACCATTTCAGCTGCAATGGGCGGTTGCCAGGCAGAGATTGGAGTGAGCAGTGCAATGGCTGCAGCAGCACTTACAGAAAGCCTTGGTGGTACACAAAGACAAGTTTTAATGGCTGCAGAAATAGCAATGGAACATCACCTCGGAATGACTTGTGACCCAATTGGTGGACTTGTACAAATACCATGTATTGAAAGAAACACGATGGGTGCTATAAAAGCCATAACCGCTTGCCAGCTTGCGTTACAAAGCACGCCTGATTTTGCAAAAGTGAGCTTGGATGGAGTTATAAAAACCATGTGGGATACAGCTTTGGATATGAACAGTAAATACAAAGAAACTGCTGATGGCGGACTGGCAGTAAATATCCCGATAAGTTTGAGTGAATGCTAATAACAGGTATCAGACAAAAGATATTAGACAGAAGATTTTCACTTGTGAATACTTGTGTATTCGTGGAAAGAAAATAATTTAAAGCACTTCTACTTCATCTGCAAATAACCATGCAGGATTACCGGCACCCGGTTTACCTGCGGGAATGGTACCATAATTTTCCGCGGTAATTTTTATGTAACGGGTTTTTAAAACCTCTGGTGCACCTATTGATATTTTATACAATAAATTTGTTGTTCCTTGCTGTGTTACAGATTGTGAGGCGGGTTTATAGAAATTAACGCCATCATCACTTACCGAAACGCTTACGCTGTTGTCCTTTGGCGGGTAAATCCAACTACTCGCAGTTCTGGCAAAAATATGCAGCCTTATTTCATTTACTTCAGTGGGTTTACCAAGGTCGATCATGGCTACCAGATCTTTACCCAGCAGACCAAGAATTTCCGCCGATCTGGCAAGACCCTTTGTGTTTTGTACACCATCTACCAACGTGAATGCGCCATTGCCAGGGTAAGCTGCTGATGGTTCATTTAAAAGAGTAATTATTTTACCAGTGGCTTTGTTTACCGAAATATTGATATCTGTTTTAAAAAGATTTTGATAGGCCGAGAGGGTGGTGGTTCCCCATTTTTCACCGTCTTTTCCGGGTTCCATTTCGCCAAGTAATCTAATGCCGTATTCGCCGGATTCTTTAATTGTTTCGGAAACAGAATCTGTAAAAAGCTTGAACTCACTTTTAGTTTTATTGCCAAAATAAAACAACGGGTTTTTCATTTTACTGTTCACCTCTATCTGCAAACCCTCATTATTTTTTGTTGGTAAAATAGAAATTGCAGGTTCAAAATAGGCGTTGCTACTATTTACTTTCCATTTTTTATAGGTTTCAAAAACGGATGGTAATCTTCGTTCAAAATCTTTCCAGTTTTTAATTTCTTTTTGGCTCCACAATACTTCAGCCAGTGCTGCCATTCGTGGGAAAATCATATATTCTAATTTTTTTTCGTTGGTAATATATTCCGTCCACACATTTGCCTGAGCACCTAGTATATGGGTGGCTTGTTTATCTGAAAGTACTGCTGGCACAGGTTCGTAGCCATATACTTTTTCTAACGGTAAATAACTTCCTATTGTAACACTGTCTTCATTGCTGCTTTGGGAGTGGTCAAAATAACAATGGCTGCCGGGCGTCATAACCACATCATGATTTTCTTTGGCTGCGGCTATTCCACCTTCTGTACCACGCCAGCTCATTACGGTAGCATTGGGTGCAAGGCCCCCTTCTAAAATTTCATCCCATCCAATTATTTTTTTGCCTTTGCTGTTTACATATTTTTCTATGCGTTGTATAAAATAACTCTGCAAGCCATGTTCATCTTTTAGGTTTTTGTCTTTTATTAGTTGCTGGCAAAAGGGGGATCGTTTCCAGTTTTCCTTTGGGCATTCATCTCCGCCAATATGAATATATTTTGAAGGAAACAATGGCATTACTTCATCCAATACATTTTCAATAAAATTAAAAGTAAAATCTGTTGGTGCAAATACATCATTAAAAATACCCCAGGTTTGTTGTACCTGTTTGCCTGTGCGGGTGCCTGCCCATGCTGTTGTTGAATCTATTTGAGTATCCTCATTTGGGAAACAACTTAGTTGCGGGTAAGCAGCAATGGCTGCGGATGCATGGCCGGGCATTTCAATTTCGGGTATAACTGTAATATACCTGTCTGCTGCATACTGCACAATTTCCTTTACCTGTTGCTGTGTATAATACCCGCCGTAACGAATGCTGTCATTGCCTTTTCCTGGATAACGGCCTATGATGGTTCCATTTCTGTAACCACCGGTTTGTGTAAGCAATGGATATTTTTTAATCTCAATTCTCCAACCTTGGTCGTCAGTTAAATGCCAGTGAAAAGTATTGAATTTGTAATAAGCCAGGTAGTCAATATATTTTTTTATATAACTAACCGGGAAGAAATGGCGGCTCACATCTAGGTGCATGCCACGGTAAGCAAAGCGGGGGTAATCGTTAATGGAAGTAAAAGGAATTTCTATTTGCTGATGTTGATTTTTTGTAAATAATTGCCTTAATGTTTGTATTGCGTAAAAAAAGCTTTGAGTGCTGTTAATAGTTATTTGTAGGTTTTCCGAGCCTGAATAAATATTGTAGTATTCCTTTTCTTTTTGTTCTTTCTTTGGCAGAAGGGTTACTACAATATTATTACCATTTAACTGTTCTTTTTTAAAATTAATTTTTTCTAGTTTTGCTGTAAGTGTCATTCCAAAATCGGATGTTACTTTATCAATAAAATAATCCACATCTTTTTTTAGCGATGCATCATTGTAGTAAATAATGGTGCTTTTAGTAACTAACTTTTTTTTATCACTGTTTGCCTCCATTGATACGCCAGCAGGCATTGGAACAATATTTAGTTGTGCAAACATTTCAGAATTGATAATGATTAATATAAAAAAGAATATTTTTTTCATGTGATAATTTTAAAGTAATTGTTTTGCAAGTGCTGCTTTTGTTGGAAGTATTGCTTTGTACTCTTTTGCAAATATCTGTTTGTTTTTTTCTGGCAAAGTAAATTCTATCACTGTTTTATTTTCCTCTTTGCAAAGAATAATTCCGATGGTTTTATTTTCTTTTGGTTGCTTTATTTTGCGATCGTAATAATTTACGTACATCTGCATTTGTCCAATATCCTGATGTGTAAGTTTGCCGATTTTTAAATCGAATATTACAAAACATTTGAGCAGTCTGTTGTAAAAAACCAAGTCAACAAAAAAGCTATCTCCTTCAAAAGTAAATCGCCGCTGCCGCCCTTCAAATAAAAAGCCTTTGCCAAGCTCAAGCATAAAATGTTCTAGTTTATTAATGATGGCAGTTTCCAAATCGTTTTCAGTGTATGCTTCTTCTTCTTTTAATCCTAAAAATTCCAGCACATAATGGCTCTTTAATGCATCGGTTGTTTGTGCTACAATCTGCCCTCTCTTTGATAGTTGCTTTACTTTATTTTTGTTTTTACTTAATGCTATTCTTTCGTAAACAGAAGCATTATATTGCCTTTGTAATTCCCTTACCGTCCAGTTGTTTGCCTGCGATTCTATCTCGTAGAAATTTCTTTCATCTTCATTTTTTATTTTGATAAGCTGTACATAATGTGACCATGTAAGATTAAAAGAAAATAAATTTTTAGAAGACGTTTTTTTAGATTGTACATCGTCTTTGAATTGCCCAGACACTGTCTGGGCAATTCGTTTTTGTTCTTTGTTTTCAAATTGCCCAGACAGTGTCTGGGCAATTGATGCAATTCTATTTTGATAAGTTTCATAAAATAAAGTCATGTACTCTAAGTTGGATTTAGAATACCCTCTTCCAAATTCTTGTGTAAGATCAACACTTAAATTTTTTAAAGTTTCGTCTGCATATAAAGCTCTTTCATTGCCCTGCTTTTTATCTTCTACTATCATTCGTCCTATTTCAAAATAAGTTATCAGCATCGTAGTATTTACATTGCGCACCACATTTTGCTGTGCTGCTGCAATCACTACTTTTACTGATTGAAATAGTTTTTTTCGTACTAAATTTTTAGCCATAATTATCTTCTTAATATCTGCAAAATATTATTACTGTAGTGGAAATATGAATCGTAGCTCTTTTCAAAATAGTTCTCAACTGCATCGGGTTTGCGCTTAAACTTTGAAGCCATAGTATACCGTTCATTTTGTGCAGTGGCATTAACTTTTTAAAACCGGTAATACAAATTTGGTTTGATTAATACCACCATGATAAATTTTAATCGTAGCTTTTTTATAATCTTTTTCATCTGCTTTGTAAATATTCATAAACTGTTGTGGGTTGCGGTCTGCCAAGGGAAACCAACTGCTTTGTATTTGTATCATTAATCGGTGACCTTTTTTAAAAGTGTGCGCAATATCGGGAAGCTCATATTTTACTTTTGTAATTTTATTTGGTGTGAAAGCTTCCGGTTTTTCAAAACTGTTGCGGTATTTGCCTCTCATAATTTCGCCCCGTACCAGCATTTCGTAACCACCCATTGGGTATTCTTTTCCATTGCCTTTTGTACCACCGGGGTAAGTAAAATCATCAGGAAATACATCAATTATTTTTACTACAAAATCTGCATCAGTAGTAGAAATAGCTGTTGCAATATCAGCCATTACAGCACCCGCAACGGTAAGGTCATTCTCTAAAATATCTGTTTTAAAAGTAAGCACATCTGCTCTGCGTTCTGCAAAACGCTGGTCATCCGTCATGTATTCTCTGGTTCTTCTGTTATGTACATCTTCCGTGTAAGGAACGGGGTGCGCAGGGTCGCTAATGTATTCTGTAAATGCGCTACTGCTATTGGTTTGCCGGAACGATAATTTACCATCAGCACCAATAAACATACTTTTATTTTCAACTTCCGCAGGAGGCCACTGTTTTAATTTTTTCCAGGTATTTTCTCCGGTAAAAAAAATATTAGCCTCTGCTATTTCGCTTACTGTTCCTTTTCCTTTTAAATGATAATTAAAAAAGGGCACTTCAATATTTTGTTGATAATAATCAGACGTGTTACTTGCAAACCTTGCATTACCCAGATAACTTCCTTCGCCACTCCATTGTCCGTGATACCAAGGTCCCATTACTATACTGGAATTTGTTTGCGGACTTTGTTTTTCGGTTGCTTTGTAAGCATTCCACGCACCCCAACAATCTTCGGCATCAAACAAACCACCTACCCAAAGCATTGCGGGTTTTACGTTGTATAAACCTACTCGTGCATTCCGTGCCTGCCACCATGCATCGTAGTTTGGGTGCTCATACATTTGGTGCCAAAATTTTATACTGTCACCAATTAATCTATTAAGATTTTTTGGTGTGCCCTGTTCCAAATAAAATTTATAATTGTCTTTAATGGGTGTGGAAAAGCCAAGACCGTAACTCTGCGTTGGCTTGGGGTGTGGCTTACCAAATGTAGGGTAAAACGAAAAGCCATCCATGGCAAAAAAAGCACCGTTGTGGTGAAAATCATCACCTATGAACCAGTCTGTAACCGGTGCCTGCGGCGATACCGCTTTTAATGCAGGATGATTACTAAGCGCTGCTTCCGTAGAATAGAACCCCGGATACGACGTACCAAATACACCTACATTGCCATTGTTATTTTCAATATTTTTTACCATCCAGTCAATGGCATCATAAGTGTCACTTGCTTCGTCAATTTCGTTTCCCTTTTTATTTTTGTTAAATGGCCGTACATCTTCAAATTCACCTTCGCTCATATAGCGCCCACGTACATCCTGTAATACAAAAATGTAATTTTCTTTTATGTAAGCTGTTTTATAACCGCTGTAAATATTTGCGTAGTTTTTTTCGCCGTAAGGTGAACAGGAATAAGGTGTACGAGTCATCAAAAAAGGATGCTTTTCTCTAGCATCATTTGGTATATAAAAAGAAGTGAAAAGTTTTACACCGTCTCTCATAGTTATGTAAACTTCCTTTTTAGTATAATTTTCTTTAAAATATTTTTCATTTATATCCTGCGCAGCAGCGCAAAATGAAAATAGAAGAAACACCGCTATTGATACTAATTTGTACATTGTGAAAAATTTATGTTGAACCCTAAATTTAATAAAACATAATTGCTTAACAATGAATAATGATGAAAGGTTAATTGAACGTTTTTTTACTGCATTTCAAAAACTGGATGCTAACGAAATGAATGCATGTTATAGCAATGACATTGCTTTTTATGACCCCATGTTTGAACTGCTTCGAGGCGATGATGCGAAAGCAATGTGGGAAATGCTTTGTAAGAATGCTAAAAATTTCTCCTTGCAATTTGATAGCATTAAGAATTTAGATGATGGTTATTATACCTGCAACTGGACAGCTACTTATACATTTTCTAAAACCGGAAGAAAAGTGGTGAATATGTGCAAAGCCCACATGAAAATTGAAAACGGCTTTATAACAGAGCACAGCGATGGGTGGAGTTTGCACAAATGGAGTACACAGGCAATTGGAATAACAGGGCAATTTTTAGGATGGGCAGGTTTTTTCAGAAGGAAATTAAAAAACAATGCCAGAAGGAATTTGTTGAATTATATTAATGCAACAGAGCAATAAAAAATTTTACAATCCATAATTTCGTTTTACATCTCTGTCGTTTTCTCTGGTTTTAATGGTTTCTCTTTTGTCAAAATGCTTTTTGCCTTTGCCTAAACCTATATCCATTTTTGCAAGTCCCTTTTCGTTTATAAAAATTTTTAGGGGAATAATACTGTATCCTTTTTCTTTTGTTTTTTCCTGCAGTTTTTTTAATTCTTTTTTGTTTAAAAGAAGTTTTCGTTCCTGCAAAGGCTCATGGTTAGCGTATGTACCAAATGCATATTCTGAAATGTGCAGGCTTTTTACATACAGTTCCCCACGGTCAAAAATGCAATAGCTGTCGTTAAAACTTGCTTTGCCGTTTCTTAAAGATTTTATTTCTGTGCCTTGTAATACAAGCCCTGCTGTGTATGTTGCCTCAAAAAAATATTCGTAATATGCTTTCTTATTATTCAGTTCCAACTTCGCTGTTTTGCCAAAGATAAAAAACTAAGCCTTAACTCATGCCTATTTTTCTTTTGTTGTCTTCATCACGATTCAGATATTTGGTTTGAAGGTTACCAAAAAAAAGCGACGATTTGTTCTGATTCATGACCTTATATTTTTTGTATTGAGAACTTTTGTGAAAGGACCCAACCTTTTATAGCAGCATTAAGTAAAGGATTGTATATGGGCTTTGAATTTCTGGAGCTTTGGGGAGCCTTTGTCCGGCCTTAGTCACTGTATCGTATGCCGCTAAAAAGCGGCACACATCGCTCCCTCCGCCGCAGCCCTGCAGCATTTTATCTTTATTTAGCTTTTATTGGCGGGGAGATTTTAGGGGAGATAGCCTGAAACACGCAACAAGATGAAGGGTGTCTTACTTTTCTAACATTGTTCAATAATTTTTTTCTTAAAATCAATTGGTCTTGGGCCTCCATTTTCACAAAGCTTAATTTCTTTTACGTTCGCATCTTTTTTATTTTTTCCAATAATCCATTGATTTGTTTTCTTATGCCGGAGCAATAAGCCTTCATCATAAACATCACCCCCTTTTAATGAGGTAAGAGTGCCGCTCAAGTAAATGAGTTTTATAATATTTCCTTTTACAATAACTTTGCATTTTCCAACAATCATTCCATGGTATTCTAGATCTTTAATTTTAAAAAAATAAACACCGTCTTTTATCCGTTGTGCAAACAGAAAATTAGAGAAAAGACAAAAGCAGAAAACTAAAAATATATTTTTCATTTCCAAAGTTTCATTTATTTATTTTGATATTAATATAGAATTTTAATAGCATTGAATTGTAGCAGAAATGATGCGTGGCTGCATAAAACATGTCACACTATTTTTTAATACAATCGCACATACACTCTTCCGCAGTTTTGTTCTCCTGCATATCTGAGCAAAAGTGTGTATTTAGTTATTTGGGTCAAAATTGATTTCTTTTGATAAGTAAGGGAGAGAAGATGTGTTCGACTTCATTATTCGACTCCAATGTTTCAAGTTCTTTTTATTCTTTTCAGTTAATATCCAATCTTTCCGATTCTTAATTACTGCAACAAATTCGATTGCATCTTTTTTATACAAATAGTAAAGTAAAAGATTTGATGCCCAGTCTGTTTTTTTATTCATTAAAAGATTTAGCCAAGTCAACTTATGAATTTTCTTTAACTTAGATTTTTGGGTTGAGTCTAAATCAACATTAAGTAAATATTTAAAAGGAATTGCTTTTCCATTTCCTAAAAATTTCATTCCAACATAACCAAACGTGTATTTGATTGAATCATTGTAACAAAAAGAATTAATCTTTTGCGAATAACCTTGCGTAGAGATTAAGATTATAAAAATTATGATGGTTGCAGTTTTCATTTTGTTATTTTATTTCGCAGCAATGTCTCGGCCTTTGCCGGACATTGCGTTTTATTAAATGTTTTTATTTTAGGATTCAACTTCCGCTTTGGAAGAAACGTTGCTGCGAAGGAAGATTCCCTTATATTTTCCAAAATATCAAAAAATCATACCATCGCCACTTCCATCTTCTCCACAATAAAAGTTAAAAAAATATTTATTGACGAAGGGCTGCCGGATAGAAGTGGAAATCCTTTTTTTGTTCGGCCTTTGATAAGCTCAGGATGACAAACAAAAAAAGATTGTAACGGATAGCCGGGACAAAAGTTCAATAAAGTTTGAATGCCGACAGCCCCGAGATTCCTACATTATTTTTTAGCAATCTGCCTAAGAATGGATATAATCTTTGAACGCAGAAAAAATGTTGTAGCAATTTTCTTATAACTGAACTTTTGCAATAATTCCTTTGGTTCTTTTTCCACCTTCGCTGGAAATATACAAGTCGCCATTTGAAGAAATACACATTCCCTCCGGTTGGGGAAATACTTTTTTATCTAATTGAATAATTGATTTTATTTTTCCTGTTGCGTTTGCTATTATCAATTGAGATTGTTGTCCGCTTAAAATATACAATTCTTTAGTGTGGTAATTCACTGCAATTTCTGATGGGTTTAATGTTTGTTTCTTATTCTTTTTATTTTCTTTTTTATTTTTACCATTGGCTAATTCTTCTTCAATATTTTCAAAATAAAATACAGCCTGCTTACCCAATGTCTTTGTTGAAAGATCGAAACTATATATTCCTTTTTTAAATTGTTCAGTAATGTCTTTCCCTTTAGTACCAATTAAAATTCTATTATTCAAGCTATCGTAGCACATTGGCTCAGTATCGTTAATAGTTTCAAAAGGCAGGTCAAACGTTGTTACAATTGGTTTATCATTTCCTTTCAAATTTATTTCAAACAATAATCCATCACTTCGCAATGCATAAAAAACTTTACCAACCTTACAAAGTCCTTCAAAATCTCCATCTTCTGCAAAGGGTATGGTGGACTCTATCAATTTTGTTTTTAGGTTGTAAATAAAAATAATTCCTTTATTGTCTTGTATGCAAGCCATTCGGTTATTATCTATCAAAACATTTCCAGAAATTTCCACTAACTCATCTGGCAGTTCCCACACTTGTAATACAGTGTAATCTGCCGCAAAGGTTTTTGTTGGAGATTCAAAAGATGTAATATTTGAGTTTTCAACAATCATTTTATTGTTGCACGATAGAAGAAAAAATAAAAATCCTATGGAAAAGATAATGCGCATTGTGGACATGATAGCGGTTTTTATAGGTAAATTAACAACGTAAACTAAACAAAAAATATGCCATCAGTATTTTAAGTGCCTGAGTGATCTTTTACGAAATCAAATATCAAAGCGGCCTGACAAAGACCGAGCATAAACATTTGAAGTATAGCTTAGATTACTAACATGGAGGCTTTCTAAAATCCGCTTTATAAAAGTTGAAAGATAATTTTCTGCGCAAGTCAGGTTGAGCCTGTCGAAACATTTATAAGGCACCGACTTCGACAAACTCAGTCTGACAACCCTTAACTACATGACGTTGGGATGCCGGATTGCGGCGGCGGTAAAGCGAAAAGCGGGGACAAAAGTTCAACAAAGTTTGAATGCCAACAGCCCCCATTTTTCTAAATCATTTTTCCAACAATCTCATAAAAAAAGCTCCTATTTGCAGGAGCTCTTATTTTAATTTTTAAACAGAATAAGCAATTCTGCCAGTTTATTTTTTAGTGAATTTCTATGTACAATAAAATCTAGAAATCCATGTTCCAACAAAAATTCGCTTCGTTGAAAACCTTCCGGTAGATCTCTTTTAATGGTTTCTTTAATAACACGTGGCCCTGCAAAACCAATAAGGGCAGCGGGTTCGCCACAAATAATATCACCCAACATTGCAAACGATGCGGTAGTACCACCAAAAGTTGGATCTGTACACAAAGAAATATAAGGAATTTTTGCCTCCGCAAGTTGGTGCAGTTTTCCGGATGTTTTTGCTAACTGCATTAATGAGAAAGCACTTTCCATCATACGGGCTCCACCACTTTTATTAATGATCATAAATGGTATGCGGTGTTCCATACAATAATCACATGCACGGCTTATTTTTTCGCCCATTACACTTCCAAGACTCCCACCAATAAATTCAAAATCCATGCAGGCAACAACCAAATCATTTTCATTTACCCGGCCATGCGCCACAGTGATAGAATCGTGGATATCAGTTTTTTTGTATGTGTCTTCAAGTCTTTGGCTATAAGGCTTCAAATCTACAAAGCCCAAAAAATCTTTCGATTTTATATTGGCAAAAAGTTCTTTGAATTCGCCATTATCAAAAATTATGTCAAAATATTCTTCGCTTCCTATCCGGTGATGATAATCGCATTTGGGACATACAAAATTATTTTCTTCAAGGTCCGAAACTGTGCAGGTATACTTACATTCAGGACATTTTTCCCATAATCCTTCCGGTGCATCTTTCTTATCTTTTGTACTGGTAAGTATTCCTTTTTTTATCCTTTTAAACCAACTTGATTTATGCATATTTGATTCTGTTGTTTCGCCTGATAAAATTGCGTCAAAATCTTCTTCTCTTTTCATTGATATTTAATTTATTCCAACAAATTTATTTTATATAAAAAAATGTTAGATCAACCAACACATTATTTTATATTTTAAAAAATGTATTATGCGTTTCTGTTAATACAGTTTAAATCATCAAATGCTACTTCAAGTCTTTTTATAAAACTTTCTTCTCCTTTACGCAACCAAACTCTCGGATCGTATTGTTTTTTATTAGGTGAATCTGCTCCGTCGGGGTTTCCTAACTGTCCCTGCAAATAGCCTTCATTTTTTTTATAATTCTCTAATATTCCTTCCCAAAATGCCCACTGTAAATCTGTATCAATATTCATTTTTATAGCACCGTAACCAATAGCTTCTCTAATTTGATGCTGGGGAGATCCACTGCCACCATGAAAAACAAAGTAAACAGGTTTTGGCCCTGTTTTAAATTCTTTTTCAATATAGTCCTGACTATTTTTTAAAATGACTGGTGTAAGCTGCACATTGCCTGATTTATATACGCCATGCACATTGCCAAAAGCTGCAGCAATGGTAAACAATTTTCCAACCTTGCTCAGTTCTTTGTAAGAGTACGCTACATGTTCTGGCTGTGTATAAAGTTTTTCATTGTCCACATCACTATTATCTACGCCGTCTTCTTCACCGCCTGTTACTCCAAGTTCTATTTCTATGCTCATGCCCAATGGTGCCATGCGTTTGTAATATTCTACCGATGTTGCAATATTTTCTTCAATAGGTTCTTCAGACAAATCCAACATATGGGAACTAAAAAGTGGTTGGCCTTTTTCTTTGTGAAACTGTTCACCTGCATCTACCAAACCACTTATCCATGGCAGCCACTTTTTAGATGCGTGATCTGTATGCAATACCACAGGCACGCCATAATATTTTGCTACGTTGTGAATATGCAAAGCGCCCGAAATACCACCGGCAATATTGGCTTGTAGATTGTCGTTTGGCATTCCCTTACCTGCTATAAATTGTGCCCCACCGTTTGAAAATTGAATAATAACCGGAGAGTTTACTTTGGCAGCCGTTTCCAACGTAGCATTTATAGTATTGGTGCCAATGGTATTTACAGCCGGCAATGCAAATTGATTGTCTTTTGCATCATTGTATAATGCTTCTAAAGCTGCGCCATGTAAAACGCCTGAACCGTATTTGCTCATAGTGTATGTTTTTTTACAAATGTATGAAAGTAGCTTCATTTATCGGAAGTGCAATCCCTGATGCATATTTTCAAATCCCTGAATTCAAATGGTAAAAATTAATAGTTAAAGCGAGTATTAGTTATCATTTTTTTCTATCTCCAAAAGCAATTTTTTAAAATATTCAGGTATCAAAAGCATTCTGCTGCCATACCAGCTGAACATTTCTCCATCTGCAAGTAAGATTTTGGTTCTTTCAAAAAGTTTTTTAAACGCTGTAATATGTTTTTCTTTAAAAGGGTAGGGTTCTGAAGAAAGCAGGATAACATCTGGATTTGCATGCTGCAAATTCTCTATGGTAATTTGGGGATACCTTGTCTCTTTATTATAAATATTTATCAGACCAATCTTTTGTAACATATCATTTATAAAAGTGCCACTACCTATTGTCATGTAAGGATCTTTCCATATTAAATAGGCTACTGTTTTGTGTTGGGTTATTGTACTTAATTCATTCTTAAAAGCGTTTTCAATTTTATTCACAATACTTTCCGCCTCCATTTTTCTTTTCGTAATTTTTCCCACATCTATTATCATCTGCAAGGCAGATTCGTAAGAATCTACATCTGATAAATACACCGGAAATAGTTTTGAAATTTCTTCTATCTGTTCTTTTACATTTTCTTCTTTATTGCAGATAATAAGATCTGGTGCTAAATCAATAATCTTTTTAATAGATAAATTTTTAGTGCCGCCTACTTTTTCTTTGGTTTTATGCCATGTAACAGGGTGAACACAAAATTTTGTGATAGCTATTGTTTCGGTTTGCAAATTGAGATCGTAAAGAAGTTCTGATATAGATGGAACGAGGGAAATTATTTTTGTAGGATGTTGTAAATAGGTTTTTTGGCTGATAAACATTGCCAAATTTACCTCATGTTACTTTACAAAAAAACTTCCATAATATTTTGAGTAAACAAAATATCATGGAAGTAAATGTCTTGTACCAACGATACGGTATTTTCGGTCTCTCGGAAGGAAGATTTTAAATACTGAAATGTTCAGTTAATAAAGTTCCGGTTTCAGAGTTTTCGGTTTTTCGCTATCATCGCTGTGGTTAGCAGCATAAGCTTTTTTTTAGGATTTGTGTTTTTTACAGGTTTTAGATTCTTAGTTTTTTGCTATTGTTGCTGTCGTTGGCAGCAGAAGCAGGATATTGGTTTTGGTTTTTTAAATGTTGCTATCATCGCCTTTTACAGCATAAGCAGGATATTAGGTTGTTCAAATGTTGCTATCATCGCTTTTTAGAGCATAAGCAGGATATTGTTTTTTGGTTTCTCAAATGTTGCTATCATCGCTTTTTACAGCATAAGCAGGATATTGTTTTTTGGTTTCTCAAATGTTGCTATCATCGCTTTTTACAGCATAAGCAGGATATTGTTTTTGGGTTTTTCAAATGTTGCTATCATCGCCTTTTACAGCATAAGCAGGATATTGTTTTTTGGTTTTTCAAATGTTGCTATCATCGCTTTTTACAGCATAAGCAGGATATTGGGTTGTTCAAATGTGCTATCATCGCCTTTTACAGCATAAGCGGGATATTAAACCTGGTTTTCAAAGGAACAAGAATTTGAAATCTTGTTTTTTGCCATCATCGCTTTTTACAGCATAGGCTTTGTTTTTTCAGAGATATTCAATGATCTTAAAGCGAAATAATAGAAGTTGATTGATATTGAATTTTAAAGTTTTCCTTTTGTTTAAGGGATGTTGAAAACTTTGTGGCTTTTTCGTGATTTTTGGATTGAGATTGATAACTGTTTTTATCAACCAACTTCTTACACAAAGATGGGTACAATATTGCCCATGTACAAGAGCAAATCTTCTCTTTTATTAAAATGAAGTAATTACAGCTGGTAGAGTATTAACGCATTAAATGATGCGTAGTTATTGCAAATTACCCATTCGTACAATTACGTACCCAAATTATCCCCATATTGTAGAAAAACTGCTACAAAACCAGTTTATATATTAGATAAAATGATGAAAATAGGCTAAACAAACTCCGGGTAGGTATTATCTACCCAATCGTAAAAAAACGATAAGGTCACTTTGAGAGGCTTTGTATGATATCGTATTTTGTAACAATGTGTTGAGAACCGCTTTCGTCTCTGCTTAACACTGCACCAGTTTCTTTTGAAATAAATGAGCTTAATCTTTCAACCGGCATATCGAACGCTACGGATGGATAAGGTTTTTCCATTACGCTTTCTACACTATTATTTTTGACATCAACATTGCCTAAAATTTTATCAAACAAACCATTGGCTGAAATGGAGCCTACATTGGCTTCTCCATTAAACACCGGAATATTTTCAATATCGTATTTCTTCATCAGATCTATAACTTCTAATACTGTTTGCGAAGGAGACACTGTAATTAATTTTTGAGCACCACGGCCACTTACTAAATCCTTAAACGTTTTCACGTCTAAGAATCCTCTTTCCATCATCCACTGGTCATTGTAAATTTTTCCCACATACCTGCTTCCATGATCGTGAAATATAACGACCACCACATCATCTTCTTTTAACTGGTCTTTTAACTGCATTAAACCCTGCAAAGCACTACCGCAGCTATAACCTATAAATATTCCCTCTTCTTTTGCAATACGCCTGGCCATTACTGCACCATCTTTGTCTGTTACTTTCACAAACTCATCTATGTACTGCATATCATAATTTTCCGGCACAAAGTCTTCTCCAAAACCTTCACTTATGTATGGGTAAACTTCCTTCTGATCAAGCTCGCCGGTTTCAAAATATTTTTTTAATAAAGAACCGTAGCTATCTATAGCCCATACTTTAATGTTGGGATTTTTTTCTTTTAAATATTTTCCTGTACCTACAATTGTGCCTCCTGTACCTGTTGCCACAACTAAGTGAGTTACTTTTCCTTCTGATTGTTCCCATATTTCGGGGCCTGTTTGCTCATAATGCGCAAGCCTGTTTGCTAGGTTATCGTATTGGTTTACGTACCACGAATTGGGTACTTCTGTAGCAAGCCTTTTAGATACTGAATAATATGAGCGTGGATCTTCGGGCTCCACATTTGTTGGACAAACTATCACTTCTGCCCCTACAGCTTTTAAAATATCGGCCTTTTCTTTAGATTGTTTTTCGGTAGTGGTAAAAATACATTTGTAGCCTTTTACACAGGCAGCCAACGCCAGACCCATACCGGTATTACCGCTCGTGCCTTCTATAATGGTGCCGCCGGGTTTTATTTTTCCTTCCTTCTCGGCCACTTCCAGCATTTTCAATGCCATACGATCTTTTATTGAATTGCCTGGGTTAAAATATTCAACTTTTGCAAGCACAGTACATGGTAGATCTTTTGTTATTTTATTTAATTTAATAAGGGGAGTATTTCCTATAGTTTCCAGAATATTATTTAACCACATACTTTTAATTTTTAGGCGGCAAAGTTAGCAATTTAAAGGTGGCATTTTTCAAGATGCACGCATAGTTTTTTAAAGAGAATAGAATGCATGTTATGAAAGTGAAATACTTTTACATTAATCTAATACATATAGTCACTATTCCTCACTTTTTTAAAATACGCTACCTTGCGACCGTGAAAAACAAAAGTTACCCTTTTTTAATTTTAATTGCAGCCATATTACTTTTTTTTTGGGTAAAGAAAAACCAACGGGGTAAGCAGCTTGGCCGAGTAACAGTTGATGCGGTTAAAGATGATTATTTTGCATTAAGAGGCGGTAATAAAACCATTAAATACAGCAGGCATGCAAAGTGTAGAATGGATTGCAGGCAAATTGATGAAAGTGAGGTAAAAGAAATTTTAGCCAACGGCGAAATAAATTACAACAAAGAACAGGAAAACGAAAAAGGAGTAACATATCCTTTAGAAGGAACAACACAAGATGGCCAGCATGTGCGTATTGTGTTTGCGCCTAAAGAAAAAGAAGTAGTAGTGGTTACGGCAATAGATTTAGATAAGGATTGGCCCTGCGGAGATTGTAAGTAGTGAAATGTGAATGGTGAAATGTGAAATGTGAAATGTGAATGGTGAAATGTTGAATGAGGAATAATGAATTTTCTACGAATCCCGAAGGGTTCAACTACGCAAAACCATGGGCAACTCCCGTGGAATATACTAAATGATAAATGATAGAAAGTAAATGAAAATTAAATCACTTCTGGCAAAACCATTTGCCAATTATATACATAAGCAGATTAAAAAGGGAATGGCTACGGCTGTAGCCGACCAGGAACAATTAATGACGTCTCTTGTAAAAACTGCCGCCAAAACACAATTTGGAAAAGATCATTCTTTTGCAGAAATAAAAACGCACAACGATTTTGTAACAAACATACCTATAAGAGATTATGAGGCTTTTAAACCATACATAGAAAAAATAAAAGAAGGCAAGCACAATATCTTATGGAAAGGTGTGCCTATTTATTTTGCAAAAACAAGTGGTACTACCAGCGGTGTAAAATACATTCCCATTACAAAAGATTCTATACCCAATCATATAAATACAGCACGCAATGCATTACTATATTATATGGTAGAAAGTGGAAACACACAGTTTGCAAACGGTAAAGTTATATTTTTAAGTGGTTCGCCGGAGCTTGAAAGAATAGGAGGCATACCAACCGGGCGTTTGAGTGGCATTGTAAATCACCATGTACCAATGTATTTGCGCAGCAATCAATTGCCAAAATATGAAACAAACTGTATAGAAGATTGGGAAGAAAAACTTGATAAAATTGTAGAAGAAACTATCAATGAAAATATGACACTCATCAGTGGAATTCCTCCCTGGGTACAAATGTATTTTGATAAACTGGAGGAACGATCAGGCAAAAAAATAGGTGAGCTTTTTCCAAATTTTAAAGTGCTGGTACAGGGTGGTGTAAACTATGAACCCTATAAATCAAAGCTTATGGAGAGCATAGGAAGACAGGTAGATACTATTGAACTGTTTCCTGCAAGCGAAGGGTTTTTTGCTTTTCAAGATTCGTTAACGGAAAAAGGAATGCTGCTAAATACCAACAGCGGTATATTTTTTGAATTTGTACCGGTTGAAGAACTTCAAAAAAAGCAACCGCAAAGGCTTACTTTAAAAGAGGTGAAAGTGGGCGAAAATTACGCACTCATAATATCCAGCAATGCAGGTTTATGGGCTTATAATATTGGCGATACGGTAAAATTTTTATGTACAGATCCCTATCGAATAGTAGTTACAGGTAGGATTAAACATTATATTTCTGCGTTTGGAGAACATGTAATTGTAGAAGAAGCAGAACATGCTATTTTAAAAACTACCACTGAACAAAACGTGCATATTAAAGAATTTACGGTAGCTCCTTTTATCGCATCAGATAAGGGGAAAAGTTATCATGAATGGTTTATAGAGTTTGAAGAAATACCAAAGGATCTTAAAATTTTTGCGGAAAAATTGGATATTCATCTTCGGGCAAAAAATGCGTACTACGATGACTTGGTGAAAGGTAACATTTTAGATGTTTTAAGAATTACACCGGTACAAAAAGATGGTTTTAAAAATTACATGAAAAGCATTGGCAAACTTGGCGGTCAAAATAAAGTACCTAAACTTAGCAACGACAGAATTATAGCTGAAGCTATTGAAGGTTTGTTAAAGAATAACCTTAAAAAATATAACTCGTAGCTCAAATAAAAAGAATTTCAATTTGAATTTTTTTATGTGGCTTTTCTTTAAGTTTACTTTGTGAGTTTTAACATTTGGCAGCATAAAATAAAAGACTAAATTGCCGCCTTAGTTTTACAATTAATAATAACAGAATATATGGCTGAAATGGGGCAAAAAAAGCGGGTGGCAATTTTTGGATCTACAGGTTCAATTGGTACGCAGGCCCTTGATGTAATTCGTACACATTCAAATTTATTGGAAGCCGAAATTCTTACTGCACAAACTAATGCAGAACTTCTCATAAAGCAAGCGCTCGAGTTTTTGCCAAACGCTGTGGTTATAGGCGATGAAACGAAATATGAGATTGTAAAAAGTGCCCTTTCCTCCACCAATATAAAAGTATTTGCCGGTGAAAATGCATTGGAAGAAGTGGCGGATTTTGATACTTACGATGTAATGCTTACCGCAATCGTTGGTTTTGCAGGGTTAAAATCTACATTAAAAGGAGTAAAAAAAGGTAAAGTTATTGCATTGGCAAATAAAGAAACACTTGTGGTAGCCGGAGATATTGTGATGCAACAGGCTTTTGAAAATCGCTCGCCAATAATTCCCGTTGATAGTGAACATTCAGCCATTTTTCAATGTTTGATAGGCGAACAACGTAACCCCATTGAGAAAATTATACTTACTGCAAGTGGTGGACCTTTTTTAGGGAAAAAGCCAAACTTTTTGGTGAATGTAAAACGAGATCATGCGTTGCAACATCCTAACTGGAATATGGGAGCAAAAATTTCTATTGACTCTGCAACTCTTATGAACAAAGGGTTAGAGATGATAGAAGCAAAATGGCTGTTTAATTTAAAGCCGGAGCAAATTGAAGTAATTGTACACCCCCAAAGTATTGTACATAGCATGGTGCAGTTTGAAGACGGAAGCATGAAAGCACAAATGGGTTTGCCCGATATGAAACTGCCTATACAATATGCACTGGGTTTTCCTGAAAGGATGAAAAATGATTTTCCACGTTTTAGTTTTAAAAAATATCCGAGCCTCACATTTGAAGAACCTGACTATAAAACATTTAGAAATTTAGGTCTGGCAATAGATGCACTTAAAGCTGGTGGCAACAAACCATGTGTACTGAATGCCGCAAATGAAATAGCCGTATGGGCATTTTTAAAAAATCGCATTGGCTTTTTGGATATAACAGCCGTTATTGACAAAACGCTGGAAAAAATACCGTTTATTGAAAAACCTACATTAGCCGAATATTTTGAAACAGATGGTGAGGCACGTAACTTTGC
>Ga0105047_10006761_pt1 | contig 19389 bp, 14 predicted proteins | sample MAT04_FD_78384 | JGI IMG/M metagenome (GOLD analysis project Ga0105047, IMG submission 78384) | Freshwater microbial communities from Lake Fryxell liftoff mats and glacier meltwater in Antarctica - MAT-04 (megahit assembly) | ecosystem: Environmental > Aquatic > Freshwater > Ice > Liftoff...
CCAAACCGCTGACATCGCTCGCGGATTCAAAGAGTTGCAGATATCCAAACTCGCCTTCCAATGCATCGCGCGGTCCAATCAGGCCGGCTGCGCTTAAATCCGAAGCAACCACGGCATTGCGGGCGTTGAAGGCGATTTGCATCGGCAGCAGCGGCACACCCTCGCGATGCGCCTGCATGGTGCCGGAGAGCTGGCCCAAACACACCCCAAAGGCATTGCGCACGGCGTCCGCAGCGCCGCCGCGCAAGCGCGTCAAAGCCGCAACCGCACCCAGCGCGCCGCACTGCGCGGGTCGAAAAAATTTGATCGCCGAGCGCGCCGCCATCCCCAAAGACGCGGCCACGTCCACTGCCAGAACCACCGCCAGCAGCAGGTCGCGGCCTGAAACATCGGCTTGGCGCTCGGCGTGCGCGAGCAGCGCCGCCAGAATCACCGCCATCGGGTGAACCACCGCGGCTTCGTGGACGCAGTCGAATTCCTGGCTGTGGATCTGGTACGCGTTGACCATCGCCGCGTGCGCAGCCGGCAGGCGCTCGCCGGTAACCCACACCCGCGCCTCGCTGCCTTGCCCAAAACCTTGCGCGCAAACCACCAGCTGATCGCGGAAGGCAGCGCGCCTGCCCGCCATGGCGACACCGAGCGAATCCAGAATAAAGCGCTGGGCCGAGCGCACGGTGTGCGCGGGCAGGGCCGAGTACTTGGTTTCCGCCGCGTGCCGGGCAAGTGCTTCCGTAAAGCTCATTGCGGTGCTTTGAGGGACTTGAGCGCGGTCAGGATCAGGTCCAAATCTTGCCCTTCGCGACACGCAAAGATCAGCTCGTGGCGGGCGCGCTCGGGCATGCCGGCGTGCGCGAGCAGGGCCAGCGCCTTGAGCTTGAGTGCGCGTTCGTCCATTGGATTTTCGGGGTCGCCCAGCGCATCCGGCACCGCATGCCGCAGGCGCATGCCGTTGCGCAATTGGATTTCGACCGCAGCACCGAAGTGCGCGGGATAAGCGTCGCTGAACTGCGCCAGTTCAGCCACTTTGATGCGCTCGCGGAGCGCGCCAACGTAGGGCGACGTGATTTGTTCGGGCCGATAGTGGGCCAGGCTCGGGGCGCCGTGCAAAAGCGCCATAGCGACCGCATGCTGGAGGGAAAACTTGGCTTGCGCCTCGCTCGCTGGGTGCACTCGATCGCAGAACTTAAGGGCGTCTGCGTAGGTGTGCACGTTCACTGCAACAATCGGGCCCGGATCGCCGAGCGGGTCCATTTTTCTGCGCGTTTGCAGCTGCTCGCGGAGCGCCAGCGTGGCATCAATGGCCGGATGGGCGTGCCGACACGCCGGCCACGGCTTGAACGAGCAGGTGTGAATCAACCAGTCCGGATGGGCGCAGTCAATTTGAGACGCATCGGCCTGCGCGGCCATCGCCGCAAACATCCCCTGCGGCCCTTCCAAAATAGCGTGCGGCCCGCTGAATCCGAGCGCAGCCAGCGCCGCTGCCTCATAGCCCGAGCGCGCCGCCTGTGCGTTGTGCAGCGATTTACTCATGACCTCTTCGTGGCGCAGCTGCCAGAGCCCGCCCGTACGCGTGCCGGCGTTACCCAAGGCGTCTGCCAATGCGTGATCGTTGAGGCCGAGCACGCTGCCCACCGCGGCCGCCGCGCCAAAAGCCCCTGCGCTTGAGGTGCTGTGGAAATACCGGTAGTGCGATGGACCGAGCGCGCAGCCGATGCGGATGGTGGCCTCGTAGCCGCGCACGATCGCCACCAAGAGATCATCCAGTGTGCCCGCGTTGGCCTGCACGGCGGCAAGCGCGGCGGGAATCACGATCGGGCCCGGATGCAGGATCGAGCCCCGATGCACGTCATCCATCTCCAGCACGTTGCCGAGCGCGCCATTGGCAAACGCCGCCATCAGCGGATCGCGCGGCTCAGCGCCAAGCAAAAGCGCGACGCCAGCACCGGATTGCGCCGCAAAGCGCGCCATGATCTGGCCCGCTGGATAAGTCAGCGCAGCAGCGGCGCAGGCCAACCAATCAAGCAGGTGTTGGCGGGCGCGCTGTCGGCTTTCGCTGTTGACTTCGCGCTTAAGCAGGGGAATCAGTTTTTCAGTCAATGTGGCCATGCGGCCATTGTAAAGTGCGCGCCATGCAAACCCTTCAACGCGAAACCTTCCTCAACCTGCTGGCGCCCGGCATGGAGGTGTTCAGCGCTGGCTGCACAGCTGAGTCCGCGCTGCTGCTCGGCTGGCTCAAGCAGGCGCCCGAGCGTGCGCGCGGCGTTCGCTTTACGGGGGTGTGGATTCCTGGCGTCAATCGCTTTGACTTAAGCTTGCTTGACCCCACAACCCGCATGCGCGGAATTTTTCTGAGTGCGGATTTCAAGCCCGCCTTTGCCCGCGACCAGTTCGAGCTGCTGACATTGCCCTACAGCGCGCTCTACGCGTGGCTCAAACGCCAGCGCTTTGACCTAGTCATGCTAAGCACCGCCGCTCGCGACGCGCAGGGTAATTTTCCGCTTTCGCTGGCGGCTGATTTTTCGACCGCTGCGCTGATCAATGCGCGCACGGTCGTGGTCCACGCCAACCCCGAATTGCCCGCAACGAACGGCCCCTTCGTGCCGCAGGAGCGGGTTGATTTTGTGCTCGAAGAGCCGAGCGCCGTGCTCGAATTTGACGCTGGCGCGGCAAATGCCGAGATGCACGCTTGCGCTGCGCACATCAGCGCCTGGATCGAAGATGGCGCCACGCTCCAGTTCGGCCTCGGCAAGATGCAGCAGGCCATCTGCGAGGCGCTGCTTAAGCGTCGGAATCTGCGCATTCATTCGGGCATGGTGTCCGCGCCTTTGTTGGGTCTGCTTGATGCCGGCGCGCTTGCCTCGCCTGATCGTTTTAAACCGCCGATCGTCACCGGTGTTGCCCTTGGCAATCGGGCGCTCTACGCAAGGCTCCGCGATCCTGCCCTGGTGCGCTTTGCCCAGGTCGGCTACACCCACGCCATCGGCACCTTCAAGGCGATTCCGCGTTTTGTCTCGATCAACTCGGTGATCGAGGTCGACCTGTTCGGCCAAGCCAACGGCGAGATTCTCAACGGCGCGCAAATTTCGGGCGCTGGCGGTATGGTCGATTTTGTCCGCGGCGCGCAGCAAAGCGAACAGGGCGCCGCGATCCTGGCGCTGCCTTCGACCGCCAGCGACGGCCGCGTCTCGCGCATCGTTGCGCGCTTAAGCGGGCCGATCAGCGTCAGTCGCGCCGATGTGGACATCGTAGCGACCGAGCATGGCGCGCTGCGAATCCGGGATTTGGGCCTAGACGCGCGCGCCGAGGCCCTGATTGGCCTGGCCGCGCCGCAATTTCGCGATGAGTTGACGCGCGCATGGGCACAACTGCGCGCTGATCTCAAAGGTCACCCATGAGCGCCCACCGATCCAGCCGCTATTCCGAAATCGCGCGCGAGCTGATCCGCGAAATCCAGGCCGGCATTTACCCGCTTGGCAGCCTGCTCCCCACCGAGAATGATCTGTGCGCGCGCTTCGCGGTGAGCCGCTACACCGCCCGCGAGGCGCTGCGCAAGCTCGCCAGCGAGGGGTTGATTTCGCGCCGTCAGGGCTCTGGATCGGTGGTCCGGGCGACCCAGGCGCGCGTTAATTATAACCAGTACGTCAATTCCATCGACGACCTCCTGCAGTATGGAAACGCCACCCGCTTCAAGCTCAAATACGTCCGCCAGCTGGTCGCCGGCGAGAAGGAAGCGCAGTTCCTCAAGACCGCAGTGGGCACCGTCTGCATCCGCCTGCATGGCTTGCGCCTTGACCGCAGCAGCGACAAATTGATCTGCCTGACCGATGTGTATCGCCTGCTGGACGGGCAAAGAACCACGCCCTCGGTGGTGGATGCGCTGGGCCAGCTGGTGCGCGACCTCGACTTGCCGCGACTGGCCAAAGTCGAGCAAGAAATCTCAGCCACAGCGCTTGACGAGGCACTGGCCGAGGAGCTGCACCTGCAAACCGGGCAGCCGGCGCTGCGCATCCTGCGGCGCTATTACGACGCCAAAGGGCGGGTCATCGCCGCCGCACTTAGCGTGCATCCGGACCAAGATTTCAGCTACGCGACCGTGCTCGAACGCGCACGCCACTAGGCCTTCAGCGCACGGCGGCGAGCAGGGCTTTTGCGGCGGCGCTTTGCGGTGATTGCAGCACGGAGGCTGCGGGTCCTGATTCAACCAGCGCGCCGCGCTCCAGCACCATGATCCGGTCGCTTAAAAAGCCCGTAACCGCCAAATCATGCGAGATAAAAATCAGCGCCATCCCGAGCGCGGCTTGCAGGTCTTTGAGCAGATTGAGAATTTGTGCCTGTACCGAGACGTCCAGCGCAGACGTGCATTCATCGCACACCAACACCGCCGGCTGCACGCAGAGCGCGCGGGCGATCGCCACACGCTGACGCTCGCCGCCTGAGAGCGCGGCGGGGTGGCGCAAGCGGTGTTCGGCTTTCAGTCCAACCGCGTTCAGCCAGCGCAAAACCTCGGCCTCGCGCTCTGGCCGCGTGAGCGCCGGTGCATGCAGGCGCAAGGCTTGCGCAAGCGCAAAACCCACCGTTAAGCTCGGGTTGAGCGACGCGTACGGATTCTGAAAAACCATCTGCACGCGGCGCGCCCGCGACAATCGATCGGGCGCCGCACGCTGCCAATGCAGTTCCCCGCCGCTGATCGCCTGCAGTCCAACCAGCGCGCGTCCGAGCGTGGTCTTTCCCGACCCAGATGCACCAACCACGCCCAACACCTCGCCCGCGTTCAGCTCAAAATCGATCCCATGCAGGGTCGGCGCCGGCGCGGGCTTGAACCAGCCGCGTGCGCCGAAGCGAACCTTGAGCCCGCGCACGCGCAGCACGTTTTCTCCAAGCGCTTGGCGCGCTGCCTTGGGCACCGGCGCGGGATCGTCCAGTGTGGGCAGCCGCGCGCGCGTCTCCGGCAGCAGCGGCCGCGCGTTCGCGAGCGCCAGCGCATAGCCACTTTGCCAATCAGCGCTTGCGCGCTCGACGATTTGGCCCGCGCGCAGCAGGATTTTTTGCGTACACAGCGCATCAACCGCCGCATGGTCGTGGCTGATCAGCAGCAGGCTCAAGCCGCGGCGTGCTTGAAGCCGCTTGAGCAGCGCGAGTATTTCCGCTTTGTGCACCGCATCAAGCGCGGTGGTCGGTTCATCAGCAATCAATATCTCAGGATCGTTGAGCAGCGCCAGCGCAATCAAGACGCGCTGGCGCATCCCGCCGGAAAGCTCATGCGGCCAAGCGGCCATGATTTGCTCGGGCTCAGGCAGGCCCACTTCGATGAAGCGCGCGCTGATCTTCTCGCGCATCGCGGCCTTGGACAGGCGCTGGTGGGCGCGCAAAATCGCTTGCGCCTGCGCGCCGATCCGGCACACCGGCATGAACGAGGCCTGCGGGTCCTGAAACACCATGGCCACGCGGCGCCCGCGAATCGCGCGCATGGCGTCATCGCTCAAGGAACTCAAACAAACGTCGTTCAGCGTGATGCGTCCGCCGACCTGCTTAAGCCCCATCGGCAGCAGCCGCAGGATCGCCAAACCGAGCGTGGTCTTGCCCGAACCTGACTCGCCGATCAAGGCCACGCTCTGCCCTTGGCCCAATTCAAGGTCGATCGCGCTGAGCGTTTGCGCGCCATCGGCTCGGGCGACGCTCAAGCCTTCAATGATCAGGCTCACGGCTGCTGATCCGCCCAGCGCGCGCTGAAGCTGCGCACGCTCAAGATCAAAAGACCCAACACCAGCACCGGCGCAAGCAACAGCAGCGGCTGGCTTTCCATGTCGATCGCACCATCGGCAATCAAACCGCCCAAGCTGGCAAATGGCTCCTGCACGCCCAAGCCCAAGAAGCTCAAAAAGGACTCAAGCAAAATGACCTTGGGCAGCAGCACCGCCAGATAAGCAAGGGCGCTGCGGCGCAGGTTAGGCAATAGCTCAACCAGCAGCAGCCGATGGGTGGGCGCGCCCAACAGCCGGGCCGCCTCAATAAACGGCAGTGTTTTGAGTTTGAGCACCTGTGCGCGCACGATGCGCGCGAAATCAAGCCACAGCACGGCGCCCGCAGCCAGCACAATCAGGCCCAGAGAGCGGCCAAACAGCGCCATCAGAAGGAGCAGCAAAAACACCAGCGGGAGCGCATTGAGCACGTCAACCCCGCGCATCAAAAGCTGGTCGATAAAGCCACCAAACCAGCCCGCCAGAATACCCACGCTTAGGCCGATCAGCAGGGCCACCAGTGCGCCGCTTAAGCCCAGCAGAACCGAGACGCGCGCGGCAAACAAGACCCGCACATAAACATCGCGACCAATTGCGTCGTTGCCCAGAAAATGCGCGTGGGCGAAATCCGCCCCGGCGAACAAGCGCGTCCAGTGCGGTTCGGCAATCGAGTGCGGCGACAGCAATCCGCCCAGCAGTAGCCAAGCCAGCAGTAGCGCCAGCAGCGCGTAGCGGATCACGGCCGGATCCGTGGGTCCAACCACATCAAAAGAACATCGGTCAGCAGCTGCAGCAGCAGAATCAGCGCGCCGAACAGTAAAACCACACCCAGCAGCAGGGTGTAGTCGCGGTTGAGCGCGCCCAGCACAAAATAGCGCCCCAGCCCAGGCAGGCCAAACACCTGCTCAACCACCAGCGATCCGGTCAGCAGCTGCGCGAGTGCCGCGCCCGCATAAGCAACCACCGGCAAAACCGCGAGCTTGAGCGCACCGCCGCGCAGTTCGGCGAAATAGCTAAGCCCAAAGGCGCGCTGCAGCTGGCTGGGTTCAGATTTGAGCACCTCTGCCAGCGAGGCGCGCATCAGCACCGCGATGCTCGCCATCACCGGCAGCGCCAGCGCGAGCGCGGGCAAGATTACCGAGCGTGAAAACGGCCCATCCCAACCGCCCGCCGGCAGCCAGCGCAGGGTCAACGCAAACAAAAGCACCAAAAGCGGTGCCAGCACAAAGTTGGGGACCGCCAGCAGAAGCGTCGCCAGCTGGTCGAGAATCCGCCCGAGCAGGCGCCCGCGCGCGGCCAAAATACCGATGCCCAAACCGCCCAGAAAGGCCAGCGCAAAGGCCCAGCCGCCCAAGCTTAGCGACACCGGCAATGCCTGCATGATCAGCGTTGAAACCGCAAAATCCGGATAGCCAAACGAGGGCCCGAGATCGCCTTGCGCCAAATCACCCAAGTAGCTCAAATATTGCTGCGCGAGCGGCTGGTCGAGCGCAAAACGCTGCTGTAGGGCCGCCATTTGTTCGGGTGGCAAGCTGCGCTCGGCGTCGAAAGGTCCGCCCGGCGCCAGCCTGAGCAGAAAAAACGTCAGCGTCAGCAAAATAAACAGCGCCAACAGCGCGAAAGCGCAGCGTTTGAGCAGCCAGACGAAAAGCGATGGCATCAAGACCTCGGCACGCCGCGCCCTGAAGGCGGCAAACCGCGAGTCTACCCAAGCCCGCGCGGCTTGCTCAGCTGCTGTAGCCACGCATACAGCGCGTTGGCGTCGTCGGGACTGCTCCGGGTGAATGAAAATGCGTGCTCCGGATGCAGCTCGCGATCCAGCCAAATGCCGCCGTCGGGAGCGTTAGGTGGACGCGTGGCAGCCAACCACAGGGCGGTATCGGCGCCCTGCTCGGCGCTGCGAAGAAAGCCCTTAAGCACCGCCCTGAACATCGGCAAAGAGGTGCGCACGCCGTCGGTATCGGCCCAGCCGGGGTGCATCACGTAGCAGATCGGCGCGCCCTGCCAGCGCTGATTAAAGGCGCGGGTGAGTTCGACTTGCGCGCGCTTGTGCAGCGCATAAGCGGCCATGCCGTCATAGCCGGGCGCGCGGGTTGCGTTCATCTCAGCCAGCTTGAGCTTTGTCCCATACATGCCGCCCGAACTCATGTTGATCACGGCGCCGTTCGCTTTAAGCGTGGCGCTCGCTTTAAGCTGCTCAGTCAACACAAAATGATTGAGCAGGTTGCTTGCAAACGAGGTTTCGACGCCGCTGGCAGTGAGGGAATGCTCGTTCAGCAGCACGCCGACGTTGTTCATCAACACATCGATTTTTGGCCCGCGCGCCAGCGAGGCCGCAAATGCGCGCACCGCGGAGGACAAACTTAAATCGACGCAGGCGGTGCTGAGCCGATCGGTGGCGGCTGTAAGCGCCAGGGAGCGCAGCTTTTCAGGGCTGCGTGCGACCGCAATCACCTGCGCTCCCGCTTTGAGCGCACCGAGCACGATTGCGCGGCCGATGCCGCCGGTGGCGCCGGTCACCACCCACAGTTGGCCGCTGAAGTCGGGTTCGAACTTGGGCCAGCTGCGCGCGCGACGGCGGTAGCCAAGCGCGCTGAAGCTCGAGAAAAACCGGGTGTAAAAAAACGCGCTGCCGAGTGCTTTGATCATTCGACCAGATTGCCAACCGCGCTGCGCACGGCGCGTGTGCGGCGCGAGCAAGCAGCGTCAAGCGCGCGCGCCTATCTGCTGTGGTAGACCTGCACGCAATAAACCACGCAGAACCCGCTCAACAGGCCGTGGATGATTGCCCAGAGGATCGACTTGTTGGCGGTCTAGGAGAACGCAATCGCCAAGGCGACCTTGAAACCAATCCCGCGCGGGTTGCTTCATAACTCATCGCCAGTCCTCAATCAGGTTAATGCCCGCTGCTTGCACAATTCGCTGAGCCTGCCCTGCCAGGGCAACAAATCAGCGCGCTCAATCGCAAAAACGCCCATCTCGCCGACCCGGAACTCAAGCCAGGTGAGCGGAAGCTCTGGCAGCAGGGCGCTGAGCGCATGTTCAGATTCACCGACCTCGACGATCAAAACGCCGTGCGTTTCGAGGTACCTCGGCGCATCGCGAAGAATGCGCAGCGCCAGATCGAGCCCGTCGGCGCCAGCAACCAAACCGAGCTTTGGCTCATGCAGATATTCAGGCGGCAATGCGTTGAACTCGTCAATGGTGACGTACGGCGGGTTGCTCACAATCAGGTCGTAGCGCTTAAGCTCAAGCGGCCCGAACAAATCACCCTCAAGCGCGTGCACCCGCTTGCCGACGCCGTGCAGCGCGATGTTTTCGCGCGCGAGATCAAGCGCGGATGCTGAGATATCAACGAGATCAACAGCGACGTTGCGAAAATGCACCGCGAGCGCAATGCCAATGGCGCCTGAGCCGGTGCACAGATCGAGCGCGCTTTCGAACGGCTTGGCGTCCATCCACGGCTGCAAGCCACTGCTGATCAGCTCACCGATCGGGGAGCGCGGCACCAGCGCGCGCGGGTCGGTGCGAAAGGGCAAGCCGGCAAAATAGGCGGTGCCGGTGAGGTAAGCCGCCGGAATGCGCTCATCAATGCGCCGCTGAATCAGCGCGAGAATCGCCAAGCGTTCCTCGTTGAGCAAGCGCGACGCGCCGTAGGTCCCCGGCAGATCGTGGGGCAAATTGAGCACATGCAAGACGAGCTCCTTGGCTTCATCAAGGGCGTTGTCGTTGTGATGGCCGAAGTTAAGTCCAGCGCGGGCAAGCATGGTGGCGCCGTAGCGGATGAAGTCGAAAATGGATACGAGTTGATCGGTCATGTGCGAATTGAACCACCAAATGGCGCGGATGCCTACGGGTTGCGGGCGCTGCCTCTTCCCAGCGCTATCATGGGCCATGTCTCAAGCCGACCTTCCCGACACCCGCAAGCTCAATCAGATGGAGGCCACGATTGCTGGGCCTGCGTGCGCGCTGACTGAAATCGGTGCCTATCGCGTTTTGGGCGTGCTGGGCCAGGGCGGCATGGGCGTGGTTTATTTAGCCGAGCGCCGCGACGGGCAGTTTGAACAGCGCGTGGCGCTGAAGGTGCTGCCCGCATGGGCCGAGCCCGGCGACCATGGTCGCTTTCTGCGCGAGCGCCAATTTCTTGCGCGGATGGAGCACAAAAACATTGCGCGCCTGCTCGATGGCGGCCTTACCGCCGATGGGGCGCCCTACTTCGCGCTGGAATACGTTGATGGCGAGCCGCTCAACGCCTACGCCAAACGCACCGAACTCAAGCTGCGCGAGCGGATTGCGCTGTTTCTTTGCATTTGCGACGCGGTGCACTACGCGCACCAGCACTTGATCATCCATCGCGATCTCAAGCCGTCTAACGTGTTGGTTGATCGCGACGGCATCCCCAAACTGCTGGACTTTGGGATCGCCAAGGCGGTGGATACCACCAGCGAAGCCAACGCAACGCAAACCGTCACCCGCCTGATGACGCCAGCGTATGCCGCGCCCGAGCAAATCCTGGGCCAGGCAGTGTCCACCCTCACCGACGTCTATGCGCTCGGCGTGATCCTGCACGAGCTGCTGGTGGGCGAGCGCCCGCATCCGGCGCGCGAAGGCATGCTCACCGAGGCGCAGATTGTGCAAGACACCGTGCAGGCGCCGAGCTCGCGAAAAAGCGCGGTGCCGTGGATCGATCCGCGTGCGCTCCGCGGCGATCTCGATCTGATCTTGTTAACTGCGCTCAAACGCGATCCCCAGCGGCGCTATACCTCGGTTGAAGAATTCGCCAAAGACCTGCGCTCCTTTCTCGACGGGCGCCCGATCGCCGCACGCGCCGATGCCTGGACCTATCGTTTGCACAAGCTTATCGCGCGCAATCGCGCCGCCAGCGTCGCCGCAAGCCTAGGCGCACTCGCACTGCTGGCGGCCTTGGTCTTAAGCCTGCATCTGGCCCAACGCGCGCAGCACGAGGCCACCCGCGCAGAAGCGGTTAAGTCATTTTTGCTTCAGATGTTTGAGTCTTCCGACCCCAATTTAAGTGGCGGCGCCAACGTCACTGCGCGCGAGTTGCTTGATGCAGCCGCCGTGCGCGCCAACGCACGCTTGATCGCGGATTCGCCAACCCGCCAAGACATCGCGCTCAGCATCGCCACGGCCTACAACCGCCTGGGCTTGTTTGCGTCGGCGCTCAAGCTGCTTGGCGACGGCAGCGACACAGCCGAAGTGGCACTGGAACGGGCCATCGCGCTCAAGGGCCTTGATCAACTCAAAGCCGCCCAAGTCGCGGCGCAGCGCGCCGTTGAAATCGGTCAGGGTGCGATCGTTACCGCAGCGGAGCGCGAGCTGGTTGCCTTAAGCGTAGAAACCGGCGATTTAAACGCCGCACAGGCTCGCCTAGAACGGGTCTTGCCGGGCGTGCTGGATGTGGAGCAGCGGGTTAGGTTGAAACTTGATCTGGCGCGGATCTTCGGCAAGACCGAGCGATCCGCGCAGGCGCTTTCAGTGGCTCAAGATGCCCTTGGCGAAGCGCGTGCGCGCTTAGGCGAGCAGCATACGACTACGGCGGCGGCGCTGACCGAATTGGCCACCATTTTTGACGCAGCCGGTGAGCGCGAAGACGCCGCGAAAGCGTACACGCAAGCGCTTGCAACGCTTGATAACCTGCTTGGTCCATCGCACTTAAGGGTGCTGCAAGCGCGCGATTCGTATGGGTTTTTCCTGCTGCGCTCGGGTGACAGCGCGGCAGCCGAAGTGGAGTTCAAGCGTGCGCTCGAAAGCGCCGAGGCGGTTTACGGCCCGGAGCACCGCTCGGTGGGGCAGCTTAAGCTCTCGCTTAGCACGCTCTACGCCAAACAGGGCCAGCTTGGGGCCGCCGAGCAAATGGCCCGCGACGCCCTCAAAATCAATCGGCAGGTTTACGGCAGTGACTCAAGCGAAACGTTAGAAACCCTCAACGTGCTGGCCACCATTTTGGGCAACGCCTCGCGATTTGAAGAAGCCAACGTGCTTTTCGCGGAATCCATTCGCGTCGCCGACACCCTGGCACCTGCAGAGCGCGCGCGCAAGCTTTCCAGCATCGAGCACAAAGCCGCCAATCTGCTGCGCCGACAGGGCCGCTGTGCGGAAGCCCTGCCGCTGTTTATGCGGGTGATCGCCCGCGAAGAGCGCCCGGATTCAGCATTTTCGCTCGAACCCACCTACGCCCGCCTAGCAGAGTGTGCGCTCGCCTTGGGCGATCCAAAAAGCGCGCTTGCACACGCCAAACGCGCCTACGCGATCTCGCAATCACCCCAAGGTCTTCCCGCAAATCGCCCAACCAGCCTGCTCGCCTATGCGCTGGCTCAAGCCGCAAATGGCGCCCGCGAGAAAGCCACCGCGTTGGCCAAACAGGCAAGCCGCGACGCTGAGCAGCAGTTCGGCGCGGACAGCCCCGCGCATCGTGAGGCGCTGGCCGCGACCGCGCAGATCACGCGCTAGCGCGCCCGCAGCGTTCTCGGTACTCGCGGGGCGTCAAGGCCAGTCGATTGGTTGCATTGCGCTTGATCAGCAGCCTACGGAATCAACGTCTCAATCATGTGTTCCACGTAGGCGTCAAACGCGTCGATGGAAAGGTTTGCTGAAATGGAGTGTGGGGTGAGTTGGAGGAAGCCGACGTAGGCGGCATAAGCCAAGCGCGCGCGGTGTTCGGCTTGGTCAGGGGCCATATCGAGTTCGCGAAATCCCATTGCCAGAAAGGCCATGCGGCGCTCGGTGATGCGCGCCATAAATGGGCCGACAATCGCGTGGTCGCGGGCGGCGATCAGGGCGGAATAGATCGCATGCAGGGTCCGGCGCTTGGAGGTTCTTCTGAATAGCTCGCGCAGACGCACGTGCGGGTCGCTGACTTCTTTGGCCAATCCGGCAAGCGCCTGCGCGTCGTTCTCTTCCCAGCGCGTGAGTGCCGCTTTGAGCAGGGCATCGCGGCTTTCGAAATGCCAGTAGAAGCTGCCTTTGGTCACCTCCAGCCGACGCGCCAGGGTTTCTACGGCGACTGCGGCCACGCCCTCGTCGGCCATCAGCTCAAGTGCGGCGCGCTCCCAGTCGGTTTCGGTGAGGCGGGGACGGTCAATTTTATTGGCGCTGGCGGCGGTGCTCATCACTCGATCGTAGCGGCGCGTGAGGATTGCTGCAATGCGCAATGAGTGTTCCCATCTGGATAGCGGCCAACAGCTATCCAGTTGAACCGTCCGAGACCATCAGCAAAGCGGGTCCCAGCAGCGTCAAACTTTGATCCCGGAAGCCAAAAACAAAACCCCGCCGAAGCGGGGTTTTGTAGGGTACGAACCAACTTACGAAGGTTCTAAGCTGCAATCACGTCGATTAAAACGTAACCGTCGCACCGAGCGTATAGAAACGACCGATGGTGTCGTAGTACTGCGGGAAGGTATTGCCGCTATTCACACCAGTGCCAGCAATCGTGTTACCGACTTCTGGCGGCTGCTTGTCTAGCAGATTTCTCACCGACAGGTTTAGGCGCAGCTGATCGGTCGCCTTCCAACCCATGGACAAGTCGAAGTAGCTATACGAGCTGATCGATGCGAAGGCCGGCAAGAATACGGTGCCACCCGGCTCCTCTTCTATGCTGCTCAGGTAGCGCCACATCAGCCCAGCCTCAACGGTGTTATAGGTCCACACGGCGCTCGTGTTGATCTTGTAATCGTAGATGCCGATACCGCACGCGACGCTGTAAAAACCAACGCAATCGCGCACAACCGAGCGGGGTGTGGCCTGGAACGTGTAGTCCAGCACGTGATTCGCGTTCACTGCGAAATTCCACATGCCAAAGCCCGATTCCAGCTCGTAGGACAGGTTCAAGTCCAAGCCACGGGTGTCGAGCTTACCGAGGTTGCTGGTTGGCAAGCCGACGCCCAAGGCCGCACCGTTGAACGTGCCCGTGGTCGGGCTGCGTCCGATTGCGGCGCATGCCGCATTGAAGGTAAGTCCTGGGTTTCGCGCCGGGTCAAAGCAGTCATTGACTACGTCGCTAACGCTCGGTCCGGAAATGGTCTTCTCTACCGAGATGTCGTAGAAGTCAAACGACATCTGGAAAGCATCCAGGGCCGCCGGAGACCACACGAATCCAACCGTGAGTGTGTCGGCTTCTTCCGGACCAAGCAGCGGATTGCCGCCCACCAGAACATTGACCTGGCCAGCCGATGGCGCCGGCAATGCGCCGATGCGTCCGACCGGGACGCCGGTTAGGCGACACAAATTCGAAAGCGTGCCAGGGGTGTTCGCTTGCGCCGGATTGATCAAAGCAAGTTGACATGGGTCAATTGCCAGATTGTTCAGTCCGGTGATTGTTGGCTGAAACAGCTCGCCAATGTTTGGTGCACGTGTGGCGCGCTGCATCAAGGCACGGAACCGGAGATCTTCAATCGGTGCCCAGGATCCACCGAACTTCCAGCTGCCGTAGTCGCTTGTTGAGGACGTCGTGAACTCAGAGTAGCGATAGCCTGCTTCGAGCGACAAATCGTAGAAGCCCGGGCGATCAGAAACGAGCGGAATGTTTAACTCGCCGTAGCCTTCGAGGAGGTCAAAGGAACCGCCTTGGTTCGGAGCCGGCGCACCAGTTCCCAACACATCGCCAGATTGCGACGCCGCATCCGAAAGCGTACTCGCACGTGCGCGACGCTGCTCAACACCGAACGCCGCGCCAATCGGGAAATCGGTCCACGGGGACTTGACGGTTTCGCCAAAATCACCTGAAACGGAACCGGACGCCACCGACTGGTCGACAATTTGCCGCAAAATCGCGTTTAGGTTAAAGAAGTTGATCATTTCTGGCGTGATCGAACCCGCTTGACCAAAGATATTCAGCGGAACGCAGCGATTGGATGTATCAAGGCACGCGGTCGTACTAACCGCACGCAGCGCCTGCTGCACGCGTGAGAACGAACCCCAATTACCCCGGGTCTGAACCTGATCGGCTTCGCCCGACGAGTAGTAGGCGTCATAGCCCCAGGTCTCGGTGATATCGCCGCGTAAACCAACGGTGTACTGGTAGTTCTTGTTTTCGAAGTCATTCAGGCGTGGCCCAAGCTCGACAAAGCGACGACCCAGAGTCAACAAAACTTCCTGCGGGTTACCTGCGACGCACTGCGCTGCCGGAATTCCGCTGTCGGCACAAATCTGAGCGCGCGCCAGCGCGGGGATAAAGGGATTGCCGATTGGCACCGCGTAGTCAAAAAAGAACGAACCGCTGGGCGCGAGCTGCGTACCCACGTCGCTTCGCGTGTAGGTGAGGCTGCCGTAGGCTTCCACGCTATCCATCACTTTGAAACTTGCAAGCGCCGTGGCCTGCACGCGATCAAGCGGGGACTGGTAAAGGTTCAATGGGTTGAAGTTAAAGCTTTGGACCGGGCCGCCGATCGAACCATCGGCGCGGATTTGTCCGGCCAATGCATTCTCACCGAACAGCTGCACCGGCACCGTGGTGCCAGAACCCTGCGGGTTACCGGTGGTAGAACTGCGGGAGACCAAGCCAAAGCTGCGATCGCCCTGCAGCAGCGGATCGGTTGTGGTCTTGCCAATGCTCATGACGGCGTTGCCGCGATCATCTGCAAAATTGCCGCCGATCGTGACGTCAGCGCGCATGTTGTCCGCGTCGCTGTCCTCAGAGGTACCGTAGCTGAATGAGCCCGTCAAGCCTTCGTAGTTGCGTTTGGTGATGAAGTTGATGACGCCGGCAACAGCGTCGGCCCCGTACACTGCGGACGCGCCGCCGGTGACCAGATCAACGCGCTGGATAAGCGCCAATGGAATCGAGTTGGTATCGACGACGCCGGACAAGTCGAACGGTACCGGGCGACGCCCGTCGATCAACACCAGCGTGCGGTTGGCACCGAGCCCACGCAGGTCAATTGTTGCGCCACCGCCGGAACCATTATTGGTGCCCGGACCGATCGCGGGAACCGCGCCCGGCAATTGTTTGATGATGTCTTCAACCGCAACCGGTTGGCCGCGGTCAATTTCTGCGCGTCCGACCGAGGTTACGGGGCTGCTGGAGACCGCATTCGGCGTCGTGATGCGCGTGCCGGTAATGATCACTTCGTCAAGCATCACGGCGTCATCTTCAGCGTTTTGGTCCTGCGCGAAGACAGGTGCCGCAAAGGCCGCTGCGGCGAAGCCCGCGACGAGCGCGTAGCGAATGGAGCGGCAAAGCTCTCTTTGATTCTTCATTTTTTCAAAATCTCCACATGCAAACCTGTGTGTATGAGTCGGTCCGCCGTTGGGCGGGCCATTGAGAAGTGTTCGTGCCCCGCACGGGTGCGAGATGACAGAAACACGGTGGCGAGGTTAACAGACTGTTAAGCGCCTTGGAAAGTGCGAATCTCTGACGTTGCTCCCTCTGCGCCCGCCACTGCTGCGTGCGCAACTGCAATCAGGCATCGGCGCAACGACTGCAACAGCACCCACAAGATGCGCCTCAATTCCCGCCACGTACTACTTGGGAGGGATCTATATTCTCGGGATCGACCCCGCTGGTGCCGCGCCGATGCATGTCTTGGAGCGCTTCCTGCGCGGCGCGAGCGTCCTGGTCGCGCTTGACGACGGTTTCGCAGTGCACGCGGCGCAGGTTCGTGCCCGTTTCCGCGCGACGCTCGCAAATGAGGCGCTTGCCGCGGGCGTCGGCGCTGGCGATGGTCTGCGCCACCAAGGCATTCGCATCGGAGATTGTTGCCACGTCAGCGGGCGATACCTGCGCCCACTGCTCAACAGACGCAAGCGTGGACAGTGCTTTATTACTGGCAGACGCAATCTCTTGACGCTCGTCGTTGCGCAGCTTATAGCGATTGCTTTTCAGCATGGTCAACGTCTGCTGGTGGTACTCACGCACCTCCTGCGGCGTCGATTTGCTGACGTCTACCACCGCAAGTCCCGTCTGCCGGGCCATGGTCGGCGTCGACAGCAGCGCGGCTGTCAGCAAGGTGAGAAAAATACTGCGTTTGATCATGACTACCGCCTCAATGAGCCGCATCCGGGCTTGACCTTTGAGTGTATTTGACGGGCGCCGCAAAGCCAAGGACGCATGCCCGCAGCGGCGGCGGGGCGGGGTCGAGAATTTCGCCGGCGAAGTTGGTCGAAGAAAGCCGCAGCGCTTAGAATTGACTTCCCGCGTGGCTCTCCGTAACTTTCGACGCATCACACCTTCTGACGCGATTGGACGAGTCGTCCAACCGTCGCCATTTTTTGGAGAACTGCAAAGTCCATGCGCATCGTGCTGTTAGGGGCGCCGGGGTCCGGCAAGGGTACTCAGGCCACGTTACTAAAAGAGCGCCTCGGGCTTGCCCACATCTCCACCGGCGATCTGCTGCGCCAAGCCGTGGCCGCTGGCACCGAACTCGGACTGAAGGCCAAAGCGGTCATGGAAGCGGGTGATTTGGTGTCTGACGATTTGGTCCTGGGCATGCTTGAAGATCGCCTTTTGCGCGCCGACGTTGCGCCTGGCTTTATTCTTGACGGCTATCCGCGCAACTTAGCGCAGGCCGCTGCGCTTGATGGACTGCTCGCGCGTGTTGGCCAACCGCTTGACTGCGCGATCCTGATCGATGTGCCCATGCCGATGCTGGTCGATCGTTTGGCCGGTCGCGCCAAGGCCGAAGGGCGCCCCGATGACACGCCAGAAACCGTACGCAATCGCTTAAATGTGTACATCGCACAAACCGCACCGGTTATCGATTTTTACGGACAGCGCAGCGCGTTTAAGTCCGTCGATGGGGTGGGTACGCTTGATGAGGTTCTGGCGCGCATGCTCGCCGTTGCCGCCTAAGGTGGGCTCGCTCAGCGGCACCTTGCTTAGCGCCAGCGCGCGCATGCTGATTTTTCGCGGCGCGCCCTACGATTTACCCAACCATCCACAGATGCTCGGGCTTGCGATTGCTTTTAACGCATTGGCCTCCGGCCTCGTCATGATGGTCGCGCCGATCGAGAACTTTGTGCTGCGCGTGGGCTACTACCTGCTGTTTACGCTGGCGCTCAACTGGGTGTACGTGCGCCTGCGCAGTGTGCCGGAGCGCTGGCAGCAAACCGTGGCCGCGCTGCTCGCAACCGATGCGCTGATCACCGTTTTGGCCACGCCGCTTTATGCCTACGCCGAACGTATCACCCAGGCGGGTGGCACGCCGGGGCCGGACTTTCAGTTCATGCTGCTGGGGCTGATCCTTTGGGGTGCGGTGGTTGCCGGCAACATCTACCGGCATGCGCTTGGTTTTTCCTGGCCAGTGGCCCTCGGTATTTCCTTTGCAAGCACCCTTTTGTCGATCTTTACGTCTGCACTGCTTTTCGCCGACGCATGATCCATATCCTGGGCATTTGCGGCACGTTTATGGGTGGCATTGCCGCGATCGCGCGTGAAGCGGGTTTGGCTGTTGAGGGTTCAGATCGCGCGGTTTATCCGCCGATGTCCGATCAGCTCAACGCGCTGGGCATTACGCTGCGCGACGGATTTGACGCAAGCCACCTTCAGCCGCACCCCGATTGCGTGATCGTCGGCAATGCGCTTTCGCGCGGCAACCCGGCGCTTGAATACATGCTGGACGCGCGCCTTGACTACTGCTCAGGCCCCGAATGGCTGGGCCGCACGGTGCTCAAGCACAAGACCGTGCTGGCGGTCGCTGGCACCCACGGCAAAACCACCACCACCGCGATGCTGGCGTGGATTTTGGAGTGCGCCGGCCTCAATCCGGGTTTTTTGATCGGCGGGGTGCCAAAGAACTTCCCGGTTTCGGCAAGGCTGGGTTCGGGCCCGCACTTTGTGATCGAAGCCGACGAGTACGACACCGCGTTTTTCGACAAGCGCTCAAAGTTTGTGCACTACCGGCCCACGGTGCAAATCCTCAACAATTTGGAATTTGACCACGCCGACATCTTTGACGACTTGGCCCAAATCAAGCGCCAGTTTCATCACCTGGTGCGGATCGTCCCGAGCAATGGCGCATTGATCGTCAACCGCGGCGACAGCAATTTAACCGATGTGCTCAAGCTCGGCTGCTGGACACCCACGGTTTACTTTGGCTTGAGCGACGCGAGCTTTGGCTACTCGGCGCGCCTGCTGCGTGCAGATGGATCTGAAATTGAGGTGGTCTTCAACGGTGAATCGATCGGGCAAGTGCGCCTGCAGTCGAGCGGCACCCACAACGTCGAGAACGCGCTGGCTGCGCTCGCGGCTGCGGTTGAGGTCGGTGTGGACGCCAAAGTGGGGCTGCAGGCGCTGGCGTCATTTGCTGGCGTCAAACGGCGGCTAGAGCGGCTGGGCGAATGCGCGGGCGTGACCGTATGGGACGATTTCGCCCATCACCCGACCGCGGTCCTGCGCACGCTTGAGGGTTTTCGCCAGCGCGCGCCGGGCTCGCGCTTGATCGCGGTGCTGGAACCCCGTTCAAACTCAATGCGCTTGGGCGCCCATGCAGCGCAACTGGCGCCCCCGTTGGCGCCCGCCGATCGGGCGCTTTTGCTCGGTAGCGCGGAACTCAAGTGGGATACAGCGCCCGCGCTTGCAGCACTCGGGCAAAGCGGCTGCGCCGTGGCGACCGTGGACGAATTGCTCGATGCGCTGGTCGCTTCGCTCAGGGCCGGCGACCAGGTGGTGTTCATGAGCAACGGTGGTTTTGAAAAC